>Ga0268283_1000957_pt1 | contig 15515 bp, 17 predicted proteins | sample saktaG_13_FD_190140 | JGI IMG/M metagenome (GOLD analysis project Ga0268283, IMG submission 190140) | Saline water microbial communities from Sakinaw Lake, British Columbia, Canada - sak_2013_06_06_36m | ecosystem: Environmental > Aquatic > Non-marine Saline and Alkaline > Saline ... | reverse complement strand
GGAAGAAAAGCCAAGAGTTTTTTCAAGCACGGACTCACGCATCTGTCAAACATACTGTCATTGAACAACTTAGACAATTTTAGAAAATGTTGCCTATTTTTGTCATGTACTTAGATAAATTTTTTCAATTCTATCCGGTTAATCCTCTTGCTTCCTGCCTCAAAGATGGTTTAACAAGAACCTATTCTTCCTGCTGCTCATTCATAATTTCCGTCTGTTTCTGAATGGACTCCTTATGTACAAGTTGGAGCATTTTAAGCAGAAAATCACGGCTGAGACCCATACTTACTCCAATATTCAAGCGGTCGGTTATGATATCGCTCCAGCGTTTTAACTGTAGTATTGTAATATTGTTATCGCGTTTGTAATGGCCAATATCCTCAACAATCTTCATTCGCCGGCAAAGGATATCAATAAGTTCGGCATCTATTTTATCTATTTCCCGGCGGAGTTCTTCCAATTTATTTGTGAGCTCAATGCTTCCGGAAATAGAGCGTATAGTCAATCCATTAATTAATTCCCCAAGCTGCCGGGGAGTAATTTGTTGGTTGGCATCGGTCAAGGCATTATCCGGATCAATATGCGATTCAATCATTAGCCCGGCCATGGCCAGATCGAGTGCTTTTTGGGCAACAGGGAGCAATAATTGTTTATTCCCGCTTATATGGCTTGGGTCGCAAATAATCGGAAGATTTGGTGCGAGCCGTTGCAACTCAATAGGAATTTCCCACATCGGTGTATTTCGGTATGCGGAGTTTTCGTAATAATAGAATCCGCGATGAATAGCCATAAGTTTTTTAACGCCAACCATATTGAGACGCTCTAAAGCCCCGAGCCATAATTGTACATCAGGGTTCAGCGGATTTTTCACCATAACCGGAATGTCAACACCTCGCAATACTTCTGATAACTCCTGAACAGAGAAAGGATTCACAACTGTACGGGCTCCTATCCATAAAATATCAATACCAAAAAGCAAGGCTTCTTCAACATGTTTAGGATTAGCTACTTCCACAGTAGTGAGTAATCCGGTTTCTGCTTTAACCTGTTGCAGCCATTGAAGTCCGGGAATCCCTACTCCTTCAAAATTAGACGGCCGGGTACGTGGTTTCCATATTCCTGCCCTGAATACCTTTACCTGAGGGATTTTTGCCAGGCTTCGCGCAGTTTCCATTACCTGGTCCTCTGTTTCTGCACTGCATGGCCCACTTATAACCAAGGGACTTCCACTGGTATCAAGCCATTTACTCAAAGGTGTTATTTCCATACCGTTTTCAAAAGGTTGTAAAAGTATAAAAAGAAGCGATATGAGATTTTGAGTTCAGGTATTGGATGACGATGGGCCGAAATCAAAAAGCTAAAAATGTTACCTTTGCCATCCTAACTTATAAATACATAAGGTCATCAGATTTTAATTGTTTTATTATTCTATGGAAAACCTGAAAAGAACCCGTATTATCGAATTGTTTAAAACACCGCAGATTGTTGGAGTTGGTAATAATGTAAACGTAAAAGGCTGGGTGCGTACCAAACGCGGCAATAAAAATGTAGCTTTCGTTGCTTTAAACGACGGTTCAATCATTCATAGTATCCAAATAGTAATGGATCTGGCTGGCTTTGATGAAAACACTCTAAAACTGATAACTACAGGTGCCTGCCTTTCTGTAACTGGCAAACTGGTGGAATCGCCTGGCGAAGGACAACATGTTGAAATTCAAGCTTCGGAGGTTGAAGTTTATGGCACTGCCGATCCTGAAACTTTCCCTTTGCAGAAAAAAGGGCATACGCTGGAGTTCCTTCGTGAAATAGCGCATCTGCGTCCTCGTACCAATACAATTAGTGCTGTTTTTCGTATCAGGCATGCAATGGCTTTTGCCATCCATAAGTATTATAACGATAATGGATTCTTTTACCTGCATACGCCTATTATCACCGGTTCTGATGCCGAAGGTGCTGGTGCAATGTTCCGAGTTACAACATTAGACGATAAAAACCCTCCACTTAAAGAAGACGGAAGTGTGGATTATTCGCAGGATTTTTTTGGTAAAGCCACTAATCTAACTGTTTCAGGACAACTCGAAGGAGAACTTGGAGCCATGGCGCTCTCGAACGTTTACACTTTTGGTCCTACATTCCGTGCCGAAAATTCAAATACTCCCCGTCATCTTGCCGAATTTTGGATGATAGAGCCTGAGATGGCTTTCTGTGACATCACTGACAACATGAACCTGGCGGAGGATTTCCTGAAATACCTCATTCGCTATGCTTTGGAGAATTGCATTGATGATCTTGAATTCCTGAATAAAATGTATGACAATGAACTGATCGAACGTTTGAAGTTTGTGGTTGAAAATGATTTTGAACGGCTAACTTATACCAGGGCAATCGACATTTTAAAAAAATCAGATCAAAAATTTGAATTTCCGGTTGATTGGGGTACTGATCTCCAGTCAGAGCACGAACGTTATCTTGTTGAAAAAGAGTTTTTACGCCCTGTAATTCTTACCGATTATCCCCGTTCAATCAAAGCATTCTACATGAAGCAAAATGATGACGGAAAAACGGTGAGGGCGATGGATGTGCTATTTCCGAAAATCGGAGAAATAATAGGAGGATCGCAACGGGAAGAGAGCTACGATAAGCTTCACCAACGTATCACGGAGATGGAAATCCCGGAAAAAGATATGTGGTGGTACCTCGAAACACGTAAATTTGGCACAGCTCCGCATAGTGGATTTGGTTTGGGCTTTGAGAGACTTATTCTCTTTGTTACCGGAATGGCAAATATCAGGGATGTGATTCCATTCCCGCGTACTCCGCAAAATGCTGAATTTTAAATCGTTAATTAGTTTACTATTATTGGACTTTTAATCCTGATATTTCTGATAACTACAAAAATAACTCTTAAAACTAGCTGAACTATGTTAAACCAGCGACTACAGCAAAAACTCCTGCAAAAATTATCTCCTCAACAGATACTGTTGATGAAATTGTTGCAGATTCCTTCGCTGGCACTGGAACAACGTATTAAACAGGAAATCGAGGAAAATCCTGCACTGGAAGAAATTGATGAGGCTTTTGAATTATCAAACACCGAAAATCCGGATGATTCGCAGTCTGGTGAAGATTTTGAAGAAAAGGATCGCGATAAAGAAGAATTCGACATATCCGATTATATGGACGATGATGAAACACCGGCTTACCGGCTCTCCTCCAACAACAGCAGTAACGATGACGAACACAGGGATATCCCGTTTGCTTCAAATGCCTCCTTCCACGAAACACTCATATCGCAACTGGGAATGCAGAATATGGATAAGCATGAATACCAGATTGCCCTCAATATTATTGGAAATTTAGACGATTCGGGTTATTTGCAACGCGATCTTAGCGCCATGGTTGATGATCTGGCTTTTTCCCAAAATATAGCAACAACCCGAAGCGAACTTGAGCGGATATTAACTTACATCCAGCAAATTGATCCACCGGGAGTAGGTGCCCGCAATCTTCAGGAATGCTTGCTGATACAGCTTAGAAGAAAATCACAAACACCGGAAGTAGCTTTGGCCACCACAATCATCCAGCGCTTTTTTGAGGAATTTACTAAAAAACATTTCGAGAAAATTATCCGTAAAATAAGGATAAACAATCAGCAGCTGAAAGATGCCATTGATGAGATATTGAAATTGAATCCCAAGCCCGGCGATTCGTTGAGTGATAATTCGCAGATGAACCAATACATCATCCCCGATTTTATTATTCAGAATAAAGATGGCGAACTTGAACTCTCTCTTAATTCGCGCAACGCCCCGGAACTTCGTCTCAGCCGTTCATATACAGATATGCTCGAAACTTATTCCGAAGATAAAAACCGGAAAAATCATTCGCAGAAAGATGCTGTGATGTTTATTAAGCAGAAGATCGACTCCGCCAAGTGGTTTATTGATGCAATCAAGCAACGGCAGAATACGCTTTACCTAACAATGAACGCAATAATGGAATACCAAAGGGCATATTTCATGGAAGGTGACGAAACACGCCTTCGTCCTATGATATTGAAGGATATTGCTGAAATTGTGAATCTTGATATTTCAACAATATCCAGAGTTGCCAATAGTAAATATGTCCAGACTCCTTTTGGTACTTTCCTTTTGAAAAGCTTTTTCTCTGAATCTATGCAAAACGATAGTGGCGAGGAAATATCTACCAGGGAAATCAAAAAAATCCTTTCGGATTGCGTAGAAGCCGAAAACAAATCAAAGCCTGTTACCGATGAGCAACTTACCAATATTTTAAAAGAGAAAGGGTACAATATTGCGCGCCGTACAGTGGCTAAATACCGTGAACAGCTCAACATTCCTGTTGCCCGCTTACGCAAGGAACTCTGATCCCTTCCCATTCATTTTTAAATTAATTGCAAGATTAAAATGACCAGCATTCAACTATTGCCGGAGAGATCGTCGTTTACACCTGAAAAATGAAAAGTATGGAAATCCGGCTGGCTAAATTTATCTCTGTTCTGTTTCATCCTGTTTTAATGCCTGCTTATATCATGGGAATTTTACTAAATCTTGATGCATATTTCGTACTGATTCTCTCGTGGAAAGCTAAAGGAATGTTAATTGGGATGGTGTTTTTATCCACATGTATTCTTCCTTTATCTATCATTTTACTGCTTATTCATTCAGGGAAAATGCTCAGTTTAAATATGGAAAAACGTCAGGAAAGGACAGTTTCTCTGCTGATTATCTCAATTTTCTATTACATTACCTGGTGGATATTAGCACGAATGCAGCTTTCCCCCGTTTTTCCGGTATTCATGATCGGAATATTCTACACAAGTGTGGCTGCTTTGGTAATAAACCTACTTCTCAAAATCAGTTTGCACATGATAGCTGCCGGGGGCGCTACAGCCGTGTTTATCGGGCTCTCTTTTCTGCTTCTTCAACCCCTGCAGTTACTTATTATGCAGCTGATCCTTTTGAGTGGAATTATTGGCTTTGCCAGGCTTAAATTAAACGCTCACAATCCCGCACAGGTCTATTTGGGCTGGATTGTGGGAATGGTTATAATGCTCTCAATGATGAACTATACCTGATTAGTAAGGACGAAGTGCAATGCCAATGGAAATGGGGAATACCGGGGGACCTTTAGATTTTACAAATACATTGGACAATGAGTAGAAAAAAGTAATATTGATCCATTTATATCCTGCCAAAGCAGTAACTCCATAACGTAAATTCTCCAGATTATCCATTCCGGAACTTTTTTCCTTTACACTTTTTCCACTGCCATCAAAGCTGCTGCCTTTGTATTTGGTATGATTGCTGATAAGTACGCCAAGTTTAAATCCTATGGAAGCCCTATATTCGGACTTATTCTTGTACCGAAGTTCGAGGGGGAAATCCAGATAGGTAAGATTCAATTTGCTCTTATCATATTTAACAGGTATTGGAGAGAAATAGCTGGTGTCATCCGATACCAATTTCCCTTTACTGTATAAATTGTGTGAACCAATACCCGCTCCAATTGCAAAAGTGAAATTGCTCTTTTTTACCGGAAATGTATACATAGTATATATGTTAATTCCCTGGTTTATAGTGCGGGGTTTAACCACACTTGGCATACCCTGCCACACATCAGTGAACAAATCAATTCCCGAATTTAGCTTTTTGATCGAAAGCTTTTCCTTATTTTGGGCTGATACCGCCAAAGTTAAAAGGCAAGCGACAGAAAATGTGATTAAGTAACGCATCGTTTTCAATTGTCAGGTTTATAACAACAAAGATATGATTTTAAGCCGAAAAATGGCAAATAAATTACCGGCACATCGTCAGACTTAGAGCGTTGAAGTATAACCAGCAAGGTTTACTGAAGAAACAGACAAGTGATGAAAAATTACCAGATTTAAGGATTTACCAAAGGAAAGACTGAGTGCTGTTTCTTTTTGCTGCTATAGTCAGCCATTTGCTGATTACGCCTGGCCCACTCATGCAGTAGCTTTAGTTCATCCTTAGAAAGCCATTTTGATGCTTTCGCAATTTCGCGATCAAATAAATCTTTGTCGAAATTGATCTTCTGAAGGATATTCTTGGTGTATTCAAGCATGTTGCGGAATAGTTATTTAGAATATTTACCACGCAAATATCTGTCATTCCTGAACCTCTTTTTAACGAAATGAATAAGCGTTCACAAAAAATGAATAACTGTAGCTGTTTTGAGGATATTCGTATGAATTGACGCAGAGGATGAATAAATAATAGCAGATAACGTACCTTTGTAACAATACTCAATTCCAGTGCTATGATAACAAAATTAGTAAAATCCACTTATTTAGATTTCTACAAGAAGAAACAACCAATAACACTTGTTAAGCACTTTAATAAAATTAAGGAAATCCCATTTAACAAGGAAACATTCGGCTATTCAGCGTCAATGGCTTCTGTGTTTTCTTCCCTGATCGAAGGAAATACTATTGACTTCGATACCTATTTGAAATATTCAACTTCCGGAATGAATACAAAAAGTAAGTCATTTAAGGAAATTGAGGATTTAATAAGAGCTTACGAATATGCTAACAAGACGGAATTAAACATCAATCATTTCCTGAAAGCACATTCAATCCTATCAAAAACGCTCATTGCAGAAGCCCGGTATAGTGGAAAAATCAGGGATAAAGCGGTTTATATTTTCGGTGGTGGTATAAAAGTATATACCGGCGCAGCACCTTCTATGGTTGTTGAAGAAACAAATAAGCTGTTTTCAGATATTGAGATATTAGTTAAAAGGGAAATGACAATTTCAGAGGTTTTTTATTTCGCTTCAATGATTCATCTGGTTTTTGTGAAAATACATCCCTTTGCCGATGGAAACGGACGGTCAGCAAGATTATTAGAAAAATGGTTTCTGGCGAAGAAATTAGGAAATAAAGCCTGGTTTATTCAATCTGAAAGGCTATACCAGACACGGCTAAAATCTTATTATAAAAGCGTAGATATCGGAACCGATTACACAACGAACAATTTCGATTTATCTATTCCATTCCTTTTATTGCTGCCAATGGCTTTAACAATAAAGAAATAGAAAAATAGTTTTATTCAGTCTTATTCAGCAGTATTCGGCGGTATTCCTCCCTATCCGGTGCTATCCGGCATTTACCTGTTTACATAGAAATACATTTGCCTCATAAATGAATGAGGTACGATTACTATGTATACCAAACCTGAAAACAAAGTAAACATTATGCAATACAATGTAATACAAGGAGGAATTCCATGTATACAACGTATAAACATCTGTAAACAACATGAAATACCATGTAATACCATGCGTAAACCTTTGTAATACATTGCGTGTACATGCCGTAAACACAAGGAAACCAAAGAAAACCACTATTTTAATAAATAACCAGTAAAATTAAACACAATGGAAAACAGCAAATCAAGAGTTGAAAACATCAGTATGAGAATATCCAACGAAACGAAAGAAGTTTTCGAGGCAAACTTTCAGAATTCCGGCGCAAGCTCTAAAGGTGAGTTTTTAAAGATGCTACTTGATATCTATACAGCAGATGAAATACCCCGTGAGATAAAATATGTTGATAAGATTGTTGAAGTCGAAAAGCCGGTTGAAGTCGAAAAGATTGTTGAAGTTGAAAAACTGGTTGAAGTTGAAAAGCTGGTTGAAGTTGAAAGGCCGCTGGCTGAAAACGAAGTTTTAATAAAACTTAACAGAGTTCAACTAATGGTAGCTAGTGTATTTAATGAAAATGACGAAAACAATAAATCGAATAATACAGCAATTGATAAAGTAGATAAAGGCATTGATGATTCATTTTGGGGTAATGAATTCTATTCAGGCGCATTTAAAGGAGCTTTAAGCCGGTATTCTTTAGGAACAACTCCTGAAGACAACAAAGAAAATTTAGGAATTGCCCTAATAAATACCTTAATGCTGGCGATGATCCAGGAAGGGTATCTTGAACACAACGGCTACAACAGTAAATGGATCAAGAAAATAGTTAAACATTTCGAGAATGAGCCAGTTTCTATTCCTGAGGAAATATCAGTCATTGTTCCAAGTGATGAAAATGCAGAAGAATAGTATTTTCCTCAAATTCTGGATATGATTAATAAATCAACAATCCGTTTAATACTTACAGCCCTGGTTATTCTGTTCAGTGTTTATGAAACATTCAAACAGGCTGAAAAAATCAGAAGCCAGCAGTATAAAAAGTGACAAAGTAATTCACAGTAATAAAAATTAAAAATACATTCGAAATGAAAGATTCAAGTAGTTCAACAGCGGGTATAGTATTCATTGTACTGGTCATTCTAACAATAGGGGGCTATTATTTTTATACAGAATACAAAAAAAAACAAACTACATCACCAGTAGCCGGTGGCGGTTCTTCATCTGGTGGCAGTTCGTCAGCCGGTGGTGGTTCTTCATCTGGTGGTGGTTCCTCATCCGGTGGTAGTGGAGAAAAAAATTCGAATATTCCAGATGATAAAGGATTCAGAGATGAAGCATTTTATAAAAGACTAAAGGATCAAGCCCAGATATATCAAGAGGCTAACGCCACACTTGCGGATATTCAGAAAGTAAAAACGCAGTATATTACCCAATTTAGGCCAGCTTATAAAGGTGTCTGGAAGGATAAAACCGGAATTATACGGGAAAGATTTTCTGGAAAATCATATTCAAAAGATGCCGACATACAATTAATTCAAAAGTATAACGGTCTTTTTCATTATTTAGCTAGATATAAAGGCGATTTATGCTATTTCCCGGTGTCTCTAATAAATGAGGCCGGACTTTGGGAAAAAGGGAAGAGTGGAAATTTCGGCGGAGGTGACGGAGGTGATGAAGATAATCCATCAATTTTAAAAAATCACAGAGCTCTTTAACTAAAATTAATACAATCAAATGACTGAACTAATGAAAAAGTATAAAATATATATTATTCTCGCAATTGCGGCGATCGCTATTTACTTACTGTTTTTCCGTAGCAAAGCAACGCCGGTAATAATACCGCCTGTAAGTCCAAAAGAGGAAAAAAAGCAGCCTGTTGCACAGAATACAGAAGCCCAAAGGCGTGGATCAATGCCAGCGAAAGGGAGGACGCAAAGTGCTAATATAGTTCAAGCTACACAAGCGAATTAAACTGCTTACATTTTACAACAGAAACCCGCACTTTAAGCGGGTTTTGTTTTATATTTGCATCAAAATATGCTGACATGAAAACCATAGTAATTAAATCTGAAAACGATGCTCATACAAAGATGATTGTCGAAATAGCCCGCAGATTCAAGATGAAAACTGAAATATCTACCGATGTCCCAAATGCTGCAACAATGAAGGCTATTAATGACGCTGTTAACGGCAAAGTGCATAAAACAAAATCGGTAAAGGAACTAATGCGTAAACTTGCTGAATAGTGTATAATTTAAATTTTACCGGGCAGTTTAAGAAAGATTTCAAATTGTGTAAAAAGCGGGGCATGGATGTTGCTTTGCTCGAAAAACTGTTTAACCATCTACAAACTACCGGCACAGTTCCTGCAAAGAATAAACCTCATTTGCTCAGAGGCAATAAATACGGTATTGTTGATTGTCATGTTCTGCCCGACTGGATTTTACTGTACAGGGTCAATACGAAGGAAAAAGAAATTGAGCTAATCCGCACCGGGACACATGCCGACTTATTTTAATCTGTAGGATCCCGAACCTATTAGATCTGGTACAGAAACAAACGGCTATAATTCCGGAAATTATCAAGATACAGCATTCCATTTATCAATAGCAGCTTTTTCTGATATTAATGTGTCCTTGCTAATACTACAGTATAATAATTAAACTGATTTTGAGTTTAATTAAGAAAAGCAAAACCATGAAACTAAAGTATGTTGACAATTATACTTGGGCAATGATATTACTGATTATTGGTATTATTTTGTTTTATGGTGGGTTTAACAAAGAATCGAAACCAATTATAATTACTGGTAGTTTTATCGCACTTACAGCAATTATAATCAGTATGAAGAGTGCTTTATACGGAACCGGAGAAATTGTAAAAAATAATTATTATGGGGAAGTAGCCATAAAGCGCGAAAGTGGCAGCAACGAGCCTGAAATTATCCCGGTAGGCTCTCTGATAAGTGGAATAGACGGCGCAGCCACCGACTTTAATCATAATGAGGTTTATAAAATCCGTAACGGCATAAAAGTTAAAATTATGCAAAGTGGTGAAATTCGGGAAACAACATTACTTGCAAGGCTTATGAATACCGGCTATACTTCCAGATAATTATCAAGATACAGCATTCCATTTATCAATAGCAGCTTGTTTCTGATTATCCAGCACCCTTGCATAGATTTGAGTAGTTTCAATCTTAGTGTGTCCTAAAAGTTTCTGTACTGCAGCAATATCATTACTCAATCCTAGTGTAATTGTTGCAAAGCTATGCCGGGCGCAATGAAACGATATTTTCTTGTTTATCCCTGCATACTTCATAATACTTTTTAAGTGCCGGTTTGTTACCTGGTTACAATAAACCCGAAAGACAGGCAACGCCGGGAGTGACTTTGTAGCCGGTAATAATAACTTTGCCCGGTCGCTTAACGGTATGCGCTCAATAATCGAAGTTTTGAAAATTTTCATTTCAATATAGCTCCTTTCAAATATGTTGGCAAATTTCAAATCCCTGGTATCTGAATAACGCAAGCCGGTATAACAGGCAAACAGGAAATATTGCAGCACTCTTTTAAGATCAGGCGTCATAAAGCCCTGGTAAATCATTTCAAGTGTTTCAAGCTCATTCATTGTAAGAAACTGCATTTGTCCGTCGATGCCTTTACACTTTACCGACTTCAAAGGATTTTCTTTTATTATGCCCTGTTCTATTGCCCGGTTAATGAAAACCCGGAGTGTTCTGAATGCTTTGAATACTGTATTCTGATTATTACCCAGGTTAACCAGGTAATTTTCATATTGCCGCCAAACAAGCGGCGTTAGCTCCTGAAAAGAAATGTTTTCCCTGAACCCTTTCAGCTTGTTTGCCTGTGTTGCATATACTGCTATCGTGCCTGGCGCAAATTTGCTCCCAAATTGCGCAATATCGTTAGCTATGAAGGCAATAATATTATTGCGGTCGTATTGTATGCCCCTGAGCAGATCGTCCAGCTCCGTGAGCTTAATTGTCCGGCGTTCAATATTTGCATAAAGCGCAAACTCCTTAGCTTTGTTAAGATAGTCCTGTATAGTGCTGTTAATTATATTCCAGTCAGGACAAGTAGCGGAAACCTCTTGTTTTGGTTCATTCCAGTACTTTGAAAGGATTGATTTATGAAGTGAGTAATTTTTACGCACTCCGTTAATGTTCGCATAGAGGCAAAGCGAACTAGTACCGTCCTTTTTAGTGGTATCGGTGCGAAGTATGACCTTAAAATGAGTAGTGTTCATGGGCAATTTTTCTGTTAAATTTTTTGTGGAAATTTTGTGGAAATAATCGCCGTAAACATTGAAAAGAACGGGTTTCAATATGTAAGCCAAAACACTTTGAAACCTTTGGAAGTGCTGAAAATGAAAGGAAACCTTTCATTTTCAGCTTCTTACCAGTGGGCCCACCTGGGTTTGAACCAGGGACCACCTGATTATGAGTCAGGTGCTCTAACCAACTGAGCTATAGGCCCATATGCTATTACCAAAGTCATTCAATAAAAGCATACTTAAGGAGTGCAAATTTACAATTTTACACCTTACTTCCTATTTGGAAGAATGATTTTTTTATTCTTCTGGTTATGAACATGTTAGTTGTTATCAAACAGAAATATTCCCATCCCTTTCTTTTTGTAAATGATCTGTTCTAATCAAAAATTTCGGAAAAGAACTATATAATTTGTTAGAGTTGAATTACTCAATATTAGTTTGTTATTTACGAAGCATCTACTTTTGCATGATGAAGCATTCTGAAACTAATTTGCGAAATATCATATTTGATCTCGGCGGCGTTTTGATTGATCTTGACATCTCCCGCACTGGCAGCGCATTTAGTGCTCTGGGTATAAGTGAACCTTCAAATGAAACAGAGATACTGAGCAGATCCGCTATCTATTCAGGACTGGAAACGGGAGAAGTTTCACCCCGGGATTTTAGAAATGCAATCCGTGATATTTCAACAGATGTATTGCCTGACACCGCTATTGATAACGCCTGGAATGCGATGCTTCTTGATTTTCCGGCAACCAGAAAAGATCTTTTACTTCAACTTGGAAAGAATTACCGTTTGTTCCTGTTAAGCAATTCAAACGTCATCCATTATCAGTTTTATACAGAAAGATTCAGGCGGGCCTATGGTTTTGAAATGGACTCGTTATTCGAAAAAGCCTATTATTCTTTCGAAATGCATTTGCACAAACCTGAACAGGATATCTTTTTGAAGTTACTGGCCGACAGTAGTCTTCACGCGAATAAAACTCTTTTCATCGATGATTCGCTTGAGAACATTAAAACAGCAGCCACTTTGGGTTTTACAGTGCATCAGATTGTAAATGGCGAAGATGTGACCCATCTCTTCACGGATGGAATTTGGGTTGGATAAAGTAAGAAGGCACAACAGGATCAGATGATCTCGTCATCCTTCATCATCCGGTAAATGGTTGTTTTTCCTATATCAAGTTTCTGAGCAACCAGCCTTACCCTATTCTCATATTTCTTTAAAAAATAAGCTATAATCTGCCGGTTGTATTCTTCAAGCGTCATTTCTTCCTGAAGCAGGTCATTCATTGAGGCATTTGAGGAGAAGCTGATGTCCTCCGGTTCAATCGCCTCTGTATTTGTCATGACAGCCGCCAGCTCTATAACAGCTTTAAGTTCCCTGACATTACCGGGATATGGGTATTTCTTCAATTTTTCCAGTGCCGCCGGCGAAACAGTAAGCTTGGGCATTTGATTCTTTGTGCAGAATTCATCAGCGAAAAAACGAGCCAGGATAAGAATATCGTTCCCTCTGTCGCGAAGTGGCGGCAAGTCGATAGGCAGTCCTAACAACCGGTAATACAAATCCTCCCTGAATGTCCCTTTCTTTACTTCTTCCTGTAGGTTTTTATGCGTGGCAACAATAACGCGCACATCAAGTTTGACTGTTGAATTTGATCCCACCCGCGAAACTTCTTCTTCCTGTAACACCCTCAGGAGTTTGGCCTGCATGTTTAAATCCATATCGCCAATCTCATCCAAAAAGATGGTTCCATTGTTTGCTTCTTCAAATTTACCAATGCGGCGGTTGTTGGCCCCGGTGAAGGATCCTTTTTCGTGTCCAAACATTTCGCTCTCTATCAGTTCTCTTGGTATCGCGGTAACATTAACTGCAACAAAAGGCTTGCTACTGCGCTTTGAATTAAAATGAATAGATTTGGCAACCAATTCTTTCCCTGTTCCTGTTTCGCCATAAATAGAAACTGTGATATTGGTTTTTGCTGCTTTTTCAATAAGCATAAATGTTTTATTGATAGCGGCACTATTCCCTTTAATCAGGTTTCCATATTCATATTTTTTTCCAATTTCTTCTTCAAGGACTGTAATCTTCTGCTTTAGGCTGTAATTTTCACGGATATTACGCATCAGGTTCCATAGACGTTCTTTTGTATCCTGATCTTTAATTACATAATCATAAGCTCCTTTTTTCAAAAGTTCGATAGCTGTAGATACGTCCTGCTGCCCAGAAACAACAATAACAGGAAGCTCGCTATTATGTTCTTTTATCCGTTTCAGGACTTCGAGGCCACTCATTCCCGGCAGGTTGTAGTCCAACGAAATAACACTTGGGTTCTTATAGAGGTTGTTCACCAAATCTTTGCCATTGGTAAATACCTCAACTTCATAATCGGGATTATGAGCCAGGTGATGGCCAAGAATTTTAGCATAAAGCAGATCGTCTTCAACTATAAATATCCGGAATGGGTCCAATTGATTCGTTTTTTAACCAGTAAGAATGAAAACTGGTTTAGTTCTCAAAGGCAAATATAAAAAATAAATCAGGAACACATGATAACATGTTTATTCTCCGGAAGGTATATTTTGTTGAAGTTCCTTCAAAAATGTGTCAATTAAAGGAAGTGAAGTAAGCGTGAGCAGGCGAAGCCTGTGTTTCTTGAAATCGGGAAGGCTCTTGAAATAGCTGGCATAGTGGCGGCGCATTTCGAGGATTCCCCTCAGTTCTCCTTTTACTTCTATAGCTTTTTGCAGATGTATCCGGCATAAGCCAATACGTTCATGAACAGAAGGTGATGGAATTAACTGCCCTGTTTCGTAATATATCCTTATAGATTTGAATATCCAGGGATTCCCAATGGCAGCGCGGCCAATCATGAGTGCATCAACTCCATATTGATCAAACATCCTCACAGCCTTTTCCGGGCTGTCAATGTCGCCATTGCCGATTACCGGGATATGCATGCGTGGATTATTTTTAACTTCTCCGATAAGTGTCCAGTCTGCTACGCCGGAATACATTTGTGCCCTGGTACGTCCATGTATTGTTATTGCTTTTATTCCAACATCCTGCAACCTCTCGGCAATTTCAACAATGTTTTTGTGGTTTTCGTCCCATCCGAGTCTTGTTTTAACAGTTACCGGCAGTTTTGTTGCGCGTACAACCGCTTCTGTGAGGCGGATCATTTTTGGTATGTCCTTCAGCATGCCGGCTCCGGAACCTTTCATCGCTACTTTTTTTACCGGGCAGCCAAAATTAATATCGATAAGTTCAGGATTAGCTTCAGTAGCCATTTCGGCAGCGCGTTGCATTGAGGATATTTCGTTTCCGAAAATCTGGATACCAATGGGCCTTTCAGATTCTTCAAAGTGGATTTTATGCTGGCTCTTCCTGGCATCCCTGATTAATCCTTCTGACGACACAAATTCGGTATAAACCATATCTGCCCCATATTGGCGGCAAATCTGCCTGAACGAAGAATCCGTAATATCTTCAAGCGGAGCAAGCAGGAGTGGGAATACGCCTAAGTCGAGCTTATCAATTTTCATCCATGGATTGTTAATTTTAAAGAGAAATAGAAGTTACAAAAGTAATGTCTAATTTTGTGTGTATAGCCGGTTTGCCGGCAATCACGTGGAATTTCTATATATTTATGCAGATATCAGGTATTTACAAACAAGCTTCCTCTTCAAGGCAATTCCTTCTTCTTCTTCTTCTTTTGATTGTTTTCCTGATTTTTTCGACACTAATCGGCCTGCTTATACTTGTGCCATTTTATGGAGTTGGGGTTATTACTGATTTATCAAACCTCTCAGACTATTCTGATCCAAAAGTTGTGGCAATGCTGAAATTCTTACAGATAGTAAACCAAATAGGCACTTTAATTCTGCCTGCCATCATCTTTGCCTTGCTTGTTGATCATTCCCCGTTTAGCTATCTTCATAGTGAAAAGACACCTAAATGGAAACACGTTCTTATAGCCACGGCCTTGATTTTTATTGCGATGCCATTTATTAACTGG
>Ga0268283_1000956_pt1 | contig 15520 bp, 15 predicted proteins | sample saktaG_13_FD_190140 | JGI IMG/M metagenome (GOLD analysis project Ga0268283, IMG submission 190140) | Saline water microbial communities from Sakinaw Lake, British Columbia, Canada - sak_2013_06_06_36m | ecosystem: Environmental > Aquatic > Non-marine Saline and Alkaline > Saline ... | reverse complement strand
TATAAAACAGAAAGACCGGCATACGCTTACCGGTCTTCTGCAACTTAAACAAATCAACGTTTTTACCTGGATTATAAAAACGCTATCAACGTGCCAATGGAATAACACGCTAATCTCTTTACCGTAATTTCAGCAAATCCACTACAAGGAAAGTCTTTCCCAGTCCAACGGTTGATTTTTCTACAGTCGAAACGTGTCCGTTAATAACTTCTGCCAGTTTGTTGTGAAATTCCGGATCGGCTGCAAATCCCAGCGTAATATCAATTTTCAGGCAGGAGCCATCAACTGTTATGCCCCGCTAAGCGTAGTCTGCGACTACGCTTGCAGAAATAGCGGTCTCTGACCGCTTCATAATTCCTATCTTTCATAAAAGCAGCTTCAACAACCTGAATTAAGCAATATCTGACCGCTTCACAATAACAATCTATTCTTAGATCAAGATTCGTCTGCTTTATAAAACAACTATATCGGATACACTAAGCCAAATAATATTGCAATGACAAAGAGCTTTTTGTAATTTAGCACTATATGTCAACCGGATATCAGATAAAGGATCAGGAGGCTTTGCACTATCTTACGTTGCAGGTGGTAGATTGGATAGATATATTTACACGTAAAGCTTACCGCGATCTTGTGTTGGAAAGCATAAGCTATTGCCGGCAAAACAAAGGATTGCAGGTATTCGGATATGTGATCATGTCCAATCATATTCATCTGATCTGCAACAGTCAGGATGGAAAACTAAGCGACACGATAAGGGATTTAAAGAAATTCACCAGCCGCAAACTTATTGAAGCCATACAAACCGGAAATGAAAGCCGCAAAGAATGGATGCTTGACCGTTTTGGGTTTACTGGCCGTAAGAATAGCCGTAACCAGGATTTCCAGTTAAGGACTCACGAGAACCACGCGATTGTGCTTTACAGCAATCCTTTCATACATGAAAAATTAACATATCTGCATAATAATCCCGTAAGAGCAGGCATAGTTGAACATCCGGAAGAATATCTGTATTCAAGTGCCAGAAACTATGCTGATATGCCCGGGTTGCTGGAAATAATCAGGCTATCGCTTCCTTTGCTTACTCGTTGAAAATATGGAATAGCAGGCGGTCAGGAGACCGCCATCCTGGAAAGCGTAGTTTTGAAACTACGCTTAGCGCTGCACAATTCTACGCTTAGCGGGGGATTAACTTCTGAGACCTTTTTTATTTTATGAAATTATCCGCGTTTGTTTTATCTTGTAAAGGTATCGATAGCGATGTCGAAGCACTTGTTCTATACCAAACTGCAAACTTATTGTGTGTCTTGCAAAGTTAACCCCGGCAAGTTAATTACGTTAACTAAAAAAAACTTCAAATATATTACTCCATCAAACACTTTGTTTAAGGTAATCTACCGCATATTATGAAACACATTCGTTACGTCTTCATCGTCCTCCATCCTTTCCAGCAATTTTTCAACATCTGCCCGTTGCTCGTCGGTTAATGTCTTGGTATCATTAGGGATACGTTCAAACGCAAAGGATTTGATATCAAACTTATTTTCCTCGAGGTATTTCTGGATTGGTCCAAAATTGGAGAATTCAGCATAAATGATCACTTCACCTTCGTCAAGAAATACTTCATCAACACCATAATCAATCATCTCAAGTTCAAGGTCCTCCAAATCCAAACCTTCTTTATTGGAAACCCTGAATGTGCATTTACGGTCGAAAAGAAAATCAGTCATTCCGGTTGTGCCCAGGCTGCCACCATTCCGGGTGAAATAGCTTCGTACATTGGCAACAGTGCGGGTTGTGTTATCAGTAGCCGTCTCCACAACTACAGCTATACCATGAGGGGCATATCCCTCGTAAATAACTTCTTTATAATCTGTTGAATCTTTTGAAACTGCCCGCTTTATGGCACGGTCAATATTATCCTTGGGCATGTTTTCGCTCCGTGCGGTCTGGATTAATAAACGAAGTTTTGGATTCAAAGCTGGGTCAGGACCACCTGATTTTACCGAAATTTCGATATCCTTGCCTAACTTCGTAAATACCCGGGCCATGTTGCCCCATCGCTTCATTTTCCTTGCTTTGCGAAATTCAAATGCTCTTCCCATAAGTCATGTGTTTAATTCTGTAGATGTCCAGATCGCTAGTTTATTTCTGTTATTGATGCAAAATTACTCCGATTCCCAGAATTTGAAAATGCAAATTGTAAGAAAAGAAAAGGACAATTGTCTTACGTAATCAAGCGTGAGTCTGCTCCGAAAAGTTTTTTTTTGCCACAAAAGCACCAAAACTCAAAGTTTAACTAAGAAATACTGGCTGAATATCAATACTTTGTGCGACCTGGAGACTTGGTGTCTTGGTGGCATTTCTTTATTTTATAGTTTTCGGAGTGGCCTCAAGTAAGGATTCTTAACTGGTAATGAAGCCAGAATCGAGAAGAATATTCAAATTCTGACTCCTGCATTCTGTATTCTCCTTAGAAATAAAGTAAAAAAAAGACAGCAAGCCTGCCTGACGGCAGTCAGGTTGCGGGAAATAAACCCAAAGAAAAATCAGATGATCTGCCTACATTTGCCCCTAAAAACGCTAATATCATTATGGAACTATCCTGGATAAAAGAACTCCCTTTTGCAATAACCGTATGTGATAAAGAAGGTAAGATTCTGGAAATGAATGACAAATCGGTTAAGACCTTTGAAAAATATGGAGGTGCTGAACTTATTGGTCAAAACCTGTTCATTTGTCATCCCGGTGAATCCGGCGAAAAACTGGCGGCCTTACTTAGTTCCGGCAAGACAAACTGCTATACGATTGAAAAAACCGATATCCGGAAAATGATCTACCAATCGCCCTGGTTCCGGGATGGAGAGTATATGGGTTTTGTGGAATTATCGCTCGAACTCCCTGCTGAAGTTCCTCATTTTATACGATCCTGATTTAACTGTCGATATCCTGGTATCCCGATCTTTCAGCCTTTTTTAAAGCCAAAAGGGATTTATCCTTCAACCGCCGCTCTTTCGATGATTTGGATGGCCTTGTAGCCTTTCTTTTAACCGGTATTTCAAATGCTTTTGAAATAATAAGCCTGAATCGTTCAATTACAGCTTTTTTATTTGCTAATTGAGTCCTCTCCTTTTGTGAAGTGATCTGCAAAATGCCATGCAACGAAACACGGCCACCAAGTTTTGCTATTAGCCATTCTTTCTGCTCATTGTTAAGCACACCCGAAATCCCGATATCAAAGCGCAGAGACACCTTGGTATTCACTTTGTTCACATTCTGACCGCCTTTACCGCTACTTCGTGAAGCAATAAATACACATTCATTTAGCAGAAGGTCGGGCTTGGGTAAGGAATTAGCTTCCATAATTAGTTACGTACAAAAATCGCAGCAGCGAAAGTAATCTATTCGTTGTTATCTGAAAAAGAATTCACCGGGGCCAACACCTACCGTCACTGAATTGATCATTGTCCCATCCGCCGGGTTGAAGCGGTAAACATATCCCTCCTGCTGGAAACCGGCAGGATCTGTGGCGAAAATATGATTTGAAACCGGGTCGCAACCCAGGTTATAGAAGTTACCGCTTACTACAAGAACAGAGTACTCATATATATTGGAAGAAATATCCATTTGATAAATGCCTCCTGAATACAAAAAATACAAAACTGTTCCTTCCCTGTTTATTGCCAGTTTTTCGGGATGATTATCAGTACCCGGGAATATGATATCTTTCCCGATAATATGCGAATCCGGATTGATCATCATGAGATGCCCTTCAGAGTCATCAGCACCAGGCCAACCATTGAATCCTTTTCCGGAACACATGACCCAGATTCTCCCTCCTGCATCTTTTACAATCCCGGTTGGCCGTTTAGCAACCTGAATAGTTTGAATGGCAATGTCGTTTCTGCAATCAATCAGGGTAATTGTGCTGTCAACGCCCCAGCCACCACCGTTTATTGCGTATACTTCATCTCCTGACAAAACCATTTTCTCAGGTCCGGAAGCTGTTGGAATTGTTTTGGATATTGACAAATCCTGAAGGTTAATGACTGCTATTTTATCCGGCCAATCACTTACATACCCTTTGGTGCTGTCTATTCCAAGGAAGTAACGCGGCGAATTCAACCCTGCAATCGTTCCAGTGGATTTAAAAGTTCCGGCATTTACAACCTCCACTTTTCCACTGTTATTAACAACTATATAAGCCAGTGAATCATATACTTCAATTGATTGAACAACGCTACCTAGCGGGACACCATTCGCCAGGCTGAAAATGTCATTCTGAACCAGTCCGGTTATGCGATTATAGAAGCTAACAGATCCTGATCCTGAAGGGAACTGCCCTTCATTACTAATGAAAACGCCTTCTGCATAAGGAAGTTTTCCAACTATCTCAGGTTCTATAACTGAAGGGGAATCTTTTTTGCATCCTGTAATCAGAAACATTGCAAATATGAACCAGACAAAGAGTAAGCGTAGAAGAATTCTCATAGAACGAAAAATTGAATTACAGAATAAAGTTTATAATTAAGCGGAAAGATCTGCCTGGGACAGCATAATATTGAATTGCCTGATACCTGGTGTCGAATAAATTGCGGATTTCTGCCTGTAGGTTGATAGTCGTTTTTTTAAAAGTTAAGCTGCTGCCGGCAGCAAAACTTCCGAGAGTATAACCTTCCAGGAATGTAGAATTATCCTTTAGAATAAAACGCTTACCAGTTAATGACTGCTCCCAGTCAATAAAAAAAATACCGCGATCTATCCGGAAGCCGGCTATAGCAGTGTGAAGTGGAATATATGTCATCTGATTTCCTTTAACTGGCTCCATTCCTGCTTCATTTTTATTAAAATTTGAAGATGTATAGCTATAAGCTGCGTGGATTTTTCCTTCAAACTTTCTGAATTTTACTCCAAATTTTGAAGTAAATTCCAGTCCCTGGCTCACTACCTCCTGAATGTTTTCCGGTGACCAATAAATGCCTGAGGCAGGTGTCCAGAGAATTAGGTCTTTTATTAAGGAATTATATACTGTAATTCCTAAGCCAGCCTGCCAGTTTCTAATGGCATTGCTCGTTTGCCAGTTGATCCCTGCTTCACCACTCCTGCTGGTTTCAGGTTTCAGGTTTTCGTTGCCACCAGGTTGCCAGAATCTGTCGTTGAGCGTTGGCACCCTGAAATTGTATGAAAAATGGAGTTTCGCCGAAAAATTCTTACTCAGCCGGCCTTCTGCACCAAACGATGGATAGAATGGCACTTTGAAACCTTGACACCATTCTTTACGCACCGAAAAGGTCGCAACCCAACCAGGTAAAGGAAGCACCTGCTGTACTGAACCAACTACGCTCTCTGCTGATTGAATCTTGTCACCAGAATAGGCATATATACTGGCATTATCCCGCGAAGCACTACCGGCAAATCCGATCAGTGTTTTTGCGCCTGCCTGCCATTGGTACTCACCTTCAACAATGCCGGAAAGTGTTCTATAATGTGCATCAATTAATAGTTGTGGATTCAAGTATTGCATATTTTCGACGAGCAACGATGAACGGATGATGAGGATATTACCCGGATGCAGGAGTTCCCATTTGATATAAGTCCGTGTCGATTGATCCTTTTGATGCTCTTTGCCTGGAGAAGAAATCATGGAGGACGGTAGGTCACGGTCGCTGTTAAGCCACCATAAACCTGCACTAAGCGTAGAATTCCGGCTGGTTTTAATGTCAATTTGTTGAAAAATATTATTGTTTCTCAGAGAAGCGTTTTGCTGATGTACATGCTGATTATAAGAATTGATATAAGGAAAATTATTTTTTTGGCTGTTAAATGATACTCCTCCTTCCCATGCTATATTTCTTCCTCCGCAGGATGCTTTTATATTCCCGGTATATTCTTGAGAGCTTCCAATTCCGGATAATATTTTCAATTTTAAAGGACTTGAAAAGTGTGCACAATTCTCAAGGTGCAATCCTCCACCAACGTTGCCGCTACCGAAAATGGCGCTTGAACCGCCATATTGCAAAGCAACTGTCTCGAAAAAAAACAATGGAACAAGCGAAATATCAGTCATTCCTATGTTTGGTTGGTTAATGTTAACGCCATTCCAATATACACCAGCATGCGTAGCCAATGTTCCACGAATTGACAAGGTTGCCAGCCCTCCCTGTCCATATGTTTTGACATAAACCGCTGTTTGCGAAGCCAGCAATGTAGCTGCATTGTCCGAACGGAAATTATCGAGGGTGGTGCTATCAAAGGAAATAATTTTCAGTCCATGCGTATAAATAGTTAACCTGTCGGACTCGATAGTCACACTTTGCAGCAGATGAACAGAATCGGAAACTTGTGCATTTGCTTGTCGGTTTTTCAATACCACAATAGTAACAAGTGCAAAAAACCAGAGCGCCTTTCTGGTATTGCTTGAAATAGTATTGAATAATCGATTCACAATCTGTTTATTACCGAAATAATGCTTTCAATAAATCAACACAACAGGAAAGCAAACAGAGGAATAAAACAGTAACAGGTTTTACTCGTAGCTTTTTACCCGAAAGCGTTGAATAGTCGTGCAAAGGCAGGTCTTCTGACTTGTTCCCCTTTCCGAAGGCCTTCCCATCTCTGTTGATAATTATCATTAGGAGACAGTGGCGAAGATGATCGGAAAGGCTCAAGGAACTTACAGCAGCGGGACTGTTCAGGACTTACACCTGATTCCCTATTATGGCATCACCGGGAAACCGGATAGCGCACCATTGCTTGACAAAGATATATCAATTTCTATTGTATTTTCGCACGCTGTTCATATTAATACCTAAATTTGAATCCTCACTGAGAACAGGAAAACCTGTAAAACCACCTGAAGTGGGAACATTTGGCTTAGTCCGGAGGTTGAAATTTGACCGGTTGTCGCTTTAAAAAATTGAAAATGTCCATATTGAAAAGAAGAAAATTGCCGGCCTGGAGAAGCACTGATCGTTATTACTTTAAAATTACAGGTTTACTGATTTTATCAGGACTATTATCCTCTTGCCATGTTGGGAGGTTTTTCATCTACAATTTTGCCGATGTGAATGATTACCGGAAGTTTCCTTCCCTGCCGGTGGAAAATGAGTCAACAACTTTCAGTTTTATTGAACCATCAAAAGAAATTTTGCCTGCCCTTCCTTCAGGTTACGCGGATGGAACGAAATACCAGGAGTTTAATACTTTTCTAGAGGATCATAAAACAACGTCTTTTCTTATAATCCGTAACGATTCAATGCTTTATGAGCATTATTTCGACAAAAGGAGCCCCGAATCCATAAATCCTTCATTTTCGGTAGCCAAGAGTTTTGTTTCTGCCCTTGTAGGAATTGCCATCAGCGAAGGAAAAATTAAGAACGTCAATGAGCCAATCACAACCTATTTGCCTGGATTAACTTCGCCTGGCTTTGATAAGATAAGGATTGAGGACTTGCTGAATATGCGCTCAGGAATTGATTTCAGCGAGAAGTACAGAAGCCCTTTCGGGCAAATGCCACGCTATTATTACGGTCGTAATTTGCAGCACTATCTAAAGAAACTCAAAATTAAAGAGCCTCCTGATCTTCACTACGACTATATTTCGGTGAATGCGCTCTTGTTGAGCCAGATTTTAGAAAAGGCAACAGGCAAAAAACTTTCAGAATACCTGTCGGAAAAAATCTGGCAGCCAATTGGGATGGAATACCCCGCCACAATGAGTGTTGATAGCCGAAAACATCAAACGATTAAGGCATTCTGCTGTTTGAATGCCCGATCCCGTGATTTTGCAAAATTCGGGCGGCTTTATCTCCATAATGGGAATTGGCAGGGTAAACAGATTATTCCTGAAAACTGGGTAAAACGATCGACATCAATTTTGAATGATTCACATGATGCGAGGGGCTCTTCATATACTTACCAATGGAGGGTTTTGAAAGATGGCAGTTTTTATGCGCAGGGAATTTTAGGGCAGTACATTTTTGTATGCCCGGCTAAGAATATTATCATCGTAAGGACAGGGAAAAACAAGGCTAAGGTTGATTGGCCTGGTTTATTTAATACATTGTCAAATAAACTATGAGAAGCATTCTGATTCCATTGGTGTAGCATTCAATTTGAATCTAAAATCGCTAACAATACCTCTTTTTGTTGGAAATTTTATACCTTTGTTAATGCCATGAAAGCTTGATCGCTCTCATCAAGCTAATTGAAAAAATGGTTGGTGTCTAACTAGAGTAAAAGGCAGCCATCGACAATTCAAACATCCTAATAATAGTGGTTTAATTACCATTGCAGGTCATAAACTATCCGATGAAGTGGCAAAGGGCACATTAAACAGTGTTCTAAAACAAGCGGGTATTAAAGAAGATTAATATGAGAAAATATTTAATAATCATCGAAAAAACACAAACAGGATATAGTGCTTATGTTCCGGATTTACCTGGTTGCATCGCTACAGGCAGAACCAAAGAAATGGTTGAAAAATATATATATAATGCTATCCGGTTTCATATGGATGGATTAAAAGAATCGAATCTTCCTATACCAATCAACAAAACTGAAGCTGGGAATATTTTTATTAGTGTTTAAAACACTTCAGGCAAGTCTATCCTTTGTACTGTATTAATAGTGAAGCTGGTAATATTCAGGAACATTGGCTCGCTATAATTTCTCACTTCCCGGATAAGAAAGCCTTTCCTTTGCCACTCCTTCCGGATATGTAAAATAGTGGAATAGCCCTTCGGCACAAGCTGTCCCTTCACAATCAAATAACACTACATCGATAACAGCGATGTTTCGCCGCATTTCACGGAGTTTTGCCACAAGTCGAACAGGGCCTTTATCCATCTGCATTGGCTTTGCAAGCTTTACTTCCATTTTAGAAGTCACGCCTGTGGTTCCCAACTTGGCAAACACTACCCAACTTGCAATTTCATCCATTAATGTTGCCTGAATCCCTCCATGAAGGATGTTATGCCATCCTTGAAAATTATTTGTAGGATCCCATATTGAAATAACAGAATCTCCTTCATCAGAAAACTGCATCCGCAATCCATGCGGATTATCTGGCGAACAACCGAAACAGTTATAACCCTCCAGGTTTCTGAAGGGATTAGAAAGAAGTTTTGAAGTGCTATTTTTCAATACCATTAACGAATTTGGAAACTTTCACTACGGCACCTGTTTCATCAAACTCGGTCCATTTTCCATCTTTTTCACCTTTCACGTAGTTCCCCAGTATCTTAAGTTTGCCTATTATTACCTGCACCTCGGCTGGTTTGACTTCCTTAGTCGCTTTTACATCTCCAGCCGGTGCCTCAGGTTTGGCTATATCAAAATACTCCTTATATTCTCCTTCGGGCAGATTCTTAACGTAGTTTTGCTCACTCTTTAGCACAGCTTTTGGATAAAACTCTTTTTGTATTCCTTCAAGATTTCCATTTGTATAGTTGTATTCTGCCACAACATCGCCGGCTATAGTGTACCACTTAGAAATACCATCCTTAACATCATTTTTGAAGTTTGATTCTTCCATTGGTTTACCAGCAGAATTTTCGTAATAAATAATCTTTTTTCCGTCAACTTTACCATGTTTATAAGGAATGACGGAGGCCAGATTTGTTCCATAGAAGTAGCGTTTGGCAGTACCCTCGGGAATATCATTCGTAAAATAAAGTTCAGCTGAGAGGTAGCCACGTGAATCAATCTCAATTACGGCACCATTTTTCTTTCCTTTAATATAATTTTCCACTTTGGCGATTATCCCATTTTGGCCATAAGTAAGCCATTGGCCATTTTGAAGGCCATTAACATAAATACCTTTGGTTGTGGCTGAATTTTCTAACTTTTCCTCCCAATAACCAATTCTTTTACCTTTAGCATCCATTTTATTGATGGAATCAGGAACTGCCAACTGGGCAACAGTAGTTTGAGCTAGTATGGCTGCAAACGGGAAACACATTACAAAACAAAAAACAATGATCTTTTTCATATGATGTTTGGTTTAAAGGTTTTTTTTAACTTTTCCATGAAGGTCAAAATCCTCTGCGGCAGTTATCAGAACTGAATAGAATGCCCCAATCTGTAAGGTTTCGAAATCTTCAATGAGTACTTCATTATCAACTTCAGGTGAATCAAATTCTGTGCGGCCAATGTAATAATTTCCTTCCTTCCTGTCGATAAGTACTTTTAATTTTTGACCAATTTTAACATTATTTAAGTTTGATGAAATCTCCTGTTGCAATGCCATTAATTCAGCAGCCCGGGCATTTTTCACTTCTTCCGGAATAGTATCTTCAAGACTAAAAGCATGCGTATCTTCTTCATGAGAATATGTAAATACACCCATCCGGTCAAACTTCATTTCCTTCACAAACTCCTTCAATTCTTCAAATTCCTTCTTAGTTTCCCCCGGATATCCAACAATAAAAGCAGTGCGGATTGCAGCTTGAGGCAGATGTTTACGCATATCAGAAATAAGTTGCCGCGTATCGGCACCATTAACTCCACGGCGCATCGATTTCAATATTTTATCGCTTATATGCTGCAATGGAATATCGATGTAATTACAGATATTTTCGCGTTCATTCATCAGAGCAAGCAAATCTGCAGGGAATCCGGAAGGGAAAGTATAATGGAGACGAATCCAGTCAAACCGTTTAAGGTCAGATAGTTTTCTTATGAGTTCAGTTAAAGTGGATTTACCGTAAAGATCAAAACCGTAATAAGTCAAATCCTGTGAAATCAGCAATAATTCTTTAACTCCCTTTTCAGCAAGTATTTCAGCTTCGTTGATGATCTGTTCAATCGGTTTGGAAATATGCTTCCCACGTATCCCTGGTATAGCACAGAAAGAACAACGCCGGTCGCATCCTTCGGCAATTTTTAGATATGCGTAATGAGAAGGTGTTGTAAGGAGGCGCTCTCCAACTAATGATTCGCGGTATTCAGCTCCCAACGCCTTGATAACACCGGCCAGGTCATTTACTCCAAAGTATTCATCAACTTCAGGAATCTCCTTGATAAGAGATGGTTTATAACGTTCGGACAGGCATCCCATTACAAAAACACGTTTCAGTTTACCTTCTTCTTTCATGCGGATGTATTGCAGGATAGTATCGATTGATTCTTCCTTTGCATCGCCTATAAAACCACAGGTATTTATTACAACAATGTCGGCTTTCCCTGGTTCATCGTCATGCAGAACATCAATATTATTGCTTCGCAATTGTCCCATCAGGACTTCCGAGTCGACTGTGTTTTTGGAACAACCCAGTGTGACAACACGAATATGGCGTGGTTTGGTAGTTTTCAACGATCAACTGAATAGTGAATCGACAAATTCGTTTTTGACGAACAACTGCAGGTCTCCAATCTTTTCGCCGATGCCAATATATTTTACCGGAATACTGAACTGGTCAGAGATTCCAATTACAACTCCACCCTTGGCTGTGCCATCAAGTTTTGTAAGTGCAAGTGCTGTAACTTCCGTAACTGCCGTAAACTGGCGGGCCTGTTCAATTGCATTCTGTCCTGTGGAGGCATCAAGCACCAGAAGTACCTCATGGGGAGCTCCTGGTATTACTTTTTGCATCACATTCTTTATTTTGGACAACTCATTCATAAGCCCAACTTTGTTATGCAAACGGCCGGCAGTATCGATGATCACAACATCAATTCCCTTGCTTTGAGCAGACTTGATTGCATCAAAGGCCACGGAAGCCGGATCAGAACCCATTGCCTGTTTCACGAGAGGCACTCCTGCCCTATCCGACCAGATACTTAACTGATCTATAGCCGCGGCTCTGAAAGTATCTGCAGCTCCCAACAGAACTGTTTTACCTGCTGCCTTATATTGAAAGGCAAGCTTGCCAATAGTAGTAGTTTTGCCCACACCATTTACACCAACAACCATGATAACATAGGGTTCAGCTTGTTTAGGAAAGTCGAAACCTGCTATAATGCCATTGTCATGTTCATCTAATAATCCGGCGATTTCTTCTTTTAAAAGGCGATTGAGCTCGCTGGTGCCAAGATATTTTTCACGGGCAACACGTTTCTGTATCCGGTCGATAATTTTAAGTGTGGTATCAACTCCAACATCCGATGTTACAAGTATTTCCTCCAGGTTATCAAGGACTTCATCATCAACCTTCGACTTACCGATAATAGCTTTGGAGAGCTTAGAAAAAACCGTTTCCTTGGTCTTTTCCAGCCCTTTGTCGAGGCTCTCTTTTTTGTCCTTCGAGAAAAATGAAAACAATCCCATGTGCTTTATTTGCGGTAAAATTAGTTTTTATCAAAAACCAAAAAAGCTTTCTCCTAATTAGAAAAAGCTTCCTGGAACCGTTATACTCCTAAACTATTTTTTTGCAAGAAAATCCTTGACCAAATCATTGGCTACAATGGTTTCCTTAAATGTGTATGCTCCGGTTTTAGGTGATTTCACCATGCGGATAACTTTTGCGAAGTCCTTCCCGGATTTTTGAAGGGTTGCAACTACTTTCTTTGCCATTGTTTATCGTTATTTAATTTCTTTATGAACTGTGGTTTTCTTGAGATAAGGATTGTATTTCTTTAACTCGAGCCTCTCAGGTGTGTTCTTTTTGTTCTTCATCGAAATGTAACGGGAAATTCCTGGTACACCGCTGGTTTTCTGCTCAGTGCATTCAAGAATAACCTGCACACGTGCTTCTTTACTTTTCTTTGCCATTGCAATATTGGATTTGTTTTCAGGGATGCAAAAGTATAGATATTTTTCTAATTATCAAACAGTGGCTTCATTTTATTTAATTTCTCTCAGATTGCCAGGTTATAACTATTTTTCAACAAACAAATACAATTCTATCCCATATTTAGCATTTATGCACAATAAAAGCCTTTAAGTCAAATTTGATTCAAATAAATCATTTCAAAACCTAAAGCCACATTTCATTAAGGGACTATTATTGAAACAGCTGTTGCAGAGTTATTATCTACTATGGCCATATCGCCCCCGTCAACAAGTCCATCGCCATTGGCATCCTCAACCAGATATCCTGATGCTGCCGAAGCCGATAAATTATCTATTGGAGCCATATCGCCCCCATCAATGATCCCATCCTGGTTAACATCTCCGCCATAGATTACCCATCTGCCGTCAATTAGCAGCAACATGTTACTACCATATGCTTTTGAAGCATTATCAAACGCGTAATTTATCGTGCTCCCGCTAAAAGATACCGGTAATGCACTCACCGTTTCTATGCTGTTGCGGTGTTTGATGGTGACGTAATAGGAACCGGATAAGCTGGCGGGAATACTGCCTACAGTGATATTGCCGTTTGTGCCAAGGTTTACTAACCCGGAGGAATATTCAACAATGGCATAGTTGGAAGCGTTATGAAGTTCTATGGTAACCTGGTCGGTAATTCCAGTTCCGAAATGTGGACCCAGATCATCGTATGCCTGGTGCATAGTCCCGCCACCGGAATACAATCCCTCAAGAAAAACATTCAGGTTGAGTGATTTCCCTGCCGATGATTCGGTGAGCGAAATATCATCGATTTCCCAGTTGCCTACATTCCAGGAATAACCATTCACTGCAAATGCAAACTGGAAAGTGGGGGACCCTACATCAGGTGTTGAAATTGTAAGATTTGTTGTTTCAGGTCCAATAGTGCCGGCCTGAGCTAAAGACCAGACTGAATTCCAGGTAACCCCGCCATTACTGGTAGTCCAAATTTCGCAGGAAGTGCCGGAGTTATATAAGTAGATATAATTCTTAAAGGAGAGAGTGAGTGAGGTTTTTCCAGTAGTATTGATCGGCGGAGAAGTTAGATATGAACGGTCATTCCAGAAAGAATAGTAAGAACCTTTGAAAGCAAGTTCGGGTACCATCCCCCCCGCGAGGTTACTGGATTCAACCAACCAGTTTAAGGACACTCCGGCTCCTTTTACCTGCCAGCATTGCGGGGTGGTTCCGGTTATTTCAGCTGAAAAGTTATTACTATATGGCAGGGAAGTTGCCGGACAAGGGATGTAAAAAGAGTATGGCCCAGCCCAGCTGCTGAATTGGCCACTTCCGCAATTTCCCTGCACATAGTAACTATATTGGTAACCCATCGTCAAACCTGATAAGTGATAAGGATTTGAACCGATATTGTTGATCATGGTTCCGGTTCCACGGACAAACCCGGCAAGCCCCCATTCAATTTTCCATGAAGTGGCATTGGATGTCCAGCCAAGGTCAGCGGAAGCAGAGGCTATATTTGTTGCATTCAATGCAGTTGGTGTCAGGCAGGGATTGCATTTTATGGAGAACCAGTAACGGTTCAGTGAATCACATTTCACCTCTTCCCCAAAGGCAGGCGCTATATAGACATAATAGGTGCCAGCAGAATTGATCCTGACATTGACTATACTGAGCCCGGGCATACTGTTCCATAAACCGTAGATATAGCTTGAAGTACAAGCATTAGCGTAAAAGCCAAAGTTGGAATTAAACTCGTAGTTGCAAGCAAATGCTACATCAGAAGGGCCTGTCAGCGTAAATGCATACCAGTCTGTATCTCGATGTGAACGGTGCAACCATGCTTTTCCGCAAATTGTATCCCCTGAATTTACGCTTCCCGTGGCTTGAGGCGACTGTTCACATCCGTTGTTGATTGTAGCTCCACACACTTCAGGCTCAGCAATCGCATTCACCGGGCAATTAAAATAATGCGTTCGGAACGTTTTCTTGACCCATGCGCTTGCATCCGTTGAACTGCAGTAAGTTCTGATATAGAAATCATAAGCAGTGCCCGGACTAAGATTCGATAAAGCATATGCTGGTGTTGAATTAATAAATACAGTGGTGCCAGATCCTTGAGTGAATCCAGCAGGTCCCCATTCCAGGTTCCATTGGTGGTTGGTCGAAAGCGTAGAAGGTATCCATGAGAGGTATGCAGCAGTGGTAGTCAGCGAAGCATTTGAAACTGACAGGTTGGTAGGTGGGAAGCAGGTATAGATATCTACATGCACCGGTCCGATTCTGGATGATTCTCCCAAATCATACTGCGCTGCGACTTCATAATCATATCCACCTTTAGGACGAGCAAGATCGTCATACGAAAGGCCCGGGATATTATCAGCAATTTTTACATTATCGCGGTAAACATTGTAACCCGTAAGCGTTGATGCCGGAGCAAAAGAAATCGTACTTGCAGGATTTGGTATAATCGATCCCATCACCGGCAGGTCAGTCGGAAGTGTCACAGATGTGGTTTGTTCAAACTGAATTACCCGGGGTTTTACTGATGCAGTCGCCGGGGTATTGATACCTGGTTGCTGCGGGATGTTTTGGACCATAGGTGTCAGTGGCATCATGATCGCAGCCGGGCTTTCCGAGACGAATCCCTGGAGTGTCCAGTTAAATTCCCAGCCCCAGGCCTCTTTTACTGAGAACCAACCATAGCCACTGTTTATCATATCTCCTTTTCCTGCGACAGCCGGACCGGGACCTAATCCGGCAGGAAACCCTATTGTCTGGGTTATTTCA
>Ga0268283_1000954_pt1 | contig 15550 bp, 13 predicted proteins | sample saktaG_13_FD_190140 | JGI IMG/M metagenome (GOLD analysis project Ga0268283, IMG submission 190140) | Saline water microbial communities from Sakinaw Lake, British Columbia, Canada - sak_2013_06_06_36m | ecosystem: Environmental > Aquatic > Non-marine Saline and Alkaline > Saline ... | reverse complement strand
AAGCGGTTTCCTTGGAAAGTTGAATTTGTTTGGCAGCAACCTCTTCTGCCATTTGTTTTTTGATTTCGGCTGTCCGGGCTTCATCCTTGATGTTATCTTCAAGAATCTTCCGGTACTTTGCATCGACTTCAAGGCGGATCTTCACCTGTTTTTCCGCCAGGTCGATATCGGATTTCAGGCGCAGGGTTTTTAGCTGCTCCTGGTAATCGAAAAGGTTCTTGTCATCATTATCGACATGCTTTGCCACTACCGTTGCACCTTTTTGAGCAAACGTGTCCCGGATGGCTTGCTTCTGCTGCTCGGTTGCCTTGGTGACCGACAGCGTATATTCCATTTCCTTCTGAAGCGAATCAAGGACCGCTTGCAGGTACTCATCGGAATCCTTGTCCATGGATTCCATTTTTGCATCCGATTTTTCCTTTTCGATTTTGTATTGAGTCTGAATTTCCTTTTCCGCATATTTGGCTCGTATATCGTCCTGCTTTTCGATGAGCTGATCTGTGAGAACTCGTCTGAGTTCTATCTCATCGGTAGAATTTCCTTTTATTTTGTCAAGGCGTTCAGCTAGCTTTTCTTCCTCAATGGCCAGTTCCCTTTCCATTTCTCCTTCAGTGACAGCCGCTCTGGCCTGGGCCAGTTGTTTTTTAATGTCAAGAAGATAATCAGCTTGTTTCTTTGCTTTGGATTCCACGTCCGCAGGAGTTCCGGATGATGGATCTGATTTATCGAACGATTGAATCTTTTTGTTCAGATCCTTGATCTTGCCCTGGACCCGGATAAAATCTTCCGAGCCGGCCACGGAGGCTTTCAGGGCAATCTGGTATTTTGAAAGTTTCGCTTCCAGGTTGTCGAGCGATTCACCGACGATTTTATCCCCGATGCTTTCCGCATTGAGCACATCGCTCAGGGATTGTTTTGCATCCTTGAACTGGGAGATTTTATCCAGGAGCTTTTTGATCCCTTCATCATAGGGATTTGTTGCTTCGGCGCGGTTTTCTTCAGCATCAATGGCATTATCAGCAACAGCCATTGCGGCTCCGCCCGGACTGGCGCCACCTTTTACAGTGTTCCATACCCTTTGTAAAATCGTTGGTTTTGCTGCTGCTTCGCCAATAGATTTCTGTTTTGTCTGCATCAAAAGCAGTTCTGCTTCTGCCTGTTTGATGGTCAGGTCGATCTTTTCCTGAAGATCCTTTTTCTCCTGGACAGAAAGCAGGTTCAAGTTTCTCACGGTACCTGCTACTTTTTCATATGCATCTTCAAGCTTCTTATTGGCCTCGGCCAGCAAAACAGTGGTTGACGCCTTCAATTTCTCCAGGGCAATAGCCTGGCTATTGTACGTTTCGTATGTTTTGATCCCGGCAACCAAAGCAGTAATAGCGGCGATGACCAGACCTATCGGGTTCGCTGCCATAGCAGCATTCCATAGCCACTGGGCAGTGGTCGCCAGTTTGGTGGCGATCGTGCCATTTCCTTTCCAGATGGCAAGCAGTTGTTCTTTTATGACCAGGTATTCTAAAACGACGGCATCCTTCATCTTCAGAAGAATTCCTTCTTTTAAGGTCAGGTTGTTCAAAATGGCAACCTGAATTGATCTTGTTTGGGCTGCAATGTAAACCCCGATGGCACCGGTGAGCGCGATAAGTCCGATCCGGTATTTGTCGATCCATTCGGGAAGTGCCTTGAGCCATGCGACAAGGTTTACCACTGCACCGACCATTGATTTGAGAAACTCTGTGACACCGGGCATGGTAATCAGCCGATAAAACTCTTTCCCAAGTTTATCTAGTGTGGCGCCCAGGGTGGTGTTCTTGTCATTGAACTGCCTAAGAATTTCATCGGTACCCTGTAAGGATTTTCCTGCCAGGAGAACTTTCTGCTGGAGCATGTCGGTATTGTTCCCCAGTTTGGCAAAGACTTCAGAGGCACCGGCACCGGAAATTTCCAGTTCCCGGATCAGTTTTCCTAATATTGTTGCTCCCTCTCCGCCTCTTTTCGAGCCTTCGACCACTTTCACGAAAGCGCCATACAGATCGGTGTTGACCAGGTTGGTAAATTCCTGTAACGGAATCCCGGCCACCTTGGCGAAGTCGGCGGTGTTGTATGTCATCTTCATGAGGATCTTCGTCATTGCCGTTCCGCCCCTTTCGGTGGAAACTGCAAGCTCCTGAAGTGTTGCAGAGATGCCCATCACTTCCGCAGAAGACAATCCAAGCGACATTCCTACCCCGCCAATTCTGTTTGAAAGATCGACCAGTACAGGCGCGGTGGCGAATCCGTCTGCTCCAAGCACATTGATTGCATTTCCCAACCGAAGCATGTCGTCGGAAACCGCAGAAGTTTTCATGTCTGTCAGCACATTCCTGAGAGTTCCCATCTGAGTTGCCACCTCGCTTGCCCCTCCCTGGATTTCAGCGCCAAGGGCGACATTAAGTTTGTCGATGGAATCTACAAACGGGAGAATATCTTTCTGCGCAATACCAAGCTGCCCGGCGACTACTGCCATTTCGCGAAGGTCACTGCGGGAAGTCCGGGTGTCGATCTTACCCAGTTCTGTATTCAGCTTCTTTACCTCATCAACAGTCAGTTTCGTGGTTTTACGGATATCGGCCAGCGAATCCTCCAGTTTCGCATTGCCTTTGATAATACCGACCACGGCAGCGCCGAACCCAATAACTCCCACAGTGATCATCTGAAGGACCTGTTGATATTTGTTTGCCTGGTCGGCCAGTTTTGAAAAGGCGCCTCCGGTTTGATTGATTTCTCCCCTGAGGTCTTTTAGCCTGCCATTCACTTTTTGAAACTCACGCTCTTTTTCGCCAAATTCTTTTGAGTTTACATTCAGTTGGCGCAGTTCCGCATTCAGTTTCCTGGCTTCGGCCTCCAATTGTTTCAGCGTGGCATTGGCTTTTTCACCATTGAAAATGACGGTGGCCGTGGAAGTTTCGTTTTTAGCCATTGTTGATTGATTTATCGGAAACATTTTCGGTGATGGCGATCACACCCCTGTGACCAAACTCTTTGGCGAAAATTTCGCAAAGCTTCATAACCTCGGCATGAAAGGTCTTGGAATACCATTTCTTGGGTCTCCTGCGGTTTCCAAGCATTTTCCCGGAAAGTCGGCGGGATGTGGCAGATTCTTTCACATCGCCGATCTTGACACCCCTGCCGACACCCATATCGACAAAGCGACCGTAATACTCAAAGAGAAGGGTTATTTTCAGCACGTTTCCCTGTGCCGAGGCAAGAACATTGTATTTGAAACTTCGGAGCAGTGATCCGGTGTCTCCGATCGTATTGGAAGCAAGTTTCTTCTTCCATTTGATAATAGTGATTTTAGCCCAAGCCTGGGCTATTTCACGTTCAGAAAGTTTGGGTTGAGTGTTTTGCATTGAGCAAAGAAAAGCACAATGCAATACCGGTTAAAGGACACAAAAAAGCCAGTCAATGACTGGCCTGATACCTTAAATAGAATTCAATTAATTTTCTTTCATCGAATCCATGAATGCGACATTAAAAGTGCTAATTGCCTCAAATTGAGGCAGAGACGTATTTGTGAAATATTCATCGTGTAATTTTTCAAGATAGTTATCTGTAATAATATCATTTTCAAGGAATTGTTCGATAGATGGAAGTTTTTCCTTAATCAGTTGAAACGACTTCTCTAAAAAGATATCATTGGAAGGAAAAGCTTCTAATATAGCTTCATTGGTGATTTTAAGATATGATCGAATGGTTTTAAAGAACTTGATTTCATTGTATTTAACATCAAAATCTGAGTAGATCGTTTTAAGTGAAAAATCAATAAGACTAATTTCTTCCTCTAGCGACAAATCGGCCTGTTTAAGTTCCCTAAGAAATAACCGTAAGAAATCCTTTCCTTTTTGATTAATTTCATTTATAAACTGGTTCATTACATCATCAACATTTTGAATTTCGTTAAATGACGATGCTTGAAAAAGAGTTCTGATTAAATCCAATTCATTTTTCTCTATACTACCATCACACACCATGCATGAGAATGAGGCTTTTAATAATAGTTTTTCAAAATCCTGCTTTTCCATATTATTTGGGTTTTGTATTTGTTTTAAATCCAATAGGTGTTCTTTTCATAGGATCCTCTTGAAGTGGTTCTCCTTCAATTTTATTTTTGATTTGTTGGTATCGCTTAATTTCATCAGGAGATACAGACGGTTTGATTCTCGAAATAAACTCTTCAAGAATTTTCATTGTGATTTTGACTCGAGATTTAAATACACTTCTACCAACTTCCTGAATAATCAAAACGATATCGCTGATTACCAAATTTTCTGTCAGGTTAGAAAGTTTATCGTAGTCAATGCCAAAATCTAAAGGTTTACCCTTAAGGTATAATTCAAACAGAGCTTTCCGGGCATCAAAATCGGGAGGAGGAATAAATACTTTAATATCCATTCTGCCTGAACGCATAACTGCTGGGTCAATGGAATGTGGATTATTTGTTGTTCCGATCACAAAAACACCATCTTCACCACAATTGTTAAGCTGAGACAAGAACTCATTTACCTCTCCGGATTGGCTGGCATTATTTATTTTATCACGATTGGGGACCAAAGCATCTAATTCATCAAAACATAGGATTGTAGGAGCGTTTTTACGTGCATCCTCAAAGAGTTTCCCGATTTTCTCTTGTGATCCATGCACGTAAATACTAGCCAAGTCAGATGAACGGATATATTTATAATTGAAATTAGCCTCTTCAGCAAATCTTTCTGCAAAGAAAGTTTTACCACAACCTGGTGGTCCATAAAGCAACATCCCGTTTGGCATTGACAGCCCGTATTTGTCAGCACCCTCTTTATCGTTGAGTAATTCGATTACATCATTTGTCAACTTGTTTTTCAATTCTTTCATTCCTGCGATGCGATCAAAACCTTTTCCTTTATTTTTTGAGGAAAATTTCTTTTTAGTCGCTCCTTCAGATTTTTGACTAGTTGATTCTTCAAGGATATCCTCAACATTAATTTCTCCGTTCAACGCAAAAATCATCTCTTCAGCAGTTTTAAACCTCTGCTCAGAATCTCTCGATAAAGCTTTCTTTATAATATTGATTAATTGTGAGTCAAAATCTGGATCAGCATTATCAATATTTGGAAAAGATAACGGCTTTTCTCTAGCTAAGAAAATAGAATCTTCTTGATCTATCCTATCTGCTTTGAAACTAGACATATTGTTAAACCAAGGGAGTATCCCATACAATAAATGAAACATCAAAACTCCAACGGAAAAAATGTCTGATTGTGGAGAAAAGACATTGTTGAAACATTCAGGTGCAAGGTAATACGGGTTTAATCCTTCACGATTGTAACATTTTGTAGGCTGGTTAAAGTAGCGAGCATAACCAAAATCAATTATTTTGGTAACAGGCAGCTTCCCAGACAAATCCAACATTACATTTTGAATTGTAATTTCATTGTGGATTATTGGATCAGTCAATGTATGAAGGTAATTGAGACTATTCAAAATGCTTTTTGCATATTCTTTTACCTCATAAGCATTAAAAACATTCTCCCGAATCAATTTATCTGCTATAGTTTCACCCGTAATAAAATCAAGGACTAAAAATGCAAATTTTTGCTGATTAATTATTACTTCACCACTAGTATGGTACTTGACAATATTGGGATGATCTAAATCTTTCAATATCCAAGGCTCTAAAAAATTGCCTTCTGAATCAAAAGCGGAACGAGGAATGTTAGAGTAACTAAATAATTTCAGGAAATATATTTTCCCATTTTCACCTCTGACTCGATATGACTGAGCAGTTAAACCATCCTTTATGAAAAATAGTACTTTGAACCCACTTATTTCAGAACCCTTTTCAACTATTTGATATCGAGTAGTCATAATTAAAGATTACATTGTAACACAAGTGCAACTTTTTCCAATAATACCTCCACAATTTTGACAAGGTCTATCTGGAAGATTGTTTTCGCATTCAATTACAATTGGTAATAATTTTTCTTCGCTCGGGTCTTGTGCAATTATTTGTAAACCTTGATTAAGCAACTGTCTAACTCTCTGCGCATTGTTCCATTTAATCTGATTGAACCGATCATTCCATGATTTGATGCGACCAACCAGTTGGTAAATTAAAGTCACTCCAAAAAACATTGATTCTATCTCTTCAAGTACATCCCTGCCAAGATCCTCATCTTTTGATCTGATAATCTGGTCAACGCGGGTATGCAATCTTTCAACAGACTCAGTTGTTTTTTCATTACCTAAATCGTCATTGGCCTTTTCAAGACGCTCAAATTCTTCGCGTATTTCCTTTTCTAATCGATCCCAGCCTGTCCCTTTATCAACATCGTCAACCTTGATAAGGATTTCTCTTATTTTATCAAAAACTTCCTTTCTCCTATCATCATCACTTTTACCTTTCTCAAAATAGTCTTGGAGTTGTGATAATTGGCTTTCCAATTCCAGTAGTTTTGAATTATCCGAAAGTACCCCTGATTTAATAATTTCCTTAATAATGCGGAAGCCGTCCCGGAATTCCGATTCAATTTTTTGAATCGAGGGGATTGCCTGACGTCTGTCCTTGTCTATCGTTAGTTCATGCAAATAATCCAGCTTATGAAAATTTGCTTTAACAGTGAGTCCTTCGCTTCGATCAACCAGCACTGTCAGATCAAACGTACTACCCTCAGGGAGTAAAGCCGGTAAATCTTCACCGGAAATTTCTATGTCAAAAACATGATCATTGTATATTGCTCGAGATCCTTTTGCATTATTATTACCTTGATATAGTGGTATTTTTAAAAAATCCTGTTTCATCCCTGGCCGGATTTGACTGGAGGTTTTCAAATTATTGCATACACCAGTTGCAGGTGTCTTTCTGTCTTTTTCTAAACCTTTTAATGGAGCAAATTCCATCCGGTCAGTTTTGCTATTTTTAACTTCAACGCCGTAATAGTAAGGTAATATTACATTCCCTCTGTCGCCATCACCAATTCCTTGAAGTATTGTAAACTCGTTCGGTGAGCACTCAATGAAGTCCCCTTTTGAGTTGTATGTTTTGACCTTGAAATTATTTGGTGTAGACTGCATCAGTACAACCTCAAACATTTTTGCCTTTATGCCTAATTCAATTCGGCTACTGCTCCAGCCGCCATCACTTCTGTGAATTTCAGCATAGATTTTATCATTAACAAATTTATCCTGGTTCTTCCACTTCACAGTTACAAATTCCTTTGTTTGGATTGAGGTAGATTCGTTATGTATTTCCAGCTCAACGTAATTTGAAAATGAAGGTTTAGATATTGTTACTCTGTTTATTGTAGAAGCAAAAAGAGCAGCACCTTTTGCAACGACTGTCATAGGATCAACAGACGTATCAATTTTATCCGTAATTTGTTCCTTGAGCATTTCTCTGAGCAATGGAGTTAAGGTTGGCCCACCGACCAAAATCAGTGCATCAATTTGACTTCCTTTTAAATTATTCCTTTTTAGAAGTTCCTTAGTAATATCAATTGCATTTTGAAAAAATGGTTGTTGAACCATGTTTAATTGTTCCCTGGTAACTCTCAAATCAAACTCAAATGGAGTCCCGGAATCATCATTACCGAAATTTTCACCTAACTGTGAAATCAAATCTTCTTCCGTTTTTGATGATAGTGAAATTTTTAATTGTTCTGCCTTGTCTTTAAACTGATTTCTAAATCGCCCAAGTTTCTCATCATCATTATTGACAGAATCTAGGCTATAATTTTCCTTAAAGTAGGGTAATAGTATTTCGTCAACTATAGCATAATCAAGATTTTTTCCACCCAAGTAATTATCACCTTCAGTACTTACAACATTGAAAATACCATCTTCAATTTTTAAAAGTGCGGAATCGAAGGTTCCTCCTCCAAAATCAAATACAATCCAGAATCCATCTTTTATCTTTGATTTAATACTATAGGCATAGGCTGCAGCAACAGGTTCAGAAACTAATTCACATTGAGTGAATCCTGCTAACTCTGCTGCCTTTTTTGTCGCTTCTTTTTGATTAACTCCAAATTTAGCAGGAACTGTGATAACTACAGTATTGACAATTTCATCTGAAATTGGCTGCTTTAGCTTTTTCAAAACTTCAGATGATAACTCATCAGAAGTAAACTTTTTATCGAGATTTGAGGAATAGTAACTTTTATCAGTGCCCATTGTCCTTTTGAACTCAATGAAGACATTCGACTGGTAGCTTGTGTTTTGACTCTGCAATCTTTTATCAACTCCAAGTTGAGTCAATGCTTTATCTCCAACATCAATGACTCCTTTTTTTGAAATTGAAATGCAAGAAGGAACAGTATCCTTTTGCAGATCAAGCGATTTTTTAATTATTGGTTCACCTGATTCCATGCGCGCAATTGCCGAATTGGTTGTACCGAGATCAATACCATAATCGATTTTTATTCTTGCCATTTTACTAGTTTTTTTTATTCATTATATGCTACAATAACTTGAGCCTGTTGAATATTATTCCCATTAAAAAGTATTTCGGGCTTGATAATTCTTCTTATGACTTGGTCACCTGATCTGAGACTTAAATCAAGTTCCTTTGATGCCTCCATATTCATCCCATCATGATAAGGTTTGCCCAGGAGTTCAGTAATTTCATACCCGTTCGCTTTAAAATTGTCGTGCATATTTGTTAAAGCAATCTTTAATTGTCTCAATCCCCTGACACTTTGATCCATATATGAAATATTCATTTGCATTTTCACCATCTCATCAGCAATTTTCTTTGCAAGCGAATGATCAGGATCAATAGCCTTGTTATTGACAGTCCTATCTGCTTTCAGCATGTCAAGCTGACTCTGATGAATTTCAGCAATTTTTGTATATACTTTAACTTGTTCCTCCTCAAGGATGGTTTTTGTCTTGCTTATTTGATTAATAACGTCAGCTTTGTCATCTTTCCTTCGAACATTAAGAAGGTAATAAACTATTCCTGAGATCATTGCAGCCAAAAGAAAGGCAATAACGCCAAGAAGGGTGTGCTTATTTATAATGGAATCCAATTTTGAATAATTTTGATTGGAGACATTTTCGGTAGTATTTATTTTTGCCCCCAAACTATCTGAAGTTTGTTGAATATTTATTTTATTTAAAGCAACCACTTTTAGTAAGGTGTCAATAGTCTTTTGTTGTAACCTTATTTTACTGATTAACTCATTGTTGGTTTTCCAAAGTTGGTGGTTCGAATTTTCGATTGCCCCTATCTTGTGCCAAAGTACATTAAGGCTGTCAGGTTGTGCGTTGAGGCTAATAAACCCCAATGTTGCAGTAATTAGAAAGCAGATTTTTTTTAGCATCATTTTAAAATTTTTATTATTCCGTTCAAGGTAGCTTTAATTATGACGTTACATTTGGGTTTGTTTTTCAATTTTTCAACCCATTTGGGAGAATGCTTGTAATAAAATTTAATAAACTCTCTACCGACTAGGGAATTTGTCAATACATCATCCCTGAAATTACGTAAAACAAGTACTTGTGGGTGATTATAGCTCCCATATACCATTGTGGCGATGTAACAATTGCCGCTAGATGTAGTTTGTGAGCGTGGACTTGTAGCTGATTGGATTTGGTTTTTCAAGTCTATCAATGAGGACTTGTTTGTGTTTAGTCGAGGTTTGAATTCTGAAAGAACATCCATCCCAACAATAATTGAAATAACTTCAAGTGCTTCATTTACCTTTTCCCTAATCATGTGTAACGCAACAACCTGACCATTATAATCGTTAGCATTTCTTGAAACAGCCTCTTGTGTAATGTTAACTTCATTGATAACCATATTAAGCGCATCAGACGCGATTCGGGTGCTTATCGCTAAATATAATTCATCTTGGGCACCAAGAATGGATTTGATATTTAATAGATTAGGCCTCGCGGCGGTTGAAATTTGTTTTGCGGTTGCAATATTTGCCCTTTTATTTCCATAATCGTCAATTAAGCTTTTTAATTTTTCTAAATCAACCATTATCCGATTTTGTCGATCCCTATTAGGTTTATCATCTATCCATTCTTGTAAATTTTTTATATTATCGTCACACCGTTCTTTTATTATTGAGCCGACCGCAATGTTTCTGGCGGCCTTAAAGCATTTCATGCAACTAACTCCAGGATCAGTAGTATCACTATTTTTATATTTGTTAAAATAATCGATCCCACACTGTAAAAGTTCATCCGCAATCTTGTCAGAAATACTGGCAAACTTGATGTCCTGAGCGCCTAAAATATTTTTTAGGATACTAAGGCTCTCTTTGGTGTCGACATGGAATTTACTTCCAGATACCAGAGCTTGAGCAGGGTTGGTTTTCCTGTTGCCTTTTGAAACCTCAAGGCTTTTCAAAATATCGTCAATAGGACCTTGTACAAATTCTTTAAAGACAATCGTTTTGGCTGAGAAAGAAATGCTGTTAAGGATTTCAAAATATTTCAGCTGACTTATACGATTGGTTTTTACAAAAAATCTTTCTATTTCTTTTAAAAATAGTTTTTGTGTTTCCTCTTTGGATGGTTTATATGTTTTGTCAGCAACAAACAAGCAAAAGTCTTTAACAAATTCACTTTCCAGGAATTTCAATTTCAATTTTATACCATTCCCTAAAAGTTCTTGTTCTAAATCGCCATTATTGAATGATTTGTAAAGTATTAGCGTTCCAAGATTTATATATGCGGAGTAATTTCGACTGTTTATCTCTCCGGTAGAAATAATTTCACTCCAAATTCCTATCGCATTTTCCGGGTCCCCATCCTTCAAATAATCAATAGCCGGTTCATCAGTATGACTAACGTGAATAAACCAGAAAATTGCAGAAATAAATTTATCTTGGTTTAAGTTAATTTTCGATATGGCTTCATCTACAGATACTTGAGTACGCTCAAAACTTCCTAACACAGGAAAATCATAATCCAATTCAACATCTTGTTCAGCGGTAATAAATGCCTGGATCTTATTCTTGTTATTATGGAGTTCACTTGCCTTACTATTGGCCAGAATGCCAAGAATTCGATATGGATTTTTCCGAATTAGTTCCATAATATATGATATTACATTGATAATTAGATGCTAACGAAAATACAAAATGTCAGATAAATCGAAAATGATATGGCGATAAAAATATAATTGATGTTACTCCAATTTACATTTTTAATTCTTGTATGGTATTTAAAAACAATAGAGAAATAAAGGATTGTAAAAGAAATTAACACCAAACTTCCAATATTTAGTTTCTCAATCAATGATATAGCGCTGACATCAGGTAAAAGTTGCTGAGTTACAATAAGATTTGAAATCATAACAAATAAACTGCCGACCGAAAGATTTAATCTTGGTTCAATCATTTTTGGCGGCAAAAGGAATCCAAAATAAATAATAAGTATTGATATTAAAGTAGTTATAAAAGTTTTAAAAAAATACAGAATAGGATTTTTCCTGATAAGAGGTATTGAAAACTTTGCTACTTCATATTGGTATTTTTGAGCTCCATACCTTTCATTTATGAGATAGGTTGATTTGGTTGATGAGAAATTAATCTTGCTTGTATTCCAGCCATTCAAATGTGTTTCGCCTACAAAAACATTTTGCTTTGAGGTCGAATAAAAAATCTGCTTATCAGCGTAGGAATTAGGTTCTAAAATAATTTCAATATATTGTCGGTCTAGTGGGAAGCGATCAAAGTCAAATTTTATTCTGTTCTCTGCTTGAATCCTTTCAATATAAAACTTGTGCTTAGATGTCGAGTCAAAAAACTGAATTTCCCGATCCAAAATCGTCCCGTTTAACAATGTAAAATTAAGACTGTCTTTGTTGTTGTATTCCAGTATAATAAAGAAGTCAATTTTCACAGTTGATTTATTATAGTCAAGGTCCCATATGTCCTGAACTTGAATATAGCAATTGATACTATCAACTTTGGCATGAGCAGATTGTACAAGACTGAAAGAACTAAGTGCGAAGACCAAGAATATTCTTATTATAACTCGATTTTTCATCCTATTAACTGTTTTTGACTTCTAAATAGTCCGTCTTTAAAACCTGATCAAATTAAAAGTTACGAGAATCGGGGTTATTCCAAATAAATATAATGGGAGTACTTTGTATTGATAATTTCACTTAATCCACGAAAAGTAAAATTATAACTTAATTTTAATATCCTCCTAAAATGGTTCAAAAAATATTACACCCTTACATCATCTATACTAACATTTTGAAAATTAAATGTTATTAGAACGAAAGGAGCTAAATGTTAAGGATTTAATAAATGTTTATACAATCAAATAAATGTGATGGAGGTAAAATATATTAACAAAATCTTATTTTGAGAGCCATTTTGAAGAATCAAAATTGCAAACAGCAGCATGCTTTAGCTGAAAGGAGTATATCACGCCAAAATCGTTGTCAAACACCGGCCCAAGCATCTCATAACTCACCGAATTGAGATTGAACCCGGGAATGGCCTTTACGGCTGAGGGTTCACATCTTAAGTGGTCGTAAAGCATACGCGAAATGATATCGGATCCGATCTGCTTCATATTTGATACAAGCTGCATCTCACCGGAAAAGTCATCGACCTGATCCAGGTGGCCGAGAATCATGAAGCCGGCGTTGATCGAATCCAGAATATTATCCAGGTTGGAAGCCTCAAAGTTCCCGGAAAGACTGGTCAGGATCAGTGCCGGGTATTTGATGTTTGACCGCAGGGCTGCAAGCGGCTCGTTGATATCCATCATGAAGAAATCATTGATTTCCTTGTGTTCATTGGCTATTGTCCGGAAATATTCAACGTAGCTGTTAATGTCGGTCATAGGAATCGATCTTATGCATGTACTCGTGATACTCTTTTGCTTTCTTGTTTAACCCGATGAACACGTTGTAAAGATTTGAATTCATCACCGTTTCAAGGCTTTTATCATCGGTTTTGCCATCTGCAAGGGAGATGATCAGTGAAGCCCAACCATTGTCTTCATTTCCGGTACCACCTTGCTGTTCATAAACATAGGGGTACAACTGAGGCAACGAATTCAGAACACCGGAAAAGAACAGGAAGATGGAGTACTTGACTTCATAATCCAGACTGGCAATGATTTGGCAACGGCGCTTCAGTGATCGGTTGACAAACTTTTTCCGGGGGTCTTGATTGTCGGAATAGGCTTTCCGGAGGGACCAAAACCATTTCCCTGGCCGGTAAAAAACTGCTACCATTTCATCGAGGTACCTTTGCTCCCTGGTTTTTGAAAAGGAATCGAGCAGGGAATTGGCCATGGTGAATTCCCCAAAGGTGCAGTTCATCATGGCATCTGCAGGGCCATGGTATTTTCTTCTGCCGGTTTGTAGAACAGGAAGAAGGTTTTTGGTCAGGGAGACTTCTTTAAATAGGAAATCGAGACTTTCACATAGGAAATATACGTCATCATGATGGAGTCGTGTGAGAACCTTCTGTTTGAGTGAAAGGAACTTTAAAAGAACTCTGAGTTTAAAATCCACCAAGGTGAGCTGTCCCTGAAACAAGCGGCTGACAAACAAAACCTGTTTCTTTGTCAGTTCGTTCCAGTCGGAAGGCGTGAGATATGTTTTACCATCGATCACAACCTGGTTCATGGTAGTAATTTCCTTTGGAGATAGAAACGGATCAGTTTTATTGCAACCAGAATGACAATGATCGCCCAGGCAATTCCTCCAGACCAAATCAGGAAGTTCTGAAAACCGGTGACTTTATACACCGGCTTTTCAATTGTCTTTGATTCAATCCTGGATTCCCGGATGTGAGTTTCTTTCCAGGTAAAATAGATCGAGCTGCTGTCGATCTTTGCGCCGGTGGTCAGAACATTATTCTGAACCGAAAAGAATGGAATAACCCGCTTTCCCGGTTTTATGGAAAGAATCTCTTTCACAACCACTTTCCCATCCCGGCATTCCAACAGTGCTTTGAGCAAGCCGCTGTCTGCCGGCAACGGAATCAGGGAATCTTTAACGGAAGTTACTGTATCGTGCTGCACAAAGACAGTCGATCGTTCGGCGACAGGATATCTTTCAGCACATCTTTTTTCAGTAATGCAGCCGGACATCAAGGCGGCCAGAAGTAGGATCAGAAAACCCGGTTTCATCATGCTATGAATTTAAAATTGTTCAATCGGTTCATCCATCCATTGAAGAATTTGATCTGGTCAGGATGATTCTTTACCAGTTCTTCAATAAAGACCTTTCTTGCCTGGAAAATAGCAGCATGAAGTCCGCGCTGGTTGACGTTGTTGACAGCAAACAGGGTTGCAGTTCCGACGATTCCATCATCAGGAACTTTCAGCAACCGTTGCGGAATGACAATACCCCATTTTCCGCTGCCCCAGACCCAGTCAACCAGAATTTCCGCAATGCTTTGATTGGTAACCTGGTCACCTTTCCACCGGTTCCAGTAATTCAATCTCAGGACTTTGACAGCATCTGCTTTGGAAAGGAGCTTGATATCCTCACAGTCAATGTCTCCATCTGCGTCTTTGTCATAGCCAACCTGTCGCCAAGTGGCCAGGGTTACGCCCATGTTCGTTGCTCCTCCCCTATCTTTGGGATCATTAACAAACCCGCCTTCAAATCGAAGGATCTTCGGGGCAAATAATTCGAGCTTTGCCATATTACTTTTTAAATGATGGGTCTTTGACAAAGATCAGGGCGAAGCAAACCGGGGCAAATACCACGTATTCGCTCAATGTTGCCTTGCCGATTCCGACCAGCGCTAAACCACCGGCCAGCATCAGGATGCCTGTCAGGGTGGTTTTCCAATTCTTAAAAATTCTCTCTTTCATAATTTTCTATTTTAAAAGTTGACCTTCGACTTTGGAAATTCTTTCACCATGATCGCCCAGTGTGGCTTTCATTTCGTCAATCCCGTTATCATGGCGGCACAGGTGCTCACCAATTTCCTTATGTTTTTCGGTACAGTAGGTTTCCCTGCATTGCATCTGGACGATGAGTTTATCGACAGATTTTTTCAGGGCAATCACACTCATGTAAAATTGATACAGGAAAAACCCGATGACCGGAATTGCAATAATTTTGATGATGTCAAAGACATCCTGGAGGATAAAATCAAGTGGCTTCATGCAAGGAAAAATGAGTTATCGGATTTATTTATGAATTCGTTACGGGTTTCTGCTATCACTTTTCCGGCGTATCGGGTCGAATGAAAATAGGCAGGGTACAGCTGTTCACTGGCATTTTCATCAAGGTACTGCTGCAGGGCCTTCAATTCGGATTCACCGTCTCTCTGATTGGCCTCTGCCATGATGGAGATGCGGCCTTGGTTGGAAGACTGTTTGGAAGATACGTTGGCGAAGGTATTGCCGGCAGTATCGAAAATGCCCCAGTCGAGAATGTCAATGGAGATTTCCAGCAGTGCCCTGGCCATGGTAAGATGTGCCAATGCAGGACGGATCAAGTCCAGCAGAACCAATTGTGCCGTAGTCAATTCATCATCGGATTTCCAGGCATTTTTAAGCTCGTCGAACAATTCCGCAGAAAGTGTAG
>Ga0268283_1000953_pt1 | contig 15556 bp, 12 predicted proteins | sample saktaG_13_FD_190140 | JGI IMG/M metagenome (GOLD analysis project Ga0268283, IMG submission 190140) | Saline water microbial communities from Sakinaw Lake, British Columbia, Canada - sak_2013_06_06_36m | ecosystem: Environmental > Aquatic > Non-marine Saline and Alkaline > Saline ... | reverse complement strand
CCAATACATCTTCCCTGGAATTTCCATCTCACTTGTTTACCTCAGCAGGCACTTATTCTGTTGCACTCATCTGTGCTGCAATTGATGGAGTAAACGATACTATGGTTAAGCAGGTAACGGTTTATGATCCGCTCAATGCAAACGCAGGTGTAAACCAGGTAATCAGTAGTGATTCAGCTACAGTTCTGGCCGGCACAGCAACCGGAAGTTCAGGCAACTACTCCTGGCACTGGGAACCTGCGGCTTTACTGGCTGATGCCAATGTTCAGAATCCTGTTACGGTCAAACTTACAAATTCAGTTATTTTCAGGTGTACGGTGACTGACCTTACAACCTCTTGTACGGCCGAAGATCAAATCCAGTTAAATGTAACCGGAGGAAAATTATCAATACTGATCTCCACAAACTCTAACCTTGTTTGTGATGGCAGTACAATTCAATTTAACACCCTGGTTAGCGGAGGTACTGGTATATATGCTTACTTATGGACTTCTGATCCTCCAGGTTTTACATCAGACCTGGCAAATCCAACGCATCAGCCGCTGCAATCCACCACCTATTACGTTCAGGTAACTGATGATTATCTTACTGTGATTGATTCAGTCAAAATACAAACCGGAACATGTCCTGGCCAGGCTGTTATCTCTTCAGGTCCCGATTTAGTGGATCTGTTTTCTGTTACAGAATCTGCGTACAGCACTACAGGTACTACTGATGCAACAAATTACGAGTGGCAGGTATTGCCTCCAACCGCAGGGATTATCACCGGCACTGATCTGACGGCGTTGTTAACATGGAATAAAAGTAGTCTGACACAAGCGCAAATTAATGTCAGAGGTGTAAACCAATACGGGAACGGGCCATGGTCGGCGGATAAAATTACCATGCTTTTTACATCCGTCAGTGTGAAAGAACATGAAAATAATGTAACTGAAATATTCCCAAATCCAGGCAATGGAAGGTTTAAAATCAAAACTCCGAAAAAAATATCCGGGATTGAAATTCTGGACAGATTAGGAAAAACCGTGAATAAGGCACCTGGAAGCAATACAATTGATGAGTATAACTTTGATCACCTTCCAAACGGGTTCTATTTCGTCCGGATTTATACGGCACAAAACGAAGTAATAACAAATAAGTTGATTATTACACACTAGATTAGAACCAGTATATTATTAATAGGTTCCTGTCTGATCAGGTCGTCTTGTTTAATTTCTTTGCTAACTGAAATCAGGGGAAATTCTATTGTTTCCGGGAATCTTCAATTGACGGACAACCTAAGCCTGGGAGTTTATTATCCTTCCTTAGTAAGCCCCTATGCCTTTCCTGTTTTTTCCCACTCATCAAATGCCTTTTGAAGTGTTTGGGTAAACACGCTTGTATCCTGTGCGCCGCTCACGCCATATTTCTGATCCAGCACAAAAAACGGAACTCCGTTAATACCCAAACGGCGTGCTTCTGCAACATCATTTCTTACTTCTTCGGCATACTTATCTGTTTTGAGTACCGTGGTTACTTCCTCGGTGGAAAGCCCAACTTCAGCAGCTAACCGGACTAAAGTTTTATGATCGCTCATTAACTCCCCATCGGTTAAATAGGCTTTGAAAAAACGCTCTTCAACCTCATCGGTCATCTGATATTTTTTAGCCAGCTGAATTACGCGGTGAGCATCGAATGAATTGGTGATTTTTGCCTTATCAAAATTATATTCAAGTCCAACGCTTTTAGCTGATTTCGTCATGGTATCATGAACTTTAACCGACCATTCCCTGGTTTGACCTTTTATCTCGGCAATATATGAAAACGCATCTCTCTCAGGTTGATATTTCAGGTTTGGATTAAGTTCGAAACTCCGCCATACCACTTGTATAAAATCCTTTTGGGGAAATGTATTTAATGCAGCCTCAAATTTTCGTTTCCCTATATAGCAAAACGGGCACATTACATCACTCCATATTTCAACCTTCATTTTATTTTCCATGGTATTTTATATTTATGTGTTGCCTTTCTCCTTTATTCCTGTTCTAGTGAGTTTCTTGTATTTATTGAGTGCTAATAAAAACAGGATGATACATTTTAAGTTCATTGACTGATAAATATTACCAACAATTCATAGCAGGCAGTTCCCTGTTTTATTCGGTAAATATTCTATTGGGCATGTTATGATTATATGTCGAAAAATGACGTTTTCCATGCTGTTTTATAATACATCCTTCATCTTTACAATGATAGTAAAATCTGTAACTTTGCTGTTATACCAAAATGAAAATCATCAACCAGATCTCAAAGGCATACTGTGATTCTTACAATCTTAAGTTTCCCTACAATAATCAATAAAATTCGATCCGAAATCTTCTTATGAAAATCAACTTCAGACAAAACTTCATTAAAATCAGTTTACTGATAGCCCTGATTAGCCTGGTAAACAATACATCCAAAGGCCAGACCAATAACTACTTTCCCGTTCAGGCAAAGACTGAAAATGGCATTATAGAAGGTCTTTACGACACTCAAAGCGGGTTGCAGCTTTACCTTGGGATTCCTTTTGCCAAACCGCCGGTAGGTGATTTGCGTTGGAAAGCGCCCCAGGCTCCCGAAAAATGGACTGGTGTAAAAGAAACCAAAAAGTTTGGCCCGAGAGCCGTTCAGTCTATCGTATTCGGAGATATGAAGGCGCGCTCGAACGGAATCAGCGAAGATTGTCTTTACCTCAATGTATGGACTCCTGCCAAACGAAATACTACAGGACTGCCTGTTCTGGTTTATTTTTATGGCGGTGGCAATGTTGCAGGCGACGGTTCAGAACCCCGTTACGATGGCGCAAGTATGGCAAAAAAAGGAATTGTGGTGATAACGGTTAATTATCGTCTCAATATTTTTGGTTTCTTTGCTCATCCCGAACTTAGTGCCGAAGCGCCATACAAATCATCGGGAAATTACGGTTTGCTCGATCAGAATGCTGCATTGAAATGGGTGAACAAAAATATTGCCTCTTTCGGCGGTAATCCAAAAAAAGTAACTATTGCCGGAGAATCTGCCGGTTCAATAGATGTTTGTTCGCACATGGCTTCCCCATTGTCGAAAGGCCTGATTGCAGGAGCGATAGGCGAAAGCGGGGCTGCCATAAATCCGACCATGGCTCCGGTTACACTTGCCGAAGCCGAGAAACAAGGTCTTGAATTTGCAAACAGTGCTGGTAACCTCAGTCTTGACCGGTTGCGCTCCATGAGTACGCATGAGATTTATGAAATTTATGGTGAATCAAAACGCTTTGGATTTCCTGCCGTAATTGATGGATATTTCTTTATAAAATCGGTCCCCGAAGTTTTCAATGCGAAAGAACAAGCCCAGGTTCCTTTATTGCTGGGATGGAATTCTGCCGAAATTCCAGGAATGGCTTTTATGTACGGTATCCCTTATACCCTGGAAAATTATTTAAGCAGGGTTAAAGCCACATATCCTGATGACTATGAAGAAGTGCTTAAACTTTATCCGCACGGTTCGGAGAAAGAAATTGAATTATCGGCAACTGCCCTGGCTTCCGACAGGTTCATTTCATACAGTACCTGGAAATGGTTCGACCTCCACAGGAAAAACAGCGCTCAGCCTGTTTACAGGTATTTATACAGCAAATTACGCCCACCTCTTGTTGACCAGGATCTAGCAACTGGATTAGCTGGCGGCACATCGAAAAAAGATGAAAAGGCTCTTAAAGCAGCCGAAGCCGTGGGAGCGCCGCATGCCTGTGAAATTGAATACTGCATGGGAAACCTCAGTTTAATAAAGGATTTTGCATGGACAAAAGAAGACTACAAAGTTTCGGAAACCATGCAAAGTTACTTTGCTAATTTTATCATAAGTGGTAATCCAAATGGTTCAGGGCTTCCCGAATGGAATGCAGCCAGCGGAAAAGATACCACTCCACCGGTAATGATTATTGATGTTGAGTCAAAAACAGTTGAGGCTGAAAATGATGCCCGTTATTTATTTCTGGATAAAGCTTACAAAAACAATTAATCAGAAAAAAGGTTATTATAGTAATAACTGACAAAGACCCAATATCATCAATGCTTTTTAAACAAAAAAGGAAGCCGGAAGTGGCCTCCTTTTTTGTTGGCTTGAGTGAAAAAAAAATTCTTTCTCATTTTAAAATAATCACTTTTACAATCAATTTCCAATACCTGTATTTATGACACCTATTGCTCCCCTCCGATCGCTAGGAAAATCAGAACTGATGATCACTCCAATCGGACTTGGCTGCTGGCAGTTCAGCAAACAATCGAATATGGCAGGAAAATTCTGGCCTTCACTGGAAGATGATCTTATTAACCAAATCGTAAAAACCAGTCTCAATGGTGGAATTAACTGGTTCGATACTGCCGAAATATACGGCAACGGCGCTTCGGAGAAAGCTCTTTCCAGATCCCTTCTTCATAATGGCAAAAACCCAGGCGAAATAACCATTGCAACAAAATGGTGGCCCATGTTCCGGACCGCTTCAAACATACTGAAAACCATTGATCAGCGAATAGAGGCACTTAATCCGTTTCCGATTGATCTTTACCAGGTTCACCAGCCTTGGGGATTCTCAAATGAAAAGGCCGAAATGAACGCTATGGCCAGGCTGGTAAAAGAGAAAAAGATACGGTATGTGGGCGTAAGTAATTTTTCGGCGGCTCAGATGCGGTCGGCCTGGGAAGCTTTACAAGAACATGGCATAACCTTGGTTTCAAACCAGGTTAGGTTCAACCTGCTCGACCGCAAAATAGAATCTAACGGAATCCTGGAAACTGCTAAAGAACTTGGTATTTCCATCATTGCTTTCTCCCCGCTTGCCCAGGGATTGGTAACCGGCAAGTTTCACGAAAACCCTGAACTATTGAAAAATATAGGCATGCGCAAATACAGTTCGCCTTTCAAAGCCGCCGGTCTTGAAAAAAGCAGGCCACTGATAAAGACTATTCAGGAACTTGCTGGCAAGTATAATGTTTCTACCTCGCAGGTTGCGCTCAACTGGCTGATCAATTTCCATGGCGAAACCGTGTTTGCAATTCCAGGTGCTACCAAAGAATCGCATGCAACTGAGAACACAGGAACCATGACCTTCCGCCTTTCTGAGGAAGATCTGAACCTGTTGGACCAAAAGAGCGCTATTTTCAAGTAGGGATTTATTTGGTTGTTGACAAGCCTTTTCTTTAAATCATCTGTTGATTTTGAAAAGGTTGTTTTCAGCCTACGGGAGTTCTTTCCCCAGCACGGCAATATAGATTTTATACCATTGCTCCAGGGTCATATTAATCTCCAGTGCGTCAACTGCCGATTTGATACGGTCCATCTTTCCGGTACCCACAACAGGTAATATTGTAGCAGGATGTTTCAGTAGCCAGGCATAGATTACTTTGTCAACCGGGGCGACATTCAGTTCTTCGGCTACCTGCGTTATAGCACGCAATATTCGTGGACCTTTATCATCGTGCGGATTCAGAAGTTTCCCGGCTGCCAATGGCGACCATGCCATTGGCTTTATGTTTTCTTTAAGGAAGAAATCCATGTTCCCGTTTTCGAAATGCTCAAGGTGGTACGGCGAAATTTCAACCTGGTTGGTCACCAGCTTTTCTTCTGTAAACTTACTCAGCATTTCATATTGGCCGGGTGTAAAGTTCGACACTCCGAAATGCAGGACTTTTCCTTCTTTTTTCAGTTGTGAAATGGCTTTGGCGGCAGCTTCGGGATCAAAGAACGGAGCCGGGCGGTGCAGCAGGAAAAGATCAATGTGATCCGTTCGGAAGTTTTTCAGCGAATTGTTGGCGGAAGTAATAATGTGCTCATAGCTGTAATCGTAATATTTGATCTTCCTTTCCGGGAACTTATCGGAAACCAGTTTGATGCCACATTTGGTAATGATCTCTATCTTATTTCGAAGGGCCTGATTTTGCTCAAGAACTTCACCCAGCATGGCTTCACAGCTGTAATTTCCGTATATATCAGCATGGTCGAAGGAAGTAACTCCCAGTTCAACCAGTTCGTCCATAAAAAAGGATAACTCCCGGACTGACATTTTCCAGTCACCCATTCTCATTTGTCCATGCACAATGCGCGACAATCCGAAATTGTTTGTAAGGTTTACTTTATTCATACTCTTGGTTTGATTGATCCGGCAGAACTGCCTGTCGATATCTAACAAAATTAATCAATTAATCTGCAGCTAAAAAAGAAGGCCGTTAGCTTTTAGGCTTTTCGTCATGTTTACTATCAAATATCTTTTCAAACCATTGCTCAAATTTTGAAGCACCCGAATTTACTGAAGTGTATATTGAAAAAATGATGGATACCACTACGATTACTGTTGTAAAAAGAATGAGAAAAAGTGCCATAAGCGGAAATAAGGTTTGTTTTGGATTTGTTCGATAAAACCGGTCAGGGTAAAAGCAATCCTATTTAAAATTTCTGTTTAATTTTATGCAAAAATATGCAATTGAAAAGGCTGAAAAGAATTTATAATTGGAAAATTGGAAAATCTGTCTGCAGAAATTCTATCTTTATCGGATGAAAGAATACTCCGCCATTATTATTGATGATGAAAAGAATATACGCGAAGCGTTATCGATATTATTGAGTCAATACTGCCCCGAAATCCATGTATGTGGCATTGCCGGTTCTGCAAGTGAGGGAAGGGAACTTCTTGAAAACAACAAAGTGGATATTATTTTCCTGGACATTGCAATGCCAAAAGAAAATGGATTTGCATTCCTTCGTTCAATACCCAGCAACAATTACGCGATAATATTTGCCACAGCCTACCAGGAACATGCATTGCGTGCCCTGAAAGCGAACGCCGTTGATTACCTTATGAAACCTATTAATCCTTTTGAATTGCAGGAAGCAGTGAAAAAGGCAATCAACAGCCATGAACTCCGACGAAACTACTCCGAAATCCAGGAAGTCTATAACCAGTCATTGGATAACCTGCACGAGCATCTGCAAGCAAGAACCAACGTTTTAACCAAACTCACCATTCCTGACAAACTGGGATTCCGATTGGTAAATGTTTCTGAACTGATGCATTTGCAGGCTGATGATAACTATACGTTACTTTACCTCACTGGCGATCGGAAAATCCTTGCAACACGAACTTTGGGGGAGTTTGAAAAAATATTGGAAAGTCCCGAATTCTTCCGTATTCATAAGTCAACTATTATTAATCTGAATTTCCTGGTTGGATATTCGAGTTTCCAGGGAAATTTTGCAGAGTTACAAGATGGTTCCCGCCTGGATATTTCGAGGCGTAAACTACCTGAATTTCGTGAAAAAGTAAAACATTATTCAATTTCGATAGACTAATTTGAGAATAGTATCTTTTTTCTGTGCCCTTTTCATCTTTGGATTCTGCGCCCCTTCCGTTGCTCAGAATCCGTATATCCGTCATTATACAACCAGCGATGGGTTGCCAACCAACACAATATACCAGATATACCAGGATAGTCATAAATTTTTATGGTTTACCTCCGATGCAGGTGTAGTTAAGTTTGACGGCACCAACTTTACAAGCTACAGGAAAAAAGATGGCTTAAGCAGTAACGATGTGGTTCGTATTAAGGAGGATTCTAAAGGCAGGATCTGGTTTTTTAATTACAATGCATCCGTCAACTTTCTTTATCGTAACAGGATCTTCAACGGAAAGAACACACCTTTCCTCAATACATTAATGGGGAAGGGTTTTATTTTAGATTTTTTTGCTGAAAACAATCAAACCATATATTTCTATAACAGGCAGAGAGAAGTCTTTTCTTTGGATACCAACAACAAAGTATCAAAGTATCTTATTGATTTTAAGCTGCCATTAGAAGGAAGCAATAAAAATGTATACAGCGAAAGGATTTCCTATATAAACAAAAGCAGTTCAGGTGAATGGATAATCTGGTATAGTACAGGGATATACAGGCAAAATCTGCTTCAAAAAGGGGAAATATCAGCTGTTGATTCCGACATACTCTGCAAAGGGGTTTTTCCTGCCGGGAATAATACATATTATGTTGAAACATACTCGGATGAAATAATAAAAGTTACATCCAATTTCCATAAGGAGAAAATCTCTTTCCCGGGTGATATATCAAAAACTCAAACCATTCTCGAAGATTCTGACGGTTACTTGTGGATAGCTACGTATGATGGCGTTTATTGCCTTAAAAATAATAAAGTTGTCAGGCATCTCAGCATCAATAATGCCCTTGGACTTTTACAGGATCATGAACAAAATATATGGGTCAGCACGCAATCTGATGGCATTTATGTTATCAACCATGATATTTTGGATCAAAATCATTTTGATCGCACTAATTTCGATAACAATGGTGTAAATCAGCTTTGTGACTTCCCTGCTATGGGAATATGGTGTGTTAATACTAAATCCGCATTTTTATTAAAGAATGATATTTTTTATAAATTGCCGGTACCAGAATTTATTCAGCCGGTTAATATTTTATATCAGTTTAAGGATCAGATATTACTGTTGGGATCAAAAAGCAACCAGTTGGCAACATTTGAGAACATAACACTAAAAGTTGCATCTAAGGAAATTGGTTACACAAAAAGAATGATACACCTTGTTCCAATCAAGAAAATCATTGAAACTCAATCGGGAAATGAAATTGCCATGTTTGATCAGAACAGAATTTATTTCACCAGTCCGCTTAAGCTTTCTCTGAACTCCGGGTTAAAGCAGATCAGTGAACGAATCAACAATGCTTATTTTAATTCCTCTAACGAGCTTGTTATCAATGCAAAAAAGAATTATCTGTACTTAAATAACGCTTTGGTGCCTTATGAGGAAATATCTAGGTTTGATGGAACTATAATTTCAGAACACCTTGTCCTCAGCAATTCTGTCGAGTTGTTTAATATCGATGGAGATAGCCTTTTTTTATTAAAGAATCACAAGTTTTATAACCTGACAAATGCATTCGATACTCCTGTGGATATGCAGATTAACAGGGTTTTGTACGGGGATTCTACCTTGTACATTACTACACTCAAGGACATATTCGTATGCCACGACCCTATGAACGTAATTTCGGGGAATCCGGTCCACCTGGATCCGCTGAATATCAGTTTCAATAACATTAATGATATGGTTATTCATGATGATACGCTGTATATTGCAAGTGACGATGGCCTGACAATTATAGCTGAAGCATCCGTAACCAATAGTATCGCTCTTCCTCCTATTCCGTACCTCCAATCAATTACAGTGAATGATAAAATATATTCACTTCCGGAATATTCACTGAAACTTACCGGCAAAAATAAAATTCAATTCTCCTTTGGTTGTATCAGCTATTCATCGGGTTCGGTCATTTATTCTTATATGCTCGCAGGTTCCGAAAAAAAATGGACCATTGGAACAGGGAGTGGAATTAACCTGGTGTATCAAAACCTTCCCAAAGGGAAATACGTGTTTAAGCTAAGGGTCAGGAAATCAAATTCTGCATGGAGTAAGCCACTTGAATTGTCTGTAATCATCAGACCAACCCTGATTGAATACCCTTTATTCTGGGCATTCATACTGCTCATTTCAGGAGGATTACTCTTCCTGCTTATCACTATTATCCGGAATCAAAAGATGAAAAGAGTGGAGATTGATCATCAACTTATTGTTATGGAGCAAAAGGCTTTGCAGTCGATGATGAATCCGCATTTCATCTTTAATTCATTGGGTTCCATTCAAAATTACCTGCTCAAAAATAAAGGCAGCGATGCTGTAATATACCTTTCGCAGTTTGCCCGCCTGATACGGCAAAACCTTAATGCCATAAATACCCCTATGATTATTCTGGAAGAAGAGGTTGACCGGCTTAGAAATTACATCGAACTGGAGAAAAAACGGCTCGAAAATAAATTTGATTACAGTATCGAAATTGATAAAAAACTCGAGGAAGATGCTGTATTTATTCCAAGTATGATTATTCAGCCTATTGCCGAAAATTCAATCTGGCATGGAATGGCAACTCTGGAAGAAAAAGGCACCATAAAAATCAGTTTCCGGGCACACAAATCCAATTCCTTGAAAATCGTTATTGAGGATAATGGAATCGGGATGAAAAAAGCATTTGAATATTCTGCCAAAAGCTCCCAAAATCAGCACCTCGGAATGCAAATAATTAAAAAACGCCTTGACCTGCTGAGCAAAAAATATAATACAGAAACAAGTATTACTTATTCCGAATATTCTCCCGACCACAATAACCCTGGAACAGTTGTAGAACTTATTTTGCCATTTATTTATACCATTGACGATTTCTGAAATCTTCTAAACAAATGAGGCCCGGTTTGGCTTTACTTTTAAAAAAATAATAGTCCTCTTTGCCGTTCCTTTTGCTTAATGCTCCTTTACTCAATTTTTAGTACCGTTCACTCAAATGCAATTTGAGTCCGGCGAAATGATTCTATTATTGCATTGTTGTTGTAGTCATGCAATTAATAAAACAATCAAGTAATGAAAATTCTGCTTTAAAATATGACATTTTAATGCTACTTTCACTTCCATCTAAGTAGCAGTACTATTAACTTTTATTTACAGCCGCTCCTTTAATGGGCGGCTGTTTTTTTTATTCGGGATTTATTAGAATTCCTAATGCCTCATTTCGAATGCTTATTCCATCCAATAAAATATTTTTTTGCTTTTTTGTCGGATCTTAAAAAAATGTTGTATATTTGTACTATTCTACTAGTACATTAGTTCATTAATACAACCTCTCTATGATAAATTTTATTTTAGACCCAAGCGGAGGAACGCCTTTCTACAGGCAAATAATCGACCAGATTAAATTTGGGATTGCCTCCGGAAACTTAAAAACAGGGGAGCAGCTTCCAACGGTAAGGTCGTTGGCTGTAGAACTGAAGGTAAACCTGAATACCATCGCCAAAGCATATAAAGAACTCGAAATCCTGAGCATTCTTGATACCCAGCAAGGATCGGGCACATTTATAAATGCAAACGGGATTGTGCTGAGCGATGAAGAAAAACAACGGAAAATCCAGGATATATGTAAGGAATTTCTAACAGTTGCTTACACGTACGGGTTTTCGAAAGAAGAAGTAATAGCTGAGTTACAAAACAACAGTCTTAATAACAATCTTAATAACAAATAATTATGAAAACGAAAAATCTGTTTAATTCAATTTCTACATCGTTATTAATCATCGTGTCTGCAGTATTAGCAGTTATGTTCTACATGAAATATCTGGACTTAATAGTCTTTGTTGTGCTGATCATCCTGACTATACTTATTACCAGCTCAATAAAAATTGCTGATCAGTGGGAAAAAGCGGTTTTGTTGCGGATGGGTAAATACATTGGATTGAAAGGTCCCGGCATATTTTTTATTGTGCCGATCATTGATAACGTAATTGATTATATCGATCAACGGGTGAGGGTAACAGATTTTAAGGCAGATCAAACCTTAACAAAGGACACAGTGCCGGTGAACGTGGTAGCCACTTTGTATTGGACTGTGTGGGATGTTGAAAAAGCAGCGCTCGAAGTAGAGGATTACATGACAGCAGTTCAATACATTGCTCAAACCGGTTTGCGAGATATTATAGGCAGGCATGAACTGGCAGATTTGCTGCAGGAAAGAGTTAAAATTGCCGAAGACCTTCAAAAATTACTGGACGAAAACACGAATCCATGGGGAATAACCTGTCAGACTGTGGGTATAAAAGATATTACCATTCCACAGGGTTTGTCGGACGCCATGAGCAAACAGGCACAGGCCGAAAGGGAGCGGCAGGCAAGGGTAATACTGGGAACTGCCGAAACCGAAATTGCCGAAAAGTTTGCCAAAGCCAGCGAATCGTACCTGAGCAACCCGGTAGCTCTGCAATTGAGAGCCATGAACCTGATAGGCGAAGGATTAAAAATAGGTTCGATGATAATTGTTCCAAGCTCAGCGCTCGACGGCATGAACCTTGGCGGGATCAGCGGCATTGCATCGCTTTCGCAATTAAATAAAACGGAACCAAAAGCAGTACAATCTTAAAGCTAGTTTTAGCCAAATAGCCATTAAGGTATAGATTGGCAACTATCTAGTGGATGGTCCGGATTATAAATGTCAGGATATTTCACAAATAAAATCCTGTTTCAGGAAATAATCATGGACTGCGGTAATTTGCCCTGGATCATATTCTATAATGTGGTCCAGGGTGTATTTCATCCCGTGTTCTTCGTATTTATCTGTCCCCAGGCTGTGATATGGCATCAGATTAATCTGTTTGAGATTGTTGGAATGCATAATTGCTGCTATATCTTCAATATTCTCAAGCGAATCTGTAATGCCCGGAATCACAGGGAACCTGATAATTATTTCTGCTTTTGCGGATGAAAGCAAGGCAAGATTTGAAAGTATAGGGCCGACTGGTTTACCAGTAAATTCAAGGTGAAGGTCAGGTTTTATAATCTTGAGATCGAAAAGGAAAAGATCGGTATAAGGCATTGCTTTCCGCAGTGCTTTTTCGGAGGTCCATCCACATGTTTCAACGGCTGTATGAATGCCCAGATTCTTGCATTTTTGAAGCATTTCGACCAGGAACTCATGCTGAGCAAAAGGCTCACCACCAGAAAAAGTGACACCTCCGCCGGAGTTACGGTAAAAGGAGATGTCGGCGGCGATACTGGCAAGCAACTCTTCCGACGAAATTTCCTTTCCAGTTAAAGTAACTGCATCATAGTTGCAATTGTCGATGCAGGTTTTAGACGTACAGTCGTTACAAAGCTCAAACGAGTGCAACATACGGCCCTCTTCGGACGAAACGCCGGCATTTGTACACCCCGTTACACATTCCATGCACTGTTTGCACCGATACGAAATATACCGTAGCTGGGAACCGGGCGATTGCGACTCGGGATTACAACACCATAAGCATTGCAGCGGGCAGCCTTTGAAAAACACCAGGGTTCTTATTCCCGGTCCATCCTGCACGGCGTAATGCTGTATATTAATAATTGTTCCCTTCATGTAAGCAGAATTTTCTACAGGCTGTGTTCCGTTCTTTCGATAACCTGGTCCTGCAGTGCCTTGCTCATTTCAACCCAATAGGCAGAAAAACCGGCTACGCGGACTACGAGATCGCGATAATTCTGTGGATTCAACTGGGCATCTTTCAGCATCCTGGAATCTACCACGTTAAACTGCACATGAAAGCCGGGTTTTTCGAAATAGGTTTTTATAAGTGCTAAAAGATTTTTCGATCCATTTTCTCCTTTAAGCGCAGAAGGATGAAACTTCAGGTTGAGAAGCCCGCCACGAATTTTACGATGATCAATTTTTGAGGAGGAACGTATCACGGCGGTAGGACCACAGATATCACTTCCCGGAAACGGTGATGAAACCCCGTCGGCAAGCGGCTCGCCCTTTAAGCGGCCATCGGGAAAGGCATTGCATACTTTTCCGAAAGGCACAGGCGTGGATATGGCAAGCATAGACGGATCGTATGGAACACCCAGGTAGTTGTTCTGACCTTTCACCCAGGTGCAATATTCATCGAATAATCCAAGGAACATATCATCGGCAAAGTCATTGTCATTGCCCCAGTGCGGTACATTCAGTGCTTTTTTGCGCAGCGCTTCAAATCCTTTCCAGTTCTGGCTTACAGCATGGAATAGTTCGTTAAGGGTGCAGACACAATCATCAAAACACATTTTTTTGATCACTGCCAGGGAATTGGCTACATTCACCATTCCTGAAGAAAGCGTGGTAACCGATTGATTCAAAGCGGCACCGCCATCATCCATGCCTTTTCCTTCGCCGAGGCAATCCTTTACAAAGACCGAACAAAAAATAAGCGGTACCGTGTTCCGGTGCGCTATCATAACATAGTTCCAGTATTGTTGCCAGTTTCTCACCGTTTCACGCATCATTTTAAGGTAATAGGACCGAACCTCCTCAAAAGTCTGCGGATTTCCTGCTTCGAACATACGGATACCGGTTAAAGGATCAAGGCCATCGTTCAGCAGCAAGTCGATAAGTTTACCATGATTGATAAAACCGGCCTGCACTATTCCGTGCGACATTCCCTGCAGGGTAGGTTCCGTACAGCCTCCGATTGCGGCATGTTTGCGGATTATTTCCACAGGCAGGCCGCTTGTTTCCAGCTCGTGGGCTACGTAGGTAGCCTGGTTGAAAAATGCCGGGTACCCAACACCTGTCTTTACACATTCCGCGGCTTTCATCAGGAATTCAGGATCCAGCTTTTCGTCCCACCACACCGACAAAGTCGGCTGAGTCATTTGCATGTTGATCTGGGCCTGGAGAATTGCCATTGAAACCGGGTTGTTAACCGGCTCACCCTTTTCATCTACCCCGCCAAGTATGAGGTTCTGGTAAAGATTTCCATGTCCTAATCCTTGCCAGCTCAGGCTTGCGATGTATTCGATCTGGGTCATTTTCACGAATAACTCCTCAAATAACGGGATCGCCTTTTCTACTGTAATTTCCGGATCATTTTTAAAATATGGCCAGAGCAGCATATCGAGCCTGCCAGGGGAAAATCCAAGGTGGGAGCCTTCGATATGACCAAGCAAATAGGTAAACCAGAATGCCTGTATGGCTTCGCGGAAATTTCGGGGAGGTTTTAGTGGCACCTGCCGGCAGGTTTCGGCCATTTGCTCCAATTCAATTTTCCTTAGCGGATCTTTCTCTATGCCTGCCAGATTTTCTGCTTCGGCGGCATACTTAGAGGTAAATGCAGAAGCACCTTTCAATACGATTACAGCAGCTTTCCAGAAAAACAAACTGGAGGAACCTGCCAGATTTCCAGGAACGTAAGAATTGATTTTTTCTTCCGTTTCACGGATTATTTGCTCGTACCCTTTTTCCAGTGCTGTTTCATAATCGAGAATCAGGCGGCCTTCCGGACAAGGTTCATGGGGTGCGGTATAGAGACCGATTTCCCATCCGTTTACAATAAAATCAGCTTTGCCGAAATGAGTCTTCCAAAGTTGGTCGCCTTGTTCCATAAAGCATTTATCTTCCCAATACCCGCAGATATCCTTAAATCCTTCGTAATCCTCTTTTGAGATCAGGAATTTGCCGGAAATCAGCCGTAATCCATTCTGCTCTGCTTCCGAAATGGTTTTGCCGATTCCGCCACCCATTCCCTGTTCGCTGTGTTTCGATTGTGCGTCCTGCTCTTCTTTCCTCATCTCTTTCAGGAAAGGGCTTGCAGCATAATTAACATATGGTATCGCTCCCCTGATAAACCGGGTTTTATTGCCTGCAAGCAGATCTCCTTCATGGATAACGGGAGTCATGTGAGCAAGAGCATAGGCATGATCGGTTGCACGGCGCAGCTGGACTTCAATGCCGTCGGTCAGTTTATGCGAATCAGTGAGATGACGGATGTATTCTGTATCCACCATCAGCGGCGAATCGAGATAACGGATTTTCAGGAATGAAGTCCTGGATAATGCCGGGACACTATGTATTTCTCTTCCTGTAAAACTGACTGTTTGATCCTCCATGGTGAAAATATTTTGCCGTCAAAATTAGCTTATTTTTTC
>Ga0268283_1000952_pt1 | contig 15589 bp, 8 predicted proteins | sample saktaG_13_FD_190140 | JGI IMG/M metagenome (GOLD analysis project Ga0268283, IMG submission 190140) | Saline water microbial communities from Sakinaw Lake, British Columbia, Canada - sak_2013_06_06_36m | ecosystem: Environmental > Aquatic > Non-marine Saline and Alkaline > Saline ... | reverse complement strand
AAGACGTACTCATGGTGTAGATGTTGTCGTTGGCAAACCTCAGGTTGCTTACCGCGAAACAATTACCAAGTCGGTTGAAGATGAATACACCCACAAGAAGCAATCAGGTGGATCAGGCCAATACGGCAAGATTAACTACATTATTGAACCCGGCGAACCAGGTTCAGGCTTTATCTTTCAATCAGCGGTTACTGGTGGTAACGTACCACGTGAATACTGGCCAGCTGTTGAAAAAGGCTTTAAAAGCATGCTGGACAAAGGTGTTTTGGCTGGCTTCCCCTGTTTGGATTTTAAAGTTATCTTAACTGATGGAGCTTTCCATGCAGTTGACTCTTCTGCAATTGCCTTTGAAATTGCAGCAAAAGCGGCTTTCCGTCAGTCAATTCCAAAAGCAAGTCCTCAGTTAATTGAGCCCATCATGGCTGTAGATACTTTTACACCATCTGATCACGTCGGTGATGTTATCGGTGACCTTAACCGTCGTCGCGGCATGATTAAATCACAGGATGCAGGCATCACCGGTGTGCGTATCAAATCTGATGTGCCATTAAGTGAAATGTTTGGTTATATTGGTGACTTACGCACCATGACTTCTGGTCGTGGTCAATTCTCTATGGAGTTCTCGCACTATATGCCGTGCCCGAAAAACGTAGCAGATGAAGTTATTAAAGAAGTAAACGAACGTAACGCCAAAAAGAAATAATTGAGTTGGTAGCCGGATAGATAATTATCCGGCTACTTTTAGTTATTAATGCCTTTTTAGTTAGGCTGTACTTAATCTTTAATTACAGCCTGCTAGTTAAAGCTTAAATTTTTTCAGGACCTACAGGAAACTGCATGGTCATGCAATGCAAACTGCCATATTGATGAACAAGCGGCCTGCAGGGTATGGCGATAATTTCATGTTCCGGAAAACAATCAGACAGTCGTTTTAGTGCGACCTCATCCATTGGGTCACCATAAGTGGGAACCAATACAGCATGATTAATAATCAAGAAATTAGAATAATTAGCAGGTAATTGCTGGTCTTCTTCATCAAAAATAGGTTTTGGTAACGGCAATGATACTAAATGGTAGGGTTCCCCCGCTTGGTTTCTAAAATCCTGTAATTGCCTTTCCATGTACTTTAAGCTGGTGTAATGCAAGTCATCAGTATCTTTACAACTCGTATAAGCAATGGTATTCGCGGAGCAAAAACGGGCTAGTGTATCAATATGGGCATCGGTATCATCACCGGACAGGTTTTCTTGATCTAACCATAATACTCGCTTGGCACCCAAGTTTTCCAATAGTTGTTGTTCAATTTCCTGCTGGTTCAGACCTTTGTTTCTGTTGGGATTAAGCAGGCATTGTTTAGTTGTTAAAATAGTGTCAATACCATCACTTTCGACACTACCACCTTCCAATATAAAGTAGATATCTTTATGGGCTCTGCCTTTGAAGGGTTTAGCGTTAAGCAGTTTGTGATTAAGGGCATTGTCATTTTGATGCTGGTATTTTTCACCCCAACCATTAAACAGAAAGTTAAGGTGAGTAATAGCGCCTTCTTTTTCAACACTTAAAAAAACGGTATCTCTTACCCAAATATCATTAACAGTCGCCTGAATAAAGTCGATATCATCGTGGTTAGTTATTAATGCTTGTATATGTTGCTGATGGCTATCATCCCTGCAGACGATAATGAGTCGTTGATATTGGGTAATTGTATCAGCAATAACGCTGTAGGATTGTTCTACAGATTCAAGATGATTGCTGAAATCACCGGTTTTATGTGGCCAGGCAATTAAGACGGCTGATTGTTTTTCCCACTCTGCTGGAAATCGATTCATTGTTTTTATTTTCCTGTGGTTGTACCCTCCGGCAGGTTGCCGGAAGTAGATTGTGATAGCATTTCTTTTGCATGTGCCAAGGTATTTGCGGTGATAGTAACGCCGCCTAACATGCGGGCAATTTCTTCAACGCGTTCTTCATGAGTTAATAACCTAACACTGGAAGAAGTGATATCGGTTTTATTATTTTTTTCAACGTAAAGGTGTTGATGGGCTTGTGCTGCAACTTGTGGTAAATGAGTGACACACATCACTTGTCGGGTAAGGCTTAAACTGCGTAATTTTTGCCCTACAATCTCAGCAACGCCTCCGCCAATACCCGAATCCACTTCATCAAAAATGAGAGAAGGGGTCGTTTTATCATTGGAGGTTATGACTTGAATTGCCAAGCTAATGCGTGATAATTCTCCCCCCGAAGCTACTTTAGAGAGTGGCTTTGGTGGAAGTCCGGGGTTAGCACTGACTAAAAACTCAATTTTATCAATGCCGTTGAGTCTGGGGTTATCGCTATCCATTTTAGTGATATCAACCAAAAATTCTCCTTGTGGCATACCGAGTTCTTTAATCATCTCAGAGATCAGTTTTTGGAGCTTACTAGCGGTATGATGACGTTGCTCAGAGAGCTGTTCAGACAGTGTATGATAGTGTGTTAGCAATACTGCCGTATCTGCTTTTAAAGTCTCAATGCGATCCCCACTGTGGGTCAAACTATCCAGTTCGGCTTCAAGTTTACCGGTTAATTCAGGCAATTCATCAGGGGTTATATGATGTTTTCTGCTAAGATTTTGAATGAAGCCAATCTGGCTTTCAAGTTCTTGCATACGTTGCGGATCTGCTTCTTGGGATTCCAGAAAACGACGTAATTGAATAGCCGCTTCTTCTGTTTGAATTTGTGCATCAGACAATAAGGTGCATATTTCAGATAATTCCGGAGCAAATTGAACAATACCGTTTAATTCACTGACGCTATGACTCAGCATTTGATTAACTGATTGCTGATCACTTTCATAAAGTAGATCAACTTGGGCTTGACCTGTCGATAAAATCTCGCCAAGATTGGCCAGTTTACTGTGTTCTTCCAGGATCGCTGAGTAACTATTATTAGAAAAATCAAGTTGTTGCAGCTCATTGATTTGGTAACGTAGTAATTCTTCTCGTTCGGTTTGATCTACACTGGCTGTTATCAGGTTTGCCAACTCTTTGTGGGTCAGTTGCCATTGTTTATAGCAAATGTTGACTTGATCCAATAGACTGTGGTTTTTTGCATAAGCATCCAATAACCTTCGCTGTTCATCACTATTAAGTAGAGTTAGATGAGCATGTTGACCATGAATTTCAACCAGTTTTTCACTAAGTTCCTGTAAAAACTGCAAAGTAACCGGACGGTTATTTATATAGGCTTTAGATCGTCCATCCTGATTAACAATTCGCCTTATTAAACAGTGCTGCTCATCATCCAACTCATTATCTTTTAACCATTGATGAGCTTCAGGTGCATCTGTTAAATCAAATTCCAAATTGACTTCAGCACGTTTACATTCTGGACGAACATAACCCGAATCAGCTCTATCACCCAAAGCCAAACCTAAGGCGGTTAATAGAATAGATTTACCCGCTCCGGTTTCGCCAGTAAGAACCGACATTCCTTTTTCCAGATCCAGATCCAGAGATTTGACGACTGCAAGGTCAATAATAGTAAGATTTAATAGCATAAGATTAAATGTGGTAGCCACTGCTCCAGTTTAATTTATTTCTGAGGATCTGAAAAAAATCATGACCTTCAGGATGAAGAATTCTAATGGGTAAAGGATCTTTTTTAATCAAAATTTTGTCGCTGATTAATACATCTGGTATTTCGATATGATCGCAAGTAACCAAGGCATTTATTTGTTTTGTTTGGCAAAAGCTGATTTCAATTTCAGCCGTATCATGAATGACAATTGGCCGATTTGACAAAGTATGGGGATTTAGAGGCACCAATATTAGCGCATTTAATGAAGGATACAATATGGGACCTCCAGCCGATAAGGAATAGGCAGTTGAACCAGTAGGTGTAGAGATGATTAAACCGTCAGAACGTTGTGAGTTTAAAAAAACATTATCAATTTTAGTAACAATTTCAATCATGCTGGGCGTTACCCATCGAAGAATAGTGACTTCATTAACAGCTGTTTCTTCATGAATAACTTGCTCATCACGAATGATTTTAGCGCGTAATAAATAACGTTTTTCTTCCGAATAATGACCTTGAAGAATACGATGCAGTTTAGCGGTTAATTCGTTGGGTGAAATATCAACCAAAAACCCCAACCGTCCTAGATTGATCCCGATTAAGGGAATGTCATATTCAACAATAGCACGAGCAGCAGCCAAAAAAGTACCATCTCCTCCAACAGCAATAACCAAATCGCAATATAAGCCCAGTTTATTGATGGAGCAAGAAGTCACTGCTGGATTATTAATAAATTGGGCACTATCATCAGCAACATAGACATTGTATTGCTGCTCGGTTAAATATCCATATAAACCTAATAATGTTTCAGCAATTCTAGGGTCACTGGGTTTTCCGATAATACCTATCGTCTTAAAAGGTGTCTGCATTGATGATTAATAGTCCGTTTAATGATCTTAGTATACAAATTTTACCAATCAGTCTGTTAGTTTTACAGATTTATCAGCTTAATTATCTTAATGGCTATCAGCTTAAGCCACTTCAAGAGATAAAACCATTATAATTATTATAATTTAAAATTAAGGTGAGTTAGTTTAATTTGTGGTCCAGAGAAAATTGTTATTAATAAACCCATCAACAACCCTTGCAGTGCTCAAATTCAAGATAAATAGGGTAGGGCTGTTGTATGGTTTCGGATACAAAATATGACTGAAAGTGATGTCATTATTATTGGTGCTGGAGCCTCCGGCTTAATGTGTGCCATCGAAGCCGGCAAGCGTGGCCGACAAGTAATCGTTCTCGATCATGCCAATAAAGCAGGAAAAAAAATCTTGATGTCCGGCGGTGGTCGCTGCAACTTTACCAATTATTCCATCGAACCCGATAACTTTATTTCAAATAATCCACACTTTTGTAAATCCGCACTCAGTCGTTATACACAATGGGATTTTTTAGCTTTAATTTCGCGCAATCAAATTCCTTATCATGTAAGAGAGCATGGTCAGTTATTTTGTAACGACAGCGCTAAAGATATACAGACTATGCTTTTATCTGAATGTATCAATGCTGGTGTCAAGGTGCAATTAAATACGTCTATAGACAATATAGCGTTAAACACTGACAGGTTTTACCTTAACACCAATCAAGGCAGTTTTAAAAGCCGGTCTTTAGTCATTGCAACGGGTGGCTTATCCATTCCTAAAATGGGTGCTACACCTTTTGGTTACAAAATTGCCGAGCAATTCGGAATCCCCGTTATTCCTACGCGTCCTGGTTTAGTGCCTTTAACCTTGCAACTGGAAGATAAAGAACAGTTTTCTGCATTGTCAGGGATTGCTACTCCATGCATTATTAGTAATAAGCAATACAGTTTTAAAGAAAACATGTTATTTACGCATCGAGGACTTAGCGGGCCGGCGGTATTACAAATTTCATCTTACTGGCATAAAGGGGAAGAGATTACTATTGATTTACTACCTGAACTTAATCTAGATAGCGAGCTCAAGCTGAAGAGGCAAGGGAAGATAAAGAGTTCATTAAAAACTATTTTGGAGGCTTATTTACCTAAACGCCTGTTAAATTGCTTACTACCTGAAGAATTATTAACTATTTCATTACAGGATATATCTGATCGGCAGGTCGTTCTGATTGCTGATCACTTGCATAATTGGACGATCAAGCCAAATGGTACTGAAGGGTATCGAACTGCTGAAGTTACGGTTGGCGGCGTCGATTGTGAATCAATTTCATCTAAAACCATGGAAAGCAAACAAGTGTCCGGACTTTATTTTATCGGTGAAGTGCTTGATGTAACAGGTTGGCTGGGGGGGTATAATTTCCAGTGGGCATGGTCATCTGCTTGGTGTGCAGGACAGTTTGTATAATTACGCGTTAAGTAGTAAGAAACAGCTTTTTATGTAACAAATAACTTAATACATAGTGTTGAAGTATACTATTAGGCGTTATAAGGTTAAAGCCATTGGCGTAATAAATAATTACACCGGCTTTGTTTATAACTACTTGGAGATTAACTAAATCCTCAAAATTTGATGCTTTGTTACTACTAAAATACAGATTAAATCTAATTGACTAACAATAAAGGAAATCAATTGTAAGCAGAAGTTCTAATGCTGGGCGGTGGCCCGAGTGGAAATAAAGCAATGGTCACTTATGAGCTGCCGATAAGGCCGGGGTTAATGTTGATAAACAACAACGAACCAATGTAAAAAATATATTTGTAATTAGCGATGTATTGGTTAATCCAATGCTTGTCCATAAAGCCACCCATGAAGGAAAAATTGCTGCTGAATTAATTGCAGGCATGACAGCCAGTGGCAGGCATTAACGATTCCTTCGGTAGCTTATACCGATCCTGAAATTACGTGGATGGGCTTAACTGAAAATGAGGCCAAAATGCAAGGCATAGATTATGAAAAAGCTGCCTTTCCTTGGGCAGCAAGTGGCCGGTCTTTAGCCAACGGCCGAAAAGAAGGTGTGACCAAATTACTCTCCGATTAAAAAACGGGGCATATTTTAGGCGCGGAAATAGTCGGTAACCATGCAGGTAAATTGATTGCATAAGCGGTGTTGGCACTGGAAATCGGGGCTAATGTTGAAGACTTGGCATTAACTATTAATGCTCAACCAGCTCCCGCAGAAACGTTGCGTTTTTCAGCAGAAATGATTGAAGGAACCATTACCGACCTTTATATTAAAAAATGATAAGAATTGGCAGTCAATTTAGTGCCATAGATTTTAACAAACTACTTGAATTTAATTATCAATGAATAAATTTTTGAACAAAAGCTTTGTCACCAACCTTGTTTCTGTTGTTATTATCGGCATCGGTTATGTCAGCCCTATACAACCGGAATTAATCAAATCTATCGGCTTTTTTGCCTTATCAGGGGCCATTACCAATTGGCTGGCCATTTATATGTTATTTGAAAAAGTACCCTATTTATATGGTTCTGGGGTTATACCAGCTCGCTTTGAAGAATTTAAACTTTCAATCAAGCAACTTATGATGAACCAGTTTTTTACTGTAAAAAATATTGAACAGTTTATTCAAACTGAAGAACAGCAGGGCAGTAAGATGTTAAATCTGGAGCCTTTTTTGAATGCAGTCGATTACGACCGAATCTATGAAAGTCTGGTTTCCTCCATTATGGAATCTTCTTTCGGAGGAATGTTACTGATGATGGGTGGACCTGATGCTTTGGTGCCATTAAAAGAACCGTTTACCGATAAAATGAAAATTACACTGGTTGATATGATTGAATCTGATCGTTTTAAAACAGCACTTAAGGAAGGTCTGGATGCACATAAAATTGGTATTGATATAATCGATAAAATCGAAAATGTCATAGATAATCGCTTAAATGAACTAACACCACAACTGGTTAAAGAAATGGTGCAGGCTATTATTCGTCAACATTTAGGTTGGCTGGTCGTATGGGGTGGTATTTTCGGCGGCTTGATGGGCGCTTTGTTTATTTTTGCGTAATGTTGGCGGTAGATTTAGCTTTTGAAGAATTTGGGCATTCTGACAATGCACCGCTGATTATCCTGCACGGTTTTTTTGCCTCTTCCCGAAACTGGCGGCAAGTAGCCGAAAAATTGGCCGTTCGATTTCATGTTTATGTGTTGGATATGCGTAATCATGGTGTTTCACCTCATCATGAATTAATGGATTATCCGGCGATGACCACCGACTTGTTATTATTCATGGATGTTCATAAGTTAAATACGGTGAGTTTGCTAGGCCATAGCATGGGCGGTAAAGTAGCGATGTGGTTTGCACTTAATTATCCTGAAAGACTGGATAAATTGATTGTGGCTGATATTGCACCTATTAGTTACACACACTGCTTTAATAACTTGATTCAGGCCTTAAAGGAGCTACCTTTGCATCAAATCAACAATCGTAAAGAAGCAGAGTTATGGCTGGTAGAGCACATACCGGAACAAAGTTACCGCCAATTTTTGTTACAAAATCTTATCTTAAAAGAGGGCATTTATTGCTGGCGTGTTAATTTGGATACTTTTTATCGAATGGCGCCCAACATCATTGCTTTCCCAATTATTGAGTCGATAGCACCTTATACCGGAAGCGCATTATTTTTGGGAGGTGAAAACTCAGGTTACATTAAGCTCGAAGATATTAACGTTTTATTTCCAAATGCATTGTTCAATATCATAGCTAATGCAGGGCATTGGTTACATGTGCAGCAACCAATTTTTTTTATTGAAGAGGTTGAATCTTATTTAGAATCTGGGTAAAGCATAAGTATCTCGCTGTATCCTTACCATTAAGCAGAATACAGCGAAAGAAGTTAAGATTATTTTTTTACCAGTTTACTGCGAACTAACTCAAATATATTAAGCGCAATATCTATAAGTGGGCGACGTTTAACAACAACGGTATAACCCAATAAACCCAATATTAAACCATAAAATAATTTTGCAAAAGATGATGTGCTTTCTGGCTGTGCAACCAATACTTCATCAGATGCCTTTACCGCAACTGTTTGCACGGCTACTTTTGAAGGCGTCACTTCTGCACTCAAGTCAGGCAAACCTAAGCTGCGAAAAATATCATAATCTTGCCAAATAGGATATTTTCCTTGCCATAAAGTCTTGGAGAAATAGGGTGCCAGGCTCATTCCATGCGCCAAAGGAATGCCTCGATCATCAATGAAGCCTTTATATACGACCAGACTAATGTCACCGCCTTCGCCATGACCATTGGTTGTAAATGATTTTTCAACGTGGTCGTGAAACATCCAAATACCTTGTCCGAAGCTATTTAAGCCATCATCTACACCGCTTAATTCCAAATCAAGACGTTGCGCAGGAACCATGCCGTGGACATCGCGCTGTATATAAGATCCAGGGCCATTATCAACACCATCATAATGGGTTGCAGTTGGTTTGTGTCCATGGATATGCATGGCAAATGATTCTGTATGACCATTTAAAACACGCAATTTAACTTTTTGATTTTCTTCCATGTGAATCAGAGATTCCCTTAAGGTATAAGGGAAAGAACGACCATTAAGCATGAAATAGTCATCAGTAGCATCTGTGATGTCATATTCCATGTTCATGTGTTTGGCTATCAAACGCGGATCGTTAGCTGATCTGGCAACTAATTCGTGTAGCTCTTTATCTGCTGATTGGTAATGTAAGTCGTATTCTCTCGCGTACTTTTCAAGAACCGAAACCGAAGGATGACGAACTTGACCAGCGCCTACATTTAAGGTTTGAACCCAGTTGTTGGGACGATTTTCTTCAACTACAAAAATACCTTGCAACCCCATTGGAATATGGGTGTGTGGTTGCACATGGCAATGATAATACATGGTGCCGGGTTGGCGTGGTTTAATAACATAGGTTTTACTTTGGCCAGGCATGGTGTCCATGTTGCTGGTTTGTCCAACCCCATCATTACCCGTGCCACTCATATCCATAAAAGGATGATCGATACCATGTAAGTGAATTGAATGGGGCAAATAATGCGTATTTTCCAAGACTATCCAAATCACGTCATCTTGTTCGACTCGAATAACGGGCGAAGGCGCGCGCAAAAGTGAATTAGCTTCTCTTTCATAAAGACTTTTGGTTGACATGTCACGGGTTTTGGGCGCGTAGACCCAAAAAGTCGGCTGTATGCCGGGCGAAATATCAAAAGTAGTGATCGGCTCTTTAACATCAGGTGAATGGCCGTTTAGCTCAACTACTTCAAGCTTGATTATGATTTTATCAGGATCGCCGTCACCATCGAGATCATCTGACATGGTAATGGCGTCGGCGGCAAGTTGCGTTGCCATCAAGGTATCCATTGAAACGCCATTAGTACCCTTAACAAAGGCAGCAATATCAGCAGGATTATCGGGATTACAAAGCTTTGATTCCTGAATTAAAACACCGTCAACCGTCTGTTGTTTGCGCCATTCGGGATCAGTAAATTCAGAGCAAACTTCTTCCACGGGACCCAAGTCAACTTTAGCTGAGGGCGGTAAATCAGTAGTAGCTTGTGTCAAGGCGTGCATTAGGAGCAAAGCGGTGCCCCCAGTAAAGGAAATTAATTTTTTACGCATACAACGACCTCGGAAACACACAATTAAAAACGAAACGCCGTTTCAGAAACGGTACTTTTATTATTATACTTGGCATTTTAACTGATAATTTTATTTAAGTCTTATTTGACTATCGACTAATTTTTTCCGTATTTAATAAAACAATAAAATTCATTTGTAATAAAGCTAGCATTAATAATGATTAAAACCATCAAAACACTTATTTTATAAATAAATTTAAGCCTTATTTTTTAAATAAAATTATACTAATCATAAGCCAACCCCTAAAACGATTAAGTTGATTCATTCAACTTAAAATTTAGTTTACTTCTTCACTACACAAATTGTGGTGATTTTAATTATAAATATAACCTCCAATCGTGAAAAAGCAATCTCAACACTACTTAGTCGGTATCGATTTAGGCACAACCCATACTGTTGTCGCTTTCACCAATAGTGAAACAGGCCAGCAAGAAATTCAATTATTACAAATCGAACAATTGATAGCCCCAGGTCAAGTAGCGGCAAGACCCTTATTACCCTCAGTGCGTTATCACCCTGCACCCGGTGAACTATCAGCAGTTGATATTGCCTTTCCTAGTAACACGACAGAGTCTTTGATATCTGAAGTGGCACCGGTGATTGGTGAGGCTGCACGTTTATTAGGCGCCAAATCAAAGGGTCGATTTGTTACCAGTGCTAAAAGCTGGTTATCACATCCTTCGGTTGATCATAGTGCTGAAATTTTACCCTGGGGTAGTAGTGACGAGATTAAAAAAGTGTCGCCAATTGACGCCAGCGCCAGCTATTTAGCGCATATTCGTACAGTGTGGGGTCATAAATTTCCAAATACACCACTTGAACAACAAGATATTGTCATTACTGTTCCCGCGTCCTTTGATGAAGCAGCTCGTTCTCTAACCTTGGAAGCCGCGCGCATTGCCGGACTTACCCAAGTTAGGCTGCTGGAAGAACCTCAAGCAGTTTGTTATGACTGGTTAAGGCTTAATTCAACAAACATCACACAAGCATTAAGCGATGTACATTTATTGCTGGTGTGTGACGTCGGCGGCGGTACGACTGATTTAACCTTAATCAAGGTAGAGACTGGTGAACATGAACCAAAATTAACCCGTATTGGTGTGGGCGAACATTTGATGTTGGGCGGTGACAATATTGATCTTGCTTTGGCGCATTTGGCTGAAAGTCGCTTAACCGATAGTAATAAACGCTTATCTACTGCCGACTTATCGCAGTTAATAGAACAATGTCGCTTGGCTAAAGAACGTCTATTAGCGGAAGATGCGCCAGAAAATACGTCGGTTACCTTGCTGGGCGGCGGCTCCAAATTGATTGGTAGTTCTCGCTCGGTGATATTTACTCGGGATGAAGTAAGAACGCTTGCCTTGGATGGTTTTTTTCCGTTGTCAGGCTTGGATGACTTGCCTGACAGAAAACGCAGCGGTGTGGTTGAGTTTGGACTCCCTTATGCAGCAGAGCCATCCATTAGCAAGCATATCGCTGCTTTTTTAAAGTTACATGCCACAGCTTCCAGTGAGGCTTTAAAAGGTGAGGGTAGAGTACCTGATGCCCTTTTACTTAATGGGGGTGTCTTCCGAAGCAAGCCCATCACACAAAGACTAATTCAACTGCTTTATTCATGGAGCACCAAAGCACCCAAGTTGCTGGAAAACAAACATCCTGAACTATCGGTCGCTTATGGCGCAGTCAGTTATGCCATTGCAAGGCGCGAAAAGAAAATAAAAATTGGGGGCGGTACTGCACGTAGTTATTTTTTGTTAATTGATACGGATCATACAACGGAGCAGCAAGGTATTTGTATTTTGCCCCGAGGCAGCGAAGAAGGCGAAGAGATTATTTTAAAAGATCGTCATTTTGCTTTGCGTTTAGGTGTGCCTGTGCGTTTTCATTTGGCTTCAACAACGGGTGATGCAGAATATAAACCAGGAGATTTAATAGAGCTAACTGATTTATTTCATTCTTTACCGCCATTGGCAGTCGCTTTTGAAGGTGATGAAAGCAAGCCCAATGAAGAGGTAATTGTAGAATTGGCGGTTACTCAAACCGAAATCGGCACGCTTAATATTCAATGCGTATCGGTTCAAAACAATCAGCAGCGCTGGAATGTTGAGTTTCAAATCAGAAACAAAGGCGCTCTAGGAATATCAAAAGACGTGGATTTACCCCCACAATTTAATGAAGCGGTTGAAAAAATTCAAGCTATCTTTGGTTCAAAATCCAAACAAATTGATCCTAAAGCCGTTAAAAACTTGCGTGCAGATCTGGAAAAACAATTGGGTAGTTCTAGAGCTAATTGGGAAACTCCTTTATTAAGAGCGCTATTTACAACGCTGCTCGACGGTTCCAAATATCATCGTCGGTCAGAGAATCATGAAAGAGTCTGGTTAAGTCTGGTTGGGTTTTGTTTACGACCTGGCTTTGGTTATCAACTGGATGATTGGCGTGTGGAACAACTCTGGAAACTTTATCCACAAGGCCTACAGTTTGTTAATGAAGCCCAAAATTGGTCAGAATGGTGGACACTCTGGCGCCGTATAGCGGGTGGTTTATCTATAATTGCCCAAGAACAGGTATTTTCGGATATTGCCAAGTTTATAAATCCCGCTGCCGCAAGGCAGCCTGGGGTTGCAAAACAAATAAAAAGTCGTGGTTATGATGACATGGTAAGGCTTGCAGCGGTATTGGAACGGTTACCGGTTGATAAAAAAATACAATTGGGGGATTGGTTGTTAAAACGTCTGCAAAAAGCCAGTGAACCTAGTCAAACTTGGTGGGCTGTCGGTCGAATTGGTGCAAGGCTCCCGTTTCATGGGAGCAGTCATAATGTCATTCCAGCGGATATTGTTTGTAATTGGTTAAACCAGATAATGTCTGAAGACTGGAAAAAGAACCCTCACGCTGGTTTTGCAGCGACATTGATTGCAAGAATGAGTGGTGATCGGGTAAGAGATATTAATGAAGCTATGCGTGAACAAATTGTAACTAAACTTAAATTCGGTAAAGCGCCTACCTCTTGGTTAGAGATGGTTGAACACTATAAAGAATTGGATGAAAAAGAGGAACAACAAGTTTTTGGTGAAGCGTTGCCTCCGGGGTTAAAGCTAATCAATAAGCTGTAAATGATAGTGAATATCATTAATCTGTTAAGTACTGTCACCCTTAACGGTTTTATGACATCTGAACAGTTATAATAGCGTGGCATCTGGAAGTTTCAGTATGCCAGAAATTTTCAGCTACTTGCTTCTTATGTCATGAAAGTCATCCTAACCGAAAAACCTTCAGTAGCGCGTGACATCGCCAAATGTCTAAACATTAACAGCAAACGTGATGGTTATTTTGAGGGGAACGGCTATCAAATTACCTGGGCGTTTGGTCACTTGGTTGAGCTAAAAGAGCCTGATGAATACCATCCCGAATGGAAGCGCTGGTCGTTGGATGCTTTACCCATCATTCCGGAACAATTTGACCTAAAAGCACGGGGCGATGAGTCCGCGCAAAAACAATTAAATATTATTAAGCGCTTGTTTGAAACGGCGGATGAAATTGTTTGCGCGACTGATGCCGGGCGGGAAGGTGAGTTGATTTTTAGATATATTTTAGCGTGGACACACTGTCTGAAAAAACCGTTTACTCGCTTGTGGATCAGCTCGTTAACGGATGAGTCCATCCGAAAAGGCTTTGCTCAATTGAAAGATGGCAGTGCCTATGAAGGACTTTATCGAGCCGCTAAATGCCGCAGTGAATCAGATTGGATAGTAGGTTTAAATGCGACGCGCCTATATACCCTTAAATTTGGTCAGCAGGGATTATTATGGACCATCGGTCGTGTACAGACGCCGGTACTTGCGCTTATCGTGCAGAAAGATTTAGAGATTTCCAAATTTATTCCCAAGGATTTTTGGGAGTTACATACGCTTTATAGGGCGGCTGATTTTCAGTATGTCGGTGGACGGTGTGATCAAAAACCTGATGCCGAGGCTTTATTAAGCCAGATTGGAGATCATGATTTTGAGATTGCTTCAGTTAAAGGCAAGCGTGAATTGGTCAATCCGCCGTTATTGTATGATTTAACGGAATTACAAAAAGACATGAGTATTCGTTATGGTTTGACGGCTGATCAAACCTTAACCTGCGCCCAGCAATTATACGAAAAAAAGCATATCACTTATCCTCGTACCGATAGTCGTTGCTTAACCAACGACATGAAGCCAGGCATAAAGCCCTTGCTGGAAAAATTACGCCTGCGTTTTGAAGTACAAATAGGTGCGCTGGATTTTGACAAGTTGCCCTTGGGCAACCGTTATTTTAATGATGCCAAAGTCAGTGATCACCATGCCATTATTCCTACGACGACTCTGCCGGGATCATTGGCTAATGATGAAGCTAAAGTCTATGAAGCGATTGTTTTGCGCTTTATTGCCGCTTTTTATCCGGCTTGTGTCAAACAAATTACGACCGTATTGGGTGCCGTAAAGCAGATGAAATTTAAAACTACCGGCACGATTATCCAAGCACCCGGTTGGCAGGTGCTGTATAAAAACGACTCACCCAGTCTAGCAGCAAAAGGGGATGAGACAAAGATTTTGCCCAACTTTATACAGGGCGAAACGGGGCCCCATAAACCCACTATTAATCAGGGCAAAACTACGCCGCCAAAACCGTATAACGAAGCCAGTTTGCTGGGCATGATGGAGTCCGCCGGAAAAACCTGTGACGATGAAGAACTTAAAGAAGCCTTAAAAGAAAAAGGTCTGGGCACTCCGGCGACCCGCGCTTCTATTATTGAAGTGTTAATCAAACGAAACTATATCCAGCGACAAAAAAAGCTATTGCTCAGCACCGAATCAGGCCGTCATCTTATTTCGATTATTGCGGATGACAGGCTAAAATCAGCATCTATGACCGGGGAGTGGGAGGCCAAGCTAAAAAAAATAGAACAAAACGCTTATGATCCCAATCAATTTATGGCGGAGATTATTCAGTTTACCCAACAATTAAAAGATGAATCAGCAAAGCCACTCTATGATGACAGCAAGCTGGGCGAATGCCCACTGTGCCAACAGGCTATTATTGAGGGCAGGCAAGGTTATGGTTGCAGTCAATGGAAAGCGGGGTGTAAATTTGTTTTATGGAAGCAAGTCTATGGCTTAACACTAACCCGTGATATGGCTTGCCAGTTATTACAAAGTGGTCGTACATTAAACGCTTATGCCATAAAAGTTGATGATACCGTTTTTAATGCCCAATTAACCCTAAATGTAATGGGTGAAATAGCCTATAACAAACTACAAAATCAGCAAGTCATTGATATCAGTGAGTCGCTTGCTGATTGCCCCTTATGTAATGGTAAAATCATCGAAACGGCTAAAGCGTTTAGTTGCAGTGAATGGCGCAATGGTTGCAAAGCCGTTATATGGAAAACCATTGCACAGAAAAACATTACGACAACACTGGCAAAAAAGCTG
>Ga0268283_1000951_pt1 | contig 15641 bp, 18 predicted proteins | sample saktaG_13_FD_190140 | JGI IMG/M metagenome (GOLD analysis project Ga0268283, IMG submission 190140) | Saline water microbial communities from Sakinaw Lake, British Columbia, Canada - sak_2013_06_06_36m | ecosystem: Environmental > Aquatic > Non-marine Saline and Alkaline > Saline ... | reverse complement strand
ATCCAGGCGCAGTTGCGCTTTGACTACGCCGGACACCGTGGCTGGTGGGCCGGCCAGGGCAGCACGGTACTGGTCGAAGGCCCGAGCGGGCGCTGCCTGCTGCAGCGTGACGCCGAGACCGAACTCGATGCCATCACCCGTCTGGCAGCGCTGGGTCTGCGCTCCGTGGACCAGGGCCTGTTTGTGATTCCAGGTCATGCCCCGCAACAGAATTGGCTGCACTGGGCGGACGAGGAGTTTCGCGGCTTGCGCGAGGCGGGTTTCGAACTCACGCTGGACGATGCGCTGCACAACTGGATCACCCACGCCGACACGCTGGATGTGAAGCTGGCAGCGCAGGGCAGCGACGATGACGAAGAGGGCGAAGAAGGCGTCACCTCACCCTGGTTTGACCTGTCGCTGGGGATGGAGATCAACGGTGTGCGCCACAACATCCTGCCCTGGCTGCCGACCTTGATTGCGCAGGCGGGTGCCAGTGGCCGCGACCCGGTCAGCGGTCTGCCGGAGATCCCACCTTTCATGTTTTTGCCAAATGCAAATGGCAAGGGTTTCATCCGCCTGCCGACCGAACCGCTCAAGCCCTGGTTGGGCGCGCTGCTGGAGTTGGTAGGCGACCGCGCGCACGATTTTTCTGGCGACAGTCTCAAGCTCTCGCGGCTCGACGCCATGCGCACGGCCGCCGCCTTGGGCGAGGGTGCCGTGTGGGAAGGCGCAAAAGCCTTGCGCAAAATGGTCAAGCAGCTCAGTGGCCATAGCGAACTACCGGTCGTGCCGGTGCCCGAGAGCGTGCAGGCCAGCTTGCGCCCCTACCAGCAACAAGGCTTGAACTGGCTGCAGTTTTTGCGCCAATATGGCCTGGCGGGGATTCTGGCCGACGACATGGGCTTGGGCAAAACCGTGCAAACCTTGGTCCACATCCAGGTGGAGAAAGATGCCGGGCGACTCAAGCACCCGGCCCTCATCATTGCCCCGGTCAGCCTGATGGGTAACTGGCGACGTGAAACCGAGCGCTTTTGCCCACAACTGCGCTGCCTGGTGATCCATGGCAAAGACCGGCACGAAGTGATCGACACGATTGCACAGCACGACATCGTGATCGCGCCCTATTCCCTGCTGCAACGCGACCGCGAGCGTTGGCTCAAAGGCAAATGGCATCTGGTGGTGCTGGACGAGGCGCAAAACATCAAGAACGCCAGCACCCAGGCCGCGCAGGTGGCCAGCCAACTGAGCACCCACCACCGCCTGTGCCTGTCTGGCACACCGATGGAAAACCATCTGGGTGAAATCTGGAGCCTGTTCCACTTTTTGATGCCCGGCTTTCTGGGCAGTCAGAAGCGCTTTTCGGAGTTGTTCCGGGTGCCCATCGAGAAACAAGGCAACCCCGAGCGCATGACGCAGTTGCGCGAGCGCATCACGCCCTTCATGCTGCGCCGAACCAAGGCGGTGGTGGCAGCAGAACTGCCACCCAAGATTGAGACCGTGATGCGCGTCGAGCTCTCGGGTAAACAAGCCGACCTCTACGAAACCATACGCCTGGGCATGGAGAAAACCGTGCGCGAGGCGCTTGACACCAAAGGTTTGGCCAAGTCCCAAATCACCATCCTGGACGCGCTGCTCAAGCTGCGCCAGGTCTGCTGCGACCCGCATCTCTTGAAGCTCGACGCTGCAAAAAAAGTCAAGACCTCCGCCAAGCTCGAGCAACTGATGGAACTACTGCCCGAGATGCTAGCCGAGGGGCGGCGCATCTTGCTGTTTTCGCAGTTCACCAGCATGTTGACGCTGATCGAAGCCGAACTGGAAAAGCGCAAACTCTCGTGGGTCAAGCTGACCGGCCAGAGCCAGAAGCGCGACGCGCTGATCGAACAGTTCACCAGCGGCAAGGTGCCACTGTTCCTGATCAGCCTGAAAGCCGGCGGCACCGGCCTGAACCTGCCGCAGGCCGACACCGTGATCCATTACGACCCCTGGTGGAACCCGGCAGTAGAAAACCAGGCCACCGACCGAGCCCACCGCATTGGCCAAAAGCAAAGCGTCTGGGTCGTCAAGCTGGTGGCGCAAGGCACCATCGAAGAACGCATTCTGGCGCTGCAAGAGCGCAAGGCTGCGCTGGCCGACAGCATGTACAGCGGCGCTGTCGGTCGCAAACAGCCCCTGTTCAGCGAAAGCGATCTGTCCGAGTTGCTCAAGCCGCTGTCGGTTTGATAGCTGCTGGTGCAGTTGCGACCGGCGTTGTGGGGGTAAGTGGCTGGTTTAGCTTCATTGCAGTCGGTAGGGTTTGCCATGTCGTTACACCGGTTTGTGGCAAACTGTAAACCACCAAGCATTTACCCCCCCCCTCTGGAGGTCACCGTGAGCACTAACCTGGAAGTTCTGGAAGCCGAGGTTCTTCAACTGGCCCCAGCCGATCGGTCACGCTTGTTTGAGCGGCTGATTGCAATCATTGACACAGATAGCGCAGTCGAGCAAGCGTGGGAACTGGAGGCCGATCGAAGGGAGTCGGAACTTGAATCCGGTCTGGTAGTCGCCGTACCCGGACAGCAAGCCATTGCACAGCTTCGAGCCAGACTTAATCAATGAGCTATTCGCTCCACCCAGGGGCACAAAGCGATGTAGCCGAGGTCCTCGATTTTTACCGTGAACGAGCCGGTGCCGCGGTAGCAGGGCGCTTTCTTGACGAGTTCGAACGTGTTGTCGCGCTTTTGGTACGCCGACTCTCCAAGGCATGGCCGAACGGCTGATTTGGAGGAGGAATTGCGGCGAGATCACTCGGTTCCGGGTTGAAGAAACCAATTCGCGCAGCCTGGCGGTAAACTGAGCGCTTGCAAGGAGCCCGCCATGAAGTCCGCGCACGTCATTTCAGACCCCGATATCCTCGGTGGAACGCCAGTTTTCATCGGCACACGGGTGCCCGTTCGCATCATCTTCGAGCACCTGGAAGCAGGCGATTCTCTGGAAGTCTTCCTGGAGGACTTTCCCTCTGTGAGTCGGGAGCTCGCGATTCAAGTTCTCGAAGATGCCAAGATGACCCTCGTGCTCGATGCGCATCCTGCTTGACGAATCAGTACCCGGTCGCCTCGGCTCGCTGCTGACCGGACACTCAGCCGTCACCGTTCAGCGCAGAGGGTGGGCCAGCATCAAGAACGGTAAACTTCTTGCGCTCGCGGCCGGTGAGTTCGACGTACTGCTGACTGCGGACAAAGGCATGGAGTATCAGCAGAACCTGACTTCGCTACCAGTATCCATTCTCATCGTGCTCGCTCATAGCAATCGTATGGAAGACTTGGCGGCTGTCGTACCAGTCATCCTGTCGGCGCTCGCAGAGCTGCCGCCGCGAACGCTGCGCAAAGTTGCTGCCTAAAAGCCGAGCTGGAAAAGTGATCTGTCCGAGTTGCTCAAGCCGCTGTCGGTTTGATAGCCGCTGGTGCTGTGGCAACGGGCGACGTGCACCGTCGTCCGGTCACCGGATACCTAAAATCGAGTCATGAAAGCCAATTTGTACGCACTGGCCGCCATTGGCCTGTGGGCCTCGCTGGCTGCGCTGGGTGTAGCGCTGAAACACGTACCGCCCTTCCTGCTGACCGGCATCGCCTTGTGCGGCGGCAGCGTGCTGGCCTGGCCCTACGTGCTCAAGAAGCCGCAACTATGGAGAGTGCGGCCCAGCACCCTGGCGCTGGGTGTCTGCACGCTTTTTGGCTATCACTTCTTTCTGTTCATGGGCCTGCGTCTGGCCTCTGCGGTTGAAGTGAATCTGGTCAACTATCTCTGGCCACTGTTGATCGTGGTGCTGTCACCCCTTTATCTGCGCGGCGTCAAGTTGCGTGGCGTTCATCTTGTTGCTGCCACGCTGGGTTTCAGCGGCGCCGCACTGGCCATTTTGGGTGGCGGCGATCTGGACGCAGTTCGCGCCACCAAGGCGAGCTGGGAGCCGCTTGCGGGCTACCTGCTGGCACTGGCCTCCGCCTTCATCTGGGCCAACTATTCCCTGCAAACCAAACGCGGCGAACTCAACAAGCGGGGATTTCCGTCGGCCGCCATCGGCCTGTTTGGACTGCTCTCCGGGCTGGCCTCTCTGCTGTGCCACGTCGCGCTGGAGCCCTCGGTCAGTCTGAGCCAACAGGACTGGCTGCTCTTGCTGATCTTGGCCTTGGGGCCTTTGGGTGCCGCCTTTTTTCTCTGGGACAAGGCACTGAAAACGGGGGATGTGCGCCAGATTGGTCTGCTGAGCTACCTGACGCCGCTGGCCTCGACAACGCTGCTGCTGCTCGTTACCGGTCGCTCGCTGACCTGGCACACGGCACTGGCAGCCGCCCTGATCATTGGCGCAGCGCTGCTGGGGACACGAAAATATGAAGATCCAGTTGCTGTCAGACCTGCATCTTGAGGTCCACCCGCATTGGGTCGCCACCCCGGCGCCAGGCGCCGACTTGCTGGTGCTCGCGGGCGACATCGGCTCCTACCAGGCCGGCTCGCTGCTGTCAGACGATGAATTTGGTCTGACGCGCTTCTCGCCGCTGCACGGCTGGCCGACGCCGGTGCTGTTTGTGCCGGGCAATCACGAGTACGACGCGCTGGACTTCGATGCCGCGCACATGCGCCTGCGCCAGACGTGCGAACGACTGGGCATCGTCTGGCTGGAACGCGAGGTCTTCACCTGCAGGGACGGTCATGGGCAGGCGCTGCGCTTTGTTGGCACCACGCTGTGGAGTGACTTCGACGCCCTCGGCCCGGCCAACACAGCCTCGGAGACCGGATCTTCGGCCTTGCTGGCGCAGCAACTCAGGGCGCGCGACAAGGCCTTTCGCGCTGCCAACTACTACCTGAAGAAGACCGGAACGACACGGCACGGTCTGCCAATGCTGGCCGAACAGGTGCGTCAGCAGGCGCTGGTCTGCCAGGATTGGTTGGCCAAGGCCTTGCTCCTACCCTTTGCCGGTCGCACCGTCGTCGTAACCCATTTCGCCCCCAGCCTGCTGAGCGCAGATCCACGCTACGGGCTCACTCCCGGCAGCGCTGGGTTCTGCAACGCGCTGGATGCATTGCTGCCCCAAGCGCAGCTATGGCTGCATGGGCACCTTCATGCCCCCTGCAGTTATGTGAAAGACGGCTGCCGCGTCATGGCCAACCCGCTGGGCTACGCCAGAAAGAACGAACAAGGGGCTTTTCAGGCCGCCCATTGCATCGAGCTGTGAGGATGGCAAGAACCTTGGGTACACTGGCGTTTTGACCGGGGAAACCACATGAAGATTCTTCTCGCCGTCGATGGCAGCGCTTACACCAAGAAAATGCTGGCTTACCTGACCACGCATGATGAGCTGTTCACCCAGGGCAACGAGTACACGGTGTTCACGGTGCAACCCGAGCTGCCGCCCAGAGCCAAGGCGGCCGTAGGGAAAGAAGTTGTCGCCAACTACCATTCAGAAGAGGCGGAAAAGGTGCTGGCCCCGGTGTCCAAGTTCCTGCTGCGCCATGGCATCGACGCCAAGAGCGCTTGGAAGACCGGGCCGGCTGGCGAGACCATTGCAAAGCTCGCTGCCAGCGGAAAATTTGACCTGCTGGTGATGGGCTCACATGGTCATGGCACGCTGGTCAACCTGGTGATGGGGTCGGTCGCGACCAAAGTACTGGCACACTGCAAGGTACCGGTGCTGCTGGTCCGCTAACGCAGGGCGGTTGACCCGCTGGTGGGTGTGAGCGATAGCGTTGCGGCGCGGGTCAGGGCTTCGGTCAGCGCGTCCAGCACCGCAGAGTCCAGGTTCCAGCAATGCCAGTACAGGTCAACCGGTAGCGCGTGCCCCGGCGCAATGTCCACCAGGCGCCCTTGCCTGAGCAGTTCGCTGACCTGCAACTGCGGCACCACGCTGACACCCCAGCCGTCCAGCACCGCCCTGACCTGCCCCTCCGAACTGGGCACGTACAACTGGCTCAGGGCGATCTGCTTGAGCTTGAGGGCACGCCCGACGAACTCGGACTGCAGATCGTCCTTGCGGTTGAAGGCGATGAAGGGCAGGCTGCGAAAATTCTGTGGCGACAAGCCGCCCGGGCAATGTTCAGCTGCCCACCCGGTTTCCGCTACAGCGACATAGGACATCGCTCCCAGCGGCACCAGGCGGCAACTGCGCAGCGCCTGCTTGACGGTGGTGACACAACCCAGCACCCGGCCTTCGCGCAACCATTCGATGGTGAAATCCTGGTCGTCTGTGATGATCTCCAGGCCCAGGCCCTGCTGCGCCAGCCGACCCAGTGCCGGCAAGGCCCAGGTGGCGATGCTGTCGGCGTTGATGGCAATCGAAATCCGCTCGGCATCGCGGCTACTGCCTGAGGCGCCGGGTGTCAGGTCCTTCAGGTCGCGCTCCAGATCAGCCCGCAGCAAACGCATCTGCATGGCGTGTTTGAGCAGCAAGCGCCCGGCGGAGGTCGCTCGCAAGGGCCTGCTGCGCACAATCAGCACGGTTCCAACCTGGACTTCGAGCGAGCGCAGACGTTGCGAGACGGCCGACTGGGTGATGGAAAGACGGACCGCCGCACGCTCAAAGCCGCCCTCTTCAACGATGGCTGCCAGACACTCCAGCGCATTGGTGTCGAGAGTACTCATACGAGAATTATGGCGCGGCGTGACCGGCACGGCGCGGCAAGTCTGTGCACTGCCCCTTCGATGACTTGATTTTTCGCAACACGGCGGCCGCCTACGCGACTATTCTGAAACCCTATTTCTGGTGCTGTGTGGTTCATCTTTGGAGCAGACATGAAGACCGATTCAGATCTAAGACACGACATTCTGACCGAGCTAGCCTGGGATCCTGTCGTTCCGGAGGCCAAAGTCGGAGTAGCAGTCAGCGACGGCGTGGTGACGTTAAGCGGGCACCTCGACACTTACGCGGAAAAGATCGCCACGCAGCGCGCGGTCGAGCGGGTGTCGGGCGTACAGGCCATCGCGCTGGAGATTGACGTGGTGCCGCAGGGTGTCCACAAACGCAGCGACACGGAGATTGCGATGGCGGCCGAGCAGGCGCTGGGCTGGAACACCTCGGTGCCCAAGGACCGGGTCAAGGTGGCGGTGGAAAAAGGCTGGGTGACGCTGAGCGGCGAACTCGACTGGAACTTTCAAAGGGGCGCGGTCGAACGCATGATTCGCCCGCTGAGGGGCGTGCTGGGTATTACCGACAACATCACGCTGAAGTCGCTTCCGATTCCTGCCAACCTGTCGGCGCGGATCCAGGATGCACTGACTCGCCAGGCCTCGCGTGAGGCCAGACGCATCGAGATTGCCGTGGATGGCAGCGTCGTGACGCTGCGCGGACATGTCCACTCGTGGGCCGAGCGCAACGCGGCTGAAGGCGCGACCTGGTCCGCCCCCGGTGTCAGCCGGGTCGACAATCAGTTGACCGTCCGGGCATGACGGATCACTCGATCTACCCGATCAGCAGGGTGCACGTCGACGACTACATCGTGTTTGACCGCCAGCAGAACGCCCTTGAGCGTGCCGAATTTCAATCTGCGCGCGAAACCGAGTGGGCACGCAGCAGGCAATCCTGGAACGCCCGGGCGGCCCGGGAAGGCTGGGGCGCACGCCGCACAATGCAGAAAAAGCTGCAGCTGTACTGAAACAATTCCGGTTGTATCGCGCGCATCTGGCCGTCGAGCACAAATGGCTGCGCATAGTGATCGGGCAAGAATCCAAGGTACTGGCCCGACAGGATCAGCGTGGCAATCGATTCCTGGTCATAGCCAGTGGCTTTGCGCGACAGGCGTCGCTGCTGGCTGATCTCCATATTGGGCGAGTGGTAGCCCAGACCGGCAAAGTTGTGTTCACGCAAATCGTCCCAGCTCAGGTTCAACGGATCGGCCCCGAACAGCGTGTGCTGCGCACCACAGTACAGCTGCATGGTTTCGTCAAACAACTCGTCATAGGTCAAGGTATCGGAATTGCGATGTCCCGGAATCACGCCGACCTGAAACTGGCCATCGATCACGCCGCGCTCGATCGCGTTCAGCGCTGCCACATACAGGTGCAGATTCACCTCGGGTGCCAACTCGGAAAAAAGCGCTATCGCCGCGCCGAGCCGGGCTTGCGGGTTGCTGGCCGTCTTGTCAAAGACGGCAATATTGAGCTGCCCGCCCATGCGGCGGTGGATTTCGTCGACGCTGGCGCGAAAGGCGTCGGCACCGGCCAGCAGACGCAGGGTCTCGGTATAGATCTGCTGACCTTCGGCTGTCAAGGCGAATCCCGCGCGTCCGCGCCGGCAAAGGGTCAAGCCAAGGCGGGTTTCGAGGTCCTTGATGTGTCGACTGACGGTGGAAGTGCCGATATTGAGTTCCAACTCCGCCGCCGCCATGCCGCCGCACTCGACCACGCTCTTGAACACACGCAGCAGGCGGATGTCCATGTCACTAAGTTGACCCAAGGCCGAGCCACTTTTTACTTTCATAAATTGACAACTAAATATTGATACTTATACATTTACAAGAGTAACAGAGTTCTTGAGAATCGCCCGATCCCAACCTCAAACCGGAGCCAAAATGGAAATGAACGAAGCAAAGCACCTGAGCGCCGCCCGTACCGATGCTGCCTGGCTGGACGCGCACTGGATGCCTTTTACGGCGAACCGCGAATTCAAGGCCAAGCCACGGCTGATGGTGGCGGCCCAGGGCTGTTATTACACCGACAACCATGGCAAGAAGATTTTCGACGGCCTGTCGGGCCTGTGGTGCTGCGGCTTGGGACACGGACGCAGCGAGATCACCGAGGCCGCAACGCGTCAACTGGCCACACTGGACTATTCACCGGCCTTTCAATTTGGCCACCCCTTGTCGTTTGAACTGGCCAACAAGCTCAAGGAATTGACCCCCGCCGGTCTCGACTACGTGTTCTTTACCGGCTCTGGTTCGGAATCGGCCGACACCTCGCTGAAGATGGCACGCGCCTACTGGCGCGCCAAGGGAATGGGCCAGAAAACCCGACTCATCGGGCGCGAAAAAGGCTATCACGGCGTCAACTTTGGCGGCATCTCGGTCGGCGGCATTGGCGGCAACCGCAAGACCTTTGGCCAGGGCATCGAGGCCGATCATCTGCCCCACACACAACTCGCCAGCAACGCGTTTTCATGCGGCATGCCCGAGAAGGGCGCCGAACTGGCCGACGATCTGCTCAAACTCATCGCGCTGCACGACGCCAGCAACATCGCGGCCGTCATTGTCGAGCCGTTCTCGGGTTCCGCCGGTGTTGTGATTCCGCCCAAGGGTTACCTGCAACGCCTGCGTGACATCTGCACGGCCAACAACATCCTGCTGATTTTTGACGAAGTGATCACCGGTTTTGGTCGTGCTGGCGCTTACACCGGCGCCGAGGCTTTTGGCGTGACACCGGACATCATGAATATCGCCAAGCAGATCACCAATGGCGCACAGCCGATGGGTGCGGTGCTGGTGAAGAAGGACATCTACGAGACCTTCATGGCACAGGGCGGTCCCGACTACATGCTGGAATTCGCCCATGGCTATACCTATTCGGCACACCCGGTGCCCTGCGCCGTCGCGCTGGCCACGCTGGACCTGCTGGTCAAGGAGAACATGGTCGAGAAAGTGAAAGCCCTGGCGCCGCATTTCGAGAAAGCCGTACACAGCCTCAAGGGCGCCAAGCACATCACCGACATCCGCAATTTCGGTCTGGCGGCCGGGCTGACCATCGATGCGCTGCCAGGCGAGCCGGCACGCAGACCTTATGAAATCGCCATGGCGATGCTGCAAAAAGGGTTTTACGTGCGTTACGGCGGCGATACCATCCAGCTGGCCCCACCCTTCATCACGACGCCGGAGCAGATCGACAGTCTGATCAATGCCCTGGGCGAAACCATCAATCAAACTTCTTGAGCGTCTGTACCCATGTCAAATCTTCCTCAAATTCAACACCTGATCGGTGGCCAGATCGTCGCTGGCGGTAGCCGCTCGCAAGAGGTTTTCAACCCGGCCACGGGCAAGGCTGAAAAACGCGTGCTGCTGGCCGACAAACTCACAGTCGAGCAAGCCATTGCCAATGCGCATGCGGCCTATCCGGCCTGGCGCGCCACACCGCCGCTGAAACGCGCGCGCGTCATGAGTACGCTCAAGGTCCTGCTGGAAGCCAACGCCGATCGCATCTGCGCCCTGGTCACAGCCGAACACGGCAAGGTGCTGGCTGACTCGCTGGGTGAGTTGCAACGCGGTATCGAGAATGTGGAATACGCCAGCTACGCGCCCGAACTGCTCAAAGGCGAGCACAGCAAGAACGTTGGCCCCGCCATGGATTCCTGGAGCGAATTTCAGGCGCTCGGCGTCACCGCCGGCATCACGCCGTTCAATTTCCCCGTGATGGTTCCCTTGTGGATGTGGCCGATGGCCATCGCCTGCGGCAACACCTTTGTCCTCAAGCCTTCCGAGCGCGACCCCAGCAGCGCGCTGCTGGTGGCGCAACTGGCGCTCGATGCCGGATTGCCACCCGGTGTGCTCAACGTGGTCAACGGCGACAAGGAAGCGGTAGACACTCTGCTCAATGATGCGCGTGTACAGGCCATCAGCTTTGTTGGCTCGACACCGATCGCCCAGTACATCTACGCCACCGGCTGCGCCAACGGCAAGCGGGTGCAGGCGCTCGGAGGTGCCAAGAACCACGCCGTGGTGATGCCCGACGCCGATGTCCCGAACGCCGTCAGCGCCCTGATGGGAGCCGCTTACGGCTCGTGTGGCGAGCGTTGCATGGCGATCCCGCTGGTGGTGGCGGTGGGCGACGCCACCGCCGACGCGGTGGTGGCTGGCCTCAAGGTGGAAATTGCCAAGATGAAGGTCGGCCCCGGCACCGATGCCAGCAACGACATGGGACCTCTGGTCACCCAGGCCCACTTTGAAAAAGTCAAAGGCTATGTGGACCAGGGCGTGCTTGAAGGTGCCACGCTGGTGGTCGATGGACGAAATGTCAAGGTGATTGGCCACGAGAGCGGCTACTTTTTGGGTGCCTGTCTGTTCGACAACGTCAAGCCCGGCATGAAGATTTACCAGGAAGAAATTTTTGGACCGGTGCTCGGTGTCATGCGCGTCAAGACACTGCAGGAGGCGATGGACCTGATCGATGCCCATGAGTACGGCAACGGCACCTGCATCTTTACGCGCGACGGTGAAGCAGCGCGCTATTTCAGTGACAACATCCTGGTCGGCATGGTGGGCATCAACGTGCCACTGCCGGTGCCGGTGGCCTACCATTCCTTTGGCGGCTGGAAGCGCTCCCTGTTTGGCGATCTGCACGGCTACGGGCCGGACGCGGTGCGCTTCTACACCAAGCGCAAGACCATCACCCAGCGCTGGCCGTCAGCCGGCGTGCGCGAGGGTGCGCTGTTCAGTTTCCCGACCAACCGCTAACTCTCATGGGGCCACACGGATGTTTTCTTCCGTGCGGGCTTCTTCGAGCAGCCAGCGCCGAAAGGCCTTGACGGCGGGCCGGCCAGCAATGACCTCGGGCGTTACCAGGTAGTAGGCATAGTGCTGTTCGACCGCGATGTCGAACGGCGCTACCAGCCTACCCTCGGCGAGCGCCACCCCTACCAGCGGTCTGGAGGCCAGTGCCATGCCCAGTCCATCGACCGCAGCCACAAAGACCAGACCGGAATCGCTGAAATGCGGGCCAGCGTTGCTGTCGACACCGGTGACGCCCGTCAGTCGGAGCCACTCTTGCCAGCTTGGGCGGGCGCGCTCATCGGCAATCGAATCGTCATGCAGCAGCACCTGAAACTGCACATCTGAGGGCTCACGCAGCGGTGTGGCCGATTGCAGCAGCTTCGGACTGCAGACGGCGATGTAGTCGGACCCAAACATGCGGTCAACCTGGAACCCTGGGTAGCTCCCGGCGCCATAACGGATCACTACCTGGGAATCTTCTTCGCGCAAATCTACGTTGTCAAAAACAGGCGCCGCCACCGACTGCTCGGCGTCAATGGCGATGCGGGACCGGATGATGTGCAGGTTCAGGTCCGGCTGAGCCAGCGTCAAACCGCGCAGGCGTGGTACCAGCCAACGTGCAGCAAAAGAGGGCGGCGCGACGATGACCAGTCTGCCACCGCTCACCTGGTCGTGTGCACTTTCGACCGCCGCAGCAAAACACTCCAACCCTTCTCTCACTTTGGGCAGCATGGCCAATCCTTGCGGCGTGAGTTCCAGGGCACGGGGCAAACGCCGAAAGAGTGGCAGGTTGAGGAATTCCTCCAACAATTTGATCTGGTGACTCACCGCCGTTGGTGTCACCGAAAGCTCATTGGCTGCTTTCTTGAAACTGAGGTGCCGCGCCGCCGCATCGAAGGCACGCAGGGCGTTCAAAGGCGGCAAACGGTACGACATGGATGAGATTTTCTTCAGTATCAGATGAGAATTGATCGTTTGCTGCGACGCAGCATCCCGATTATCGTAGCGCTGTGATCTCAAAAGGAACACACATCAAAAGAAAGGTCCGACACGATGGAAGCCAGTTATCTCGATATCGAAGTTCTCGTTCAGCAGGCGCGACAGCAGCGCAGCCAGGCGGTGGGAGCAATGCTTGCTGCAGGCTGGGAAAAATGCAGGGAATGGTTCAGTGCACATGGGATGGGTCAGCCAATCGTCTGGCGCACTCTGCCACCTTGACTTTTCTTGTCCCGTTTGAACGCCTGGAGCTCTTATGCAAAAATTCTTTAGTCTGGTCAACTTGACCATCGGCCTCTTGTTTCTTCTTGTCGGCGCAGGGATCTTCGCCAGCATCGCGCGCACACCAGCCAACGCTGGCGCCGGCTTTTTTGCACTGCTGATCGCGGCAGCCTGCCTCTGGCTAGCCAAGCAGTCTGTTTTTGCAGGCAAAGTACAGCTACCCTGAAGCCGCGCTCAGGGCCGCAAGACGGCCTGCAGGCGATCACGCTTGGGCGGCAAACCCGGACACTTTTCGACCGAGAAGCCCAGTTGCCGCAAGCGCTCACGAACGCTGCTAGCCACCGTGTAGGTCGCCAGTGTCGCGCCAGGCAGGCAATGCTGCGCCACCAGATGCAGGGTCTGTGCAGACCACATCTGCGGGTTCAACGCAGGGCTGAAGCCATCCAGATACACCGCGTCGGCCTGACAATCGAGGTCTTGCAGCATGGCCTGCACCTCACCCACGGCCAGCGTCAATTGGACTCTTCCGCCGGCAAAACGCCACTGGTGAATTCCCGGCGACAGGCCTTGCCAGACTTGCGCCAGTAGCTCAGCCAGCACCGGTAGACGCAAAGCGATGGAGCACTCGGGCTGATCTTCAGGGCCGGCGTTGCAGGCACTGCGAACCAGGTCCGCGGCGGACACCGGGAACGCTTCCACCGAGGCAAACTGCAAGCTTTCGCTCCGCCGTGGGTCGGCCTCCCAGGCCGCCCAGGTGCAGAGAAAATTCATTCCCAGTCCAAAGCCGGTTTCCAGCACCAAAAAGCGGTCACGCCCGCGCCACGCGGCCGGCAACCCGGTGCCAGCCAAGAAGACAGTCATGGCCTGCGCCAGCCCGCCCGACCGCGAACGGTAGCGATCCTTGAAGCGCAGGCTGTGCGGGCTGCCGTCAGGCATCCAGAGAACGCGTTCACTCTGGCAAAGGGCGACTACCGATAGCGTGTCCTTGTCCTGGCCCATATCGTTTTGAAAGTCATGAAGTAGCAAACGATATACCGATTGTCATCGTCCCTGGTTATTCATTAGTTACACGAATGAAGTGATAGTTATATTAATTATTGTTCTCAAAAACCGGCACTTGCAACACACTGCGTTCTTTCACAACCCTGAATCTGGAGCGCAACATGCTGATCGGCCTACCCAAAGAAATCAAGAACAACGAATACCGCGTCGGCTTGACCCCAGCCAGTGTGCACGAACTGACATCGCATGGGCATCAGGTGCTGGTCCAAACCGGTGCCGGTGCTGCTATCGGCTTGTCCGACGAGCAATACAAGGCCGCCGGTGCCACGCTGGCAGCCAACGCCAAAGAGATTTTCGCCAAGGCCGAGATGATCGTTAAAGTGAAAGAGCCGCAGCCACAAGAGTGCGCCATGCTGCGAGCCGGTCAGATTCTCTATACCTACCTGCACCTCGCACCCGATCCCGAGCAGACCGCGGCTCTCGTCAAGTCGGGTGCTGTCTGCATTGCCTATGAAACCATCACCGGCCCTGGTGGCGGTCTGCCACTGTTGGCGCCGATGAGCGAAGTCGCCGGTCGCATGGCGGTGCAAGCCGGGGCCGCCCACCTTGAAAAATCCAAGGGCGGCATGGGCATTCTTCTGGGTGGAGTACCCGGTGTGCCAGCGGCTCACGTGGCCATCATTGGTGCCGGCGTCGTTGGCACCCATGCTCTGCAAATGGCCGTCGGCATGGGCGCGCGCGTCACCGTGCTGGACAAGAGTGTGGACCGGCTGCGTCAGTTGGACCTGATTTTTGGCAACCGCATCAACACCGTTTACTCCAACGCTCACAGCGTGGAAGAAGCCGTGCTGGATGCAGACCTGGTCGTCGGCGGCGTTCTGGTGCCAGGCGCCGCAGCGCCCAAACTGGTAAGCCGCGACATGATCTCGCGCATGAAGAAAGGCGCTGTCATCGTTGATGTGGCCATTGACCAGGGTGGCTGCTTCGAAACCTCGCATGCAACGACCCACGCTGAACCGACTTACGTCGTCGATGGTGTGGTGCACTACTGCGTGGCCAATATGCCAGGCGCCGTGGCGCGCACCTCGACCTTTGCACTGAACAACGCCACCATCGGCCACGCCGTGGCGCTGGCCAACAAGGGCTGGAAGCAGGCCCTGCGCGATGATGCACACCTCAAGAACGGACTCAATGTCGCCAACGGCCATGTGACCTACGAGGCGGTTGCCCGTGACCTGGGCTACGCCTATGTGAGCGCCGATAGTCTGCTGGGCTGAGCCAGCGGCGCTGGCGGCATGACATGCCGCCTACAATTTGCCGATGAACAGCCCCACCCTCACCATCGATGTCGTCTCCGATGTCGTCTGTCCCTGGTGCTACATCGGCAAACGTAAACTTGAAGTTGCCCTGGCGAGCGCCGGCTCCAGCGACCTGCCAACGGTGGTGGTCCGCTGGCATCCATTTCAGCTCAATCCGGATATGCCGGCGCAGGGTGTGCCGCGAAAGCAGTACCTGGAAGACAAGTTTGGCGGACCAGAGCGCGCCGCTGAAATCTACGAGCGCGTGCGGGCCGCTGGCCAGGCCGTGGGTCTCCAACTCAACATCGACGGTATCACGCGCCAGCCCAACACACTGGCGGCACATGCGCTGATTGCCTTTGCCCAGCAGGGTGACGCGGATGGCAACGACATCAAAGAGCGTTTGCTGAAGGCCTATTTTGTTGAAAACCGCTTCATCGGCGACGCCCTGGTGCTGGCTGAAATCGCTGAAGAAGCGGGACTGAGTGCTTCAGCCGCCCAAACCTTTGTGACCGACCCGCAACAACTGGCGCAAGTGGCGCAAGCCGATGCTCATGTCCGCAGTCTGGGCATCAACGGCGTACCCTTCTTCATCTTCAATCAGGCGGTGACACTGTCGGGTGCGCAGGACCCGACCATCCTGCTGGCTGCGATGCAGCAGGCAAGCAAAGCAAAATTCAGTTGAACTAAACCGCTGACGCG
>Ga0268283_1000950_pt1 | contig 15642 bp, 12 predicted proteins | sample saktaG_13_FD_190140 | JGI IMG/M metagenome (GOLD analysis project Ga0268283, IMG submission 190140) | Saline water microbial communities from Sakinaw Lake, British Columbia, Canada - sak_2013_06_06_36m | ecosystem: Environmental > Aquatic > Non-marine Saline and Alkaline > Saline ... | reverse complement strand
GACATTGGCAATTCTCGAATAAAATGGGGCTTCTTCGAAGGAGGATCCATTTTTGGGATCGCGTCCAGTGTTTATCAGCCTCAAGGCGTTGCCCAAGTCGCAGAGCGCCAATGGCGGAATGTTATTTTCCCAAATCGAATCATTGTTTCTAACGTAGCAGGCACAAAGGTAGCTTCAGATTTACAAACTTGGGTGCGCGAGGTTTGGCACCAAGAGGCAACGTTCTTGGTTCCTCAGGCAGAGGCCCATGGTGTTCGAAACGGGTACCATGATCCATCCACGTTGGGGGCAGATCGCTGGGCAGCATTGTTGGGGGCCTCCCGACGACCTCATGGTTGGTTGTGCGTCGTAGACTGTGGGACTGCAGTAACGATAGATATCCTCTCAGATCAAAATGTCCACTTAGGTGGACTCATTTTGCCCGGGTTAGGTCTCATGCGGAAATCTTTGCTATCGGGAACCGCGGGCATACGCTCTACTTTGGGTACAAACCTCACTTGGTACGCAAGGGATACTGGAAATGCAGTCGCAGGAGGAACCCTCTATGCCATTGTCGCGCTGATTCAAAAAATAGTTTTTGAACTTTCTCAGGAAATGTCTTCAAAAGTTGAAGTACTACTAACGGGTGGGGATGCCCCTTTAGTTGCGTCACTCTTGCAATGCCCAACCCAGATTGACATGGATTTGGTTTTACGTGGACTAGCTCTCTATGCCTGACTTTCCAAAAATCGAAAATCTGCCAAAAGAATCGCAAGACCACCTTGCAGCCATGGTCGCAAGGCTACTAGAGCAAATGGAAGCCGCAGGAGGAAGCCTTTCCTTTGCTCAATACATGGAAGAGGCTCTCTACGCTCCCGGGCTTGGTTATTACACCGCAGGTTTGCACAAATTCGGGGCATCTGGGGATTTTGTCACGGCACCTGAAATCTCTCCTCTCTTTGGGCAGTGCCTAGCCAAACAAATTTCGGAAGTTTTGAGAGAGTTGGGTACTGGAGAAGTGTTAGAAGTTGGCGCGGGTAGTGGTGCATTGGCAGTAGATCTCTTAAAAACACTAGAAACCTTGGAAACGCCTCCCAACCGTTACCTCATTTTGGAAGTATCCGCAGATTTACGCGCCAGACAATATGAAACCATTTCTACACAGCTTCCTACTTGGATAGATCGTGTAGTCTGGATTTCTAACCTCCCAGAATCAGGTTGGGAAGGAGTAATCGTTGCCAATGAACTCCTAGATGCCATGCCCGTGCATTGTTTCGAATGGACTGGAAAAGATTTATTGGAACGTCGAGTTACTTGGGAGAAGGGCGAATTTACGTGGGTAACACAACCTCTTTCAGGGGAGTTGGCTGAACCCCTAGGAAGGTGGCACAGAGAATATGGAGAAGGGTTAGAAGCAGGTTACTCCTCAGAGATTGGCCTAGTGGCTCGTGCTTGGGTTAGTACCATCGCAAAGCTCATTGGGCGAGGGGCAATGTTCTTATTTGACTATGGCTATCCAGGGCGGGAATACTATCACCCACTTCGAAACACAGGCACTTTGGCTTGCCACTACCGGCATCATCGTCACTATGATCCATTAATCATTCCAGGCTTACAGGACATTACTAGCCACGTGGACTTCACTGCCATGGCTAAGGCTGCAGTAGGTCTCGAAATCAGCGGCTATACCACGCAAGCTCATTTCTTGCTGGCCTGTGGTATTTGTGATCTCTCGACTGAACCACTAAACCCAGAAGCACAGTGGGCACTTTCCAATCAAATTCGGTTGCTTACTTTTCCTCAAGAGATGGGAGAACTGTTTAAGGTTTTAGCACTTACCCGTGGATTGTGCGGAGACCTAATGGGTTTCCGACTCCGAAACCTACGGGACCGTTTGTGATTCGGGCGTATCAGATATCAAGAGCTCGCGAGTACCATTGGGTTTCAGAGGACTTACGACTCCGCTTTGTTCCAATCTTTCCATCAATAATGTTGCCAATTCATACTCGATCTTAAGCCGTCTTTGGATGCCAGAAACGGAAGGACGACGTGTTTCAAGGACAATTTTTTTGGCTTCCGAAAGTAGCGTACTGAAATCTTGGAGTTCTTCCCCTAGGCTTTCTTCGGACGAAACTTCTGGGATGATCCTTAAATCTACATATTCTGGACGGCTGTGTGTTTTGAGGGCCTCTGCCACCCGAATTGCTTCCGAGCTGGAAACCAGCGGGGCGTGAATCCTTTTAGGTACACGTAGACTAGGATCTAAAAAGAGCATGTCCCCTTGGCCGAGCAAACATTCTGCTCCTGGGTGCCCAAGAGTGATTTTTGAGTCATCAGGCGATGGAAGCTGAAAAGCAATTCTAGTAGAAACACCAATACATTTTGAAATCACTTCTTCCGTAGTTTTTTGCGTCCCAAGGATGAGGTGAATCCCTACTGCTTTTGCTCTCCGGATCAATCGAGCTACCGAAGCTTCTGCTGGTTTTCCGGTACTTTGCAACCATTCTGCAAATTCTTCTATAAACAAAACAATGTAGGGTAGAGGTGTCATTGGGATTGGCTCGGAGTCCTGAGAACGCAGAGGATCCAGAATGGGAAATTCATCTAAGAGTGCATCACTTAACCTACGGTTAAGTGTCATCAGGTTTTGCACTCCGATGGCTGCTAAGATTTTGTAACGACGATCCATTTCCGCAGCACACCACCCAAATATATTCGTCACCTCTTTTACATCAGAAACGACTGGTGCTAATAAATGCGGGATACCTTGGTAGACTGACAACCCCTTTTTGCCGAGATCGATCAAAAAAAGGCGCAATTCAGAAGGTGGTAATTTATAGACTAATCCCAATACCATTGCTTGGAAGGAAGTTAATTTGCCCGCTTCTGAAGTACCTACAGCTAAAAGGTGTAGTAAACGGTATAGATCCAAAATAACGGGTTTTCCCTCGATATCCTTTCCTAAAACCAGCGGCAATGTTTGGGAAGAGTGCTCATATTCTTGGGTACGTAAGATTTCACCAATGCGAGGCGACTCTCGTCGTTCGTTTGGAACCTCAAGGGCAACACCAGAAAGATTCAGGTTTCCTTCCACGATTCGTATGCTCGGAACTGCTAACGATCGCGCCAGTTTTTTGGAAACCTGCGAAATTTGTGTGCCTAGCACTCCTGGGGCGGGCTGAAGTTCAAAATACGTAACGACGGGTCCTGGTCGTACCTCAACGACGCGTGCTTCTACGTTGCAATCTGTGAGGCACGCCTCAACCAACCTAGCAAGACGTTCTAAAGACTCCGGAGCAGGAGATCGCTCTAGGGAATTGCCTTCTAACAATCCTGGAGAAAGGAGAGTCTTTTCAGAAGCAGCGTCAGAAAACCGATGTGTTGGTCGAGGGGGTTCCTTGCGCTGTTCTCTTGGCATGACTGTCGATGGATTCTGCTCGGCAGAAGGAGCAATTTCTGCTAAAGGGTTGGTTTCAGGTGGTGGCGTCTGTAAGGCAACAACACCTTGTGTAGGAAGAATAGGAGGCTCAACGGATGTAGCAGCGGGCTCTTCGGGTATAGGAGTAGGTTCGTTCTGAGTTACCGGTTCGAGGGAATTTACCGGAGCAGATGTGCTAGGTACTTCAGGCAGCGGTGTCCGTGTTTCCCGGATCCGAATCACTAACCAGAGCACAAAAGACTTCGCAATCCGAAATGCCCAAAGAATCCGGTTGCCTATCCACTCGGCAAACTGCATCCAAGATACCCCCACAAACAAAGTCAATCCAGAAAATACGAGACCTGCTAAAAAAAGGTTCGCTTCCCCGTATCCTAGCTTCCAAGCTAGTGCTACACCTACTACTTCTCCGATGACTCCCCCTGCGCCACAGCTTTGCACTCCCAAATACACCGGGGTAGAACACCACCAAGGGCTAGCCAACTGGAGCGTGGCAATTCCTGTTCCTCCAATAAAGAGCAGGAACAAACCCAAAATGCCGAATGCTAAGTTTGCTGGGTGGAAAGTTGCTGGCGCGGTGGTTCCCGGACGAATCGACCACCCTGCTCGGAGTACCAACACAGGCAAGAGGAAACCAAAATAACCTAAAAAATGAAAGGCAATATCGGAAAAATAAGCACCTGGCCAACCTCCGAGGTTAAAGTACCGACCAGTGCGCGCCGTTTGAAGCCACCCTGGATCCGAAGGATTGTAGGTAAACAACGCAAGTACAAGACACAAAGATACCCCTAAACACGCCCATAACGCTGCTTTGCGTAGACTACGGTGGAAAGAGAGGGAACTTTTGAAATGGTAAGACTTTTTTCGAGTTGCTTGGGCCAAAGGTTAAGATCCTGGAAAACAATAAGTCACTAGATTAGGCAAAGTTTATCACTGATCCTAAAATATGTGACAGACTACACTTGAGTTTATCGTTGGGTTCGAATTTTTTCACTAAGGGGAGTTTGGGAGGACACCTGCAGTATCAGGAGTGATGGTGTCCAAAATTCATGATGATCCCACCCTCAGATCTCACAAGATTATCTTTTTTAGATTTCACACAATCCTCGGAACTCGACAGGGAAGTCGAGTGACCCCGCAAGCCATGGTGGAGCGGGTGACCAGCATTATCGGTCACAGGTGTACCTTAACATCACTACGGGCGGTAGGCCCGGAAGTAATGCGCGTGTGTACGGGCGATAACCACCAAGCATCGTCGGTGAAGTCACTTCCAAAATGCTGGCGTCCAAACCGTGAACCGATTTTACGTGCGTAGAGAGAGAATCATGGATGATTCTCGACTGTGCACTCGGATCGGACTCCAAATGGCATTATTTCTAATAAATTGAAGCAAAGTTTTGAACAGTACGAGATACTGTGAGAAACTGCTTAATCCTCCCTCCTTGTGACTTTATGGTCAAACTACCAGCATATCTCCTACTCTCCCTCGGAATGCTTACCGGCCCAGCGTTTGGGGTGGAAGCACTGAATTACATCGTCGCGATCGTAGATGATGACATCATCGTCCGAACTGAGTTGGATAAGGCGATTCGCAACATTCGCAGTCAGCTAAAAGGGGAAAAACTTCCCACAGAAGCAGTGATAGAACGACAAGTATTAGATCGTCTGATCGTCCAACGAGTTCAGCTTGAATTGGCTTCTCAAAGTAACGTCAAAGTAGACGACGAAACGCTTACTTCTGCCATTCGAAGCATTGCCGAGCGAAACCACATATCCCTTTCCGATTTCCGAACGTCTTTGGAACAAGACGGGTACAAATTTGAAAATTTTCGAGAGGACGTCCGGAATGAGTTGATCATTGGCCGGTTGCAACAACGAGAGGTAGCCAATCACATCACAGTGACCGATCAAGAAGTAGACGATTTCTTAGCTAATCAATCTGTAGACAAGCAATCTTCCGAAGAGGGAGAGTGGAACCTGGCGCACATCCTGATCTCCATTCCAGAAGGATCGGATCCTAAACAAATCGAAGCCGCCAAGAAAAAAGCTGAGGCCGTTTTGGCGAAATTACACTCTGGTGCTGATTTTCACACAACGGCTATGCAAGAATCTTCCGGACGAAATGCCTTAGAAGGTGGTGAGTTAGGATGGCGAAGATTCGGCCAAATACCCTCTTTGTTCGCTAGCGTCATTCCTAGTATGAAGCCTGGAGAGGTTGCAGGTCCTCTGCAGGGCCCTGCAGGTTTTCACCTCTTAAAACTGTTGGACTATCGCAGTCAAAGTTCTCACACTGTTGGCCAAACTAGGGTTCAACAAATCCTCATTCGCACGGGAGACAACACCACAGACGAGGATGCTCGAGAACGTCTTTTGCAACTTAGAGGTCGCATTCAGGGAGGGGAATCATTTGGTGAATTAGCAAGAACTCACTCGGAAGACAGCACTACTGCACATCGTCAAGGAATGTTGGGTTGGGTCAATCCGGGGGATTTAGCTCCTGAGTTTGAACAAACCATGAATCGACTTTCCTCAGGGGAACTCTCGCCACCTTTTAAAACACCTTTTGGTTGGCACTTAATACAGGTATTGGAGCGACGTCAACAAAACAACCAAAAAGAAAACCTTCGGGCTAAAGCCTTAGAAACTATCCGCACTCGAAAAACTGAAGAGGAATTAGAGGCTTGGCTTCGTAGGCTCCGAGAAGAGGCCTACGTAGAAATTCGTCTCGACGACGGCTAAAAACCCAACACCTTCCATAGGAAGGTACGAATTACCTCAATTTGTTCTATCGATACTTCGTGACCCATGGGATATTCTAACCACTGCACCGGGTATCCCATGGTCTCGAGCTGTTGCCGTGAGGACTTCCCATGTGAAATTGGAATGACGGTATCTTTCGTTCCGTGCATCATCAAAATCGGAGTTTGGTTACTTTCTTGGGTAACTTCTAAAACTGCGGAGTGTGCCAGTGGTAAGTAGGCAGAGAGTACAATCGCTCCTGCTAGGCGATTTCGCAACAAGGTGTGTAAGGTAATGGCACCCCCTTGAGAAAACCCCGCCAATACAATTTTGCTAGGTGAGATACCCTTTTCTACTTCTCTTCGTATCAATGCTTCTATGGATTCTCTGGATTGGTCTAGTCCAGCTCGGTCTTCCCGTTCTGTAAACTCTGCAGTTCGGACATCATACCAAGCCCGCATGACGTAAGCATTGTTGATGGTAATGGGCCGATGCGGAGCGTGCGGGAAAATAAAACGAACTCCACGCGAGCTCAGTCCCAGAAGATCTACTACATCAACAAAGTTATACCCATCGGCTCCGAGTCCGTGCATCCAAATGACTGCTGCAGTCGAAAGACCTTCTGCATTAACCTCTACTGTAGGTAAGTAGTCATCCGCCATGCAAGGTTTCCTTCTTACGCTGTGCGAGCTAACATCCGCCCCAAAAAGTAAGCCATCACGATAGTGAGAAATTGCAACGCCATGAGCCAAGGGATTATAAAATGCGTCAATGTCCACAGAAAGACAATCAGTGTTGTTCTATTCAATGCTTGTAGGCCATAGAATGCCCTACTGACCACAGCAATGAAGATAAACAACTGATAGTAGAGGATAATTTCCTGGAACTCTGTCATGGCGATCATAGAAATCTCGCTTGGAGTCCGATCCAAGTGCGCAGTCGAGAATCCTCCATGACTCTCTTTCTACGCACGCAAAATCGGTTCACGGTTTGGACGCCAGCACTTCGGAAGTGACTTCACCGCCGACGCTTGGTGGTTGTCGCCCGTACACACGCGCATTACTTCCGGGCCTACCGCCCGTAGCCAGTGTTTAAGGTACACTAGAAGCCTATGGTCATTATAGTTGGTTCCCTGAGAACTGCAAGCCGCTTTTTCGGATCGGACGGCTTTGAACTCTGGCACTCAACGCCCGGTTTTGCTATCGGAATCGGTAAATCTCCTAGATCCGATTCCTCTGTGACTGATGAGGGGGTCACCCGTTCTCCCTTTTTGTTAGTTCCAAAAAAACCTCCAACTTCAGTCAGGGGTGGTTTACAGAAATCTCGTACTATTCTTAAAAATCAAGAAGTACTTTTTCAAGCCAATCAAAAAGCCTAACAGTATAGTGCATCACAAATCAGCATCGCTTACCCAGAGAAACCATGCACCCCATTATCTCCTTAGACGAAATTGCCGTGTACGCTACTGCTCCAGCGGGCGCGTGGTGGCTCAGTGGTTTTCTGCTGTTCCTCGCAGCCATTACTTTTTTGACATTCCGCCTTCGGATGTCTCCCCTATTAGCAGAGATGCGCCAAGCTTGCGAAGTAATCGAAGCTTTACCAGATGCTCAAGCACTGGCTAGGCATTTGACCGAAGTAGACGACCAGATTGGTTCTGGCAAGTTACTGGGCGGCCCTTGGCGAGAATTTCGCGCCAGCCTTTTGCTCCCGGAACCAGAAGATCTACCACAGGAACTTGACACTGACTCGCCCGACCAAGAGCTACATTCGTCTCAGTTATTCGCCACTCGTGATCCAGCGATTGCTTTTCCGGGGGATCGATTGTTATCTGCACACATTAACTTACGCTTTTACCACGCTATGCCAAATCTCTTGGTGGGCATGGGTATCTTAGGTACTTTCATGGGTTTATTGTTTGGTATTCATGTGGCCAGCCGTGGTTTGGCAGCAACGGATATGGCAGTGGCACGGGCTGCCCTGCAAGGTTTGCTTTCGGCTGCAGCACTTAAGTTTTCTACTTCAGTATCTGGCCTTTTGGCTTCTCTCTTATTTTCCTGGCGCGAAAAACATTGGCTCCATCGGTTTGATGCACTGACTAGACGTTTCTCTGCAGCACTAGAAGCGCGATTGATTCGCGTTACCCAAGAGGCATTGGCTCTAAATTCACTACGTGCGGCCACGCGCCGTGAATCACTTTTAGAGGTTTTGCCAGCACGTGTTGGGGAATCGGTGGCCAGTTACTTGATCCCACAATTTGAATCACTGGTACTTAGTTTAGAAGAACGAGAAAGGAGTACTGCAGATCGTTTAGAGAGGATTGCACTCAATTTTTCACGGGCTTTGTCAGGTATTGCCAGTGGAACCGGAGACACAGCGCGCCTTGCCACAGCTTTAGAACGAATGAGTCTTGCTTTAGAGTCTCAAAACGTCACGCCTTTTTCTAATGAGACAGTACAAGAACTTTCTTCTGGTTTTCGAGAAGGCGGTGCACTTATTAAACAAGACCTCACGGAAGCACTAGGCACAATTTTACAAAGACTATCAAATGCGATTGAGGCCATGACCCACCAGCTCGCGGCTGCAGGAGCAAACGCAGCCCAAGATTTAGACCGTGCAGCGGGAGGAGTCGATGCGGCAGGTGGTCGGCTTGCCGTTGCTATGAATGGAATGGGCAGCGCGGTAGAGTCGTTTGCTCGGTTTGGAGGGGAAGCCGAGAACATCTTGTTGGGGCTTCGTGAGGTACACGCTGGTTTTTCGGCTACCGTGTTACCTCTAGGTAATATCGCCAATGCTTTCCAAAACAGCGCAATCAGAATCGAAGGTAGTGCTACAAAGATTCAAGAAGTAGCCACTGGCCTACAGGCTGCCATCTCCGAACTCACACATCTTGAAACCCAAGTCTGCGCGCAATGGCAAGAATACGAAGGACGCTTTGGGCAAGTTGATCTATCTCTTGCCAACACTTTCCGAGAAATGGAAGGCAGTCTCGCCAAAACCACGGTCATGGTGCGCGATTGGGTAGGAGAGCTAGACCAACATACTTCTACGATTGTCCGAGAATTAAGCGTCGCTGCAGGAGAAATTCGAGAGACAGTCAGCGACTTGGCACAAGTCCTCGCCGAACCCCGTGCCTAAATTTGCTCATGGAGTGGTAGACTTTACCCTACGTGTTGAGCACCTAGAGTAGGATTCTTGGCTCTTCGCCCATTTCCCCCTATAAATCGTGGAGATTTTAAGATGGCAAGTCCTGCCCCTTCGGGCACTGGTAGTCAAATCACGAAAACAGTCCTATACGGACTCGCAGCAGCAGGGCTTTATACCCTGTTGTATGTTTTCGAAACTCAAATCTTGGAGCTAATTGCCCAAGGCAAGTGGCATTTCTTGATCCCAGTCTGTATTGCTTTCGTGTTTTCTTTTTTCCACGGGAACTTTACGGCACAATTCTGGGATGTCATAGGCATCAAGGCCAAGAACTGAGGAAAACATGGATACTCTAGCAAACTTTATTCCTCTTGACCCATTGACCATCCTATATCTTTTTGTAGTGGGTTTCATTGGAGGATTAGTAAGCGGCTTCATCGGATCCGGAGGAGCTTTCGTGCTGACTCCGGCCATGATGAGCCTCGGCGTACCGGGCATCGTGGCCGTGGCAAGCAACATCTGTCATAAGTTCCCGAAAGCATTGGTAGGTGCCATCAAACGTGCAAAATATGGTCAAGTAGATGTAAAGCTTGGGCTGGTCTTGGGCGTTTCAGCAGAAGCGGGGGTACTTTATGGTGCCCACGTTCAAGAAGACATCAAAATAGCCTTCGGGGACGCAGGATCTAACCTCTACGTGAGTGTCGCTTTTGTGATTGTCTTGGCCATTGTCGGTGGATACGTGCTATGGGATGCTTTGAAAGTGTACCGAGATGGAACCACAGATCATGAGGAGGTCGTCAGTAAACTCGCTAGAAAAGTCCAAGGTATTAACATTCCAGGAACGATGGTCTATTTCGATTGCTTAAAATCTAAGGTTTCAATTCTGTTTACGATTCCTTTGGGTTTTGCGACGGGAATGCTTGCAGCGACCATTGCCGTAGGTGGATTCATTGGTGTACCCGGCATGCACTACATCTTGGGTGCTCCGAGCCTGATGGCCTCTGCCACAGAATTGGTCATTGCGTTCGTTATGGGCGTGGGTGGTACGATCAAGTACGCTTGGAGTGGTCTAGTGGATATCCGCTTGGCCATGATCATCTTGGCAGGATCTCTCTTTGGCATTCAGTTAGGTGCCATTGGTACTACCTACGTCAAGCCTTACATGATTAAGGTAGTCATGGGATCGATCATGACCTTAGTACTGGTTTCTCGCGCCATCGTGATTCCAGTGTACCTTTCTGACCTAAACCTTATTGCTGCTTTGGCACCTACCACTGCAAAACTCCTCAAAAATGTCAGTTTTACAATCATGATGGTGGCATTGGCAACAGGTGCTTTCATCATCCTTAAGGCTTTAATTAAGGGAATGCGTGCTCACCGTCAAGAGCGTGTGGCAGAAGGGGCTATGGATGCTGTGTATGCTCCAGAGTTGGCAGAAGAGGGCGATCGCCTCGATCCTTTCGGTCGTCTCGAACGAATCCTAGTCGTAACGGATGGTTCTCCTTACAGTGTGGGGGCTACTCGTGAGGCTATTCGTTTGGCACAACGTTGTGGAAGCAGATTGCGGATCTTATCGGTCATTCCGAGCAACGTCGAGTTGGAAACCATTGGCGTTGCACTACTCAAAAAGGAACAAGACGACGCGTTGGCTCATCTCGAAAAGGTACGCGAGCAGGCCGAAACTGCAGGTGTCGAGTGCGACGTGAGGTTGCGCCAAGGAGAGGAGATCTACCGAGAGATCGTCAAAGAAGCCGAAAAACAACGGGTCGATACTATTGTCATGGGTCGCCGAGGCAAGAGCGGCATGATGCGAACCATGTTGGGCAGTACCACTGCTCGGGTTATTGGTCACACGGCATGTAGTGTCCTCGTGGTACCACGTGCTGCTCACATCGAAGGCAAGACTATATTGGTTGCAGTCGATGGTTCTCGACATAGTGACACTGCAGCAGCAGCTGCGGGCAACCTCGCACGTCAGTGCAAAGTCCCAATGATTGCCGTCTCTGTGACCAACGAAGACACTGCTCCGACACGCCAAAGGGAAGCAGAAGCTGTGTTATCGCGGGTTACACGTCTCTTGGCAAAAAGCGGTATCAATATCCAGGGCAAGATGCTCAGGGGCCGTGCTGAATTGGCCATTGTCGAGGCAGCTCGGTCCGAAGGGAGCGATCTTATCGTCATGGGAAGCCATGGTCGTACCGGTTTAGAGCGAGTTTTGATGGGCAGTGTCTCTGAACGAGTCATTGGCCATGCCGACTGCGCAGTGCTGATAGTGAAGTCGTAGTGAGAGTGCGCCTCCCCTTTTGAAGGGGGAGGTTCTTTTGGGGAATTTGAGGAATCTTATGAGTGCCTTATTTTCTGAAGTTGCCGATCGGTTGCCTAAGAACCGTCGTTGGATTTTGGCGTTTTTCCCGTTTCTTCGTTGGATCCACTTCATTGGCCGAGATAGCCTCAAGGGCGATTTTCTAGCAGGTTTCACCGGTGCTCTAGTGGCATTGCCTCAAGGGGTTGCCTTTGCAACCATTGCAGGTATGCCTCCGCAATATGGACTCTACGCAGGAATGGTGCCTGCCATCGTCGCGGCATTGTTTGGCTCTTCTTGGCACTTAGTATCTGGGCCTACTACAGCGGCTTCCGTAGTCCTCTATTCCATTCTCGTGGTTCATGCCGAGCCTGGATCTGCTCAGTACATTGCGTTGGCGTTGACCCTTACTTTCTTAGTCGGTATTTTGCAAGTCCTAATGGGACTGGCTAGATTAGGTGTTCTAGTCAATTTTATTTCGCATTCTGTGGTCACTGGCTTTACTGCCGGAGCTGCTATTCTCATTGCTACTAAACAGGTCAAAAACTTTTTTGGACTCGAAATCCCACGTGGTTTCTCCTTTACCCAAACATGGGAAATGCTTTTCTCACATGTACACCAAGTAGATCCTGCCATTTTTGGCATTTCACTCTTTACGTTGTTACTTGGTATTGTAGTGAAAGTGTGGCTCCCAAAATGGCCTTACATGATCGTGGCCATGTTAGGTGGTTCTGCTGCTTCCATTGGTTTACAGATAATGAAAGGGATCTCTATTCCGACGGTGGGTGCTTTGCCTTCTAGTTTGCCTCCACTTTCTTTTCCTAACCTAGATCTATCCACGATCCAAGAGATTGCTCCGGGTGTGTTAGCGGTGACTTTGTTAGCCCTCACGGAAGCAGTCTCCATTGCGCGCGCATTGTCAGCACGTTCTGGCCAACACCTAGATGGGAACCAAGAATTTATCGGGCAAGGTATGTCGAATTTGATTGGTGCCTTCTTTTCGAGTTACGTGGCTACGGGTTCTTTCAATCGAAGTGGGGTTAATTACGCCGCAGGTGCTAAAACGCCTCTTGCAGCAATGTTGGCTGGCTTTTTCTTGTTGATTTTGGTTTTATTAGTAGCACCGTTAGCAGTTTATCTGCCGAATGCAGCCATGGCCGGAATCTTGTTTATGGTGGCATGGGGTCTCATTGATTTTGGAGAGATTATTTCTACCTTAAAACACGATCGCCAAGAATCCTTTGTTTTAATGGCCACCTTTCTCTCTACTTTGTTTTTTTCCCTAGAAGAGGCCATTTTGTTTGGGGTAATGCTTTCGTTGGCTATGTATCTTTCGAGGACTTCACGGCCTCAAGTGATGGTTCGAGTTCCAAATCAAAACCACAAACACCGCAAATTTATTGAAGCGGAACATCTTCCACAGTGCCCACAACTGCGGCTCACAAGAATTGACGGTTCTCTCTATTTTGGGGCAACATCTCATGTCCGAGATGTTCTAAACGAACAAGATCAACAGTTGCCTACACAACATCACCTCGTGATTGTGGCCAGTGGCATCAATTTTATAGACAAAGAGGGTGCCCACTTTTTAGAAGAGTTGGCAGAAAAACGTCGTCACGCTGGAGGGGATCTTTATTTAGTTCGGATTAAAGAATCTCTCTATAGTCAATTTGAAAAACATGGTCTTCTGAAGACGATTGGTGGTTCTCATATGTTTGATTCTCGTGGAGAGGCAATTTCTGAGATTTATCCAAAATTGGATAAAAGCATCTGCAAAACTTGCCAAGCCAAGATTTTCTTAGAATGTCATTCTGATTAGGAAGTTTTTAGTTTCTTAAAAAAATTCTGAGGAGGACATATTAAGAAATATCTCTTTTCTCTAGGATGTCTCGGTCTTTTGGTGGGTTGTGCTTCAGATCCGAACCAAGACCCAAGAGATCCTTGGGAGCCTATGAATCGGCGCGTAAATTCTTTTAATGATTTTTTTGATCGAAGTATATTGAAGCCCACGGCCGAGTTCTATCACAATGTAATGCCTGCTCCTGCTGCGGAGGCGGTGACCAATTTTTTTAACAATCTTGGCGATGTTGTCGTATTAGCAAATGATCTGCTACAACTGAAACTTGAACCTGCCCTGCAAGATGGCACACGTATTGTTTATAACACGACGTTTGGTTTGGGTGGTTTGTTTGATGTGGCGAGTGCTTGGGATATTCCAAAACACAATGAGGACTTTGGACAAACTTTGGGATATTGGGGAGTAGGCCCAGGGCCTTACGTAGTAATTCCGTTTTTAGGCCCGAAGACTGTGAGGGATACTGTAGGTTATGCAACAGATACCACGGTAGATCCTATTTATAAGATTGAACCAGAACAAGCACGATTGGGCACGGCTGGGGTTCGTTTTGTGGACACACGGACGAGCCTCCTCGGCGCAAGTCGCGTGTTAGACGAGGCAGCCTTAGACCCTTATGCCTTCATGCGGGATGCTTATCTGCAAAGGCGAGCAAGTTTAGTCCGAGATGGACAACCTTCTTCGGAAGAAGATAACCCTCCGCCACCACCTCCGGAGTAACACCTAACATCCGTGACCACTGCGTCTAGTGGCATGTCCCAAGGGTGGGGTTCGATCTGTGGGACACACTGAAACTCGTAGGCAATGCCAATGGTCTTTGGAACTCGCCAATGTTTTCGACGAGAGAGAAATGCTAGGGTTTGGTCGTAGTAACCTCCCCCCATGCCAATGCGGTTGCATGTTTGATCAAACGCTACCAATGGCACCAAGATTAGGTCTAAACTCCGCGTGCGGACATGACGGGAGTGGATAGGCTCCGGAATAGAAAATCGGTTGAGCTTGAGTGGATCCCCAAAACGATAGGGAGCAAACCAGAGGCGTTTTCCTCCCAAGGGACACAAAATGGGGAGATAACAGACTTTGCCCACATCGGTAGCGCGCTTAATCAACGGTCTGGGGTCTATTTCTCCGTCATTGGGTAGATACATTGCAACGCGGCCTGCATTTCGGAAAGGCCAAAGTTTTTCCACATTTTTAGCAAGTGCAAGCGCGCTCTTCAAACGTTCAGAAGGGGACAACAAACGACGTCGAGATCGCATTTTGCGACGTATTTGCCTAATTTCGGTTGGTTCTTTCACAAAAAATTTTTCAGAAGTGTAAAAGGCTACTACAATCCGATAGCCACTGCACCAATGATGGTATGGCCGCTTCACCTAACTTTTTAACGTCTATCCAATAACATTGGAACCTCTATTCTGCTACGAATTAAGAAACACATCCAGAACTAATTTTTAATTTTAGCACTTTCGATGACCCACCGTGTGCGAACATCCCGGTGTCCTGGGCGTAATTTTATCGCCGCTGTTTGACCCTCTAAAATGCTATACTCTACGCTAACCTAGTTCTATGACGTCTGCCCATGCACGCGACCATCGATGATAATCACTTGAAAGAATTGATGAAGACTGCGCTCATGGAGCTATTGGAAGAACATCCTGCGATGCTCCGTGGTCTAATGTCTGAGGCAATCGAGGACATGAGCACGGAGACCGCTCGAACAAGAGCAAAAGCTCACCAGGAAGAAGAGGAATACGAAGAAGAGGAAATTAGGGAGCCGCCACGTCGCCCGCGCCCAAAGCGTTCTTCTAAACCTTCTGCATCAGAAGGCATGCGAAGGAAGATGGGCGGGTTTTCGACCTTGGATGCGGAGGATTTAGGGGTTTCGTCGCGTTGGGCTGATTCGGATCGTAACAACGGCCCCGAAGAACCTCCTCCGAATCCCAACACTCCCGACTATTCTAGCCTTTTTGATGATCCATTTTTTGGATCGTCGAATTCTCCGGGACAGACCGCTTCCCCTTCTTACCAGACACCAGCCTCTCCTGTTAGTAGTAGTCCACTGGCGGGTGCAACTTATCTTTCTCGTGGATTGACCTTGTTAGCACATGGGAATCTGCGCAGTTATGTAGTTTTGCCCATGGTTGCCAGTATTCTTTTGTTGTCAGTAGCCACTTGGTGGGGTATGGGACA
>Ga0268283_1000949_pt1 | contig 15646 bp, 11 predicted proteins | sample saktaG_13_FD_190140 | JGI IMG/M metagenome (GOLD analysis project Ga0268283, IMG submission 190140) | Saline water microbial communities from Sakinaw Lake, British Columbia, Canada - sak_2013_06_06_36m | ecosystem: Environmental > Aquatic > Non-marine Saline and Alkaline > Saline ... | reverse complement strand
ATGGTATTTTTCCGCAATTTTGAAGGCATTTTTGAAATCCAAAACCAAAGTGCGGTCGGCAATGCGGAAGTTCGCCGTGCGAAGCACGGGCAAAATGAAATTTTGCAAACCAATCTTTTTTCTTTCGCTTTCAGCGAAAGGTTGAGCGTATTTTTCTTTGATTGCCCAAAAGCTAACTTCAAAACAATATGGACAACATAAATTTACAAACCAAAAAGATTTTTCTCTATGCTCGTAAATCCACGGACGAACCAGAGCGACAAGTGCTTTCTATTGAAGCGCAAATGTTTGAATTGCGAGAGTATGCCAAAAAAGAAAACTTGAATATCGTCCGTGAATTTGTGGAAAGCAAAACCGCCAAAGAGCCGGGGCGAGATATTTTTAACGATATGGTGGCAAGCATAGAGAAAAATGAAGCCGAAGGAATTTTAGTGTGGCACCCTGATAGATTGGCAAGAAATAGCATAGACGGCGGACGGATAATCTATCTCGTGGATACTGGCAAAATCACCACGCTAAAATTTCCCACTTTTTGGTTTGATCCGACACCGCAAGGAAAATTTATGTTGTCTATCGCTTTTGGGCAATCAAAATATTACATTGATAATCTTTCGGAAAATATAAAGAGAGGTATTCGCCAGAAGTTGCGAAATGGAATATGGCCCGCTTGGGCGCCACTCGGCTATGTGAACGACAAAAACGCCCGCTGTATCGCCGTGGACAAAGAAAAGGCAAAGTATATCAAGCGGGCTTTCGAAATGTACTCAACTGGCGAATACCCCCTCGCTCAAATCCGAAAGATTATCAATTCCTTGGGCTTGGTTGGCAAGAAAGGCAAAATGCTTTCCGTCTCAAATTATCAGTATATGCTGAAAAATAAAATCTATTACGGAATGATTGAATATAACGGCGAATTGTATGACGGAAAGCATGAACCGATTATCACAAAGAAACTTTTTGATTCTGTTCAAGAAGTGATGGCGAACAAGAGCAAACCGAAATCGCCAAAATTGAAACCTTACATTTTTAGAGGATTTTTCCGTTGCGGAGAATGCGGTTGTTTCATTACTACTGAAACGCAAAAGGGACATAATTATTTGCGATGTACCAAACGGAAAAATCCTTGTTCGCAAAGATACGCGAGAGAGGACGCCATCACTTCTCAAATAAAAGAAGAAATCAAAAAAGTTTCTTTGTCTTCCGCTTGGGCAAACGCTTCAATTAATTTTTTCGAAAACGAAAAAATTAAAATTGCCCAAGAGGAAAGCTCTTTCGCCCAAAAAGCGAGAAATGAGCTTGTGGAGATAGAAACAAAACTTGATCGTTTGCTTGATTTACAATTGGACGGCAATTTATCGCAAACGGAATATACCGCTAAAAAATACAAGCTCATTCTCGCTAAAAAGGATTTGGAAGAAAAAATTTCCGCTTTTGGGCGAAAGAGCAATAATCGGTTCGAACTTGCCATTGCCTTTCTAAAAGACGCCAACCAAGCCGAAAAATACGCTCAACAAGAAAATCCCGAAAGGATTCGGGATTTTCTTAAAAAGATTGGTTCGAACTTCCGCATTGCCGACCGCACTTTGGTTTTGGATTTCAAAAATGCCTTCAAAATTGCGGAAAAATACCATGCCGAGGCGCTTTGCGCCGAGGCTGTTTCTTACGATTTCACAAAAAGTGAAAATTGGCGGAGAGAGAGGGATTCGAACCCTCGATACCTGTTACAGTATGCCACCTTTCCAAGGTGGTGCACTAGACCACTATGCGACCTCTCCAAGTTTTAATTTTATATCCCCTTCTCCATTAGGGAGAAGGTGCCCGAAGGGCGGATGAGGGAGCAGCCTTTCGATAATCACTATTACTGACCATACGGCTTTTCTTTTTTAATAACACCCTTTTCCCTCACCTGTCACGTGCTCGTGACATCCTCTCCCTAATGGAGAGGAGGAATTTTTTTTAATTTAATTTATCTCCCTTATCCCCACCAACCGCATTTTATCCCCTCCAGGAATTCGCCCGAGAACGACGACTACTTTATCCCCCACTTCAATCTTTTTTTCACTTTTGAGCCGTTCAAGCATATTTTCAATCAGCTTCTCTTTGTCCATATCCTCCAAAAGATAGCTTTCCACACCCCAAACGAGTGAAAGTTGATTATAGACCTTTTCGCTGGTTGTGGCAATAAAGTTACTTTGCATCGGACGGAAATGGGAAATCAGGCGCGCAGTAAGACCGGAAACTGTAATCGCCACAATTGCTTTGGGGTCAGATTGTTTGGCTAAATTATAGGCGCTTTCAATGATAGCGACATAGTCTTGCTCTTTATTATTATCAAAATCAACGCACGAAAAATCATCAAAGCGCGAATCTTCCGTATCTGTTATTATTTGACTCATTGTCTCAACGGCTTTTTGGGGAAATTTTCCATTAGCCGATTCGCCAGACAGCATCACAGCGTCCGCATGATCAATCACAGCATTGGAAACATCAGAAACTTCCGCGCGCGTCGGGATGGGATTTTGGATCATTGATTCAAGCATCTGGGTGGCCACAATGACCGGCCGCACGGCCTTGATACATTTGGCGATAATTTCTTTTTGATAAATCACCACTTTTGTTTCGTCCATTTCAATTCCCAAATCCCCTCGTGCCACCATAATCACATCCGTCGCTGCAATTATTTCGTCGATATTTTTGATTGCTTCTTTTCTTTCAATTTTCGCCACGATTTGTGGCAGATTATCCTCGCGTCCCAAAAGTTTTTTCATCTTTTCGCGCGTCTCTTCGATTTCTTGACCATTGCTCACGAAAGACAGCGCGATAAAATCCACTTCGCGACTCATGGCATAGGCCAAATCTTCTTCATCTTTCTTGGTCACTGCGCCAATTTTCAACTTTGAATCAGGCACATTCACCCCCTTGTGATTTTTAATCACTCCGCCATTAATCACTTCCGCCACCAAAGATTTCCCCTCTTTTTCCACTACAACTAATCGTTTTAGTCCATCTTCGATTAATATACTTTCTCCAATATTTATATCATTCACGATTTCCGGCCAATCCAAAAATATCTTTTTATTTGAAATTTTGTCATTTGATATTGAATTAAAACCTTGCCTACCGGCAGGCAGGTTTAAAATTTCAAATTTAAAATTATCGCCTACTGATACATCCGAAATCCAAATATATTCGCCATTTTTAATTTCTACATCTTCACTCACAACCGTGCGTATTCTCGGTCCCTGCAAATCAACCATAATCCCCACTGGAACGCCAAGTTCCTTGGAAAGTTCCCGCACCATTGTGATCACCTTGCCATTTGTCTCATAGGTACCGTGCGAAAAATTGATCCGGCAAACATTTAATCCAGATTGAATCAGTTCACGCAAAACTTCTTTCGAATCAGAAGCCGGCCCAATTGTGGCGACTATTTTGGTTTTTTTCATATATTTAAACTTAACTTATAATTACAACCTATCTATACTCCCATAATATAATAAAATAAGCAATCCTCAAAGGATTGCTTATTTATATTTTTTATTTGAAAGTGCCTAGTTTTTGTAGAGTTCTTTGACTTGAAAAAGAATATACCAACCAATAATCGCCCCAATAATGCCCCCAATAATTCCGCTAACAGAAAGAATGCTTCCCACGAGACTCACGATGCTGGCATAAAAAAGCAAGCGCCAAGCAGCTTTGGTTCTTTTGAACAGTCCCGGCACGGCAATGACTTCCATTACGAGAGTAACGACGGCGACAACTAGTGAAACAATCGCACCATATCCCCAACCAAATCCATAACCTCCCATCATAGCAAATGGAGTGAGCACAGCCGAAAGACCCAAGGCGGCAAAGATAAGTGGCAACGCCATAATAGCAAAGATAATAATCAAATAGGGAGAAACCTTGGCAATGAATTCCTTGGCTCCCATTGGAAGCGTGAATGGGGCTTTTTTAATCATATATTCATCCAACATCGCCTCGAGTTGACTTAGGCCGCCTTTGAGATCCGACCCACTCGGTTTTTGTTCACTTTTTTGCTCCTCCTTTTTTTGTTCCTCATTTTTTTGTTCGTCCATATTTTTTGTTGTTATATTTACTTATGAATTACTTGCCATTATTCTATCACAACCCTAAATATCCGCAAGCTCAAAGACTTTCTGAGAGTTCCCTTAAAATTTCTTCCGGAATTGGATTCTTCTCCGGACTCACCCCCGGATACCGCCAAGCACTAATTATTTTCAATGGATTTCTCTCTAAAATTTTGATTTTTGCTTTTTGATTTTTACATTTTTTTTGGTACATCACCCACACCTCCTGCTTCCAAATTTCTTTTCCGCCGACAATTTTCGGCGAAACCGGTTTCATCACCGCAATCGTTTTTTCCACAATGCCTTCTTCTTTTCTTTTGGGACCGCTGATAACACCCAACACTTTTTGCTCGCTAAGACCATAAAACCGCATCTTAAATTTCACGTGTTCGGTCCAATAGTAGCAACTGGTGTTTTTGGGAGATTTTGCAAGCATTTTATTAAGGCTACATAAATATACTTTCCACATTATTTCTATCTAATTCCCACATTTTAGGATTCTTGATGATATATTCGCGGATTTTGTTGAGGGATTCTTCGTTAAGAATGATGTGATCATAGAATTTCGGTTGCCAGGTGAAGGTAATGGGATTTAATTGTTTTCTGATGGTTTTCGAAACGATTGATTTATATGAACGAATAATAACCGACAATGACCCGGGTTTTAATTTATAAAATGTGTTCGATATTTTTTCATTCTCCCCTACCGTAGAGACGCAGCATTGCTGCGTCTTGGGTTCTCGTTTTATTATTGCCTTGGTTTTATTAATTTCTACATTCCTATTAATGATCTGCGTATCATTATCAACGATTCGTGATATATTTGGGGTTTCTAAGACGCAGCAATGCTGCGTCTCTACAATTTCATTGGTTTTTCCCACCTCGTTGTTAATTTCCAAAATCCCGTGCACGTGATTGGGCATTACTACAAATTCATCCAAATTCACAAAGGGGAAATGTTTGGGCATTTCTTGCCAAAATTGGTTGGCGATTTTCCCCACCTCATTTAAAACCATCTTTTCACCTATAATTTCTCCAAATAATTCCTCTCTGTCCTTGATGCAAATCGTAACAAAATATAATCCATTTTGGCTGTAATCGTAATTTTCCAGTCTGGTAGATTTTATTGTGTATTTGTTTTGAAATTTCTCCGACATTTTCTAGGCACTATAAAAAAACTAAATATTCATTCCTCTCAAAACTTTAACTCTCTCCTCAATCGGCGGATGAGTCATGAAAAGTTTTGACACCTTTTTCCCTTTAAATGGATTGGCAATAAACAGATGCGCCGTCGCTCGATTGGCTGCTTCGAGCGGTTCAGTGTCACCGGAAATTTTCTCAAGCGCGCTAGCTAGTCCTTCTGGGTAGCGCGTGAGTAGTGCTCCATCGGCGTCAGCTAAAAATTCGCGCTTCCTTGAAATCGCTAGTTGCATCAGGACTCCGGCAATGGGCGCTAGGATTGAGAGAATAATCGCAAGAACAATAAGGATCAAGCGCAATTGTCCGCCACCTTCACTATCACTGCTACCACGCCGACTAAAAAAAGCCCAGTGACGAAACCAATCGGCCATAAGGGCAACAAAGCCCACTAAAATCACAACGACCGTAGACAGCAAGATATCGCGGTTCCCAATATGCGATAGCTCGTGCGCAATGACACCTTCGAGCTCTGTTTTTTCTAAACGACTGATGATTCCTGTGGTGAGACAAATCACGCCATGCTCCGGATCACGCCCCGTGGCAAAGGCATTCATCGCCGTGTCTTCAATGATGTATATTTTTGGCACCGGAAGCCCCGCTGTGATGCAAAGATTTTCAACGAGGTGATAGATTTCTCTGCTACTATCATGATCGATCGGTTTGGCTGAGCTCATCGCCAAAACAATTTTATCGCTCCACCAGTAAGAACCGAAACTCATCAGCACTGAAAAAATGACGGCGACATAGAGAATTGTGCTATTGCCCATCGCTCCGGCGAAAACATAGCCGACGCCAATAACAAAAACCAAAAAGCCGCTGATATAGACCCAAGTCAGGCGCGTATTTTTATCTGCTTGGGTATAAAGTGTAGCCATATCAAAAAGCTACTTTCACATTTTCCTTCTCGCTATCCGCTGCTTCGAAAAATTCTCGTTTGGTGAAATTCAAAGCGCCCGCCAAAATGTTCGTTGGGAAAACTTCAATCTTTGTGTTGAAATCTCTCACATTGCCGTTGTAAAATCTACGAGACGCCATAATCTTATCTTCCGTGTCTGTCAGTTCTCGTTGCAATTCTAAAAAATTTTCATTGGCTTTCAATTCTGGATAGTTTTCGGAAACGGCAAACAAAGTTTTCAGCGTTCCGGAGAGAGCATTTTCCGCTTCGGCTTTGTCGGCCGCATTGCCTGCGCCCATCGCTCGTGTTCTGGCTTCCGTTACTTTTTCAAACACTTCTTTTTCGTGCGCGGCGTAGCCTTTCACAGTGTTGATTAGATTAGGAATCAAATCATAGCGTCTTTTCAACTGCACGGAGATGTCACTCCAAGCTTCGTCCACGCGATTTTTGAGCGTGATAAGACCATTATACATTCCCACTAGTGCCAGGGCTAGCACCACTACGATGATCAAGATAATTATTCCTACCATATTTTTATTATTGCTCCGCTTCCCGATTATTCGGGAGTGAGGAGATTAAAAATTACTCCTAAATTATACTGCTTTTTGAAGGAAAATGCAAAAAGCCAAAAACTATGCTAAAATTAAAATTATACAGTCGCAAATAATCCACCTAATAAAAAATGCTATGCCAAATTTATCAAATTATTATGTCGTCATTTTGCCAGTCGCTGTCGGATTTATCATCTGGGTCATCAAATTCATCGTCTTTTACATCAAGCACAATTTCAATTGGAGCTACGCCATCGAACATGGCACCGCCTATGGGCATATGCCCTCCGCCCACACCGGCTTTATGGCATCGCTCGTCACATCCGTCGGCTATTACTCCGGGCTAAATTCCGGTGCTTTCGCTGTCGCTGTTGCCATCGCCATTATCGTCATTGACGACGCCCTGCGCCTACGAATTTACATGGGCGATCAAGGCCGCCGCCTCAATTTCATCATCGAGCAACTAAAAATTAGTAAACTTGAATTCCCCCGTCTCAAAGAACGCGTCGGCCACCGAAAAAGCGAAGTCATTGTCGGAGCAATTCTGGGGTTCTTACTGACCTATCTTTTGGCAACGTTTTTAAAATAGATATTAATGTCATTCCCGCGAAGGCGGGAATCCAGTCTCGAAACTATCTTAGAATACAAATATTTACAACTAGAAAAGTTAATTTATTAATAATGCTTCTTCTCACCCCCATCTCGCACATATTGTTTATTTAAGTAGTATGTTAGTAGTTTTTTATCAAGTCTACCCACTAGATCCCCGCCTTCGCGGGGATGACAAAGAAAAAAAGAACCCTCTAGGGTTCTTTTTTATTTTTCTTGTCTAAATTATTTTACTTTTTTCAACTCCTCCTCAATCACCCTGCGATCATTCCAAGGAATTCTTTTTTTGCCAACCGCCATTGTTTCTTCCGCTCCTTTGCCGGTGACTAAAATAATATCGCCCGCTTTGGCAATTTTTAACGCATCCGCAATCGCCTCTCTTCTGTCTAAAATTCGCCAGCAATTTTTCCCCTCTTCCCATTTTTTAACATTAGAAATTTTGTTATTGGAAATTAATTGAAAATTGCCAGCCCTAGGCTGGTCCGCCTTGGGCGGAAAAATTGAAAATTGAAAATTCATAGCACCCCCGCCTACTACTCCGCCAAAAACCTGATTAATAATCTCAACTGGATCTTCTCCATACGGATCTTCGTTGGTAATAATCACATAATCTGCATAACGTGAAACAATCTCGCCCATGATTGGACGCTTGCCACGATCGCGTTCTCCACAAGAACCAAACACCCAAATCAGGCTTTGATTTGGCTTTTTTTGGCTCAAAATAAGCTCCCCTAATTTTTCCAAACTGTCCGGCGTGACCGCATAATCAATGATGATTTTGAGGCCAAGTCTATTTTCCACCTCATCCATCCGGCCAACCACTTTGGTAATTTTTTCCAGTGCTTTTTTTATCACATATAATTTAATCTTCTCAGCGATTCCCACCGCAATCGCCGCCAGCGCATTTTCCACATTGAAAAGTCCCGGCAGATTTATTTTGAATTTATGTTTATTAATTTCAAATTCCGAACCATCAATTCCCAATTTTATATTTTTGGCAACAATTTTTTTTAATTTGGATTTTGAATTTTGAGCTTGATTTGGTATTGGAAATTTGGATTTTGAAATTATAGCTGTTGTGTATCCATAAACCCTCTCCGCTTCGCAACCCAAGAAATCTTCCGGACTATTCATGTCCAAATTCACAACCGCAGTTTTAACTCGCCTAAACAATTGCGATTTTGCTTTGCGATACTGTTCCATCGTCTCGTGATAATCCAAATGCTCACGCGTCACATTTGTGATGACCGCTGTGTCATATTTAATTCCCCAAACACGGCTCTGATCCAAGGAATGTGACGACGTTTCCAGCACCAAATAGTCACATTTTTCTTTGACCGCCTCCGCAATAAATTTTTGCGTCGCAAAGGCGGAAACTGTCGTAAATTTTGTCTTATTCACCCATTCTTTTTCGCCAAGTTTAAAATTAATCGTAGAGATCATCGCCACGCGTGCACCTGATTCTTCCAAAATTTTGGCGATCATTTGACACGTTGTCGTCTTGCCATTGGTGCCAGTAATGCCAATAACCCTAATCTTACGCGATGGAAAACCATAGCCAACATTCGCCAGGATTGCTTGCGAGAGATGATAAATATTTTTGAGCTTTTGCGGAAAGATAGCTTTAATTGACATATTTCAAATAATCTGCTAGTTTAATCGGTTATCTAATTCTATTTTACCGGTTAATTATGCCTAAACGCAAGAAGCAAAATTTTAGCCTTTTTTACGCCATTCTTCTTGTGATTGGATTTTTGTTTTGTTCAAAAGCACACAGCGCCGGAAATCAAGTCATAATTAACGCTTTCGTAATGAATGAGTTCTCCTCCAATCCTCAAACAAACAAAGAGCTCGCGCAACCAACAATACTGCTACAATCACGAGACTATGTCACAATTCTCTCGCCAGACTAGTCTTGTCCTCCAATTACCAAAATATCCCCTTCCGGTTTTTCTTCTTCGTCGGGCAATTCGCCAGCTTTTCCACCGACGATAGCAATAATTTTTTGGACCAGTTCCGTGTTATTTCCTCCCAAATCCACCACGATCGTCTTGGAATAATTTCCGGCCGAGTTTCCCGTCTTCACAATTTCCACATTCAGCACTCCGGTCGAAATTTCATCCGCCATTTTTTTTGCCAAACCCTTGACACTTGAACCATTATAGACAACTACTCTCGCCGACTGAATCGGCTTTTCAATCGTTGGCGTAATGGTTTCCGTCTGCGTTTCGATTGATTTTTCCGTCGAAGGAACCTGTGCGACATTTTCCGCGCTGACCGGGGTCTCTTGTGCAGGAGCACTGACATCTTCCGATTTCAAGCCCAATGAAGTCACTTCGATAACCTTGCCACTTCCCGGTCGATAGAGCACGGCTTTTTTATTCTTGGAATAAATCAGCACCTTATCGCCATTTTGCGCGCCGGAAAAAAACAATTGACCCTTCAGCTTGTCGCTATTTTTCACCTCAGCCATTGTCGGATCCTCATCAATCGGTAAATCAACGAATTTTCCAATTTTAGCGGTTAGGTTTTTTATTTCCGACTGCGTTTCGGAATTGGGATTGGTCAAAATTTTCCGATACTGCCAATAGAAATAACCGGCAAAACAAAGTGACCCGCCAATAATAATTACAATTATCATTCCAACCACTAATTTCGCATTGATTATTTTCTTTGGCTGATCTGCTTTTTGCGCAACCGCTTGTTCCGCTTTTTCTTTAACGGCTTCTTTTGTTGTTTTTTTTATTTTTGACATATTTTTTTATAAAACAAATTTTAAAAAATACAATTCCGCTTATTTTGCTCAAAAATCAACATAAACCGTCTGTGAAATACGTTGGATGGTTTTTTCCATCTCGGCATAATCCTTGCCTTCAGTCATGACGCATAAAATATAGGGATCATCTTTTTTATACACAATCCCACAATCATTCAGGATGAGTGATTTCACCGTGCCGTCACTCTCCATCCCGACTGCCTCCCCGAATTTATGCGCCACCGGAACATCTTTTGGCACGCCCGCCACAATGCCGTTAATAAATGTCGACTGCGAGAGAATGTCCAGCAGTTCATTCGCCGATCGCACATTCACATAGGAAGCGTTATAGAGCATCCGAAAGATATTGGCATAGGTTCTGGCAGTAATACTCCAAGCTCCGCCACCCTCTTCTACCGTTGGTTCATAGATACTCAGGTCACTCAGAACTTTTTCGCGAAAAACCTTTCCAGCATCAGCCAAGGTCGAAAAAGGCGCATTATCGGAATATTGCAACATATGGCGAATCATCTCTCTGATCGAATAGGATTTTCCCGCCAAAAGTGGCTCGGCTGGCGGATAGTGCTGATCGGAATTATCTCCTATATCCTCGGGGATTTTAAGTATTTTATCAAAAACATCTGGTTCGAGCTCAGCCATTTTATAATACATAATCGCGATAGGTAACTTAATGAGGCTGGCCGGATAAAATTTGTCCATATCATTAATGCCAAACCAGCGTCGTGTGTTGAGATCGCGATAGAAAACTGACGCTCGCATAATGTGGTTAACTTTTTTTTCCTCATCGACAATTTGCTGTATATCGCCATGTAAATTTTCAATTTGATTGACTTTTTCGTCAATATTTTCACAATCAATCTCTTTGCTCAGGAAAGCGTATTTTTCGTTACAAGTTTTTTTGACCGGAATTTTTGAGCACAAAAAAAACCAAACCAAAAAACCGCCTGCGAGAAAAGCCCCTAGAGGAAAAATAGATTTTTGCAATATCTTCAGCATGTTTTATTTTTAACCGCTCAAATACTACCTGCTAGATAAATCTTACCATAACTCACTTCTCCGCACAACAAAAAAATTAAAATCAAAAACAGGCGTTTGCGCCGCTAGCAATCGTCTGTTTTCTTTTTATTTTATTTATTTAACGAATCTGAGATTTTTTAATTTTATTGCCCCGTCGCCGACACAATCTCGCCACTATTATCCCCACTAGCCTGCACTGAATTTATCATCGCGGAATTTGTCGTTGTTTCCACTTTCGGCGCAACCGTATTTTCTGCTGGAGTCGTTGATGCTTGAATCGGAGTAACTTCGGTCGTCATAGGCACTTCAATTTTTGGTAAATCACCGGTTTTTTCTTTTTCCAATTTCAGCGCATCCAAAGTTTGTTTGTCAAGCGCTGTTTGCGAAGTTCGGGCATCTTTCACGCTGACTGCTTGCCAAGCGAATGGAATTTCCCAATCATTAACACTACTAACCTTAATCTCAAAGCCTTTGGTTGTAATATTAGTAATGAGATATTTCACGTCGGTCGCCAGAATCAAATCTTCTGTCGCACTGCGCAAATCCTCATCCCCAATATCTTGCACGGAAAGGCTGGCATTGATAATTGGTACATTGGCATATTCCCTGGCAAATTCAACCCGCACGATGTTTTCACCTCTGTTCACAATCGCATAACCGGCTGAATCCTCATTGAAGAGCACTTGTCCGGCAAATTCAACATTGTTTCGGAAGATTACCTTGTCCAAAAACTCCGCCATCGCTTTGAACATTGTCGGTCCGCGAAATTCCGCCGAACCACCAACCATCAGTCCACTACCGGTTGCAATTTCTCCTATCGCCTTTGCGTCCAAACCATCTGATTTGCTAGTTAGCCCATTGATTATATTTTGCAGATCAAAAATTTGTTGACCCAGACTTTTGACTTTCGCCGTATTGCTAGTCACTCCATCTTGCGCGCTGACAATCCCGGTTTGGATAAATTCCAATCCCTCAATCGATTCCACTTTGATATGTTTTGCCACCAAAGTATCCACCACAATGAGCGGACTAACCACCTGTCCGGTCACGTTAATATTTTTGGCCAAAATTTCCGAATTAACCCTAGCATTCAAACTGGAATTTGGATCATTGACTTGCTTCAAAAATCCCAGCATTTTGAGCGCTTCCGTATAGCTGGCACCAAGTAGCGGATTGTTTTCCACTTGCAAGGCATCCACCGGAGCGGTTGTGCTATCAAATCCGGCTGATTGCATTAAATCGCCCACTGATTCACCTCCGTAATCCGCCAAATTTACAAAAACCATAATCTGTCCGCATTTGAATTGATTGGAAATTCCGTTGATTGTTGGGCAATCCGTCAACTTAGATTCATCCATCGACTCCATTGCCACACCAATGACACGTCCGGCATCCGCTGCTTTCATCCCGCGTCCCGGCAATGTTCCGGAGGTAACTCTTTGTCCTGCCATAATTGTTCCATTTTCATTGCTCACATTCAATGGCACGCGTCCGACCAAAGCAATCGGGTAGGAATCCGGTGTATAAGCACCTCCGACAAAACCCGGATCGGTGGAAACGATTCCAATCAAATCTTTTTGATAGCGACTCTTGGCAATTTTTACACTCTGCTTGTCTTGTCCATCCACCGCCACGATATCTCCTTTTTGCAAAGAATCGCTGGAGGTATAATATTCGGCCAAGTCAGCGCCACTGGAGAAAAATCCCCCTGTCGCTGAAGAATAAATTCCACCACTGGAAGTGATGCGCAAGACATTCGCGCCATCAGACTGCAAGTTCAATAAATCCCCGCCGGCGCTAATTTGATAACTGGCCAGTGTCGGCATTGGAATATTGCGATAAGGAAAAACCATACCACCACCGGAATTATAGGTACCATCCAGGTTCCCACTCCATGTTGGAAATTCGCGTCGCATATTAACCTCTACTTGCACCCACTTTTCACCTCCGGTATTATAGAAGCTTTGTCCCGGTCGACCCACAGAAACATACCCGGCTCGAGACAACTCTGCCTGTGAAGACGCGGCTCTCACTTCCATTTTGATAAAACTATCCGATCCTTGCTTCCATTCCAAGGTCGAATTGGCCACCAGCGCTTTCACCTGCATCTGTTCGGAAGCATATTGCCCATCCGCATACCAACCGGCATCAATCAGTTGTGTGGTTCCCGTTGCATTACCATTGATCAAAACAAATTTTCCATCCGGTCTTTGAAACGCCACGGCGCCCGGACCGGTCACTGCCGGCAACACCGGACCAATCGGCGCGACTCCCAATTGAGATACGCCGGAAGCCGCACTTGCCGCCGGTCCCACGCCAAAAGGCGTCACAATATTCGAAGTAGCCAATCCGTTGCCATTCAAGACCCAAAATGTTCCATTTGGTCTTGGGATCATCATTCCACCCTCACCATTGAGATTTGTTGTCATTGGAGCGCCAATGGAACTTACTCCGTTTTCAGGATTGATTATATTAGTTGTGCCTTGACCAACATTCGCGGTTTCACCCGGAACAATCTCCCACCAACCGTCCGCTCTTTGAAAAGCATAGGCGCCACAACCAACAAGCGTCGTGGTAAATGCCGTTCCGGCCGAAAATACTTTAGTCCGAGGATTATAGTACATAGAAGCAGTCACCGCGGCAGTAGCACAGTCTTGGCCGGGACCGATTTTATACATCCCATTGCGAAGCGGGATGGCGAAAAATCCTGATTCAGAAGGCGTGGTCAAAGTCGGACCGGCCGTCATCGTATTTCGTACCGGATCATAAATAGCGGAAGTGGTCGATCCCGTCGTTCCATTCACGGTCGTGTTACCTTGAACAATCGTAAATGTGCCATCCGTATTGGGAATAGCGGAAGCGCCATTGGCTATCACCCCCGCTGGGATTGAAGGGCCGGCAACAAAGGTATCACTTACCGGATCATAAATATTAGTCACCGCGGACGCATTACCCAAAACAACCAAAAATTTTCCATCCGGACGTTTCAGGGCAAATCCTCCCACACCATTGGCTGCCGTAGGAATATTAATTCCCGATTGCAATGCGCTGAATTGTTCAGAAGCCGAATCATAGATGACGCCATTGGCCGCCGGAGTAGTGAGAGAGGCAATGATTTTGAAAGTTTTATTGGGACGAGTGATCACAATGGTTCCGGCATTTGTTTGCGCTTGAGGCAATGCCGGATGAGCTGTTGCCGTATTCGCTCCGGTCGCGTTACCACCAAGATAATAGCCGGTCGTTCCCACTTGAGTGGTTGGCGTAATTCGACCATACGGCAAAAATAGATTATCAGCTGTCGCTTCAACTCGACTAAAGGTGGGGCCCGATGATTCAAAACCGGGAATAACTGAAGTCAAACTTGAATCAGCCAAGTTGTCACTAAAACCGGTTGTTGAATTATCCCCGATAGTGGTCAATAAATAATATTGAGACGTGTCATTGGCAAGGGTGCGATAAACTTTTCTGGCTGTTGTGCCTGTGGGACCGGTCGTAATACCACTCAACGCCACTGTGCCATTGCCTCCGGTGCAGGTCTGCATTGCCGAAACCGGGCTGGGTAATGATTCCTGACCACCTGTAATATAGGTATATTTCCAAGTGTGCGTCCCGGCCGTGCAGGATCCGCCGGCTGATGGAGCGCCGGCTGTCATTGCCACCGGAGCCGCGCCTGACAGTCCGACAAATTCGGAATTTGGCAAAGGAAAATTAAACGTAACCCCGCTTCTTCTTAGCACACTGGCATTATCAACGACAAAATCAAACAAGGCTGGTGTCGTATAATCCAACCGATAGAAGGTGGTGTTATTTCCGGTAAATGTTCCTCGCTCTCTTTCATCCACAACCCGTTTGGGCAATGGTCGATTGAACTTAACTGTCACACGAATACAATTATCTTCCGATGCCGGTCGGATAAAGTCATTATAATTAACAATTTCTTTGTCTACGGCATTATTAAGTGGCGTAGTGCAATCAGAAGAATAAACCGCCGTTCGGACGAAAAATTGCACCGTTGATCCTGCTCCCGCCCCACTTAGACCGCTGACCGTGGTGGTCAAAGAAGCATCAGCCAAAGTATCCGTACAAGTAGCGCTGGTATTATCCGAAAGCACGCAAGTTGGTGATCCGCCGTTCACTAATTTATAGGAAGTGTAGGTGGAAGCAGTTCCAATACGATAGACTCTTCTCGCCGTCGTACCAATGGGACCAACGGGGATATTGGTCAAAGTAACACTATCATTACCATCAGCATTACAAGAAATTTCATTGGAAGCAGGTCCACCATATGTTTCCACGCCGTTAACCATAAATGTTACCCGATATGAATGCGCTCCCGTTGTACATGAGCCTCCAGTAGCATTCAGTGTTGCAGTGAAAACTCCCGGCCCTCCAGCTCCTTGACCAATACCGGAAAAAGCTGTTTCAGATTCTCTCGTCCATCTTAAGGTAGAATTGGCATTCAGTCCCGCAGTGGAAATATCATCTGAGCGATATACACCACCCATCA
>Ga0268283_1000947_pt1 | contig 15653 bp, 18 predicted proteins | sample saktaG_13_FD_190140 | JGI IMG/M metagenome (GOLD analysis project Ga0268283, IMG submission 190140) | Saline water microbial communities from Sakinaw Lake, British Columbia, Canada - sak_2013_06_06_36m | ecosystem: Environmental > Aquatic > Non-marine Saline and Alkaline > Saline ... | reverse complement strand
CAAAAAGAGCCGTTAGCCATCGTAATTTCAGATTCTTGGACGGGTGGCAATGTGTTGCTTTATGCTCGCCCCGAACCTACTTTGTTTATTGACAATAACGTTCTGGAATCACCTTGGGTAAACGCACGCGATGTGGAGGCTTGCGGTGCTTTTATCATCATAGTTAAAGCAGAACCCATTTCCGACTCTTATTCAGTGTTGTTTAATCAAGCCACGGCAAAAGGTGAGCTTTCTCTTGCTTGGGGTCATGCGCCACGAGGAAAAGAGCTGCTTTATAGCTGGGCAATCAAGCCGCCCATGCCGGGTGCAGCGCCTTGCCGATTTACCTCGCAATTGGATAAGGCTACTCAGTAGCTGTTGGTTTAAGTTATAGAACACGGATGACACGGATTATACGGATTTAAACGGATTTTATGTTGAGTCGAAAAAATACCTTAAGTGATTAAAGAAACGTCCCTTATCCGTGTCTATCCGTTAAATCCGTATTCTATTTTTTTAAAGCCTGATCAACATAGAATCACTTATTCGGGTTTCTTGTCTTTGATGCCAACGCTGGCTTTAACCAGATAATGCGGCCTGGCTTTAACTTCTTCATAAATCTTGGCGATATATTCACCAATGATGCCCAAGCTGATCATAATAAAACTACCAATCAATAACAGGCTAATGATGATAGTCGCAAAGCCAGAGACAGCTTGACCTTTAATTAAAGACAAAATGGTATCACCGACTACAAAAAAGCCCAATATCAAGGTTGCAAAGCCTAAAAAAGTCACAATTCTTAACGGTAAAGACGTGAATGAGGTCAGTGCGGTAATCGCCAATTCTAACAGTGACCAGAACGACCATTTGCTTTCATCGCCTTGGCGAGTGGCAACGTCGAAATAAATATATTCTTCAGCAAAACCCAACCAACTGGTCAGTCCGCGAAAAAACCGTTCCCTTTCAGGCAATCTGTGAACAATGATGTCTACGATTTCCCTATCCAATAACTTAAAGTCGGACGAATTGTTGATATTGATGCCGCCAAGACTTGAGATTAATTGATTGATGCAATAAGCTGCGGCTTTTTTTCCGTCTGAATCGTCTTTACGGCTGCGTTTAACCGCATGGACAATTTGTGCACCAGAATGCCATTTTTCGATCATCTCAGGAATCAAGCTCGGCGGATGCTGGAGGTCAGAATCCAGAATGATAACCGCTTTGCCTTTGGCCTGTTCAAGCCCTGCCAACATCGCCGCTTCCTTGCCAAAATTGCGGCTTAGGGCAATACCTTTAATCCGGGGTTCGGCCTCGGAAAGTTGAACTATTTGCTGATAAGTTTGATCGCTACTGCCGTCATCCACGATGACAATTTCCCAGTTTTTTTCACATGCGTCCAAAATTTCAGCAATTTTAGTGATGGCTTTGTTTAAGCCCAGGCTTTCATTATAAGCAGGAATAACTGCGGTAATAATGGGGGTTTGTTGGTTTGTTAAGTTCATGTTTTTTATTAATTTATATTATTTATTAAAGCTACAGGTTTTCATATCAAGGCACCGGCTTATCATTCACCAAGGTTCACTCAAGATGTTGATAATGTTACGTCTTGATAGCACTGTAGCACAGCGCTCCCAAAGATTAGCTTCCGGATCTAGCGTGCTGCGGTACTTAACAGAAAAGGCGTCTTCTGCTGCCTTTCGTTCGTGCATATAAACATCCATTCGTTTATCCAGTTCTGACTCATCCTGTATCCAGTCATCATCAATGGTATCGGGCAGGCTGCCGAAAATATCATAGGTGTCTTTAAGCCGTTCAGACAGGACGTTGTAGACTTTTTCATCTTGGGTATCGCTGTAGACCAGGTTAAGCATGTCAACAAACTTTCTGGCTTGACCAAAGCGTTTGATACGGCCTAAGCGTTGTTCCAGTCGTGAAGGGTTCCACGGCAAATCAATATTGATTAAGGTGCCTAAGGTTTGTAAATTAAGACCTTCACACGCGGCATCGGTCGCGACAACCAAGCGAATCTCACGTGCTTTAACAGCGGCTTTGATTACTTCACGATCCACTGTGTTAAACAACTCGCCTCTGTATAAGCCACTTTTTCCCGCGCCTGCATAGACCGCAACCACCTCGCCATTAAATGATTTTGCCAGTTCTTTGGCAATCCATTCGGCAGTATCGAAATACTGACTAAAAATAATACAACCGTGTTCCAGCCAGGTTTTTCCTTCGGTACGAAACTCGGTTAAAAACCATTTCACGGTATCCAGTTTCGAATCAACGGCTTCAGGTCGGGATAATTGGTTTACTATTTCACGCAGGCAAGTCACTTCCTCCGGTGTTATTTCTGAAAGAATGTGTTCTACTTCATCACTGTTATCCTCATCTTCTTCCAGAAGTGATTTATTTAACATCTTTTGCGCGGTTTTTCGTCCTGACGCAAAGCTGGAACAAATACGTTGCAGCATCAGCGATTTCATAAAACCGCCTTTTTTAGTTCGCTTTTGTAATAACTGGCTAAACTCCTCCGCTTTTTCATAAGCCACCTCAAAAGGCGTGTTGGTAGGAATACCCAACCCCACAAACCGGGATTGATAGAGATAGTTTTTTTTCAGTAGCGGGTGGGTATTAACGCCCACTCGCTCCAGTAAACCATCTTCTTCCAGTTGTTTTCTTTTTCTGAGTACCGTATGCCTGAGCACCGGGTTATTTAAACGGAAAAAATCGGGTGCAAGACACTCCGATAACCATAGGTTTTGGATCAGATAATCAAGATCCTCAAAGCGCTGAGAGCAGCTAAAAACCTTGGGATTAATTACCAGCAGGTCGCGTATATTTTGCACGGTATGGTGTTCGTTACCGGGTGGTAACGGATTACTTAGCCACTCCCATACCTGTGCTTCGTTGGCTGGTATGGCTTGACCGGTCACCATCGGCGTCGCCCTTTCATAATCCCGCCACGGGGACAGTGCATCACCCAAAACAAAATCGGCACCACTGTTGAGAATACCTAACAGATCCCAAAGCTCGCGCACATTGGTTTGTATCGGTGTTGCCGTACCCAGGATAAGATGCCTTGTACGTTTGCCCATTAAGTGCATAAACGCCAGTAAATTATTAAACTGAGTCGCTTGTTGGCCCAACCCCCCTTTAATACGTGCTTTATGTGCCTCATCAAGAATAACGGTGCCGTAACGATTTTTAAGCAGCAGACCGGCTTCTTTAACAAAATCGCCTCTTTCCCGTTGGTGCATAATCAGTCCGGTAGAAATTATGGCAATTTGATACGGGCATTTTTTGATCGACGAGGCATCACCTTTGGGCGAGAGAAATTGCCCCTCAACACCTATCCAGACTTTTTTCTGAGATGACCAGACCGCGCTGGGAATACCCAATTTGTCCTTCATCTCAATCTGCCATTGAATGGTTAATGTAGAGGGTGCCATAATCAACACAGGGCCATCCGTTAAAAGAGCACTGACCAAGGCACTGGCAGCCATTGACAACGTTTTACCCACGCCGACTTCATCGGCCAATAATAATCGAGCCTTACCGTAGCGTTCTCTATGCTCCAGAAACAGTGTTACAAAAGACCGTTGCCAAGGTTGTAACTGTTCTCCACAGCGATAAATAGGCGCTTCTGCCATAGCCGCTGCCGGAATTTCATGAGGCTTAAGTACATCAACAGTGACTTCTCTGCGGCTGGCTACCCGTTGAATTTCAGCCAAGATGGCATCCGGCAATGGAACGCCTTGATTCCAAAGCGCCCAAAATTCTTCTTCAACCCAATCAGCACTGCTTTCATCGTCATCTTGCCACACTAACTCATAGTTCTGGGAAAAGGCACTTTTAGAATCATTCACCGAACCGACAAAGGCTTTACGAGCCCCGTTAGCATAATGGATAGAGCCGGCTTTCCCATGCAGAAACAAGCGTTCTTTAGGCACTACGCGAATTTCAACATTACCGGCATTAAGCAGTTGATCAAGCAATTGATAGCGCTCTTTTTTCAGTAAGGCTTCAGCTTCCACATCGACTTGGTTCCAGCGTTCCTTAAGGGCGGTATTGCGACCGGATGCAACCAAAAAATCGACCAGATCCAGTTCGGAGTTACAGACAATTTTTACTTCCGGAATGAGGGCAATCTCTTCACCGACCAGCTCAAAGATAGAGCTGCGAAAGTAACCGGCAATGCGGAAATACTTGACCGCCCCCTGTAAGGATTTAGCCAGAAACTCGGTATCCAGACGCTCGGTGCGGGAAGAAAAACGGCGCAAGGTCATAAAGACTCCATCTAAATATGAGAATTACCGAATCAATTTTATTTTTAGCGGCAAGGGTATTTTTTGCCAGACTTTATCGGCTGTCATCACCGGACTGTTTTCACATAAAGCCGTTGCTAAACAAGCACGGTCACCTAGAGATAGACCGAAAGGCGACGTGATCGACCATAACTCACTGGCTTTACTGGCATGTTCCAGGTTAAAAGAAATAAATTGCAAGCCAATTTGGGTTAGTTTTTGAGCAATCGCTTTATCGTCAATCGACTTTGCACGAAGTTTCTGCGCCACCTCACACCAATTAACCGTTGACATAAAAGCAATTGGCAAAAATGGTTTGACTTGGAAACTGCCCTGTTCTTGATGCAAATACGCTAATAATGCGGAGGCATCTAAAATCATGCGTTTTTTGCCTTTTCTTTTATAAATTCAATTTTTCTTTCTTGAATCAATTCATCAACTAAACTGATCTCGCCAGGAATTTTTGCCATCAATGAAAAAAGCTCTTGCTCGGATTGCTCAATCTTTTTTTCAATGATCAATTCTTTTTCAAGCGCTTTTTTTACAAAATACGCCGCGTTTGCATGATTTAAAACTTCCCTACACAATTCATCAGGTAATTCAATGGCTAATTGCATGATCTTTTCCTTTATTGTTTTGGCTGTTAATTTAACACGTTTTGAATACAAACCCAGGCTTGTACTCCAACTGCTCGTTGTTCCGGTTATTTAAGGGTTTACTGTCTGTTCTTGAGAGCGGCATTGTTCCACCATCAGTTTATCAATGATTGCTTTTTCTACAAATTCCTTGATGTCTTGTTTTTCTGTAACACCTTGAATTTCAGCAACCAATTCCTCAGGCAGTTCAATGGTTAAGTGCATGGTTATTTTCTTTATGGGTTGCATAACGATACAACGTTTTAGGCTCTATATCGACAACCCCCTCATTAAACTCCAAACACCCCCATTCTTTATTGAGTTGTGCAGTATTTAGCTTATTTTCATCAACGTACTTCTCAAGCAATTTTTTTAAATCGGTTTCTTTGGCTTCTCCATTTTCAAACGTTAACATAAAAACATAATTTTTTAGATGCCTAAACTCGACTAATTTCATGAGTTACTCCAACGGTGCTAATTGGTGAAAGTTTTGGGTATTCCACATTTCAATCAATTCTTCTTGATGTATTTCTGCCCATTCCCGAACTAATTGCCGGCATTTTTTAGGTAGCGTTCCATCAATGATATTGAGATTTGTCAATTCCATTACCGCCTCATAATCACCATATTTGACGTGTATATGTTGTGGTGGATGCTCATTGTCAATTAGATACATACGAATGATGATTCCATAGAATCGGCATATTTCCGGCATAACTATTCTCCTATGATCTCTACAAGCGTTGATTACGGATAGCTTCGGCTAATATACGGGCGGCACTGGCTTCTTTATCGGGTTGAAAAGTCTTCTTGGGCTTTAGGGCGCCACGTTTTTCAGCCAGGTAATCCGCTATCTTGGCAAGCAAGGTTTTATTTTGATTGTAGTTAGCACAATTATCCATCAGATGCAGCAGTACATCATCGACTTCAGTTTCTTTCGTTAGCTCGTACATCGCATAAAGCAAGGCGCGTAAAGGCGTATTCGCCAGCTCTGTATCGCCTGACATCATGGATGATTTAAACTCGCTAGAAAGTTTAAGTCGTGCCGCGTTTGCCTTGGAGGTATCACTCATTAATTGGTCAAAGTGATGGACTTTAAAAGCCTTGGCAAAGTTTTGATAGTTATCCAGTGATTTACTGCCTTGATGTTCCATCTCGGACATTTTAAGGTAAAAGCGTTCCACAGCAGCCAGCTTTTGCCATTCACTTTTTTCAAAACCCACCGGTACCAAAAATTGCACGGCAGTCAATACGGCAAAATCGATCAGTTCATCGACAAAGGTTTTTATGCCTTTTTGACGAGGTGCTTCTGCTTCAATCACCATATTTTTTCCATCAATGACGGAATAAGCGGTCAGCACTTTTAGCGCCGCTGCATAGCCGGCCATTTGCAAGTCGGCATCGTTATATAGTCCTTCCGAACCCTGAGCTCTGACTGATTGATCAAGCCCCACCAAGGCTTCTACTTGTTCTTTTACCGCGGCTTCAATCTCCCAGCCCAAATCATCACGAAAGGTTTGCAATTCCAGGTGGCGTTTACGGAGTACCAGCATAATAGTGCCCGTCACATTAGCACCTTGGCGAAGCGCCGAATCTGTTTCTGTTACTACATACCACGCCGCAGTCACTTGCAAACCACTTGCCCAGATGATATTGGCCATGTCCGCCCAAATCGAACCGCTTTGATGGGTGAACATCAGAACCTGAATGCCGTTGTCGGGCATCTTTTCTGCCATTTTGCGATACGCGGCAACCATGCCCTGACGGAAACCTTCATCTTCGCCTTTTATCGCAAGCGAACGACGACTATCCCAAGTCCAATGAGCAAACTCGGCAGGTGGATTTTTACGCAACCACGCAATGAAAAATTCGGTGATTTCTTCATATTTCACCGCATCGCCATAAGGCGGGTCAGTTATGTAAATGTCGTTTTCTGATTCGAGATTTTGAGCAGGGTGGGAATTTACAACTGTATTGGAAATAATTTGATAATTCTTGAAGTTAGTTTGAAATGAATCTGTTAAATTGTGAACCCCCCTAGAACCATAATTGTAAAGCGTATTGAGCGCTTGATTATCAAACACACCTTGTGTTGCACCGCCACCACCAACATTTTGATCCCAACGACTTAATCGAGAATTCTTATTTAACATTCTTGTTATTGCGAATTTTCCAATTGAATTACTATGTTTATTCGCCAATGATGCTACTAATAACTGCCTTGGATTAAACAAATGATGCCAATGTGTCCAGCCTCGTTCACGATAAAGGCGTTCAGTTTCAGCCCCCTTTTCAATCACCATATCAGGAATAAAGCCTTTATCTTGCCACTCAGCAAGATGAGAGCCGACAAAATCAATCACTTTTTGTTCACGTTTTAAATCGTCGGGTGTTACAGAGCGAAACTCGTAATCAAATCTTGTGCTATTTGGCTTCCGTTTCATCCACTGCACACAATAAAGCCGCTCTTGAAAAATATCATCGGGACGCGGAATAAAATCTGATTTTTCCCATAATCTGAGGCGGTTTTTATTTTCTTTACCTTCCTTGTAATCACCACGAATAGTGTTAATGCTGACACGATAAACAGTATTGCCATCAGGCGAATGAACCACATCTCCATTCTGTACTGTACCAATTTTTGCCGCTTCGACTTCTTCAACGCTATCCACATAGATGATTTTAACGTCATAGCGTTTTTCAGTAGGTATAGGAATAAGGCGTGCAATAACTTGATAGTCTTTACCAATAATGAGAGTCGGCAACAATGGCACTTTCCAGCCACTTTCAGGACAGATAATTTCAACGCAATACAAATAAACTTTTCCGCACCAACCTTTGCCATCGGTTTCAACTTCTAACGCATCAATCTCAGCTTGTACTTTTTTAGAGAGTTCTTTTTGTGTGTTGTCAATTTCAATGCGTTTTTCCGCATTGGAACCGACAATGTTAAATCCCCCCCAAGTGAGCATACAGGCAATAGGATTGAGGTCTGAAGCATAAACATCACAGCCCAACCGAGCCGCTTCAAAAGGAATTTGTCCGCTACCGCTAAAAACATCTGCTACACGCGGACGATGACCAAAACGCGCAATGCCCATTTGTTCAACTAATTCAAGAAATGAGGTTGCAGACGTGCCAAGATGAGTATTCACCTTTGGCCAAATATGCGTAAAAAGTTCATCACCGCATTCTTCAGGACGACAAGCCGCTCGTACCCATTCGTTGTAAGTTGCATCACTTTTTACGTTTTGCTCTTGCGCGAGAAAAAAACGGCTGGCTTTATCATTTTTGACATCAAGACGAAATTCTAACGATGCTGTATCCATGCCCATGAGCATTTCAAAAATTTCAAGGTCTTTGAGTAAATCATCAGACACTGGCAACAACGTCCCTAAAATACAGGCTTTGTTGAGAATGAGCGGTTTGCGTCCTTTCCAATAACTGCCTAATGCCGTGAGCGTTTTGCCATGAACCGCCATTTGCTCTTTAAAACTTTCTGCCGAAAGTTTCTGAACCGGAAACAAATGTTCAATTAACGCGGGTTTGTCTTGCCATTCAAAGGGTTTAAGCATGGATAATTCTCATTAGTGTTTTTTCTCTACTGTACAATCAATAGCGAATGGACTATTTTAATAGGTGAATAGCAGGGTATAATACTTCAAAAGCATAATCTGAGTCTGTATGAAAGTTTTTAAATACCGCCTATTCGAAAAATGGGCGACAAAACAGGGCATAAGCGATGATGACCTGAGAAAAGCCACTCTTGAAATAGAAAACGGACTCTGTGAGGCTAGTTTAGGTGGTCATGTTTATAAAAAACGTATCAGCAGATTAGGGCAAGGAAAACGCAGCGCATATAGAACCATACTGTTAATGAAACAGGGTGATAAAGTTATTTTTGCCCATGGCTTTGCCAAAGGTGAAAAAGATAATATTACCAAAAATGAACTTGAAGGCTTTAAGATAATGGCAGAAGCGTTTCTTAATTTAACTGATGTGCAAATCAACACATTGATTGACAATAAGAATTTAATTGAGATTTCAAATGACTAATATTCAAAACACGCTCGGTGAAATGGCAAAAGACCTTTATTCAGTTGGTGCGATTGATAAAACGACATTAAGACAGTTCGACTGTCGTTCATTGCCTCCTGTTCCTAACTATACCGCTAACCAAATTGCCAATCTTAGACATAAACTCGGTTTAAGCCAGAGCGTTTTTGCTGCTTATTTAAATGTATCAGATCGGGCGGTAAAAAAATGGGAACAAGGCGAAGCAAAGCCAATGGGTGCGACACTTAAATTGTTGTCCATTGTTGAAAGAAAAGGGCTTGAAGTGGTCGCCAACTAAATCATCGTTGATTCATACCGGCTAATTCTTCAAGCAATTCAGCTTTCGTCATATTCATAACAGGCACTTCACTTTTTTTGCATTCCGCGATAAAAGCATAAATATCCATCGCAGCTAATTCTGCTGCTTTTGATAGCGTGACTTTTGCATTTTTAAATAGCCACAATGCATAGCTAAGGCGCATATCTTGTTCAATCTCTTTTATAGGTTGTAAAGCAACAAATTCATTGGGAAGATTGATTGCAATTTGCATGGGTTAATTCTCTTTTTAAGTGTTCTCAACAGGATAACCTAAAATTAATTCCTTAATGTCTTTATTAGACAAAGCCTGTTTAACGCGAAAATTTTTAATGGCTTTAATCAAGTCTTCTGTATTTTTTGTTTGTAAATTGGGTAGCTCATAAATAATGGCCACTTTCGCTTTACCTTCAGGAATATCATCAGGCAGTATTCAATTAAGTCGGTGATTTTTGGGAATGTCGATTTCTATTTCGTAATAGGCTTGCATGATACATTCTCTCAGTTGTTAATTAATTTTTTACCCACAAACGATTAAAAGCTTTTCCCGACCTTGTACGATAGGTATCAAAATCCGCTCTATCCATTGTAAAAATATGCGTTGTCTTTAATCGAGCAGCTAAGAATACCAAAGCCACATCGGCAAAATCTGCACCGTGACCATTTGAAACATTGCTATATTTTGCCATATAGGCCGCCATGTCAGACAATTCGTGTTCCTGGCTTGCATGAATCTTCACCCCAAATGCTTGAATCCATTTCAACAAAATCTGACGACTGTCTTTACTCAACAAATGACACGCTTCCGTCACGCATTCCCACAAGGTGTGGAAATTATCCATGCCGTGCGTTTTTAATATTTGTTTTGCCGTTTCATGTTGCTGCGTTTGTTGTTGATTTTGTGGTTTGATAATTAAAGCCACCAAAAAGCCAGTATCAAGCAGAATATCCATGTTTTTCTCGAATGGTTTTTTTTAACAATTGCTTGATGTCATTGGGATGGTCGTCGGTTAAATCTAACTCACCTTTGCCTAAATATTTTTCATTGGCACTCATGCGACGGTAAGCTGTGATAGCGGCTTGTATCGTTTTAGAGGGGGTCATTCGTGTTTCTTTACATAATGCTTTTAATGCTGTAATCGCTTCATCATCAAGTTCTAAATTACCCGTCATTATCTTCATAACTCTATATCCTCATTACACATTATATTTCGCCTTGTTCAATAAAATCAAAGAGGGTAGGCAGCGCCTCTTCATTAACCTCTTTTGTTTTTTTAGCTTTAGGTTTTATTTTCTGCTCAAGTTTTATGCTGATGCTATCGGAAAGAGCGCAATAAAGTGCCTTGCGCCAACCTCGCTGGAATTGACCTGCCAACCTGGCTTCCGCAGCGGTTTTGGAATAAAACCACCAACGTTCTTCAGGGCGCAGGGCCAGCCACTTTTGACAAATGACCAAACATTCTGAAGGTGAAGCATGTTCAGCAGCCCAGGCCAGAACACAGAGCTCTCTTCCCAAGAAACGATCCAGTTTAACCGTGCCGGTATTCCAAGTACCGGTACTTTGTTTTTTTGCCTTTAAGCGGGCATTAAAATCTCTGCGGGCATCGTCCCTGATTTTGGTCCAGAGTTCGCGTGCAAGAATAACACGACATTCTGTCGTCTCACGACGATTCTCGTCACCATCAAAGCCATAATCTTCATAAATGCTTACCGCATCACGGGCAATCGCCGGAATCTCCACATAGAAACAGTGAGCCCCAAAGCTGGCGGGTGCACCGAAATCGGTGGTTTGCGTCATGCCTGAACTACCTCGTCATTAACCAATTCTATCCCTAATGACTTGGCGAATTGCTCTAAATCATGACCGGTGAGGGTGTTGGCTTTTTTAAATTGCATAACGACGGGGGCTTCTGGTGCGACTAACGTTTGTAGGTGCTGCAGGGCTTTTTCAATAAATTCTGCATCAATCTTCATCTCACCCAAGGAGAGATGGATCACTTTAGGCGCAGAGCCAATAATGAGGGTGACTTGTTCAAAAGTGATGTTCTTGTCTTTGGCAAACTGGAGGCCTTGGTAGGTTTTTGAGGCATTATCAAGACGCTTGGGTGTTGGGCTATAAAGTTGTGCCGGCTTATCTTTGATCATCAGCAGTTCTTTGGAACCTGATTCTGGAAACATAAAGGTACGCTTCTCTCCCAAGCCTTCACATTCTGCGAACACATAGACGGTCGTTGCAGGGTCGCCAATCTCAATGGCGTTGGTATAGTCAATACCGTTACGGGCTTCTGAACCATCCAGGGTATAGCGAAGGGTGCCTTTAGGCGCGACAAAAAGTTCCACTTTACGGGATACTTCATCAAAGCGATTTCTGATGGTTAAGGTATTTGTCCAAGTGGTTGGATGCCCTGTCTGGTTTTTTTCGGTAGGATCAACGGCTATAAATTGTACCCGCAATGCCTTGGTTACCAATACGTTATCTGTCAGTATGGGGGATTGGGTGGTTACCGCTCCGTCTTCTTGATAATGTATTTTGGGGCTGTTTCCCGCATTAACCACGTCCACTTTTAGGCGCACTTTACCGTTATCGTCTGGCGAGGTATCGGGAAAAACTAATACCTCGGTTTGTTTGGCTTTTGGCTTTTTGGTGAGGTAACCATTATTTAAATCTTCCCAGATACCTCTTTGAAAGGCTTCCTGTGCGAGTTGATCAAACCCTTTTGAAGGCAGCCAAGGCATTTGGGTTTTCTGCTTCATTTTATCCAGCAGATCGGTTTTTCTGGCTTCATCTTGTGCGCCGAACAGTAATTGCTCTGCTCTTGCTCTTAGTGCGTCAAAGTTTTCCGGTATTTGTGTATAAAGCTTAATGGGGTCGGCCGTCAGGGTTTTTATAATCTGACGCTCTCCGTTATAAGGCTCATTTGATGGATAAGTGCTATCCAAGGCTTTGGGGCGAAGTCCGTCTTCACCTTGAATATTACCGGGGAACATCAGTTTATCAAACACGGCCAGAACGGTTGTTTGAAAGTCTTGTTCGTATTGGGCTTTTTTCTCATCCAGTTCTTTTCGTTGTGGATGTGACGCATTGATTTCGCTATCGGTCTTAACGACGGCATAGACATGACGTGCCGCTTTATCAACGCTTGCCATTGAAGACTTTTCACCGGAGAGCACCAGAATATTGTTTTTGTTAATCAGGCTGTCAAAAAAGCGTTTTACTACTTCTGGCGGTGCTTTGCCATCCGGACTGATAATTAATAAAGCGCGGGTGGTTTTTAAAACCGCCTCAGCTTCATCCATTTCCGGTAGCGGCAGAACACGATCATAAGCTTCTTTGGTGGTGGGTTTATACATCTCATCCAAGCGATGGCGAATCAGTTCGTCCACTTTGTTTTGAGGGGCTTTATCGGCATAACCTTGAAGTTTTTTGGTCAAGTTTTCCTGGCGGTCAAAATAACTTCGTCCTTCTTGTGTTTGATGGAGATACCAAGCGGCTTTGTGTAATTCTGTAAAGGCCGCGCGAAAATCACTGGCCTGCCGGATCGGGTCAATCAGACATTCAAGCATTTCACTTTCTGACAAGCCTTTAACAGAGTTGACGGCGGTTGACAAGCTGGCCGTTAAGAGCAGTGTGCCCACTTGTTTGGCGTAATTATTACCATTATCCAAGTCAATAATTTGGGCGTGTGCACTATCGGTAGAATCCCATAAGTCTCTAGCGATAACATCGCGCATTTCTGAAATATCGGCGAGTTTTTCCCGGACATCGGCTATGGAAAGATCAAAATGTTGAGCACCTATTAAATAAACGTCTTCGTTACTTTCCCAAACAGATTTTAGTAAACGAGATACCAGTTCCATTAAGCCACGGGTTTGCTTAAATTTTTCATTGTCCTTAAAAAGAGCAATGATGCTTCTAAAGCTGGGATGAAAGGGATAGGTTGCTTCAATTTCTGAGGCAAGTGATTCTGCACTCCGTTCTATTGTTTTGGCGCGTGCTGCTTCACCAAGACGATTGGCATAAACCCCGGCAATATCGGCTATTTCATTATGATCAGGAATCGACAAAAAAAGTCGTTTTCTCAGGATCTCATAAATTTCATTGGATTCAAGATTGACAGGGGTAATGCTGACTTCTGCTCGACCAATTTCTTGGGTGGCATCATCCAGTGCTTTTTGTATCAGTTTGCCGCCGGTATCGTAGGCAGCCGCCAGATCGGAAACAACAATACAGACATTCTTTTTTTTCTGTGCAGCGGTGAGCATGTTTGAGAATGCTCGGGTAATGACATCCGCAACGGTACCATTACCTAATACTTGGGTGCTGTAATAATGAAAATAAGGGGGCATCTCATCAAGCAGGATCAAGATAGGTTCGTCACCTTCAAAAAGTTGCACCCACGCCTGTTCATCCGGTGCTTTTGCGCCTGCTTCCCAATAATCAAGAAATAACGCTTCTTTACCCAATTGACGGGCTATTTCTCCCCATAGATAAGTCGCCGGATTGTTTCGGCCATTGAAGGCGGCAATTTTTGCAGAGCCAAATTCCGCTTGATAAGGTATGGTGCCAATCAGGTTTGAACGGAGTGCATGATCTTTAGCAAGTAGTCCAAAGCCGACCATCAAGTGAGTTTTACCGCCACCCATGGCTTGTTTTAAATGAAAAACGGTATCGTTTGATTTACCGGCCAAACGTGACATACCTTTGGTTAACAGGGTTTTCATCCCGTCAGTGATAAAGGTCTTGTTGAAATATTCTTGACCATTAGTGTCTTTAATAATCTGGTCAAGTTGTTCTATTTGGTCCCCAACATTGATATCGAGGGCTTTGGGTTGTAGCTTACATGCACTACGGATGTTCCTCATGTGTTGTTCCTGTCCGGATTCTTGGTAACTGTTGAGTTCATTGTATGGGGCTTCTTTTTATCATGGCTTTGATATCTTTAATTTTTGTAATGGCTTAAGCGGATGCCAAATCTTTCATACAGTTCGTATACTTTTTGGCTTTGTAATAACGCCAGTTCACCTTCCCAATCATGATAAGACAAAAGCTTGGGATCTGAAATTTCATTGGGGTCAAAGCGTCCAGGATGACACATCAGTTCATAGGTTTTTCCAGGAATTAGCGTTGAAAAAATAGTTTTCAAATAATCGTAATCAAGTTTTCCACTTCGACTCAGACCTATAAATACGAGTGTTTTACTGTTAAGTTTGGTTTTATTAAAGGTCTGCATGGTTTGCATTAGCGTATTGCGAACCAGCGCCGAAACACCAAAAGGCGCAAGCCATTCTGCTTGAGTGAGTCGTATATAAGGAATGTCATAGTGCTTGGCTAATTCTAACAGCAACGGAAACAAAACCGGCAACATGTGAATATGCTCGTGGGAATTTAAAAACTGCAATTTTTTTCTCTGACAGGCTTCGATTTGCGCAGACCATTCCAGGCGGACATCGTTGATACTGATTTTGCTGGTCAAGACCATCCCGCTCATGGCATAAGCGCTTGGAAAACAGCCTTGCCAGCAGACCAGTTTGTCAGCCATGTTAGCGGTTAATGGCTGTCTGAACGTCAGATTGAGATGCACCCCCACATCCAGATCATCAACGGAATCAAGCCATTCGAGTTGGTGTTTTAAATCAGGGCTGTTGGCCAGAATACCGGTTGCCGTCAAGGCACCGGAAGTCGCGGCTTCCAATATGCCTAGACTGATACACGGGTAGTAGCCATAGTCATCCGCATTGATGATTAGATGGATCGGTTTACGATTATTCATTTTTAAAAGTCCAAAAGCTATTGGCCAAAAAATTCCAAATCAACACTACGCCTGTGGTCAAAACCTGCGCATAAAGATAATAGAGATGAGGTGTTAATACGGTCATCAACACGATGTTTAAACAAAAACCCAGTGAAGCGATTAACGCGAATTTTGGTAGGGTTTGGGTATGTGACTGTTCGCTTTTGAAGGTAAGCGAATAGTTTAAAGCATAACTGATGATTAAACCCGCCAAAGCGCCATAACCTGACCCCCAAACCGGATTGAAAGCAAAGCCTTCAACCAGTGCATAGAGTATTGAATAATGCACCAGGGTACTGATAGCTCCCACCAGCGTAAAAGCCATAAATTTAACGACCATGCGATCCTTTGTTGTTGAATGTTACTGTTTTTTTTATGCAGCTTTTAATCAGCGATCGGTAAGCCTGCAAAGAAAGCTTAACGCATTAAAAACCATAAATGCTTGTTATCAATTTTCCTTGCTGGTTTAAGACCTCGGCCTTTAGGCCGAAAGGAGCGCCCCGCAATAATTCGCGCAAGCGATTATTGCTTTATTGGGCGCGGATTAGGGAGGGGATACAAACCCCTT
>Ga0268283_1000945_pt1 | contig 15673 bp, 14 predicted proteins | sample saktaG_13_FD_190140 | JGI IMG/M metagenome (GOLD analysis project Ga0268283, IMG submission 190140) | Saline water microbial communities from Sakinaw Lake, British Columbia, Canada - sak_2013_06_06_36m | ecosystem: Environmental > Aquatic > Non-marine Saline and Alkaline > Saline ... | reverse complement strand
CTCAAGCACTAGTTCAAGCACCTGGAATTGAAACACCGGTTGCTCAAGCACTAGTTCAAGCACCTGGAATTGAAACACCGGATACTCAAGCACTAGTTCAAGCACCTGGAATTGAAACACCGGTTGCTCAAGCACTAGTTCAAGCACCTGGAATTGAAACACCGGATACTCAAGCACTAGTTCAAGCACCTGGAATTGAAACACCGGTTGCTCAAGCACTAGTTCAAGTGTCTGAAATGGCAACGCCGGATACTCAAGCACTAGTTCAAGCACCTGGAATTGAAACACCGGTTGCTCAAGCACTAGTTCAAACACCTGGAATTGAAACACCGGTTGCTCAAGCACTAGTTCAAGCACCTGGAATTGAAACACCGGTTGCTCAAGCACTAGTTCAAGTGCCTGAAATGGCAACGCCGGATACTCAAGCACTAGTTCAAGCCCCTGAAATGGCAATGCCGGTTGCTCAAGCACTAGTTCAAGTGTCTGAAATGGCAACGCCGGATACTCAAGCACTAGTTCAAGCACCTGGAATTGAAACACCGGTTGCTCAAGCACTAGTTCAAGTGTCTGAAATGGCAACGCCGGATACTCAAGCACTAGTTCAAGCACCTGGAATTGAAACACCGGTTGCTCAAGCACTAGTTCAAGTGCCTGAAATGGCAACGCCGGATACTCAAGCACTAGTTCAAGCCCCTGAAATGGCAATGCCGGTTGCTCAAGCACTAGTTCAAGTGCCTGAAATGGCAATGCAGGGTGCTGCAGCACCAGTTCAAGTGCCTGTAATGGCAACGCCGGTTGTTCAAGCACTAGTTCAAGTGCCTGAAATGGCAATGCAGGGTGCTACAGCACCAGTTCAAGTGCCTGTAATGGCAACGCCGGTTGTTCAAGCACTAGTTCAAGCCCCTGAAATGGCAATGCCGGTTGCTCAAGCACTAGTTCAAGTGCCTGTAATGGCAACGCCGGTTGTTCAAGCACTAGTTCAAGCCCCTGAAATGGCAATGCCGGTTGCTCAAGCACTAGTTCAAGTGCCTGAAATGGCAATGCAGGGTGCTGCAGCACCGGTTCAAGCTACAGTGGCTCAATCGCAAAATTTGATTGAAACACCGGTTGTAATTGAAACATCAATTGAAACACTAGTTCAAACAGCATCGGTTCAACCACAAACACCAGTTGTTACGGCACCCATTCAAACCGTGTTCGCTCAAGTATTAGTTCAAACACCAGTAATTGAAACACCCGTAAATTCTGTTTTAGTTCAACCAATTGCCGCACCAACACCGCAAAATGAATCTGTGCCAGCTCAACAAAATAATGTCACACAAAAAATCGTTGCGGCGACAGCAACACCTGAAGAAGCCATCGCAATCGCAGAATCAACACCGACAACAACGAATGCAATACCGCTGCTTACTAAAACCAAAAATATCAGTGTAAAAGAAGCATTAAAAGAAGCATCAAGCGACATAGTCTCGGCAGTTTCTGAACAGGATTCTAAACCCGTAGATAATCTGGATGCCGTGATAGCTCAAGTCATACCAACTGCGGTTATCGTGCCGCAAGTCGCCGCGCAAGCTACTTCGGTTCAACCTAAAATCGAAACGGCGACGGAAACATCGAGCGACACGACTACGCCAAATAAATTAACACTCACCTCTGCAAGCACCTTGCTAAAAGAAGCCGTGGCAAATCGTAGCAATACCAATGGCGACACAGCAAACAGTGGCAATAATAGCAGCGGCAATACGCCGCAAAATACGGCATTACCGGACAACGCGCTAGCTGCCCTGCTAAACGATAACAAACAAAGTACGGCGGATTTAAAACCATTTGCTTCATTATTAACAGCTGAAAAAACCGATATTACCGGCGCAACCACAACCGCTCCGACCACCGATAAAACCACGCCGCAAGCGGTCACGTCGGCAGTCAATAAATTAGTACAAGATACTAAAATTGACGTTCCCGCGATGACGAAACCGCTTTCGCATCCCGAATGGAATCAAGATTTAGGCGACCGCATTGTATGGATGAATAATCGTGGCATTTCCAGCGCGGAAATTAGAATGAATCCTCAAAACATGGGACCTATTACGGTGCGAATTGATGTCAATCAAGATCAAGCTACGATTGCTTTTACAGCACAAAATAATGAAGTTCGCACGGCGTTAGAAGCCTCGATTCCGAAATTGCGCGAAATGTTGAATACCCAACAATTGACTTTAGCGGATGTGAAAGTGACGCAACAATCGTCTACAAATGCCGATTCGGGACGTTCACAGCAACAAGCGACTCAAACGGCTGATGCGTCAACGAGCGGACAAAGTAATCGTCAAAATAATCCCGAAGTGGACGCGCAAGGTAATCCGCGCCCCGTTAATGCGAACGGAGACGAAATCATCGTGGATGAATTTGCTAACGCGCAAGTTCTCAACATGAATGGCACCAATGGTTTATTGAGTGTTCACGCTTAAAAACAGCAAAATACGGGGTTTAGAATCCTGAACCCCTACACAAAACACCTGCCCACCACACCTCTGTCAAACAAAAATCATCAATCGCATCGTTAATGTGTGTAAAATCGCGCCGATGTTTTTTTATACTTTAATTTTTGCAGGACTATTCATGCGTAGAGTTATTTTCAATCAAAAAGGCGGCGTGGGAAAATCCACCATTACTTGTAATTTAGCGGCGATTAGTGCGATGGAAGGCAAGCGCACGCTCGTTATCGACTTAGACGTACAAGGCAATTCCACGCAATATCTACTCGGTAAAAAAATCACCGACAGCGATAAAACCATTGCTCATTTTTTTAAAGACAGTTTGAGTTTGTCGATATTCGGCGGAAATTCAGGTTCTGGTTTGGAAAATGCGATTCACGCCACGCCGTTCCCCAATTTATTTGTGTTGCCGTCGCATCCGGAACTGGAGCCGCTGCAAGGTCGCTTAGAATCGCGTTATAAAATTTTCAAACTCAAAGAAGCTCTTGAAAAGCTGGAAGGTTTTGACGAAATTTACATGGATACGCCACCGATTTTGAATTTTTACAGTCAATCGGCGTTAATTGCCGCGCATAAATGTTTGATTCCGTTTGATTGCGATATTTTTGCGCGTGATGCGTTGTATTTATTGATGCAAACGCTGACCGAAGTCAAAGCTGATCATAATCAAGCCTTGGAAATTGAAGGGATTGTTGTGAATCAATTTCAAAAACAAGCGAATTTACCGCGCCAATTAGTGAACGAATTGATTGCGGAAGGTTTGCCCGTTTTAGCCGCGATGATTTCGACTTCGGTGAAAGTGCGCGAATCGCATTCGGCATCGCAACCGTTGGTTCATTACGTTCCCGCGCATAAATTAACCGACGAATTCCGTGCGCTTTATGCTGAAATTCACAACCGTTAAGCGGTATGCGTTGCCGATTTTGTCCGGCATTTTCATCGGCACGAGCTACATTCCTTTTCCACCGTGGGCGGCACTATTTGGCTTTGTGCCGCTGTGGATTTTTTGGCAACGACAAACTGAATTAAAATCGGTCATTTTCGGCGGCGTGGTGACGGCGTTTGTATTTACGCTGATTGGTTTTAATTGGATGACGTATTTGCTGCATGAATTCGCGCATTTGCCGTGGGCAGCCGCCGTTGTCGGCATGATTTTGTACGCAATTTTTGCTCATTTGTATGTGCCGTTGGCGGGCGCGATTTGGTTTGTCATTCATCGCCGCTACCTCTGTTTGCCACAGTTATCGCTCTTTTTATTGGCGATAATCACCATTTTGAGTGAAGCGTATTCGTTGACGTTATTCGACTGGAATTTTGGCTATTCGTGGTTTGGGTCGGGAATTCCATTTTATCAACTCGCTGAACTGGTGGGATTTAGCGGTTTGAGCGCGATCACGTTGGCGTGTAATTTGCCGCTGTATTTGGCGTGGCAATCGCGACATGAACGACGTGGCAAAGTGATTTTTGGTGCCGTTATCGGTATTTTCGTGCTGTTAAATATCGGCGGATTGATGTTGAAAGCGCGTTTGTCTGCGCCAGATGCTGAATTTAACGTGTTGATGGTGCAAGGAAATACCGATAATTCTGAAAAATTGGCAGCAGAAATTGGCGACGGTTACGGTCAATCGATTTTAAATCGTTATCTTTCGCTGACGCATGACGCTTTAAACGCACATAAAAATGAAAAAATTGATTTTGTGTTTTGGCCAGAAACGGCATTTCCGACATTTTTGGGCGAACGACTCACGCCGCAAAATGATTATCCGAGGCAATTAAGCGCGTTTTTGAGCGAGCATAATGTGCCGTTAATTACGGGCGCGTACAGCGTGGACGAACAGGAAAAATTACTGACGAATTCGTTGTTTTTGCTGAATGAAAAAGGTGAAATTACGTCGCCGCATTACAGCAAAACGATTTTGTTAGCGTTTGGTGAATACATTCCGATGGAAAAATGGTTTCCGCAACTCCGAAACTGGTTGCCGCCGATGGGGCATTTTGGACGCGGGCAGGGCGCAACAACCTTGTTAAATTTGCACGGTTTAAAAATCGCGCCGCACATTTGTTACGAAGGATTGTTTGCGTATTTTTCGCGTGATTTGGCGAATTTGGGCGCACAGTTTATTGTGAATGTGACCAATGATTCGTGGTACGGAACGTGGCAACAACCGTATCAGCATTTTTATATGACGATGGCGCGAGGTATTGAATTTCGTCGTCCCGTGTTGCGGGTGACGAATACGGGGATTTCGTCGGTGGTTTTGGCTTCGGGTGAAATTTTGCAACGTTCGCCGATTCACGAAAAATGGACTGATGTTTATCGTGTGCCGTATTTGAAAAATCCACCTGTGACGTTTTATCAGCAATGGTTTTATTTGCTGCCGATTTTGCTTTGGATGAGTTTCGCAAGTTTGTTATTTTTGGCACGAAAACGCAGTATTTCTTCGGTAAAGGCATCGAAATAAGCGTAAATTTCATTAAAAATGCAGAAAAATGTGGCGCGTTTTTTATTTTTCTATATAATACGCCGCTTATCAAGTTATTGCCTTGGTGGCGAAATTGGTAGACGCAAGGGACTTAAAATCCCTCGTTCGAAAGGACGTGCCGGTTCGACTCCGGCCCAAGGCACCAAAAATCAAAGAGCTTTACTCAAACGAGTAAGGCTCTTTTTTTGTGCCTGAGATTTACGTTTTCATTTCAGCTAATTCGCGTCGCCAAAACCAAAAAACGAGAAAAATCGCGGGTAAACCAATCAATGACGCATAAATGAAGAAGTTGATATAACCAAAACGATCCACAATTATTCCTGAAAAGCCTCCCAATAATTGCGCGGGAAATGTCATTAACGAACTAAATAACGCATATTGTGTCGCGGTATAACCGCTGCGAGCCAGACCCGATAAATATGCGATAAAAACGGCGGTCGCAAATCCTCCACTCAAATTATCTGCGCTGATTACACCCGCGAGCAAGGTTAAATCTGGTTTTGTATTCGCCAACGCAGCAAATAATAAATTCGTGCTGGCGGTTGCAATGGCACCGACTAATAATGGACGCATCACGCCGTAACGCACGACAAACACGCCGCCCAACGCCGCGCCTGCAATCGTCATGAAAAAACCAAAAATTTTGCTGATTTCGGCAATTTCTTTTTTGTTAAATCCCAAATCCAAATAAAACGGATTCGCCATCACGCCCATCGTGACATCGCTCATTTTATAAATCGCAATCAGCAACAAAATTAGCCAACCTAAACGCCCTTGTCGAGCAAAAAAATCGGTAAACGGATGAATAATGGCATCGCGAACTTGGTTTAAAAAGGTGGTTTTTTCTAATTTTTTTAGCGAATTTTCAACAGCTGGCGAACGTAAACATAATGTCGTGATGACACCAAAACTCATCGCCGCAGCCATCGCGAAATATGCCGTATGCCAATCGAAAAATTCTGCAATATAAAATGAACCCGCTCCCGCCACCAATAACGCCAATCGATAACCCAACACATACATCGCCGCCATCGCGCCTTGATATTCTGTGACGGTTGATTCAATCCGAAACGCATCAATGCTGACATCTTGCGTCGCGGAACAAAATGCTACAAGCATCGCGCAAGCTGCAATTGTCGCCAATTGTGTGTGTGTATCGACGCTCGCCATGCCAATCAATCCTGCAATAATCCCGAATTGCGCCAACAACATCCAACTGCGTCGTTGTCCCAAAAATCGCGTCAAAATGGGCAAACGAACTTTATCAACAATCGGCGACCACAGAATTTTGATGGAATAGGTCACGCTGACCCAACTAAAAAAACCAATGACGGAACGTTCAATGCCTTCATCGCGCAACCACGCAGAAAGTGTTGAAAAAATCAGCAAATACGGTAAACCTGCTGAAAATCCCAACGCAATCATACTTAAAACGCGCGGCTCAATATAAATAGCAAAGGATTTACGCCAACTTTTTGGTGTAGAAATGATGGGTTTCAATGAACGATTACTCTTTCAGACAGAAAAGCCACATTATGCCCTATTTAAAATCATCGAATTAGGTTCAAAACAACCGTATTGGTTTTTTTACACCACCGACGCAGCATTCAACATTCTTTTATTTTAAATAAAATTCATACGTTTCAAATTCATACAGAAAAATTATCGCCTGGCACGTTAATCGCAACATCAACAAAAAGAATTCTAACAAGAGGTTGGTATGATTGCGGTTTATTTATTATTGCTGTTGTCGGCGGCGGGAATTTTATTTTTCGCATTGACGGGACACAAAGACGACATTGGCAAACTCAACACGCGCATTAACGGTGTAAGTTTGTTAATTACGATTGGATTAGCGATTACGGTTTTTGAGCAAGGGACGATTTTATCGAGTGGCAAAGCGTTTTTGATTGATTCGTTTAACGTGTATTTGATTGTGCTGACGGCGTTTGTGGGTTTTACAACTTCGTTGTTTTCTGCGCCGTACATGGCACATGAAAAAGAAATCGGAAGATTGTCGGATTCACGTTTAAAACTTTATTACTCGATGTATCAGGGTTTTATGTTGGCGATGTATTTGGTTTTGACGACCAATAACATGGGCATTATGTGGGTGTCGATGGAAGGCGCGACCTTGGCGACGGTGTTACTCGTCAGTTTGTATCGCACACCTGAATCGATTGAAGCGGCTTGGAAGTATTTTATTTTGTGCGGGGTCGGTATCGCGCAAGCGTTGTTTGGCACGATTTTGTTGTATTACGCCGCGTCGCAAATTGGCGACAGTGAAAATGCATTGCTCTGGACGGTTTTGCATGAACACGCGACGCAATTAAATCCTGATATTTTAGAAATTGCGTTTGTGTTTTTATTGATTGGTTACGGCACGAAAATCGGTTTGGTGCCGTTGCATAATTGGTTGCCAGACGCGCATTCCGAAGGCCCCACGCCGATGTCGGCAGTGTTATCGGGTTTGTTATTGAACGACGCGCTTTATGCGGTGGTGCGAAATAAAATGCTCGTTGATGGCGCGACGCAAACCCATATTGCAGGTTATTTGATGATGGGTTTTGGGCTGGTTTCGTTTTTAGTCGCGGCGTTATTTCTGCATCGACAAAAAGATATTAAACGACTGTTTAGTTATTCCTCGATTGAACACATGGGTTTGATGACGTTTGCGTTTGGCATCGGTGGTCCACTTGCGACCTTCGCGGCATTGCTTCACATGACCGTGCATTCATTGGTGAAATCGGCGATTTTCGTGACGGTGGGTTATGCCTCGCAATTGGCGGGGACGCAAAAAATGAGTGGCATTCGTGGCTTGATTAAAACTCAGCCAAAAGTCGGTTGGGGATTATTGATTGGCACGGTGGCGATTGCAGGATTTCCACCATTTGGCGTTTTTACTAGCGAATTTTTGGTTTTACTCGCGACGATGCGTGAATATCCGTGGCTTACGCCGTTATTATTGTTAGGAATTGGAATTGCGTTTGCGGGGCTGTTTCGCCACATTCAACCGATGGTTTTTGGTGAAAGACCCGAAGGTCAATCGGCGATTAAAGCCAATTTGATTCCCGTGATGGTGCATTTGGGATTGGCGTTGTGGTTGGGTTTAGCGATTCCAGGTTTTTTAAGCGATTGGTTTAGTCAGGCGACATTGTTGATTTCAGGGAGTGCGTTATGAGTTGGCAAAAAGCGTTTTTACAACAATTGGAAGAAGTAGAAATTTTTTGTAGGTGCGGCTTTAGCCGCATTACGACTGACGATGAAAATGCGGCTAAAGCCGCACCTACACAACGAATTGAATTATGGCAAATCGACGATAAACATTGGCAACGTTTCGCCGAATTAGCGGCAGAAAATAAATTACGTTTGGCGGCGGGTTGGGCTGAACAAATTGACGGGCAATTTTACGTTAATGCCTGTTTTGAAAAGTCGGGAAACTACATTTTATTACGCGCCACCGTCAACGCCTCAAAACCCGAATTATCGTCACAAGCCACGGTTTATGCGGCGGCAAATCGTTCTGAACGTCACACGCACGATATGTTTGGCATCGAGTTTTTGAATCACCCCGATCCACGTTGTTGGATGCGCCACAAAGCATGGGGCAAGCGTGATTATCCGTTGCGCCATGATTTCCCCGTTCAAGGTTCGCCTGCTGAAATTACGCCACCCGACACGGATTATCATTTCATTCAATCGCACGGCGTGGGCGTTTATGAAATTCCTGTTGGACCCGTTCACGCGGGCATTATTGAACCTGGGCATTTTCGTTTTCAAGCGGTGGGCGAGTTGATTTTGAATTTAGAAGAACGTCTCGGCTACGTTCACAAAGGCACGGAAAAAATCGCGGAAGGTCGCACGCCAGAAGGTTTAGCTAAATTAGCGGGACGGGTTTCGGGCGATACTTGCGTTTCGCACGCTTGGGCGGCTTGCATGGCTATGGAACAAGCGGCGGGTGTCGAAATTCCACCACGCGCCGCATTGATTCGTGGCATTTTTGCCGAACGTGAACGCATTGCAAACCATCTTGGCGACATTGGCGCGATTTGTAATGACGTGGCATTTACGTTTGCGTTTATGCAAATGATGCGCTTGAAAGAATTATGGTGTCGAACCAATTACGAATTATTTGGACATCGTTTGTTGATGGACAAAATTATTCTAGGCGGCGTGGCGGTTGATGTTTCAGACGCAGCGGCAAAATTCATGCTCACCGACATCGAACAACTTCGCGCAGAATTAGCCGACTTAATTCCTGCAATTGATTTGAATTCGTCACTTGAAGACCGACTTTACACGGCGGGGTATTTGTCGCCCGAAACCGCCGCCCATTTTGGCACGTTGGGTTTTGTCGGACGTGCAAGCGGGCAAGATTTTGATGTTCGCCGCGATGCACCTTACGCGCCTTATGATTCTGTGACAGTAAAAGTGGCTGCCGAAAATCAAGGCGATATTGCGTCACGTTTTTGGGTGCGATACAAAGAAATCAACGCTTCCATGAAATTGATTGAGCAATTTATTGAGCAATTAGAAAAATTACCCGAAGGCGATTTGGTCGCGAATTGGCAAACGCCGAAAGTTGAAAGTTATGGATTGGGAATTGTGGAAGGGTGGCGCGGTGAAATTATTTCGTATGTTCGCTTTGGTGAAAACAACACGATTGCTCGTTTTTATCCGCGCGATCCCAGCCAATTAAATTGGGAAGCACTCGAAAAAGCGGTGCTGAATAATATCGTGCCTGATTTTCCTGTGTGTAACAAATCCTTCAATTGTTCTTATTCTGGCTGCGATTTATAGGCGACTATGATGTTTAAATTATTTAAGAAAGTGTTGACCACAGGCATTGTCACTGAAAATTTCAAAGCCCCGCACGATGAAGAATTAGAAGCGTTGGGCATTGAAATCAAACGCCGCATTGATAAGAAATTTACGGGAAGTTTAGCGATTCGTGCCGTTGACGCGGGGTCGTGTAACGGTTGCGAATTGGAAATTCACGCGCTGAATAATCCGTTTTACGATATTGAACGATTCGGGATTCATTTTGTCGCTTCACCGCGCCACGCCGATGTTTTATTGGTAACGGGTGTGGTGTCACGCCACATGCAAACCGCATTATTGCGAACTTATGATGCCACGCCAAATCCAAAATGGGTGATTGCAATGGGCGATTGTGCAAGTTGTGGCGGTGAATTTGGCACATCTTATGCAAGTTGTGGAGCAGTAAGCAACGTGATTCCTGTCGATATGACAATTGCAGGTTGTCCGCCAACACCTTTAGTTTTGCTCAAGGCATTATTAGCCTTAATGGAAAAAGAAAAATGAAAAAAATGTTAATCAGTTCACTCCTATTTTTAGGAATTACCACAACGGCAAATGCCAAAACCGTCGAAGATTTTCAAACGTGGGGAAATGTCACGGCAACGGGAAGTTTGGGCGTGGTAAATCCTGAACTCAAAAATATGAAATACTGGGTCGAAGGTCAGGGACGCTTTGGAAATGACACATCGCAATTTTCACAAGGCATGGTTCGCGCTGGTTTGGGTTATGCCGTCATGGATAAAGTCAGCATTTGGCTCGGTTATGCGTTTGTGCCTACCGAAGAACCGTTCACAAAAAAACCTTTTGACGAGCATCGCATTTGGCAACAACTGTTGTGGAGCGACAAATTCGCCGACATTACGCTCACCAGTCGCACTCGTTTAGAGCAACGTTTTATTCCGACGGGTAGCGACGTGGGTTGGCGTTTTCGACAAATGTTCAAAGCGTCTGTGCCGCTCGCTTATGATTTTAGTTTTGTCGTATCGGACGAGTATTTTGTAAACGTTAACAAAACAAATTTTGGCGCGGCGGATGGTTTTGATCAAAATAGGGCGTTTGCGGGCGTGGGTTATAACTTCGATAAATACATTAAAACCGAAGTCGGCTACATGAATCAATACATTCGCAAAGCTGCCGCGCCAGACCGAAAAGACGATATTTTGTCGGTGAATTTGTATTTAAATTATTAGATGCAAAAACTCAAAATCACATTGGGCGTTTTATTACTTTCGCAATCACTTTCCAGTTATGCGGCGGGACAAACCGAACTATTTGGCATTTGGGGATTGGTCACTCTGCAAGGTGATTTCAAATCGTTATCGCCAAATTTTGATAAATTCCAATGGAAAATATCTAATCAAAACAGCGTCAGAGAAGATTCTTCCGCTGGATTGCGGTTGAATGAATCGCTTGGTTTTGGTCAAATTGGCTATCAATTAAATGCTAATGCTTCATTTTGGATGGCGTATTTATATGATGCCGCTCATCCATTGAACAGATTGCCTTATCAAGAAAGTCGTCTTTATCAGGATTTCGTTTGGACTCAAAATATCGCAGAGTTTAGTTTTACAAGTCGCTTCCGATTTGAAGAGCGTATTCAACAAACAACAGGTGATGTTGGTTATCGAGCAAAACAATTCATACAAATTACTCATGCGCTGCCATTCATTCAGGATTTAAGTGTTTATGTTAATGAAGAGGCTTTTTTTCATCTGAATCAAACGAACTTTGGCAAACAAGGATTTTCTGAAAATCGCTTTGGCGCGGGATTAAGTTATCAATTCACCCCCAAAATAGGCGGTGATTTAGGTTATTTAGAGCAATATATCGACAACAAATCGGGTAACAATTTGTTAGTGAATAATTTACAGATGAATTTGCGTTATAAATTTTAATCATTTTTCAGAGTTTCTATATCTTAATTTTGTCGGTGCGATAGACTGGCAAGATAGAAAAAGCTCATTCCACGTTAAGAAGAAAAATGACATTAAAAAAAATAACGTTAGGCATTTTATTACTCGCACAATCGGTACCTAGTTTTGCAGCACCCACTACCGATATTTATGGCATTTGGGGTTCGGTCGCACTGCAAGGTGATTTCAAATTGGTGTCGCCGAGTTTAAATAAATTTCAGTGGCAAGCGGTTTATCAAAACGGAAATAGGGAAGATTCGTTAAAAGAATCTGTTTTTTTTGGGCAAGTTGCTTATCAATTAAACACCAATGCCTCGTTTGGACTGGGTTATCTGCATAATTCGCTTCAACCTTTAAACAAACCGTTTTATCAGGAAAGTCGCACTTATCAAGATTTTGTCTGGAATCAAACGGTGGAGGATTTTATTTTCACCAGCCGGACGCGAATGGAAGAACGTATTAACCAAACGTCAGGCGATGTGGGTTATCGGATGAAACAATTAGTACAAATCAGTCACGCGCTACCCTTTTTTGATGGGTTAAGTGGTTATGTGAACAACGAAATTTATTTTCATCTGAATCAAACGAACTTTGGAAAACAAGGATTTTCAGAAAATCGGGTGTCAGTGGGATTAAGTTATCAATTTACGCCGAAAATCGGTGGCGATTTGAGTTATTTGGAACAGTATATGGACAGAAGGACGGATGATAACTTGTTGATTAACAATTTACAGATGAATTTGCGTTATAGATTTTAGGTAGCAATAATGAACGATAACAACGACCTGTCACACCACATTTTACCGAACTCTGCGACGATGGTTGGTGTTTGCATTATGGTGGTTAGCATTGTGAAATCATTGCCGCCGGATGCAGTGAATTATTTTATCGACAAAGCGTTAGCGGTGGATTGCGTGCTTTCTTTTTCACGCGCAGTAAAAATCATTTCACCTGACGTTTTGCGGCAATTCGCAACCATTCACAATCGGCAAGCGAATCTCATCGAATGTTGAGTAATCTGTACGGTGATATACTGCAACTCCAAAAACTACAAAATTTAGGTCAAAATCATGAACAAATTATTATTAGTTGTAGCTCTAGCTTTCTTAGCAACCGGTTGTTCCACAAGGGTAGGCGATTTCACTATGGTATCAACCAAGAATGTTGATTTAAGTCACGGAGCTGATTTTAAACGTGGTATAGCCAAAGTAAAAGGCGAAGACTCAAAACCGATAATTCTGTACTTTCCAATCGGTCAGCCAGATATGAAAACAGCTATTGATAGAGCGATTGAATCCACACCTGGCGCGATAGCTCTAACTGACGTGGTTATAACAAGGTCAGCGGTTTGGTTCATTTTGGGTGGTCAAAACACAATTGAAGTTGAAGGAACTGCTTTAATTGACCCGAACTTATCTAAAAGATAAAACAAAAACCTTACTAAAATCCCCACGCTTAAAGCGGAGGGATTTTTTTACCACGCGATAAACGAGAGAGTTAATAATGCTATACCTGCTGATTTTCATTTTGATGTGTTTTTTAATACCTTCATTTTTCACATCTATATTTGTAATTAGCGTGGCAATTCTACCCGCCATTGGCACTGCTTTAGCAGTTGGACTGGCTGTTTTTACCTTAATAATTATATTAAAAGCACTTTTTTCATCTAAAAAAACAGAAGCCAGCCAACCTTTTCTGATTACATACGGAAACAAAACTTACCAATTATCTGATGAAGAATTCGACATGACAAAAAACGTCGAAAACAAAAAAGAATTGGAACAAGAAGAACCCATTGTAAAAGTACCAACGTACAAAGATGAATTTAAAATCGTTTATTTTGTAATAGCAGCAATAGTTTTTCTTGTGGTTATTTTGTTTGCGAATACTGATACAAAACCTAAAAGAATATATTCGGAACACGAAGCAATTGCGACGAAAGAAGATGTAAAACCTGAAATTAAAGAAGTTATAAAAGAAATTTCACCTGTTATAGAAACAAAACCAGTTCCAGACCCAACGGATAACAATTACATAAAAGTTTGCAACAATGGACAATTAGAAGGGCAAGGAGTTTGCCCTAAATCGCCTGTATTAGGTTCAAATCCAACTGATTGGGCTTGTACTAAAGATAAGAAAACTGGATTGATTTGGGAAGTTAAAACAACCGATGGTGATTTGCGCGATAAAGATTGGCGTTATAACTGGTATGAACCAGATAGTAAGAAAAATGGGGCTTTTGAAGGATACGCTTATGGAGACGAATCTCTTGGTAGTAAAGGAGTTTGTTCGAAAAAATACGGTGCTTGCAACACTTTTTCTTTCGCAAAAGCAGTAAATAAAGAAGGTTTATGTGGGGCGAAAGACTGGAGAATGCCAACTAGAGACGAACTAATTGGATTGCTGAATTGTTTCGCTGGCAAAACAATTCCAAATACTGACAACGAATTAAATCGGATGTGTTCTGATGGTTCATTAAATAACGCCCCAAATATAAACAAAATATATTTTCCAAATACACTAGCTCATTTCTGGTCTTCTACAAGTTCCGTGTATAACGGAAGTCCGCCGTATGATGGCAAAAATGCTTGGCTTGTTGTTTTTAGTTATGGCGGCAGTAATTTAGATAATAAAGCGTTTGATAGCTCCGTTAGGTTAGTTAGAAAATCAAACGTATTTTCTAAAGTTACAAAAAATTGCACATTTGAAAACTTTGAGAGAAAAGAAAAAAGTGAAAATTCTCAATATACTGGTGTAACTGGGATTAAAAAAGATGTTTCAAAGTTTATGGTTTTGAATAAATCGTATTTCTTTGATGTTCCTTCAACAGAATGTAAAACAAATGAGTTTTTAATAAAAAACGATACCGTCCAAGCCATCTCAATATATGGCGAATACATTCATGTAAATTACGAAAATCCAAAAAATGGCTATAAAAAATTAGGTTGGATTAAGGCTGATTCTTTAAAACAAATTGAAAGAAAATATAAAAATTATAATTTTAAAATAACTGGTGGGGTTGGTGCGATGGCTGGAGGGATCAAGCATTATGATGTTACTTGTTCGAATAATGAAAGTTTTTCCATCATATACGACCCTTTCAACGATACATACGAAATAAATTCAGATGAAGATTCATCAATTGATTTCAAAAGCCAATCGCTTGATGAAACAGCGGAAAGAATTTGTGAAAAAAATAACACTTAGAAAATAGATGGAAACTATTAAAATATCTTGATGGTAAATTGCGTTAATTTAAGGAGAAGATGAGTTATGTGCTGATGGATAGTGGGTTTGCTTCATAAGAAACATTTGAGCATATTTTAAAACATAAAAAACACTTTGTGGCATTCGGGCAGAGGATTTTTGATTGATGATTGACCAAATGGAAACCGAATTCTACGAATATGAGCTTAACCGACACAATCAAGATAACCGCAAGCGAACGACTGGTGCGGGACGAAAATTCGAACAATCGCTGGCACAGCGAACGGTTGGCGTATTGGCATATCTACGTTTGAACACTTCGCAGACGGTTATTGCGGCTTGCAGCAATATGAAATATCCCGCGATTTACGTCGTTTGTTACCGTTGATTCGAGATGTTTTGCCACGTCCTGAAATATGGGAAGTGAATGATGACGACTTTGCTGCAATGCTTTCAGAACAATTGGAAGATGAACTTGCTTTGATCGATGCGACTGAGCAAAGGGTGTCACTGCCAGGAAAAAATAACGAAATTCGGAAGTTGTTTTTTTCTGGGAAACAGCATGAATTTACCTTAAAAACGCAACAGATGGTCATTGGCACATTGCAGCAGTCAGTATGTATGCCTGTTCCTGGTTCAATGCACGACAAAAAACGCTGCAATCAATTACAAACCTTAGAACGATTACCAACAGGGTGTAAAGTGGGAGCCGATAAAGGATACCAAGGCTTGGCAACCGATCCCGTGAGTA
>Ga0268283_1000944_pt1 | contig 15675 bp, 10 predicted proteins | sample saktaG_13_FD_190140 | JGI IMG/M metagenome (GOLD analysis project Ga0268283, IMG submission 190140) | Saline water microbial communities from Sakinaw Lake, British Columbia, Canada - sak_2013_06_06_36m | ecosystem: Environmental > Aquatic > Non-marine Saline and Alkaline > Saline ... | reverse complement strand
TCATTTTTAAGACTGTTTAGGTTTTGCTCCAGCTCATCATATTTACTGGATATTTCTAGTCTTTTTCTCTTTTCATCCTCGAACTTATTCTCATAATAATCTCTTTGTTTCATCATATTATCGAAATCAATTTTTAAAACAACAGATGAATCCTTAAATATCTTATAAACATAAGGAGTAACTCTTTTTTCAAAGAAATTTGTAATTAATCTACTAATGTTTAATAAAGTAAATGTTAGAATTACCAAGAGTAGGGCTAGGCCCATTGATATTAATAGATTTAACCCGAAATGTCCAGGTTGCATAAATTGCCTAAGCATTTCCTTCTTTTCTGATAATAAAAGGCCTTCTTGATGGTAAAATAATGTAAACAATAGATCCCAATTTCTATAACACCAAACTATCAATAAGGTTCCAAGATAAGGATTTGTAGTTTTTTGGCGAACGTTGGACAGAAATGAGGATAACCACTCTCTAATCATAATTCAAATTATTAGATGGATTTAGGTTTAATTATTTCAAATTTAATAATTTATGAATTACCCTTTACATTTTTGATCACATTTATATTTTTTGAACTCTTCAACTAAATGGGCATATTTCTGTAAAAGTTCATTTAAAAATTTATCCTTGCTATTTATTCCGTTAAAAAGAGTTTCAGGATTAACATCAAGAATTTCTGCAATTTTAAAAATTGTACTCAATTTTAATGATCCAGAATTTAGCATGGCATAGAATCCATTCCTTGACATTTTTAATTCTTTCTCAACAAAATATTTTACTGTCATATCATTTGCTTTGATAAATTTCAAAATATTTTTTTTTACTTTTTTTACGCGGTTATCCATAAGTGTACAAGTTTATTTGGTGTATCGATTATTTTTATCAAAATATGTTAAATAGATATAATGATGATAATCAAACACATACAAAATTGCACTAAATAAGAGGTTGTCCTTATAACTTTGTAATTGATTGATAGACAGAATTATCAAATTTAACATAATATATATATGTCTTATAATTAATATTATGTTAAATATTATGTTTAATAAAAAGGAGGATAAGTAAGTACCTATCCTCCTTTTTATTTTTTCTATTTAAGATTAATGCTAATCAGGAGTTCCTATTTCAGCTAATTTATCATTAACAGCTTTGTATTTCTCAGTCTGCCCTGTTCTTGAATAAATTTGTTTTAATGAATATAGTGTATTATAATCATCACCTTTTAGTTTTAATGCACTTTCCAAATAAGGTAAAGCAGTTAGTAAAAACCCGTCACCTTTATCTTTAAGTACATTATAATTTTTATCACCGTAAGGTAATGCATCAGCTTTACCAAGATAGAAAACACCTTTATTAAAATATAATGCTCCTAAATTATAAATTGCACCGAAAAAATCAGCTTGAAGTTCAATAGCTTTTAAATAAGAGGCTTCACTTTGATCAAAAGCTGATAAACGCTCTGCATCAGGGAGATCTTCGTTATTAAAGATGATATCATACATTGTGCCAATCGCTTGATAAACTGTAGGATTAGAAGGATCAAAAGTCATCGCTAATTTCAGGTTTGCTAATGCTTTATCAGTTTGAGATGTTTCCAGATAAATATTAGTTTCAGCAATTATTATATTAAAATCCTCAGGAAAGATTTTCCTTCCCTTTTGAATAATTTCCAAAGCAAGTGTCGTATCCCCTTCCGTTTTTAAAATATTACACAAGGAGTAATAAACCGTAACACTTTCAAAATTCATGGCAGCTAATTTTTCATAATTTAGTTTAGCTTTATCCAATACATTGCCTTTCTCATAAGACATAGCAGCATTAATTAGTGCTGTTGTATCAATACGTTCGTTTAGCCCTGAAATTGTAAATGACTTATCGAATAATGTTCCGGCTTCTGGATATACCTCTTCGTTATATTTTATAACCGCGAGGTTAAAATAAACTTCAGATGCGATTGTAAAATAACTGTCCAAATCTTCTTTAAGTTCATTAGCAACATCTAATTCTTTTGCTTTTAATAAAGCGTTATATCCAATATCAGCAGCTTGTTGGTTACTAATTTTAACAAGGTCGGCGATCGGACTTTTTGCGATTTCAAAATAAATTTCTCCCTTGTATAACCAAGTTTTGGAATCATTTATCGTTTTTTCATTCTCGCTAGCTGCATCAATTGCTTCTTTGGCCTTTAGCAAATTGCCACTTTTCATAAAATTGAAAGCAGAGTTTCTTTTTCCTGTTTGCGCATTAGTCTGTCCAAATACGATGAGCAAACTTAATAGAATTGCGTATTTCTTCATAATATTAACTTTTACGATTTTTTTTATGGCGCAAATATACATATTTGCCATATTCAAAAATCAATGATTACTTATTTTTAAACGTTTTATATTGTCTATTCTTCAATTTCCTTGCCAATCTCTTCATCCTGGATATTTTCATCTCCAAGATCTTCATTATCAAGGTTATCTATTTCGTTAAATTCTTCATCATCACTAACGATAACTTCAACCTTTGCAACTGATGCGATTGAATCATCATCTTTCAGATTAATTAATCGAACTCCCTGAGTTGCTCGTCCCATTACTCTTAAATCTTCGACGGATAGTCTGATGATCAAACCTGATCTGTTAATAATCATTAAGTCATCATTATCCTGAACGTCTTTGATCGCAATTAATGATCCTGTTTTTTCAGTTATATTGATCGTTTTAACACCTTTGCCACCTCTATTTGTAATACGGTAATCTTCTACAGAAGAACGTTTTCCATAACCATTCTCTGAAACTACAAGAATATCTGCATTAACTTCATTAATACAAATCATACCTATAACTTCATCTTTAGGCCCTCCCAAACTAATGCCCCTCACTCCTGCTGCGTTTCGTCCCATTGGCCGAACATTCGATTCATTAAACCTGATCGCTTTACCTGATTTTAGTGCCATAATAATCTCACTTCTACCAGTTGTCAGTCTTGCTTCAAGTAATTGGTCACCTTCGTTTATGGTAATTGCATTAATACCATTTTGACGAGGACGAGAATATGCTTCAAGTGAAGTTTTTTTGATGGTTCCCTTTTGAGTAGCCAGAATAATAAAATTATTTTCAACGTATTCTTTATCCTTAATGTCCTTAACATTGATGAATGCCCTTACCTTATCATCAGGATCAATGTTAATCATATTTTGTATTGCACGACCCTTAGAAGTTTTGCCACCCTCTGGTATTTCAAATACTCTTAACCAGAAACACTTTCCTTTCTCTGTAAAGAAAAGCATATAATTGTGCATAGAAGCAACAAATAAATGTTCCAGAAAATCTTCGTCGCGGTTGCCACTTCCTTTTGCTCCACGCCCACCCCTTTTCTGCTGGCGATATTCAGAAAGTTGAGTGCGTTTTACATAACCCATATGTGAAATTGTAAGAAGTACGTCATCGTCAGGGATGGTATCTTCAATTTTAAAGTCTTCAGCAGAATAAATAATTTGACTTCGGGACGAATCACCATATTTTTCTTTAATCTCGGCTAACTCAGCTTTAATGATATCCATTCGCATGGTTTCGTTACCCAGGATTTCTTTGTAAATTTCAATTTGTTTGATTAATTCATCAAATTCAAGTTTGATCTTGTCGCGTTCAAGTCCGGTTAACTTCTGCAGTCTCATATCAAGGATTGCCCTTGCCTGTATCTCAGACAGATCAAATTCCTTCATCAATCCATTTCTGGCTTCTTCAGGAGTTCTTGAAGCACGAATCAATGCAATTACTTCATCCAGATGATCTAATGCAATAAGCAAGCCTTCCAGAACATGTGCTTTTTTCTCTGCTTCAGCTAGTTCATACTTTGTACGTCTGATAACCACCTCATGACGATGCTCAACAAAGTAATGGATCATGTCCTTTAAATTCAACATTTGCGGTCTGCCTTTAACCAGAGCAATGTTATTTACACTGAATGAGGATTGTAGCGCAGTTAATTGATATAATTTGTTTAGAACAACATTGGTTACAGCATCTTTCTTTAATTCATAAACAATTCTAATTCCGTTACGATCAGATTCATCTCTTAAATCAGAAATACCGACAATCTTTTTATCGTTGACTAAATCAGCAGTTTTTTTGATCATTTCTGCTTTATTCACCTGATAAGGAATAGAAGTCACTATGATGCTTTCGCGCCCGGTTGAACTTACTTCTACGGTCGATTCACCTCTCATCATCACCCTACCCCTGCCGGTTTCAAATGCTTCTCTAACACCTTCGTAACCATAGATCAAAGCTCCGGTAGGAAAATCTGGTGCTTTGATAAATTTCATCAATTCTGGAATTGTAATTTCATTGTTATCTATATAAGCTATAGTACCATCAATTACTTCCGAAAGATTATGAGGTGGCATATTAGTTGCCATACCTACCGCGATACCTGACGCTCCATTGATCAATAAATTTGGGATCCTTGTAGGAAGAACAACCGGTTCTTTTAGTGAATCATCAAAATTAAGTTGAAAATCAACAGTATCTTTTTCAATATCGGCTAACATTTCTTCAGCAATTTTTTGCAGACGCGCTTCTGTATAACGCATCGCAGCAGGGCTATCACCGTCAATCGAACCAAAGTTACCCTGACCGTCAACTAAAGGATAACGTAGCGACCATTCCTGCGCCATTCGAACCATGGCATCATAAACGGAGGTATCACCATGAGGGTGATATTTACCCAAAACTTCCCCAACAATACGAGCTGATTTTTTGTGAGCTCGGTTTGATAAAACGCCCAAATCAAGCATTCCATATAATACTCTTCTATGTACTGGCTTCAATCCATCACGCACATCAGGTAACGCCCTTGACACAATAACCGACATCGAATAATCAATGTAGGCCGATTTCATTTGATCTTCAATATTTACCTTCAGAATCTTGCTTCCTTCTTCCATATTCTTATTAGCTTAATCTTCTGTATATTAATCAATTAGATTTATTAGTTATAACATACGAAAGTAGTAATTATTTCCGTTAGCTCCCAGCTTTTTAGGAACTTTTTATTACTAACATAAGTGTGTTGATAATTAATGTCAGATCATAATTTATTCTTGCTTGAAGTACTTATTTTTAAATACGTCTAAAAAGCTGTATTTCAGCCATTAAGAATCGAATATCATCAAATAACTAAAGATTGAAGATTCCTGTTTTTCGATGGCATTATTATTGATAGCGCATATTAGACAGATATTGATTATTTTTGTAATGATTAATGAATAAAATACCATATATGGAAGCGAAGTTTTCACAGAGAGTAAAAAATGTTCTGACCTTTAGTCGTGAAGAAGCCATCCGGCTAGGAAACAGTTACATAGGACTTGAACATCTTTTACTGGGAATTATCAGAGAAGGCAATGGGATGGCAATACAAATACTTAAATATTTTGGGGCAGATATAGATGAAATTAGAAGAACTATTGAGGCCTCCATTCGAAATGCTGAAAAAACTTATAAAAAGCCTGAAAATATACCATTAATTAAGCAAGCGGAAAGAGCCTTGAAAATTACCTATCTGGAAGCTAAGCTTTTTAACAGTGAATTAATCGGTACTGAACATTTAATGCTCGCAATATTAAAGGATGAAGACAATGTTGTTACCCGTTCTCTCAAGAAACGTGGCATTGATTATGAATCCGTTAAAGAAGAGGTTAAAGCTCTGACAATGAAGAATGAAGATACCGAAATAACACCTAGTGCTGAAATCCCAAATGATCCGACTGACGACGATTATGATGATATTGGTAAAAGTTATGGTGGTGGAAGTACTAAAAAAGTTCAGGATTCAAAATCCAAAACTCCCGTATTGGATAATTTCGGACATGATTTAACGCTTGCCGCTGAAGAAAACAGGCTTGATCCAATTGTTGGCAGGGAGAAGGAATTAGAGCGCATTGCTCAAATATTAAGTAGAAGAAAAAAAAATAATCCCATATTAATAGGTGAGCCTGGTGTTGGTAAATCAGCAATAGCTGAAGGATTAGCACTAAGGATTATTAATCGTAAGGTATCAAGAGCCTTATTTAATAAAAGGGTAATTACGTTGGATCTCGCATCTCTGGTTGCCGGAACAAAGTACCGTGGCCAATTTGAAGAACGAATGAAGGCGGTATTAAATGAATTGGAAAAGAATCCGAATATCATCATTTTCATTGATGAAATCCATACCATTGTTGGAGCCGGAAATGCATCAGGTGCATTAGATGCTTCTAACATGTTTAAGCCGGCTCTAGCTCGAGGAGAAATTCAATGTATTGGTGCAACAACATTGAATGAATACAGACAATATATTGAAAAAGACGGAGCACTTGAACGTAGATTTCAGAAAGTTCTGATTGACCCGACAACTCCGGAAGAAACAATTGAAATTCTTAATAATATTAAGGAAAAATACGAAGACCATCATCTTGTTACTTACACTCCTGAAGCAATTAAAGCCTGTGTAACTTTAACAACGAGATACATAAGTGATCGTTTTCTGCCCGATAAAGCAATTGATGCTTTAGATGAAGCAGGTTCGCGTGTTCACATTACAAATATTCATGTTCCTATTGAAATCATTAATATTGAAAGCCGGATTGAAGAAATCAGGCTCAAGAAAACAAAAGCAATTAACAGCCAAAAATTTGAGGAAGCGGCTGAATTTCGTGATTTAGAGAAAAAATTACAATCTCAGCTAGAAGATGAAAAGAAAAGATGGGAGGATGATTCCAAAATCCATCGCGAAACCGTTCAGGAAGAAAATGTTGCAGAAGTCATTGCCATGATGACAGGTGTGCCAGTTCAGCGGATTGCACAAAATGAAGGCGACAGACTGATAAACATGGAAACAGAACTTGCAGATTCTGTAATTGGACAAAGTGAAGCGATTAAAAAAGTTGTTAAAGCAATCCGAAGAAACCGGGCAGGATTGAAAGATCCGAATAAACCTATTGGAACATTTGTATTTCTGGGACCAACCGGAGTTGGAAAAACATATTTGGCAAAAGTATTGGCGCAATTTCTTTTTGACTCAGAAGACGCACTTGTGCGGGTTGATATGAGTGAATATATGGAGAAATTTGCTGTTTCACGCCTTGTTGGAGCTCCTCCCGGATATGTAGGTTATGAAGAAGGCGGACAGTTGACCGAAAAAGTTCGGCGTAAGCCATACTCTATCGTACTACTTGATGAAATTGAAAAAGCTCACCCGGATGTATTCCATTTATTACTTCAAGTATTGGATGATGGCGTATTGACAGATAGTCTGGGCAGAAAAGTTGATTTCAAAAATACCATCATTATTATGACTTCCAATATTGGATCGCGTCAACTTAAAGATTTCGGCTCTGGTGTTGGATTTTCTACAGCTGCAAAGAATGCTTCAAAAGCAAATTATGCAACGGGTGTTATTGAAAATGCGCTTAAACGGGCATTTGCACCTGAATTTTTAAACAGGATCGATGATGTCGTTATTTTCGACAGATTAGAACGTGAAGACATTCATAAAATCATTGATATTGAATTGAAACACCTTTTAACACGTGTTTATGATTTAGGTTATCAAATGAAAGTTTCATCAGCAGCAAAAGATTTTATCGCTGAAAAAGGATGGGATGCACAATTTGGTGCCCGACCGCTAAAAAGAGCTATTCAAAAGCATATCGAGGATCCTTTAGCTGAAGAAATCATCAAAATTAAAATGGTTGAAGGCGATATAATCAATGTGGATTATAGCGAGAAAAAGAAGGAAATTGTCATTAAAATTAGCAAACCTAAATTGCCGGTAAAACAAGTCAAAAAAAAATAGGCTCTTAAGTTTTTCATAATTTAGAATCTCTTCTTGTTAAGTCTCTAACCCTTTTGTGGTCTAGGGATAAGAAATATTTTGGCTATTCGTTTGAATATGAAAATTTTAAAATTTTGCTTCTTATACTCTTGATCATTATATTTGCGCTTTTTAAATTTTCACGATATTAATAGTAATTATTCAACTAATTAAAACACCTTAAAATGGCAAATGATCAACTAATTAAAGGGGGTGAATTTTTATTGACGGAAGCCCAAGCTAATCGAACTTTTATACCAGAAGAATTTGATGAAGAGCAACGAATGATTGTTCAAACCTGTGAAGATTTTTTAGAAGCTGAGATATATCCTAATCTTGATCGTATTGATAAACAAGAAGCTGGTTTGATGCCTAGTTTAGTTTCAAAAGCCGGTGAACTGGGACTCCTAGGAATTTCAGTTCCTGAGGAATATAATGGTTTTAATCAAAGCTTTATTACCAATATGAGAGCTAATGAAGCCATGGGTGCAGCCAACTCATTTTCGGTTGCCTTTATGTGCCACACAGGTATTGGAACATTGCCAATTCTTTATTACGGTAATGAAGAACAAAAACAAAAATATGTACCTCAATTAGCCAGTGGTGAATTAAAAGCTGCCTACTGTTTAACAGAACCCGGTGCTGGTTCAGATGCAAATTCAGGAACCACAAGAGCTGTATTATCGGAAGATGGAAAACACTATATTTTAAATGGACAAAAGATGTGGATCACCAATGGTGGATTTGCTGATGTTCAAACTGTTTTTGCGAAAATTGATAACGATCGGGTTTTAAGTGCTTTTATTGTTGAAAGAGCTTGGGAAGGTGTGGTTATAAACCCGGAAGAGAAAAAAATGGGGATTAAAGGTTCATCTACTACTCAAATATTTTATAATGATGTGAAGGTTCCTGTTGAAAACCTACTTGGAAAAAGAGGTGAAGGATTCCGTATTGCTTTGAATATTCTGCATATTGGAAGAATTAAATTGGGAGCTACTGTTATTGGAGCCGCAAAAAGCGCGATCAACCACTCGGTAAAATATGCAAATGAACGCAAACAGTTTTCGCAGCCAATTTCTAATTTTGGTGCAATAAAATTTAAACTTGCCGAACAGGTAATCCAAACTTATGTTACCGAATCTACTGTTTATCGTGCAAGTAAAGATGTAAATGATACAATTGAGGCTTATAAAGCTGAAGGAATGGCGTATGGTGAGGCTAATATCAAAGGAACTGCTCAATTTGCAATAGAATGTGCATTGTTAAAAGTATTAGGCTCAGAAGCACTTGATTACGTTGTTGATGAAGCCGTTCAAGTTTTTGGTGGAATGGGATATTCAGCTGAAGGCCCAGTTGATAAAGCATATCGTGATTCAAGGATTAACCGGATTTTTGAGGGAACTAATGAAATTAACCGTTTATTAATTGTTGATACGGTTTTAAAACGATCGATGAAAGGCGAAATTAATTTATTCGAGGAAGCCAAAAAGGTAGTCGAAGCTTTAAACGATACAGTTAGTCATGAATTTGTAATTCAAAATTATTTTGAAGAAAAACGTGCCTATATTAAAAACTTTAAGGATGCTGTTTTAATGGTATTGGGAGTTTCTTCTGAGCATTTCAAACGTAAGTTTGATCAGGAACAGGAAATTTGGATGAATATTTCAGATATGATTATTCAACTTTATGGATGTGAATCTACCATGTTAAGAGTTGAAAAACTTGAAAAAATGAAGGAAGATAGCGATGATAATGGGGATGGTGTAGAATCATTAAATCTTAATAAACTTATACTTAACGTAAATGTTTATGATGCTGCCGATCGTATTTATAAAGCCGGAGCCGATGCCATTAATTCATTTACAACTGGGAAACAGCAACAATTGCTCTTAAATGCGCTTGCAAAATTCACAAGGGTAGCTCCTGTGAATGTTAAAGAAGCACGAAAAGCAATTGCATTAAAGCTAATCGACGATAACTGTTATAAATTCTAAAATTATCAGATTTCACAAAAAAAATCCCCCCGATATAATCGAGGGGATTTTTTTATTCATTATATCATCACATTTTTAAAATTGCTTTTGAAATTACAATACGCTGAACCTGATTGGTTCCTTCATAAATCTGACACAGTTTCACATCACGCATAATTTTTTCCACTCCAAATTCAGTAGAATATCCATCTCCTCCCATTACCTGAACAGCATTGGTTGCAATTTCCATTGCTGTATCAGAAGCATAAAGCTTAGACATTGCAGATAATTTTGAGGCAGATCTTACACCATTATCGTATTCCCAGGCGGCTTTCCAAGTTACCATTCTTGCTGCTTCAAGTGAAGTAGCCATGTCGGCTAACATAAATCCTATTGCCTGATTTGATGCAATGGGTTTGCCAAATTGTATTCTTTTTTTCGACCAATCTCTTGAAATTTCATAGGCTTCACGGGCAGCACCAACACTTAATGCGGCAACACCAGTACGGGTTCGATCAAAAGTTTTCATTGCAAATAAAAAGCCGTGTCCTTCTAAACCCAATCTGTTTTCAACAGGCACTTCAACATCAGTAAAAATAATTTCATTTTGAACTGAAGCTTTTTGTCCCATTTTTTCTAAATGAGGTTTAATCTCAATCCCCGGTAAATTAGAAGGAACAACAAATGCAGTTAAACTTCTTGATCCCTTTTCGGGATCGGTTTGCGCAAAAACAGTGAAGAATGAAGCAACCTCTCCATTGGTAATAAATCGTTTATGACCATTCAGTATATATTTATCACCATGCAATATTGCAGTTGATTTAATACCCTGAACATCAGATCCTGCATTCGGTTCTGTTAAACAATAAGCTGCAACAGCTTTTTCTTCAACAATTTGTCCGAAAAACTTATTTTGTTGTTGTTCGTTGGCAGCCAATAACATCGGAGTTAAAGCCAAGGTATTTGCATCAATACAAATCCCGATTCCGATACAAGCTGCTCCTAATTCTTCGGATGCCAATGCACTATCAAAAATATTAAATCCATTTCCGCCAAATTTTTTAGGCATCGGACCATTCATGATCCCTTCGCCATATGCTTTCTTAACAATATCCCACGGAAATTCCGCTAACTTATCATACTTAAGACGCTCAGGTCGGATTACTCTGTCTGCAAAATCACGGTACTTTTCAACGATTTGCTGCTGTTCATTTGTTAATGAAAAATCTATCATTTTTAAAAAGAATTATAGGTTAGTTTTGATTTATTTTAGTAATAAATTGACAATCTAGTACTCCAGTTAATACCAGTTGTTACGCTTTTAACAAATATAAATAAATTTATCAAAGTATCGATATCTTGATAAAATTAAGTACTGAAAACTGTTATAAAACAAATCATCATATTTAATTATAGGTTAAATTTAAGCTCTTAAAAGAATGTGATCATTTGAAATTTATAAAATATTAAAATAATGCAAAAATTTTCGTTTCATATCCCAACAAAAATCATATTCGGAACAGGTGCTATTTCTAAACTGCCTTTAGAAATTCCAGATTCAACTACTTCAATTTTAATTGTTACGGATCAAAATTTACATCAAAACACAGGTATTATTAATCAAATCAAATGCCTTTTGTCAGATCACAAAGTTTTAGTATTTGATCAAATTGAAGAAAACCCGACCATAGAATCTGTGGATATTGGAGCTGATTTTGCAAAAAAACACCATGTTGATTTAATACTTGGTGTTGGTGGTGGTTCAAGTATGGATGCTGCCAAGGGAATTGCTTTAACAGTAAAAAATGAAGTACATTTTGAATATTTCCTGAAAGGAGAAGTTCCCAAAAAGTTGCCTTTACCCATCATTTGTATCCCAACAACATCGGGTACCGGAAGCGAAGTGACACCTTTTGCTGTTTTTACTGATAGAATTGATGAGTCAAAAAAAGGATATTCTCACCCAAGCATTTTTCCATTAAAATCCATTATCGATCCGGAGCTTACCTATTCAATGCCTGAAAGCGTTAGAATTAATACGGGGTTGGATGTGCTGGCTCATGCTTCAGAAGCTTATCTCTCTTTAGAATCCAATAAGCTAAATGATCAAATTGCATTAGAAAGTGTCAGACTTGTAATTTCAAATTTACCTTTGGCAGTAAAAGGAGATCAATCCGCTATTAATTTAATGGCTTATGCTTCTGTATTGGCTGGTATTGCTATAACTCATGCCAGTACTATTTTACCGCATATCATGGGTTATCCGCTTACTGTATTTCATCAAATACCGCATGGTAAAGCAAGTATATTAACCCTTCCGGCATTTCTCGATTTCTTAGAAAAAATCGATGAATCAGAACAAAAAATAAAAAACCTGAAATCAATATTTAATTTGGCAGGAGGATTATCAGGTTTTTTGAAAACCCTCGGTATTTCATCGAAGCTAAGCGATTATGGTATAAGTGAATCAGAAATTGATTTATTTGTTGAAAAGACAATACATAAAGATGATATCAAAATTACACCGGGTAATATTGATCGTCAGATTATTCATAAACTTTATTATAATTCGCTCTGATTATATTTAAATTATAGCTTTAAACGAAATCCGAAATTGGCAAGAATATAGGAAATTGGCCTTTTATCAACTCTGATATCATTGGCAGTCCAAAATGTAAATTCAGCATCTGCATGATTATAGGATGAATTCACGATCAAGCTCCACCCCTCTCTGATTTCATATTCCAGATCGAGTGAAACTTGATAAACAAAAGTATAATCCTTAGCTGCAGTAATTTCGAAATATTCCGGACCAAATAAATAATACTTTGGTTTATTCAACTGGTAAGGAGTTTGAATATCCATTATGCCGGCATTTATTCCTCCTTGTAATTTTACTTTTTGGAAAATAGCTCTTTCATAAAAAACGCCACCCATCGCGGTAAGCGGAATATATGGATCGGAACGAATACTAATATCTGAAAGAAAAGGATCTGAAGCGACTTTAACCCATCCCAAACTTGCAACATCAACCGGATGCATTGATCCACCTAGTGATATTCTAACACCAAATGGTGGCTTTGCCAACCAATTAATATTTAAAAGTACATTCCCTCCTGGTTTTGTAAAACTACCCTCATTCAAAACTTGACCTTTATATTTACCAATTGGTAGCGACAATCCACTACTCACATCAATCGAAAATTTATTATTCTGACTAAATGCAGAGAAACTTAATAGTAAAATGAAGTACAAAAAATAGTTTTTCATGTGTTATTTTTAGAATTTATTAAATCGGTCACATAGCTTGTCCCGATTAATCGGGAGAATACGCCATGAAATAATTATTCTCGGTATATGTGAAATTTCATTTCTCATGGCTATTTCATAGTTATGCTCTAAAAAGAAATGGTATTGAGATATATGTTTACGACAACAACAGCTAACTGAATATCTAAAATTCTTATGAATAAGAAAAAATATCCGAGTGATTTTATCTTTTTCAGGAACATGATAATTCCAATAATAAAAAATAAAATAGAAAAAATAAAAAGCTGAAGAATCATTTTATGCGTTTTTTGACAAAACTAATAAAATTGCTCGTACGAATTAACAGAACAATCTGTAAAACAAAAAGAGGAATTTTTCCTTATCAGGCCAAATTCCTCTTTAATTATAATTTTTTAAATGTTTATTTCACTCTTTCCAAGAATTCAACTTCAAATATCAATGGGGTAAATGGTTGAATCATAGGAGGTCTTCCTGCTGGTCCGTATGCTAACTTCGAAGGAACCAACCAAATTGCCTTACCGCCAACACGCATTAATTTAATAGCTTCATGCCATCCTTGAATTATTCCCGGTTTATCAACAGTAAACTCAAGAGGTTCATTCCTTTTAACAGATGAATCTATAGTATCATTATTTAACGTGGTCAAGGTATAATGTACTTTAACTTTATCACCACTTATTGGAATTTCTCCCGTTCCAGCCAAAGTTTCAATAAAATACAAACCGCTTTCGGTAGGGCTTACATTATATTTATGATCACTTAAATACTTTTTAATTGCAGCTTGTTCATCATCTGCCAGCTTCTTATTTTGAGCCTCATCTTTCGCAGCTTTTTCTTTTTCGAAAATAGCCTTGTCTTTAATGTCAACAACTTCAATATCATAAACAAGTGGTGTGTAAGGTCCTAAGCGTTCACCAGCTCCTTCTGCACCAAAAGCTAAACTTGAAGGAACGATGAATGTAGCTTTATCACCTTGTCTCATTTGACCGATAGCTTTATTGAATCCTTTGGTATCAAATTGAGTTCCATACTCAAAATCAATTAATTCACCTTTGGTATAGGTTGTGAATAATGTATCTCCAGTTGTAAACTTCAGCGTATAATTAATAAGTATAATTAAACCATTTGCTACTTTTTTACCGGTTCCCTTTTTTGTTTGAATGATGTATAAACCTTCTTCATCGGGTTGGGTAGTAATATTATTCGCTTTTAAATATCCTTCAATTAATTCGGGCTCTTTATTACGAATTGCTTCCATTTCAGCTTCCTTCTCCATATCTGCTTCTTCTCTGGTTTGAAATTTTTTCATTTTAATATTGAAGTAGATATAACTTGAACTATCAATATATGAAGGTAAACTTGGGGCTCCAGCTGTGATATAGAAAAAAGAATCCGCTTTTATTGCAAATTCAGCACTATCACCTTTAGCCATCATTGCAATACACTCGTAAATATCTCCGGCATATTGTGGCTCTTGTAAAATGAGTTGAAATGCCTGTGGGATTTCATTACTGTTAAATAGCATACTATCGCCTACTTTATAGGACATTCCAAGAGTTACAACATCTCCGGCTTTAGGTAATAAAGAATCGGTTTTCACATAAAACTTATAATATAAGCCGGAACTTGTTTTTTTATAGCCCTTAAACTGTGAGTTACAGGAAACAGATAAAAAAGCTATCATTACTGAAAGGACGAGTACTAATTTTTTTTGCATCATTTGGTTATAATTGATTGTAAGAAATAAATGTATTTTAAACTCATTCTAAGGGTGCGAAGATAATAAAATTAATTTTTGTTGCCTAAAACAGAATGAACTGTTTTAAACAAATAATTAAAGTATTTCATTTTTTTGATTTTCAAATAGTTTGATCATTCTTTCTATGGTTTTATCCATTGATTCATACGAATTTCCTCCTGCAGCTTTCTGATGCCCTCCTCCTTCAAAGTATTTTCGTGCAAACTCATTTACCGAAAAATCACTTTTTGAACGAAATGAAATACGAATCAGCTTATCGCGCTCAGTCAATAATATTGCCACATTCACCTTATCTATCGAAAGTGCATAGTTAACAATACCTTCAGTATCGCCAACCTGATGATTAAACTTATTTAAATCTTTCTTATATAAATAAATATAAGCGATACCTAAATCGGCTCGTACAACAAGCCGTTCATTTAAACAAAAACCTAACAAATTAAGCCTGTCTTCTGAAAATGTGTCATAAACCAATCGATGAATATGCTCACCATCAATCCCTGATTCAATTAAGGCACCGGTTATATAATATGTTTTAGGACGGTTACATGAATAACTGAAACTTCCTGTATCCGTAATTATTCCAACATATAACGCTTCTGCAAGTTGCAAATTGATTAAGTCGGTATCACCTGCTTGAGCTATGAGATCATAAATTAATTCGGAAGTTGAAGATGTTTCAATTGTTGAGTATATAAACTCAAAATTTGTGTCAGGATCCAAATGATGATCAATCAGGATTTTTGTTCCCTTGAATTGTTCCAGAACAGTTTTCATATCCCCTGTACGATGCAATGCATT
>Ga0268283_1000943_pt1 | contig 15686 bp, 18 predicted proteins | sample saktaG_13_FD_190140 | JGI IMG/M metagenome (GOLD analysis project Ga0268283, IMG submission 190140) | Saline water microbial communities from Sakinaw Lake, British Columbia, Canada - sak_2013_06_06_36m | ecosystem: Environmental > Aquatic > Non-marine Saline and Alkaline > Saline ... | reverse complement strand
GCTGATTTTGTTTGTACCGCGTGCGGATATACGGCCAATGCGGATGATGTTGGCGCTATAAATGTAAGAACCCGAGGACACATGGCGTTAGCCAGTCGGGAGTTAGCCTGTGAAGTGAATGGTGCAGTAATGCCGTCAGCAGCAGGAACCCGCGGTAAGCAGCGATGCAAGACCGCTCCTAGTAAAACAGGAATCACCGTCTCTTTAGGGCGGTGAGGATGTCAATGTCATTAAATCTGATCATGAAAAAGGTTCAAACAAACTGGCTGATTTTCCCTGAAAAACCAGCCAGAATTACTATTTGCTTTTAATCGCTTTTTTTAACACGAATCTTACTGCCGGCAATATCTTTACCATTCAAGGTGCTGATAGCCGCTTTAGCTTCACCTTGTTTAGGCATTTCAACAAAACCAAATCCCTTTGAAGTGCCCGATTCCTTGTCTATTACCAAGTCGCATGACTGAACTGCCCCGTGAGCTTCAAATAAAGCCTTAAGCTCTACTTCTGTGATTGTCCGAGCCAGATTACGTATAAGTATTTTCATTGGAGGTTCCGGTTTACTTTAAATTTTAGAAATTATACAGCTTCTTAATATTTCATTTTGGATATCAGCAAGGGAGTTAAACTTAACAAGATTTGACATCAGAATTCTAGTAGGGTTTGTGTAATAATTGAAGCCTATGTCTATGGCTCATTTTAAAAGACACAATTAACCCTGAGTGCCTTATAATCTTAATGGGTGAGTTATTAATGACATAAATAGATTTAATCCTGCCAAAACTCAATATCCTTTAGAGGACACTATTTATGACTAGCCACTCTCAGAATCCACAGCCTAATCGCCAGACGCTTTATGTTGCAATAGCGCTAGTTCTTGGTATTGTTGTTGGCGAACTACTCAATCTGACATTGGGTCATTCCGGAGCCGTTAAGCCAAACCCTTTTTTTAGTCAGATCATTGAGATTTTTACCGTATTAACGGATATTTTCTTACGCTTGATAAAAATGATTATCGCCCCTTTGGTGTTTTCGACTTTGGTGGTTGGCATGGCTAAAATGGGTGATATACAAACGGTTGGTCGTATCGGTATCAAGGCTTTACTCTGGTTTTTTTCAGCATCTCTATTCAGTTTATTATTAGGCATGATGCTGGTTAATGTATTTGAACCCGGAAGTGCTTTACATATTGATTTACCTTCAATAGGAACAGAAACGGGGTTGCCGCAAGTTAAGCCGACATTGGGAAATTTTGTGGCACATATATTCCCAAAAAGCATCATAGAAGCAATGGCTACCAATGAGATTTTACAAATTGTAGTCTTTGCCATGTTCTTTGGAATAGCTTGCGCATCAATTGGTGATTTGGCCAAACCAACAGTCAAATTACTCGATTCTTTAAGTCACATCATGCTTAAAGTTACCAGCTACGTTATGCATTACGCACCAGTTGCTGTATTTGCTGCTATCGCCTCGGTTATTGCTCAACAGGGCATTGGTGTGTTGGTATCGTATGGCAAATTTATCGGAGAATTTTATTTTGGACTGTTGTTGCTTTGCTGCGGATTAGGCATTGCCGGATTTTTATTTATCGGTCGCCGAGTATTGTCATTAGTTCGCCACATACGTGAGCCCATGTTGTTAGCCTTTGGTACAGCAAGTAGTGAAAGTGCTTACCCCAAACTATTACAACAACTGGAACGCTTCGGCTGTGATGAAAAAGTCTGCGGACTGGTGTTGCCTTTGGGCTATTCATTTAACCTTGATGGCAGCATGATGTATATGACTTTTGCAGTTTTGTTTATTGCCCAAGCATACGGCATAGACATGGCTTTAGGTGATCAGCTAATCATGTTGCTGGTTTTATTGTTTACCAGTAAAGGTGTGGCAGGGGTACCTAGAGCATCATTAATAGTTATCGCAGCAACCTTGAACATGTTCGATATACCTGAAGCAGGATTGTTACTGTTACTGGGTATAGACCAGGTTTTGGATATGGGACGCAGTGCAACCAATGTTTTTGGTAACAGTATTGCTGCAGCAGTCGTTAGTAAATTGGAAAAATCATTACGGTAGATACTTTTAAGTTTAATCACAACCTTTATAGTTTCTTGATTTGCAATCATTTGCCATTTTCTGAGCAACTTCTAATTGCTGTTTGCTCATCTGACTTGCTATTTCATCTCGATGTTCTGCGGCATCAAGTTCTCCTTGCGCGGCTGCAAGATATTTCCACATATAAGCTCGCATATCATCTTGAGCAACACCTTCGCCCATATCGTACATATAGCCAAGGTTATTTTGTGCTTTTGCGTAGCCTTGAATTGCAGCTAATCGAGTCCATTTAAAAGCTTCGTTGTCATTTTCGGATACGCCTTTACCTAATTGATACATTGTTCCGAGAGCATATTGTGTTTCTGCATTACCTTTTTTTGCTTTTTTTAGTATCGATTCATAATCAGCAAATGCACTGTTTGGGGAAATTAAAAATACGCTTAAAAGTAAGATGTTGACTTTATTCATGTCGGGTCCGTAAATATCAAATTATCGCAACTAGTATACTTAAATTGTAGATATATTGAGTAGGATTGTAAGGCTAAGCTCAATAAATGTTAAATGTAAGCTATGGATTAATCCTAAAAATAGTAATTAATCCACGAAGAGCAATTAAGACAAGAAAGAAAAGCAGTCTATTATCTTGTGCAGCATTTCATTTATCATGTGACGGGCTATTATTTTGAGAATTACAAGGTTTAACACTCAATTTTTGTTACTCGATAATATGGCGTTCTAATCATGGGAAGGTTGGTGTAAAAAATGTAATGGTTAACTCAATGTTACTGACAGATTTTTAGTGAAGAGCGTTGACTAGGCAAGCAATGGTTTAACGGTTATCATATGCATTTATGTACATCAATGTTTTACTGAGAGTGATTAACCAGATTGGCGTAACATTTGTGGGATAATTTGTTCTGATATTAAATAATTGGCTGTATTTACCGTTTTGCTATGTCAGCAGGGTATAACTTATTAATCAATAACTCTATTTAACCTTAATAATAACAGGAGACACACATGGCAATATCACTTAGTAAAGGCGGTAACGTTAATCTTAGCAAAGAAGCACCGGGATTAAATAAAATCGTGGTGGGATTAGGTTGGGATTCTCGCGCTACTGATGGTGCAGCTTTCGATTTGGATGCTAGTGCATTTTTGATCAAGCCGGATGGCAAAGTGAGATCAGATAGCGATTTCTGTTTTTACAATAATAAAGTGGTTGGCGATGGTGCAGTACAACATGCTGGCGATAATACGACCGGTGTGGGTGATGGTGATGATGAAACTATAAAGGTAGAGTTGTCTAAAATCCCCGCTGATGTTGATAAGCTGGTTTTTGCCGTGACTATTCATGAAGCCGAACAGCGTAAACAAAATTTTGGTCAGGTTAATCATGCCTATATCCGTATTGTTAATGAGCAAGGTGGACAAGAAATAGCCCGTTATGATCTAAGTGAAGATGCTTCAATTGAAACAGCGATGATCTTCGGAGAAATCTATCGTGTAGGCGCAGATTGGAAATTTAAAGCCGTTGGACAAGGCTTTGCGGGTGGTCTTGGATCTTTGGCTGCTTCTTTTGGTGTAAGTATTTAAGCTTTACTTACATTCGGTTCTATCTCAGTAATCGTTGCTTCTTTCTTGATGGACATCAATGGTATGAGGGGCGTAATGGTTCATTTTTATCTTCCCCATCGTAACCCTCTCCTAAAGGAGGGGGGGCTTTAACTTCTATAGTGCCTTGTTTAATTGCAAATAAAAAATACATAGATACATTGCATTAGTTCAAGACGTTTTTCAACAGTAGCATTTAATTTCAGGAGTCGTGTATTTATGGCTATTAATTTACAAAAAGGACAAAAAATCTCGTTATCGAAAGAATCGGGTGGTACCTTAAGTAAGGTCGTTATGGGTTTGGGTTGGGATGCCAAAAAAAACAGCGTAGGTTTATTGAAAGGTATGTTTGGTGGTGGAGCAAAGAGCAGTGCCATTGATTTGGATGCGTCTTGTGTATTATTTAACGAACAAAATACAGTGGTTGATACGGTTTATTTTGGTCAATTAAAAAGCCGTGATGGCAGTATTGTGCATACGGGTGATAATCGTACTGGCGACGGTGATGGTGATGACGAGCAAATTATCGTTGATTTGGATAAAATCCCTGCAATAGTTAAATCATTAGTCTTTACAGTGAGTTCTTATACCGGCCAAACGTTTGATACGGTTGAAAACGCGTATTGCCGTATTGTTGATAATAGTAATAACAACGAAATTGCCCGATATACCTTAAGCGCACAAGGTTCTCATACTGGTCAAATAATGGCTAAGTTATATCGTCATAATGGTGAATGGAAGATGCACGCCATAGGTGAAAATGGCACGGGTAGAACTATAGCAGATATGTTGCCGCAAATTGTTGTTCATTTGTAATGAGAATATGGTTTAACAAAACATTCTCAACGATTAGCGCTGTTTTTAGAGATCTTCGTCAGTCTAATGCTGATGGCGAAGTCACCTTGATATGCTCCCACTCTCACGCAACGGCATCTGCTTTTTTGGCGGCTGATGAAAGTTATCTTGAGCCTGCTAATTTAAACGGCCTTGATTATGTCGAGTGGTGCGTGAATTTTTGTCGTCAGCATCAGATTAATTTATTTTGGCCCGGCAAAGAAGCGGCTTTGCTTAGTGAATATCATGAGATGTTTCAGGCGATTGGCGTTCAGGTCATGTCGGTTGCAGATTACCAAACGTTGATGATGTTGCATGACAAAGCTGTTTTTTATGCGGAATTAAATCCTGATATAGCAAAAGTGATGGATTTTATCGCTGTTAATAATGTTGATGAGTTCGATGCGGCTGTTACTGAATTATCAGCAAAACATCAAAGGTTGTGTGTTAAGCCGGCAGTTTCAGTTTTTGGTTTGGGCTTTCGGGTTTTAGATACGAAGCGAGATAGCATTGCCCATTTACTAAAGGGTGTTGAATATCAAATTCCGTTACAAGAGTTGCGTGACGGCATGAATAAAACACCGCAATTCGATACGCTATTGGTTATGGAACATTTGGGTGGGCATGAATGGAGCGTGGATTGTGCAGGAAGACACGGCGAATTACTGTGCGCGGTGCAACGAAAAAAATCCCCATTGGCAGGTCATGGTCAAACCATAGATAACAACCCCGAGATACAAATTACGGTGACGCGCTTAACCAAGCATTACCGACTTAACGGTTTATTTAATATTCAGTTTAAAGACAGTGAAAACGGGCCGCGTTTACTGGAAATTAATCCAAGACCTTCCGGTGGCTTTGGTATGGCTTGTTTGTCCGGTGCACATTTGGCACATATTGCCTTGCAAGGTATTAAAGGTGAAAGCTTTAAATTGCCTATTATCAATTATGGACTTAGAGTAACTGAGGTCAATACGCCAGTGGTTTTGCAAGCTTCTTAATAAGGGTTTGTTGTTTTCTGTTAAAACCATTTCTGAAAGCTAATGTTTTATAATACTTAATGTCAAGAACATTAGTGGGTCTTAAAAATGCCCTTCAATACAATAAATTTTATCGTTATTAAATACATCAAATACATCGAAATGGTCGGTGTGTTAATGCGAATTTTCAGTTTCTCGTTGGTGAGTTGGCTGGGCGCAGAAAGTCCGTTCTTATTTGTCTGGGCTTTTAATACGACTGATGCAGTCTTACTCTCTTGGTGTTCAATTCTTAAAAAAGATAATGCCTATACCTTGTTGAATGTCTTTTGGATTCTGGTGGGTGTCGTTGGAATGTTGAGAGCCAGTGCTTTTTCATTCTTGGAATTTAAAGTTGCCGGGCAGTATGCTTTTGTTCAACTATCCAGCCTTTTTAATTAATAACTCATCCAATAGCGACCTAAACAACATAACTATGCACAAAACAGTTACCATCAAGTTAGATACAGGTATGCTTCAGTTCCATGTTGAACCTGGACACATACCACTTAAGCGTTTGCTGGGTTTTGCGGCTCGGGTCAGTAGTAAACGTAAATTTTTGCTGGTTAGTAAAGTGTTGGGTAAACATTATCCGGTTACGCCCAAACTCATGAGTTGGTCTTATCGCGCCTTGGCAAGAGCGGTTTTAAAAAAAGGGGCAGGGGCGTCGTCATTGTGGATAGGCATGGCTGAAACAGCAACAGGGCTGGGTTATGGGGTGTTTGAAGCGGCTTGTCATACGGGCGTTCAAAAGGCTTTGTTTATGCAAACTACGCGTTATCACATGGATAAAATAGACCGGCTAGAGTTTGAAGAAGCGCATAGTCATGCTACTGACTTTTTTTTGTATTATCCTGAGCAATCGGATTACCGAAAACAATTCTTAAATGCAGAAACCCTGGTATTGATTGATGATGAAATCAGTACGGGTAAAACCTTTTTACGCCTGATTAAAGCTTATCAAGTTGTTAATCCAGCGGTGCGTAAGGTGTTTATCGTCAGTCTGGTTAATTTCGCGCATCCTGATGATCGTGCCGCTTTGGAATCACAAGCGGGGGTTGCGGTGGAATGGGTGTGTTTTAGGCAGGGTTTATTGTATTTTGAAGACAGTCAAAATGCAGCCATTGATAGTATTACTGTTAATGTGTCAGGTAATGGGGCGTGTAAAAAACATTTATTGGCTTGGCCAGGACGACTGGGAATGGTTGCACCGATTGGTTTGGATGGTGATATTGTTGAACAATTAGTCCAATGCGGTTTTTATTCTGAGCCTAATGATATTAGACCCATTTTGGTATTAGGTACTGGCGAATGTAATGCGCCGGCTTATTTGTTGGGACGGGCGCTGGAAGCTAAGGGTTTTAAGGTAAAGGTGCAAAGTACCACACGTTCACCGATTCATCAGGGCAACGATATTGGGTTGGTCTGTCAATTTGAAGACAACTATGAAGACGGTATTCCCAATTTTATTTACAATTTAAATCCTAATGATTATCGCGACATTATTTTGTGTCATGAAACGTCGCTTAATCAAGCATTAATTGACCGACTGCACGCGTGGCAAGCTATTAGTGCACGGTTTGAACTCAAACAACAAAACCTTAATCATGCAAAGCTACATTTTTTTAGACCTTGATGACACGTTGTTTCAGACCTTAAGAAAATGTGCCTTGGGTACTGATGATCCCAAATTACAGGTTCGGGCTTGTTTGCCTGATGGTACTCCCAATTCTTTCGCGACCCACAAGCAGCAATGGTTGTGGCATTGGCTGGAAAAAGGTTTCAAAATTGTGCCGGTTACCGGACGTGACGGCCATGCTTTTGATCGCGTTATGCTGTCTTTTCAGGAAGAAGTGGTTTTGAATCATGGTGCCGTTATTCTGGATAAAGATCGTACTATTGATCGTGTTTGGATGGATGGCATGATGCATGAGTTACCAGCATATCATGATAAATTACTTGAAGTATGGGCCGAAATTGAGGGCTATTGCCAGCGCTTCACAGGTTTTAAAGCCCACTTGGTTAATGATTTTGAAGTCACGTGGTATGGTGTCATCAAGCATGAAGATGGTACTGAAGCATTACTAAAAACTGTACTGGAAAGTATTATAAAAATTCATCCGCATATTCTGGACGGCAGCTTGTATTGGCATTTAAATGGTAATAATCTGGCTGTTTTACCCAAAATTATTAACAAGGAAAGTGCAGTCAGTTATTTAATTAATGGCTACAAACAGCAACATCCCGAATTAGTGACTTTTGGTGCGGGCGACAGTAACACTGACGCCCCTTTTATGGGGTTGTGTGATTACGCGTTAATTCCTAAAAATACGCAATTGTATCAATCGCTGGCTTTTGCTTAATGAAAAACAGGCTACCTTTTACCGGCAGTTACAGATCTGACGATGTACAGTTTTTATTAAAACCGATGACGCTGGATGATACGCCGGTTCACCTTAAAGAAGCACTGATTCAATCCGGTCAAAAACATTATTCGGAAATGTTGACTCACGAATCCTTACCACCGGCTGACTATTTGCCTTTGTTTTACCGGGCCATGACCTTAAATCAGGATCGTATGGCTGAGCACTTGTTGTTATTGGCAGAGGCTATTCTAGCGACACGTCCGCAAGGTATAACGCTGGTGTCATTGGCTCGCGCAGGAACGCCAGTAGGGGTGCTACTCAAACATGTTTTAAAACGTCATTTTAATGTCGAAGTTGAACATTTCTCTATTTCCATTCTTAGAGATGTCGGCATAGATGCAAATGCCTTGCGTTATATTTTAAAAAATCATACGCCGGAGTCATTGGTTTTTGTTGATGGCTGGACAGGAAAAGGTGTTATCGCACGGCAGTTGGCAAGCAGTTTACAGGCTTTTGAAGTCAGTGATGGCATCACTATTCCCCCTGAATTGTATGTGTTAACCGATTTGTCAGGGTGGGCTAAGGTTGCAGCGGCTTCAGAAGATTATTTAATTCCTTCCAGTATCTTAAATGCTACGATATCGGGACTGGTGAGTCGGTCAGTTTATGATCCGCACACAGCTAGCCCTACTGATTTTCATGGTTGTCTTTATTATGAACAATTTGCAGAACATGATTTATCAACTTTTTTTATCGATTCAATACTTGAGCGAGTGGCTATCATAAGGCCTGCTTTTGACGGCCGATTTACCGATCATTTGGGTCATTGCGAACAATTACAAACGTCTTCGCAAGCGTTTTTACACTGGGCTACCGAACGTTACGGCATTACTCATCACAACTATATTAAGCCCGGTATTGGTGAAGCAACGCGTGTATTATTGCGTCGTGAAGCACAGTTATTGCTGTTACAGAATTCGGATTGTGAAGCGACCCAACATTTACGTTGGTTAGCCGAGTCCAAGTCTATTCCGATAGCGATTTTTAAAGATTTACCCTATCGTGCAGTCGCGTTAATTAAAGAGATTGAATTATGAGCCAACTATTAAAGTCGTTTTCACCCTGGATGTTGGGGGCGCCACTTTATATGCCGGGAAATCGCCGCGACATTATGGAAATCGCCAATGGCGAAAAGTATTCCATGTTGCGCTCAATGATTTTTTGTACGGAGGATGCGATATCAAAGTCTGAAGTAGATAGTTGTGTGCGCCATATTGGCTTATGCTTGCAAGGTTTTAGAGAGTCTTCCAGTCGATTCAGGTTTATACGCGCGAGAAATCCCGAAATTTTGGCGCGTTTACTGGAGCTTCCTGACATTGAAAAAGTGGATGGCTTTGTATTGCCAAAGTTTACCGAAGACGTATTTAATGCTTATTTTGATCAATTGCAGGGCACGAATTTTAAGGTGATGCCCACACTTGAAACCAAAGAGGTTTTTGATATTAATGCCATGACGGCATTACGTCAGGGTTTATTACAAGAAGATATTGCAAAGCGGGTGTTGATGCTTAGAATTGGGGGTAATGACCTGATGAATCATTTAGGTATTCGTCGGCCCCGCTCTTTTACGATTTATGAAACGCCGTTGGGCAATGTGATCTCACAACTGGTGACTATTTTTAAGCCTTATGGCTTTTCACTGTCCGCTCCTGTGTTTGAATATTTGGATGATTCGACTACTTTACAAAAAGAAATGCAGCTGGATTTGGCGTATGGTTTGCTGGGTAAAACGGCTATCCATCCTACACAAGTATCCATCATTGAAGCGGCCTACACAGTTGATTTGGAAGATTACGAGATGGCGCAAAGCTTAAGTGATATAGAAGCACCGGCGGTTTTTAGAATGCACGACGCCATGTGTGAAGTGGCAACCCATCAAAATTGGGCAACCGATATTATTAATCGACAACGCTGTTATGGCATTAAAGAGGCGTTGTTATTGAAAGAATACGCTGAGTTGTCTATTTAAAGATTTAAAAATGTTAAAATAACAACCACTATAATTTGAAACATCCCTAAACCTATAACGAGGATAGCACATATGAGTTTTGATAATTTTTTAAGCCAATTAAAAACAAAAGCGAATGAATTAAAAACAGAGGCGCTTAAATTTAAAAACAAGGATTTTTTGAATGCCGCCATGGCGGGTTCAGCTCTAATTGCTATGGCTGATGGCAGTATTAGTTCTACAGAAAAACAAAAAATGATTAAGTTCATCGAAAGTAACGATGCGCTGTCGATTTTCACCACCAGTGATGTTATCAAAGCTTTTCAGGATTTCGTGGGTCAACTGGAATTTGATAAAGACATAGGGGAAGCCAAAGCTTATCAAGCAATAGGAAAAATGAAGTCAAATACAGAAGCTTCACGTTTGTTGGTTAGAATGATAATTTCTATCGCTTCTTCTGATGGTCTTTTTGATAATGATGAAAAAAAGATAGCTTTTAAGATTGCTAAGGAATTAGGCATTAACCCATCTGAATTTGAGTTGTAAGTGATAATAAGAAACGCATAAGAATCTTTATAGCAAACGCCACTTATTCGGATAGTATTAAGAATTTATCTATGAAAAAGTGGCGGTTTGAATTAATAGCCCTGCGTATCTATTTGCAACCCAATTATCGGTTCAAGTAGGCGCCTGATTTCTGTGTCAATAAGACCGTCAGGATGCAGTTTTATTATTCGATAACCTGGCGGTGTTTTATCCATACTGAAGGTCTCGCTTTTCGGCGTAAACTGAAAGCAACTTGAAGGCGTTCCAAAAAATCGTAGCGCCCCCATTTTGATATCCATTTCTTGATGAATGTGTCCACAAGTCACAGCTTTTATTTGCGGATATCGAGTGATAATATTCAAAAACGCTTCGTTGTTTTCAATAATCATGGTGTCCAACCACGCGCTTTGGGTTGCCAAGCAATGATGATGAACGGCGATAAGTACGTGGTGATTGGGATGATTAATGAGGCAATCTTCAAGAAATAGTAATTCTTGTTTTGATAAACGACCGACTTCATATCCGCCAAGTATTTGGCTGTTAAGGCAAATGAGTTGCCAATTTTCTAAAAATAGTTGTTTTTGACAGCTTACTTTGTCGGTGTTAAAAATCTCTAGCATGAGCTTATAATCATCATGATTACCGGGAAGGCAAATGCTGAGTGTATTAGTCGCCTTAATTTTATTTAATATACGTTGATAGCTGTCGGGGCATGGATCTTGAGCCAAGTCACCGCTAACCAGTATTAAATCAAAATAATTATTTTCACTAAAAGCTTGTTCAAGAACGGCTTTAAAATAATACTCTGTGCTGATCCCTTTAAAGGTATCGTCCTTGCCAGGCATTATGTGGAGGTCTGTTATCTGTAATATTGAAAAGCTAGTCATGGCCGGTATTATTCAATAGCCTTAATAAAAATTTTAGAATTTCTTTCCGGTTTATATATCACTTTTAGAGGTATAGGCAACTCATTGATATCTATAGCTAGAAAGCCACGCTCAATAAACCAGTGCATGGTTTGTGTGGATAAAACGTATAATTTTTTAAGTGCCAATTGTTCGGCTTTTTTATAAACATAATCAAGCAATCGAGTCCCTCGGGCTGATCCTTGATAATCATGATGAACTGCAAGGCAAGCAATAGCGCCAAAATGATCGTCAATATTTGGATGCAAAGCTGTACAGCCAATAATCAAACCGTCTCTTTCGATGATAATGTAATCTGCTATTTCCATTTCAATTTTTTCTCTGGAACGTTTGGCCAATATGCCTTGTTGCTCCAGGGGTTTGATCAATTCAAGGATACCTGCTATGTCGTTTAGTGTGGCTGGTCGTAACTCCTCAAAAGGTGTAGAGCTAATCAGTGTGCCGATGCCGTCACGGCTGAATAGTTCTAACAATAACGCGCCATCAATGTTTCGGTCAATTAAATGAATTCGCTCTATATTCGCTTGGCAACTTTGAATGGCTGCTTTTAAAGGCAGGCTAATGGTGTCATCAATGTTCTGATGTTCTTTTAGGAAGATATTAGCTTCGTGAGTGGTCATTTGCCTGATTTGCTCGCCGTTATCCGGATTGCAACACGTTTGCTCCGTTAACAGGATTAATTTCTCCGCTTTTAATGCAATTGAAACAGCGGTAGCAACCTGTTCGGCAGATAGATTGAAAATTTCCCCGCTGGGAGAATAACCAATCGGTGAGATAAGGACGACATTGTTTTGATCGAGATGTTGATGAATGGCAATGCTGTCAATACGACGCACTTCACCGGTATGACAATAATCAATGCCGTCTATTACGCCAATGGGTTTCGCAGTGACAAAATTACCTGACGCCACTTTTAGGCCACAGCCCGCCATAGGCGAGTTTGCTAAGCCCATTGATAACAATGCTTCTATTTCAACACGCACCAAGCCTGCTGCTTCTTTTACGCATTGCAGCGCCAAGTCATCGGTAATACGTAAATGCTTATGGAAAAGGGCAGTGGCTTTGAGCTTAGACAGTCTTTGATCTATCTGTGGACGTATGCCATGAACCAAGACCAAACGTATTCCCAAACTGCTAAGCAACGCAAAATCGTGGACATGATGATCAAAATCATCAGCCATCACCGCTTCGCCACCAAAGGAAATGACAAAGGTTTTATTGCGATGTGCATGGATATAGGGTGATGAGTCTCTAAACCAACTGACGAAAGAGTTTTGTGTATTCATAATGACTATTTTCGCGATTGCCAATAATTGGGCTGCTTTCTCAAGTGCATAAAAGCAATTATTTCTATCTGAGCTGGTCTTGGTCAAAAAATATTTGCATAGGGAAAATGTAATAGTCGACATTTTCTGACATTATCATCTATCTTTCTGTACATCATGGGGTTCCGATATACTCTATTGATGGCATCTTCAACTGCCTCAATAAAGCGTTTTTCTAATCCCGCTTGTTGTTTTTTATAAAATAAAACAGTCTGTTCCAGTTCCTCTTTTGCTTGAGGATGCAGGAAATATTTCATAGATAACGCTGTGTTAGCTCGCTCATAAATTGTTCACCATTAATTAATAATGAAGGATTGGTATCTATTTTATTACAACGTTTTTGTATTTCTTGTCGCCATGCTTCTGAAACAATAAAGTCTTCCTCGAAATCCAGACTTTCCAGTAATATTTCTGCGATATAAGCTCTTGACACAGGTTCAAGTTTTAACACTTGTTCGGCAATAGTTTCTATATTCATAAATAACCTCCAGTTTTGTGCTTACGGCGCAATAACTGAATCATATGTTACGCCAACCTGGATTGTAATAGGACTAACGTTTTTTAGGCACTACGGTGAGTTACGAAACACATGGGTTGTCGGTATGCAAGATGCGCTTTATTGCTTTAGCGCATCTTGCAATCAATCTTAATTATCCGTAACCGCGCCTAACGAAGCCGAACTCACCAGCTTGGCATATTTTGCCAACACGCCACGTGTGTAGCGTGGGGCAGGTTGTTGCCATGATTCTAGGCGTCTGGTTATTTCATGTTCATCAATAACTAATTTAAGCTCATTGGTTTCTGCATCGATAATGATGGTGTCCCCATTTTCAATAATGGCTAGCGGACCACCAACGTAGGCTTCTGGTGTAATGTGGCCCACTACAAATCCATGTGTGCCTCCGGAAAAACGACCATCGGTAATTAAGGCCACTTCTTTACCCAAACCTTTGCCCATAATGGCAGAAGTCGGGGAGAGCATTTCACGCATACCAGGGCCGCCTTTGGGGCCTTCATAGCGAATAACAATCACATCACCCTTTACGATGTCGCCGTTTAAAATACTATGAAGGGCTTGTTCTTCAGCGTCAAATACTTTGGCAACACCTACAAAACGTAAGCCTTCTTTGCCGGTAATTTTTGCAACTGACCCACCCGGAGCCAGATTGCCATATAAAACAACTAAGTGACTGTCTTTTTTAATGGGATTATCCAAGGAGTGAATAACATCCTGATCTTCAGGATAAGGTTTAACATCGGCTAAATTTTCCGCCAGTGTTTTGCCGGTAACGGTTAAGCAATCACCATGCAGTAAACCCTTATCCAGCAGGATTTTCATGAGTGGTTGAATCCCGCCGATTTCAATTAATTCAGTCATCAAGTAATGGCCGCTGGGTTTTAAATCAGCCAACATAGGTACACGCTTACCAATACGGGTAAAATCATCAAGCGTTATATCTACATTACTAGCATTAGCCATCGCCAGAATATGCAACACGGCATTAGTTGAACCACCTAGTGCGATAACAATCGTAATGGCATTTTCAAATGCCGCTTTGGTCATAATATCGCTGGGTTTGATATTGTGTTTTATGAGTTCAAGCACGGCAGCACCGGCGCGTTCACAGTCCAGTCTTTTGTCATTTGAAATAGCTGCTTGGGCCGAGCTGTTGGGTAGACTCATCCCCAGCGCTTCGATCGCAGATGCCATTGTGTTAGCTGTGTACATGCCACCGCAAGAACCAGCACCGGGAATGGCTTTAGCTTCAATATCAGCCAGTTCGGCATCATTAATTTGGTTGTTGGCTCGTGCACCAACCGCTTCAAAAACAGAAACCACATCCAGTTTTTTGTCTTTATGGCAACCCGGCATAATAGTGCCGCCATACACAAAAATGGCGGGACGATTTAAGCGTGATATGCCTATCATACAACCAGGCATATTTTTATCGCAGCCCCCAATCGCAACAATGCCGTCAAAACCCTGGCAACCAACGACAGTTTCAATAGAATCGGCAATGACTTCGCGTGATACCAGCGAGTATTTCATACCTTCAGTCCCCATTGATATGCCGTCAGAAATCGTGATGGTATTAAAGATAACCGCTTTTCCATTGGCGTTATCAACACCCGCTGCAGCAGAATCAGCCAATTTGTTTATGTGCATATTGCAAGGAGTCACCATACTCCATGTAGAAGCAATGCCTATTTGCGGTTTTTTAAAATCTTCACTCTTAAAACCAACAGCATGTAACATGGCGCGACTAGGTGCGCGTTCCATGCCGTCAACAACGAGTGATGAAAAAGGGCGGGTGTTGTGGTCATCTGAATGAGCCATGGGGTCGATTCCTGGTGTTTAAGGTAAAAGTTACGTAGCAAAAGATGCAAGGAATAGGTTTCTTAAGTCTTTATTCTTACACATTGAACCTATATTAATATGAATCCCAGCTACTTTTGCGGCGCCAGCTAAGTTTAGGCAGTATAAAGCCTAAAATGACACCGACAAGTGACAGCAAGCCACCATATAAGAACCAGTCTTGGCTGGCTGTGTCCTTTAAAGCCTGATTTTCAAGTTTATATTGTTGCAATTCTCGTTCAACATTAACGACGCGCTCTTGGAGTTCGTCACGCTCGTTTTTTAATTGGAAAGAATTAGCCGCAGTTTTTTTCAGCTCATTGAGTTCTTTAGCCAATTGGTCTCGTTCTGTTGCCAAAGACTTCTCTAAAGAGTTTCCCGGGGTCAGTTTTTCTTTAAGCGTATTTAATTCAGAGGCCAGTTCGCTGTTATTGGTCTGTAACTGCGCTATTGTTTTGCTTGCAGTGTCTTTAGGGTCAATAGTCGGAGCTTGTTTTGTGGTAAAACGTAACTTAATGTGACCCTCTGTGCCATCTATAAGACGGACTTTAATAAAATCAAATTTGCTTTCATTTTCAATAACCGTCAGAGGTGTTCCAACGGGAAGCAACTTTAAAGCTTTGCCATGAATGCTGGGGGAGCT
>Ga0268283_1000942_pt1 | contig 15697 bp, 24 predicted proteins | sample saktaG_13_FD_190140 | JGI IMG/M metagenome (GOLD analysis project Ga0268283, IMG submission 190140) | Saline water microbial communities from Sakinaw Lake, British Columbia, Canada - sak_2013_06_06_36m | ecosystem: Environmental > Aquatic > Non-marine Saline and Alkaline > Saline ... | reverse complement strand
TTTTTATCTCTGGATTTATTACGTCTATTATAGCGTTGATAAAATGGGACGTATCCCCTTTTATTTACGCTTTTCATATGTTCAATCCCATTGATCATATGTGGGTTAGAATAACTCTTATTTGTTTATTTATTCCATCTTGGATGATTTATAGAGGAATTCAGAATTACGTTAATTTCTTTCCTGTTGTAGATGAGAGTGGGAAAATTCTATGGAGAGATGGTAAAGAACATTGGCAAGTCGATAAAAATATTGAGAAGTTTACAGATTATAATGACGCTAAATGATGTTGGATTGGTTATATAACGTAATAGGTGAAATCACTTTACCAAAGGCTATAATTTATACTATTAGCTTATCTGTGTTATTTTTAACACTTATATCTCTTGGTATAAATTTTTTAGATTGGTTAGTAAACATTTATACATACACAAGATTAGGTTGGTTTCAATTAGGTTATCCAGATTACGAAGAAACAATTATAAAAGTAAGGTACGAAATTTACGTAGTTGGGTTTCCAAGCGGTGAAATCTTTTACGTTGATAGAAGTAAATTACGTAAATTAAAAAGAAAGAAATTGATTAAATGGTCTAATGCTGTAGGTTGTTATTGTTACGACGATAATGACGTAGAAACGATAAAAAAAGCAATTAAACCTATAATAATATATGAGTCAACAAGAAGTAGTACTTATTACGATGTAACTTAAACAAATGCCAAAAATTATACTATCATTATCGTTAAAAGATATAGGTCCTATTCTTAAAGGAATTGAGAGGTATAAAATACGCATTAATGATTGCCCATATTTTGATGGGTCACGTGAGGCTAAATTGTTTTGGGAAGGATATGACGCAGCAAGGTACGAAGATGCTATATCTATAAAAGAAGAATGGAATGAAGAGGTTGAAATATTCAACGGACACGAAATAATAAAAGAAAATATATGAGAACAATTGTACAGTATTTTAGACAGGTATTCTGCCAACACGATTTTATAGTGGACGAAAATCAAGTAGAAATAACTAACAACGGTAGGTTTGTAAAATCAGATAAAAAAGTTTACATGCGTTGTAAGAAATGTGGATGGCATACTAATCATTGGAAATTTTTATAAAATGGACAGAAGAGAAACATTAGAAAGAGGAATGGAAGTTCTTAAATCTAGAAGAGGAGTTGATAGTGTTAGTCCATTTGATCCAGAGCTTGGTTTTGTTACTGACCCAGAGGAAATTAGACAAATTGCTTTAAGATCTATTAAAAGACAAAAAGTTAAAGAAGATCCTTACGGTGAAGAAAATTGGGACGAAGAATTAGATACAATTCACCCTTATCTTGATTTTATAGGGCTTTATCCCGAAACGATTAGACCTTATAATATATCACCAGATGGTTATGAAGCGAACGGAATTGATTTAGGAACCACAAATTCCGGGTATACGATTATTGGCACCAGAAATTATGGCTAAAGTCAACGAGCTCATAACTGATCTTTACGAAGAGAGAAAGGCTTATGAAAAAGTAATAGAAGAGCAAGATAGAATTATATACAAACTAAAAAATAAACTATAATTATGTGGGGATATTCTTATACAACAACGGGAAATAAAACTGTATATGTTTACTTCGGTGAAGGAACAAGTAACGCATATACTTATACATTTGATAATTACGTTAACTGGTATAACGCTACTTCAACTTATGGTCTATAAAGAAGTAGAAGATGATTCTTTTTCATGGTCCTACGTTCAAGCAGATAATAGAGGAATTCCAAATAGGACTGGGGATATTCTTAAATTAACAATATACATTGAAGACGATGAAACTGGCGAAATCTTATTTGAGATAGAACAATATTGGATTAAAGACGATGAAAAGGGGATTTTGTTAAATGATAAAGGCGATAAACTGTTATTTGATAAACCAGAAGAAGCTTTTATGTATATTGTAAAGAATAAAACTTCTTTGATTGAGGTAGTAGTTCAAAAAATGAAAGTGTCTGGTTTTAATTCTTTAACAGATAAAGAAAAGGAAATGTTAAAAGAGTATAATAAGAAAAACAAACAAAGTAAAAACAACAATTTAAAAAACAATTAACAATGGGAAAAGCAAAAAAATTCGGAAGAGTTGAGTACAAAGACAAGGGCTACAAAGTAGTTCCTCTTATGAAAAACGAAAAAGTCAGTGGTCTTTACGGGATTATAGCTGGTAAATATCTTGTATCAGACGCTATGTCTCTCAAGTCAGCTATTGATCTGTTGAAGAGTGACGACTTCAAACCAAAGAAAAAAGACAAGAAATTTAACTTCTAATAAATTAAAAAACATGAAAAAAGGAACAACTATTGCAGTGTTGATTTTAGTTATTATCATACTGTGTTACGTTTTTGTTAAGACAGTCAGTTTCATTATGCCAGTATTAATCCTTTTAGGATTGATCATGCTCTGCGTTGGTGGACTGGTTTGGGTTATTAAATCTTCTTTTACAAAGAAAGATGATACCAAAGTTTAAGATAGAAAGAGAAGGAAATATGAGGTACGTAATCAAGCGTAAAGCTTGGTTACTGCCTCCTCTTTACGAAATGAGGACAATGACTAAAAATGAATTCATTGGTGATTTAACCAATTACGGTGATTACGTCCTTAGTAAAGAAATTGCCACTTTCAAATCTAAGGATCAAGCCTACGATGCGTTACATCAGTACGCACAAATACATGGGATTGTTGAAGTTGTAGTGAAAATAAGGGATAAGTGGTAATTATAAATTCTTTCTCCAGATAAAATAACCATCACGCTCACCACTAAAGGTATAGCCTGAAACAGCAGTTACTATTCTTTTAAGCTCATCTATGGTTAACATGTTCTCGAAAGTGAACTTTAAATCGTCTTTGTGTATGAAAGATATAGGTTTTATATCTATGCCATAAATATTGATATTGTTAGGTAAATTACTGTAAAATTCAATCATAGCAAGATTAACAATATTATTACGTATAATTGTTTCTAATTCTTGTTTACCAAATACCATAGCGTTAAATTGAACTCTACCATTTCCAAGTATATCACCAGTAAGGTCGTTCACTTTAAAAATATGTTTTTGAGGATCATCTAAATCAACATAATTTTCGTAAGTGTTGAAAAATATAGATAGTATATTTTTATGTGCTTTACCTGCTGGTTCTAAACCATTTAAGAACTCATCAATCTTGAGTCCTGGTATCACTAAACTTTCAAAATATTTTGACCAATTTTTAACTTCCATATACTCTATATATTAAATTTTATTTATTAAAAAGAGTGTCCAAAAGTATTAGGAAGATGTGAATATCTACCCTTACATTTTTCTACACCCATTTTATAATCACTCCCCCACATACCAATTTCATCCATAAGAGAATCGTATTCTATTTTATCTTCTTCCGTCATTTTCTCTCTTAAATACGTGGCTAACTTCGTATAATAATTCTCAATACTTTTATCTCTACCCATATCTGTTTTTATTCTATGTATTTGAGTATTAATCGTGTGCATATAATCATTTATAGTTTCGTCTTTATATTTATCTAAGAACATACCGAGTCTTTTCAAGGCTTTGATTCTTTTCCTATCTGAAACAATACCTCTTAACCAGGTTTTCATTTTCAAAAAACCGAAAATTCCTAATCCTGCAGCCAAACATAAAACCACAAGAGATCCTTCTACTAACTCACCAAGAGTAATAACTACATCCATTCCAAAGATGCTAAACTCTTCGTTGATTTTGTTGAACTCGTTATAATTCTTTATATTTTCCATTTTATTTATATATTAATTTTTATTTTCGTTTTTCATCATATCAGCGTAGTTTATAACGTGATTTTTTGCTTTAGTAATAGTATCTAATCTACTTTTCAATATATTATCACCATCTTCATCATCCAACCAATCCCATTCTTTAATATCATTATTCCATTCTTCTTCACCATATGGATCAACCTCTTTTATTCTAGCTTCTAATTCTAATTTCTGTTTTCTTATTTTTTCTCTATTCTCTTTTTGTTTCTTTAATATTTCTTCTTGTCTTTCTTTTGGTAGATTTTTAAACATTGTCCCCTTTAATTCTTCTTCAGCTTTTTGAAGACTTGCTATAGAGTCATTTAATTTTTTTCTTTGTGCTTCCATATCATTAATAATATCAAGCCAACCTCTATACGGATCATCTTTCTTCTTAAAAAGATTTTTTAAACTCCATTCCTCAAATGTTCTTATCATACATCTAATTTATATTTTAATAACCTTTGATCAAAAATATAAGATTGAGATCCTTCATTATACCTGTAAACCAACCCATTCTTCCTTGTATCAAATACATACACATTTCTCCTATTTACAAATGAGAAAAAATCTACGTTGTAATAACCAGAGTTACTTATGTTACTGAAAATATATTGTCCGTCCCTAAGTTCAGCATTTGTGAAAGATTTACATTGTAAAGTCTTCTTTATACCATCAAGTTTAAAACTTATATCTACACCACCATGTGTATCAACACGCTGACCTGGTTTACTCTTCACAACCTCACTCACGTCACCCAGGTTAGTTAAACTTTCAAGAGTCATACATTCCCCCAAATTACCAATATAAGTTGACGTGGCAATTGCTCCCATTATTTTCCAAAATACATTTAGGTTTTCTTGTGGCATAAATATGAATTGTCCAGTTCTATTTAATACAGATTTAAGTCTATCAAGTTCTCTCATATGATCGTTCTTAAAAGTAAAAGGGTCTTCGTTCTTTACTTGATCAGTTGAAATCCAGTAATTTATAGTATTCACAACGTGCATAAAACTGGTCCAGTGTGTATTAACGTAGTTTAATAGCGACCATTTAGGATCAATATTATCGTGAACTGATAGGTAGAATTCTCTAATTTCTTTACTCATTGGGGCTTTAGCTAGTGGATAGTCGGTATCAATAACACCGTAATTTCCTTCTATACCGAGAAGTCTTCCCCATTTACCTTCAGGTTGATACAATTTTTGCATTAGTCCGTTGATATAGTCTGAATAAGATCTTTTAAATCTTGGATTTCCAAACAATTTACCGAACTCTCTAGCGTCTTCAAATTTTTCGAATGCCATATTATTCTTCTTCTTTTTCTTCTAAAGGTTTTATTGCCTTTTCTGGTGCTTTGAAAACGTTTTTGGGATTGGCTGCGAATTTTTTACCATCGTCCCACATTATTCTATATTTACCGTCTTCTCTTAATGTTACAAAGACACCAGTCTTTCCGTCATTTTCTTTACCTTCTCTTTTATATATTACTTTATCACCGGGTTTAAATGGTAAAGGTATATTTTTAATTACATCTACTGGTGTTTTTGTGGCCGTTGGTTTTTCCATTTCCTTTTTAATGTGTAAAGGATTAGGTCTTTTCCAAGTAACATTACCAGTATATAAATAATTTTCCTCTGTATTAAAACCGTGTAAAGTGTCAAAATGGTCTAAAGCATTTCTTCCCATTTGATATTTTTTATCAGTATTAAGTGCACATACCATAGGTGGAAGACCCCCACCATTTCTATTTCTTCTATAAGCTAAATCACTTGATATCCAACCACGTTGCTCTGCGTACATACAGAATAATTCTTTATCTTTATCAAATCTTGTGTAAGTATAATCCATAAATGTTGATCCATCTGGCACAACCAATCTCCAAACAAGTGCCCTACCTAATAATTTATTCTTTTCATCTGTGAGAATAAGTAATTGAATAACATCAGGATTATCTACAAACATTTGCATCTCAGGTCCTTTACTCTTACCCCTCATACAAGAGGCATTTAAGTCACCTCCTCCTTTTACGTATTGATCTTCACAATACCAATATCTTACGTCTTCACCAGATACTAATCTTAATTTATCTGAAAGTCCAGATATACAAATATCAAAAGCAGCCTTGTAAGCGTTAACAAGTGTTTCGATATCTTTATCTGTAAAATCTTTATTTAACATTCTAAAGAATTTACCAGCTTTAACTTGTTGTCTTAATCTTGATTTATAAGGATCTTCTTTGTCTTCCAATCTTTTAAATTTATCAACTGGGAAATAAGAAACCATATCGTTCTTATCAGTAATATCAAAATAAGAAGTAGTCATAAAGGGGACAGAAACTTTAACACCAGTCCTATTCAAAAGCATAGCCATCTGGTTGCTCACCTTAAACGGTAATATCTCTTTATTTTCTAATTTCCTTTTAAGTTCTTCTATATCAATGTCTTTAGATGGTGATAAATTTCTTCTGCCTATTCTATATGAATTTTCGTGTTTTCCTATTTTATATAATCTTTCGCTGAACCTTGCTATGAAATGAACGTCGAATGTATCTCTTGGTTTTTGACCTTGTGATTTACCTATTGTACCGATTTGTCCGTCAAAGTTTATTCCGTCATAATCATTATGTGTTATTACGTATTCACCTTCTTTGTAATCGTAATTGAAAGCGTCTGCTTCGTCTTTAATAACTTTAAGTTGTGTTTTAACTTTATCCATCTCTTCCTGTGTTGCTTCCCTTAAATAAAGTTTTGGTAAAAGATAACCAGTATTATCACCTATCAGATTATCAACATCGTAAAGATAATCACAAAATTTTGTAACAAACTGTACAGCATATTGCTTCCTATTACCACTACCTACTTGATTAACACTTCTAATTATACCAATTTGATTATCAAGTTCCAAACCTTGATAATTACCAGATGCAACTACTACTGTACCAACCTCATATACTTTTTTAAGATCGCCAATTTCTTTTTGTACTGTTTCTAGTTTATCTTTAACTAGTTCTTTTTCTTCTGCTGTAGCGTGGCGTAAATGTATTTTATCAACGTTCAGACCAGCTCTATTTTTAGGAATACCTTCGTTATCTTGATTCATGTAATTATTATTAAATCTATCAAGAAAACCTACCCAATATATAGAATTATTTTTATCATTTCTATCTTCTGGATTAATGCCCCCTTTACCGTTTTGGTAATAAACTATACCTACTTCACCGTCAATATTAACATGTGGTGGTCTATATTGTTTTAATTCACCGACACCAACTACAACTTCGCCGTCTTTATAATCTACATTAAGTCTAGCTGCCTTATTTTTCTTATCATCTCCAACTTTCTTGAGTATCTTTTCGAATTCATCTTTATCGTTTGTTGTAATATTATCTAAAGGGATGTAGAAACAATGGCCTGGTTTACCGATATTTTTATTACCAGCATTAAGTCTTTTACTGAAAGATTCGTCAAATTCTACAAGAATATTACCATATTCTCTCATCGCTAAAATTTTACCAGTCTGGTAATCAAGACAAACCTCATCGAAATCACCATGAGTCATAACACTATCACCAATTGCTAAATCGTCTCTTTTAACCTTGTTTTTAACGTTGGCTTCATTTAAAGTACAGATGAAAGAATTATATTTTTTTATCATTTTATTATTCCTTTTTTAAAACTATCGCCTTGTTTGCTATATATAAAAAAACAAAATCATCTTTTTAAAATGAAAGATAAATTAATTTTTAATAAGAATATGGAAGTTAGACGCTCTCCAATACACGGTTGGGGAGTATTTGCCACCAGTGATATAAAGGCTGGTGAGATTTTAGAAGAGATATATTTTTTAAGAATACCAACAGCCCAGAACGAAGGTTCTTCTATATTCATAGATTACAGATTTAATTTTCCTAGAACCAATTGGAAATATCAAACAATTCCTTTTGGATTCGCTTGTATCTATAATCATTCTAATACACCAAACGCCACTTGGGAAACAGATGCGGAAAATGAATTATTTGTTTTTTCTTCTATTAAGGATATTAAAAAAGACGAAGAAATCTGTACTTATTACGGTGGGGATAATTACTGGCAAGACGGTAGAACACACACTAAAGTAGTTTAATTACCAATTTCTTTCTCCTAACTCTCCTCTATTATACCACCTTATCCTAGGTGGTGGTTCTGGTATTATATACATTTTTCCACCCTGTCTAACGTTATGATTATGACCATCTTCCATATAAAGTTTAACTGTAATTCTATTTATAACGCCCTTATCTCTATTTGAGTGTATATGTAAAATTACGTCAACAACTTTTCCTTCTATATCTTGGTCCCATAATGTTTTGATCTTTACTTGTTGACCTTTAATTCTTTCTTTGAATTTATTTTGTAGATAAACTATAGCTCTTTCAGTAATTTCATCTCTGGATTTTCCAATAAACTTTTCCAGATTTGGAATAGTGATAGTCTTTTTAAATTGTGCAAATTCTGTTATCATATGACTATATATTAAAAAAGAAAAGGGGAGAACTTTTTCTCCCCTTTTTTCTACTCTATTTTTTCCTTTTTCTTTTTGACTACCACTGGTGGTGTTACTTCAATGGGTTTTGGTTTAAATTTATCTAGAATTTGACCTATGATTTTATTTCTTACAATATCTTCTTTAGTAAATTCAAATAGACCGACTCCATCAATATCCTTTAAATTCTCATAAGCATATTTTAGACCTGACTCGTTCTCATTTTTAAACCTATCTATCTGGTTAATATCCCCAGAAAGAATAAACTTAGAATTAAAACCTATACGTGTTAGTAATGTTTTAATTCCCTTTATGGTCATGTTTTGCGTTTCATCTGAAATTAAAATAGCGTTGTCTATATTCACCCCCCTCAAGTATGATATACACAATGGTGCAATAATTTCGTTATCAACCAACTTTTTTCTAGTATCCTCACCTACCATTTTATCGATAAGATAATAAATTGAGTATAGATAAGGATCCATTTTTTCTGTGAGTGATCCTTTCAAAAACCCAATATTATCTTCTGATTCAACGATTGGCGTGATTATGAAGATTTTTTCATACCCCTTAGACGAGTCTTTTAACAACTCTAACGCTTTAGCTATTGATAAATAGCTCTTACCCACACCCGATTCTCCTACACAGATGATAATCTCTTTTTCCTCGATCATGTTGATAAATTCCTTCTGTTTCTGATTCTTACATTTTAAATTTACTTTTTTAAGAAGGACTTCACCGTATTGTTTCTTGGTAAAGATAGCATCTGATGTAAAGCGTCGGTGGTTGCAAACATCGTCAAGGACATCTTCATCCGCGTTGATTGGTGAAAGCATGTTGTTCTTACGTTTTCCCATAGTAACTGATGTTTTTTTGTTCGCAATAAAAAAACCAGATTTATCCCTTTGAGATACACCTGGTTTTTTAGTTTTGAATAAAGTACGCTTAATCATATACCTGAGTATATATTAAACTTTTTTACTAGTTTTTTCTAAAATGGGGGTAAACGTAAGAAGACGTTGATAATCAGAGTGATTATTTTTAGTCAGATAGGAGGGATTTGAACCCTCGATGTCGGTTTTAGAGACCGATGCTTTTGGCCTGGCTAAGCTACTATCCGTTTTGACCCTCGTGTAGGATTCGAACCTACTACCGTCAGATCTAGAGGCTGACACTCTTCCAAATGAGCTAACGAGGGATTTGTGGAGAATTTCACTCCACAAATATACAAATAATCTTTTAAATTAAAAAATTATTTTCTTTTGTAAAAATCACCTTTTTCATCCTTATAAGCCTTCAAAAGTCTATCAGCTTCATTTCTAGCTTTGATCCATTCTTTCTTAGCTTTCTGGATAGCTTCTTCTTTCAAAGATACTTTAACGTGGACTCTTTCGATTCCATAAGTCTTTGCTAATAGGCTGAAGAAACTGTTGACCTTCTTTAACGAAGGTTTCCTTTCGATCCAGAAACAATATTTCTGAATTTTCTTCATTTGATTCATAGACAAATCTTTGAAATTAGTTGAGAGATCTTTATACTTCTCAATATTACCAGTCACCTGATAATCATTTTCTTTAATCCAATTTTCAATAAAATCAATAGTTTTGTAGATTTTATTTTCGAAATCATATTTGTTATAGGTGTACGTAACACCAGCTTTTAATGTTGTTTCCATAATTTTATATTTTATTTTTTGTTGTTTTATATTCACTATCTTTTATTTACAAGTCGATTGTGATTAAACTTGTTTTGCTGGTTTTCCTGTATCACCTTTAAGGCGGCCTACTCTACGACATATCGTTCTCCTTTCTTTTAAAATTTAAATGTACCAATTATATTATTGTTACTATAATCTATTTCTTTGTGTTCTTTCTTCCTTTTCTTATAGAAATCATCTTTCATATAGAATCTTTCATTTTTCATATTATCCTCAAATTGTGTTCTACATTTTGAGTTTCTGTAAACATTACTTACAAATATACTATGCCAATATAATTCATAAGATAATTGCCAAGGTTCTATTTCAATGAGTTTATGGATCCTATATCCCCATTCTTCTTTCTCTTCATCGTATTCCTCTTCTTGATGAACTTTGAACCAATACAATTTGTTTTCATATTCAGCCAATCCAGATAAAGGTCCGTCCCACCAACCAGATCCGTACAACATCTTAACATTTTCTAACTCTTTCATTTTCCGTATTTATTTTTTAGGTATTCGTATTCAGATAATTCTTTTTCTTGTTTTTCTTGTTCAGCTTTGATCCTAATGGTTTCTTTATCTTTATCTTCTCTTTCTTTATCAGCATCAATCATTCTCTTTCTCTGTTCTTTATATTTCTCATTATTATTCAATTGAAAATAAAATGTATTACGTTCCCATTCTAATTCTTTTTCTTTGGCATATCTGTTATAATATGAAATCATATCGTAATCATAAATATGACCGTCATATATCAAGACATTCCATTTTTCAAGATTGAAAGTTTTAGGTAATCCTTTATAATACCTTACATTAACCACGTCCAAGATTTCTTCAATGGTTTCACCGTAATATGATTTTTTCCAATCGTCTTCGGGATAATACTGGCCCATACACATACCGTTATCACCTAAGATAACTTTATACATTTCTTTCATTTCGGCTTCTACTTTCATTTTGCTTCCTCCTTTTTATTTAACGTTGTTGGTTTATTTGATATTTGTCTTCTTGCTGTTTCTTTTAATATTTGTAATTCCCTACCTTTCATTGGTTCTCCCCACTTATCTTCCAACGGACAACTACTTGGGATTTCCTTTTTAGATAAATCTTGTATTTCACTACCAATATCAGTAGCTAATCTTTTTCCTGTTTTCTTACAATCATAACCACTATTATAACTCATACCGTAATTAGAATCGTATTCACAAAAAGGACACTGTCCACAATGTGTAATGTTAAATGTTACTGTTTTCATTTTGTTTCCCTTTCTTCAATTTCTTTTAATATGGCTTCCATTTCATCTGTTAATTTCATTAATTCATCGTCTGGATCTCTCGCTGAGTTTAACCAATCTAAAAGTTCCCATTTTTTATCATCGAATTCTTTTTTTAATTTTTCTAATGTTTCTGATTCGTAATTAACATAAGATAATTCGTTCCAACAATCAACACAAGGTAAATCATCTGGCACTGGATCTAAGTTTTTATTTTTACAAGTGTAACATTTAATTTCTTTCATAATACTTCCTCCTTTACGTAATTGTTTTTATCTATTTGATTTTCAGTCTTCAAGTCTCTTAACATTTGGGGCAAAGAGCTAGTAGCTCTTCTGGAAGCTTCAGAAGGTTCAATACAGATAGCGGTAATCTGATTGTTAATATCAGGTTCCCTGAATACTGAAAATTTGATTTTGGATTTTTCTAATTTGGATATGAGAATACGAAGCTCTTGCTCATTCTTAACAGAAAGCAAAGCTAAATAGGGGTCTTTTGACCACTGCTCATAAATCTATGGAAATTCTTGTGCGAATAATAATGCGGCGTGAGTTGCCTGTGTGGCTTGATAGCCAGGGGTAAGATCTTGTCTTGTTACTACGATAAGTTTATAACTCTACGACATTTTTTGTTTCTCCTTTTTTATTTATATATTATTATTTGAATTTTGTTTTACAAATGTATGACCTATTTTTAAATTAAAAAAATTATTTAGATCTTTTTTCAAATAAATCTCTTTATTTATTTTTTGTTAATTTTACAGGTTCAATAATATTTTTAATTTTATCTCCATATTTATTTTTTATATATTTAATTTTAACCATATCGAAAAACACTTTAAATATAGATCTTTCCGAATCTGTTATTTTTTTACCACCAAACCAAGAAGAATCTTGTTTTAAAACTCTATTGATACATTCTCCGTAGTTTCAATACAGATAGCGGTAATCTGATTGTTAATATCAGGTTCCCTGAATACTGAAAATTTGATTTTGGATTTTTCTAATTTGGATATGAGAATACGAAGCTCTTGCTCATTCTTAACAGAAAGCAAAGCTAAATAGGGGTCTTCCATCCATTTTTTTGATATTTCTGGATAATCGTGCTGAAATTGAATTAAGGCGTGGGCAGCCATAGCTGATTGATACCCAGGTGTGAGATCTTGTCTTGTTACTGATATTAGTTTATAAATCTACGGTTTTATTATTGATATAGTTCACTTTATCATATTCATATTTAAAATTATGAATAATATTGAATTGATCAATAACATCACTTAATATTTTTGACTGTGATAAAGATTTTTCTTTAAGAGCGCACAATGGACAACCATGTCCAGCTAAATGGTTGTGTGGTGTCTGTTGAAAACTTTTATGGGAAGGACAAACAATTTCAACCTTAGTTTTATTGTTTGTATATACAACAAGAGAAGATCCAACTGTTGTCGCTGTTTGAAACGGGTATAATTCTTTTAAATTATTAATCCACGTTAATTGCTCGTCATTAAATACTTCATTAATAGCAACAAAACTAGTTTGATCTATCGCATTATCAAATTCAAATATAGGTCTAAAATCCATTATTTAATCTTACTTTTTAATTCTTGTAACTCACTTAACCAAATAGATTCCACACTTGTCTGTTCTAATTTCTTTAACTTATCTCTTAATTTATCGTACTCGTCCTTCAACTCCTGCAACCTATCTTTTGTGAAAGACATAATAGACATATTTAAAAGATAACCATATGATTCTTCTACTCTTTCAAGTTTGTGTTTTTCTAGATCATTTTCAACTAAATCTCTACTTCTCTTGTTAATTATGACTTCACCGTCTATAACTAACTTCAAAAATTTCATTCTGTTTTGATGTATTCTTATATCTTTTTTTAGTTCTTCGAGTTGATAATTTTTTCTCTTAACGTAATATTCTTTTCTTACATCGTAGAAATCATCTATTATATGATATTGATCTGTATATTTTTTAATTTTACATTCTGAATCAAATAGATGCATATTCTTTGTGGATAAATAAGTTTCTAAACTTAATCTCTTATAAACATTACCGTCACTAAGTAATTCTTCCATTTGTTCTTTAGTGAGTATGATCTTTATATCTATTATTTGATCGGTACAATTCTTTACATAATCCTTTATAATCTTATCTTCAATTAATTTATCTAACTTCTTGAAATATTCGTCGTTCCACATTCCAATTGGAAGCTCTGTTACTCTTATTACATTGGCATTAGGTTTATCATATATACCCCTTGTAATATATCTTCCACCTTCTTCATCTCTTATTATCTCACCCTTAAACCCTTTATAATACGGTAGTACTTCTTTAGTCTTTTTACCTTGAATTTTATTAGCCAAATATGATATTATCTCTAAAGGATTATACATAGGTACATTAGAAGAATAACCAGTACCTAAACCAAAAGCACCATTCACTAGTACCATAGGAATAATTGGCACGTAATATTTTGGCTCTATTGGAGCACCATCGTCATCTAAATAATCAAGTACGTCATTATCTTCTTTTCTAAATATATAACCACTTATATCACTTAACTTTGTGAAAATATATCTTGGTGAAGCACTATCAGATCCACCTTTTATTCTTGATCCAAATTGACCCTTTGGTGATAATAAATTTATGTTATTAGTCCCTACAAAAGTCTGTGCCATTCCTACAATAGCTTCTTCCAATGATGTATTACCGTGATGGTAAGCAGCTTGATCTATGATCGCTCCTGAGAGAGATGATACCTTGATATCTGATTGGAGGTTCTTTTTTATTAAAGTATAGAATGCCTTACGTTGGCTTGGCTTGAAACCGTCAATTGAGTTCTGTATTTGCCTGACGTTATTATACATAGAGAACTCCATGAGTTCGTTATTTATGAACTTATCATATGTTTGCTTTGTGCTGAGTTTGTCTATAAACTCTATTGGTTGGTATGTTTTTAACCAGTCTTTACGGTCGTCAGCTCTTTTCGAATTGAAGAGCATATCTATCATATCTTTTGTTTCTTCTTTATCATAATGAAAACGAACAAGATGTTTATTGATTTTCTTGAAAAACTCTTTCATTTCATCTGGTTCGATAGTTCCAAGCCCCTTTATCCATTTAATATCATAACCACGCAAATTACTTCTATCTTTATGATAATCAGATAGTTTGTAATAATATTTGTATATCTTTCCCTTTGTCGCTTTTATTATAGGAGTGGCAAAGTCATAAACAAAGTCCATATGTAAAAGTTCTGGCCAATAAGTATCAAAGAGGTTTATAAGAAGACCTCTAATATGGTTGCCATCGCAATTATGAACCAATATATTATCTTTTTTATTTTTGGAGATATAGAAAGTGTTGTCGTCTTCGACTTCTATATCATACATTATTGTATCTTGGGTGATTGTTTGTATATTATCTATTTCTAAAACATCAAAATCATTGGGATTTAACTTCATTATTGTTCATTTCTTTTTGTTATATATTTAATAATGTGGGGTTAGTTTAATTTTGATATTTTATTTTAATATATAAAGAAAAACAATTAGGTATATGAAAAGTTTTGAAGAATTTGTTAAAGAAAACATAGAACAAAAACCAAAACATAAGACCGTATTGGAGTTTGAAGATCAAGAAACATCAGACGGAAAAGAGTTCGATAGAGTTGTTGATGTTGAAGATAGTAATGATAAAGAAGATTAAATAATTTTTTAAATATTTTTTTATATCATATTATTTTATTACTTTTGTGAAGGTTAAAAATAATATGATATGGATAAAATTATTAAAGGTATATTAGAAAACGGATTAAGAAAATCTTATAAGATTTTCTTAAAAGAAGGTTCAAAAACATCAAAGAGAGTCGACGCATTACATGGTAGTATAGTAGAATGTGTATCTTTAATGTTCCCTGATTCTAAAATTAGAGTCGAAGTAACTCTAAAAACTATTGATTCTTTGAAAGTTGATATTTTTATTGATGAAAAAGTCGTTATTTTGGTTAAATTTCCGATGACTTCTTTTAATAAGAATTATCATAATTCTTATAGAAATATAATAGCAGAATCTTGGGAATTAAAAAAGGTTGGGTATAAAGTTTATCACGCTTATTTTTTGAGGGATACTTGTCCCAATTGTAAAAAAGACGGCTCAATTCTATCGTGGGAAGATCCAACAAGGAAGCATATAGCCTATGATTTATTAAGAGAAGATAAAGAACTGATTGATGGATTTTATATGGGGGTTGTTAATTTTTCAACTAATTTTGAAAAAGATGTTAATTGGACACCAGGACCAAGTAACGCCACAGCGACAGAATTTATATCAAAAATTGAAGATTTTGATTGTAAATTTGAAAAAATAGAAGTAA
>Ga0268283_1000941_pt1 | contig 15730 bp, 17 predicted proteins | sample saktaG_13_FD_190140 | JGI IMG/M metagenome (GOLD analysis project Ga0268283, IMG submission 190140) | Saline water microbial communities from Sakinaw Lake, British Columbia, Canada - sak_2013_06_06_36m | ecosystem: Environmental > Aquatic > Non-marine Saline and Alkaline > Saline ... | reverse complement strand
TGCATGTTTCAAAAGAGTGTCCACAATACGCACCACAGGTAAATCGAGAGCTATCTTTTTTAATTCATCCTCAGACTCCCCTCCTTGTATTAAAGATGAGGATTCTTTTTTAATTAAATCACCAAAATCATCCTTCAAACTTTTCTGATACTGAAGTAAAACAGCCTTAATAGAATCCAAGTTTGTAAGTCGAGTAAGAATTTTCAAACCTGTTTTCTTTTTAATAAAATCAATAGATGAAAGGTCGTCGGTATCAAGCATGGCCACCTCAAGAAAATCATTACCTTTTTTAAAAGCAACAACATTGTGTGCCCGGGCAATTGGCTCTGGAATTAAAGATAGAATTTCAATTCCAATTTTTTGATCAATCAAATCCACAAATGGTATACCGAGCAAATATGCCTGCATTCTCCGCAAATCATCTTCTGTGATTTTCCCCTCTGAAACTAAAGTATTACCAACACTTTCATTTTTCTTTTTTGCAATTTCTTCCGCTACATCAAAATCCTTTTGCGTGACAAGTCCCGCATCGGTGATAAATTCTCTAAGTTGTGATTCTTCGATGTACATGTTTCAAATTAAAAATGTAAAATGTAAAATTTAAAAATGACACAAAACAACGAGTGTACCCACGATTATGTTTTATGTCATCCTCGCGAATGCGGGGATCCAGGTTTAAAATTTAAAATAGCTTTATAAATTTTATTACTTATATTATATCACGAAGAAAGAAAATTGTTCTACTATTTAAATGAAAAAAAACTTTCGTTTAAACGAAACATTCGATGTATCGAATCATTCAGTTTTAGATATAAGAAAATCTATAGTTTTTTCACCTCTTTAATTAAGCAACTTTTAATTTCCTCAAGGGAAACTTTTTCTGTTTTGAAAATAATTGGCTCATTTGCATCAATATCCCCAAAATAAATAATGGATTTTAAGGCAAGTAGAGTATCTAATTCCGGCATTTTGATTTTTAGACTCTCCATAATTTCTGACAAAGTTTTTTGTTTAAGAATAAAATACAAATCAATATAATCCTTCAATGTAGCCCTATTTACCACTGCATTTATCTTCATACAGGCAATATCAGAAAGTGAAGCAATATCAAAATACTCTGTTTGAGTTGTTTTCTCTAGTAATTGATAAGTATACGTAAAAAAACTAACTTTTATATGCCCATCAATAAGAATAGATAAAGTATTTTTCTCTACTTGAGTTCTTTTTATTTCATACTGAGAAAAAATTGTCACCAAATCATCAAATAATTTTTCGGTATCAAATTCCTTTTCCGTAAAAAAATCAAAGTCTATACTATCTCTATGCCCAATAATTAGAACTAGAGCTGTACCGCCAGCAAGATAAAAACCATATTCCTTTAATTCAGAAAAATACGGGAGAATTTCTTTTCTTTTTTCATCCAAAATATCCCAGTGCATAATTATATTGTTATACGAGTTTTCTTAACCACATCAAAACCCAAAATATTACTCCAATAATTTAAAGACTTTTTAGACCATTCTGTTTCAGGTGTGGAAAGTGCCGTTTCTAGTATTTCCTCTTTTTTATACGTATTCGAAAGCCACTTATATGCCTCTGCATTGCCAAAATTTAAGACATTAAAAATAATAATCCTTTTATTTGTTTTGAGGTTTAATTTGTCCGTATCGTAAGACCACAGACAGCTTTTTACACTTTGAGGAATCTCACTCATACATGTATTATAGCATAAAATGAGCAGTTTGTCGTACAAAAATTGGTTTAAATGAAACATTCGATGTATCGAATGTTTCGATTTTTGGTATAAAAAAATCCCTCCGACCTGCCAAAAGTTAATTTGGAAAGGGTCAGAGGGACTAAGAGCCAAAGGGCCAGAAGAGTCAAAGTGTCGCAGGTTCCAGTTGCGGTACCACGACACGATGTCGATAGTCTGCATTCCAGACGTAGTCGTTCGAGAACTTGTCCACGTTGACGTCGAGAGACCCACCGTCATCGACGTACACGTACGCAACGAAGAACTTGGCACCAACCTTGAACAGGAAGAATGTTTTGTGTCCGTCGCTCCGAAGCCAACTAGGATGTTTTTGGCAGAATTGAACGATTTGGCCTTGGGTAAAGCACAGTGCATCCAAGTTTCCGCCGAGACTTCCGAAGATTTTTCCAAACGGTCCGTTCTTGATAATTTCGTTAACCTGAACGGCAGTCTCTTCGGTTGCAAGATTACTCCCGGTGTTGAGACCCCAATTTTTGAAGTCGGGGTCAATCCAGCCAAACACTGCACTAGAGTGGCCAATGGACTGTGTTCCGTCGGTTGGATAAAGAAGAAGTGTTTCTTCTCCTGAAATCAACCTGAGGTAGCCTTCGGTCTTTTGAACCTGAGCGACCGCAGTATGGTTGGTCCATGCTTCACATGCACAAGCGATAAACGCGGGCATGTCCAGAATGGCGGCTTGGGCGTTTTTAGTGGAAAGAGCATTGAAGCCCGATTGTTGCTTGACTAATTCTCCCGCAAGCACTGGGAGTTGTTCTCTCGTAGCCATAATAAATAATGGTTGATTTACATTTTTTTGACATGCTGTCGATTCACAATCCTCGTCTGCTACTGATTGTTTTTCTTGGTTTTAGGAATCTTTCGCCTTTCACCACAGCACACAATGTCCAAAAAGGCACTTTGTGCTGGGGTGAAAATCCTTTGGTTTTTAAGGAACTCTATTAATTCATATTATATCATAATTCCACTATCTTTGCAAGCTCGGCCCGGTAGTAGATTTTGATTACAAAATTCACTACAGGCCGAGCTTTTTTGCATTCCCCCGTGCCGAAAAAGAGCTCAGTAGAGGCTTTTTCGGCACCATCTAACTGTCTGTATTTTTTGTACTTAAAAAATACAGCCCTCCAACACTTCCAACCAAAAAGATTGTCAATAATCATAGTTTTGCAAAACGCTTATTAACAACATTCAATATTACTTTTTTCGAGCATCTGGAGCCGAAAAGCAAGGTCTTTTTGTACTCAAAAAGTTTTCGGTGAAGCCGAAGCGAGCCACGGCAGGGTGGCGGAGCGGTCGAAAAAAGTAATATTGAATGTTGTTTTATAAATTTGCTCTAAAATTTAAACCGTGGTATTATTGACATATCAAGCAATTCCGTTCCGAAAGAACGGAATTCGTTTTTTAAGGAAAATAAGAAACGTAATCGTGACTATATTTTCCTTAACCCCGCCCTTCTTTAAGTATTTAAGGGCGCGGGTAACCCCGCCCATCTGTTTGAATTTATGGGCGCGGGTGCCCCGCACTTTCCAATAAATTTAGGGGGTGGTGGGCAAATATCGAAAGGTGTTAAAAAATAGTCGGTACAATTTAATAGAGTAGTAATTAGGGCGATTGAAGTTTATTACAAACAACCCACGCCCTTAAATACATAAAGAAGGGCGGGGTGGTGATTTTATATAGTCGCTTCGCTCCTTAAAAATCAACCATGTTTGACCTAAAAGCAATCAGTGCAGTGTTTGCTCAGCTTGAAGAAGAGCGAGGCATTTCACGCGAAAAAATAATAGAGGCAATAGAAGCGGCGCTAGCAACAGCGTATAAAAAAGAATTTGGTAAAAAAGGCCAGATTATTCGGTGTTCATTTGAACCAGAAACAGGAAAAACCGATTTCTACCAAGTAAAAATCGTAGTCGATAAATCAAGAGTAATTATGCCTGAAGAAGATGAGGAATTGCTTGCCGACGATGACGACAGAATAAGGTTCAATAGCGAACATCACATCACAACAGAAGATGCTAAATTTATTAAAAAAGGAGCTCTTGTGGACGAAGAAGTTGTCTTCCCTCTTGAGACAAAATCTGACTTTGGGCGTATTGCCGCACAAACAGCAAAACAAGTTATCATCCAAAAAATTCGTGAGGCAGAAAAAGAAAGTGTCGTTTCAGAATATGGAGAAAGGGAAGGTGAAATTATTTCAGGAACAGTCCAAAGAGTTGAAAAAGGAAATATTTATTTAGATATGGGGCGAGCTGTTGCTGTGCTTCCATATGAAGAACAAATTCCCGGAGAGAGATATCGCCAAGGAGAAAGGGTTCGTGCATATCTTTTCCGAGTTGACGATGCAACAAAAGGTGTATTTCTAAAAGTTTCTCGTTCACATCCAAAGTTTCTTGAGGGTCTTTTTGCAACTGAAGTACCAGAAATCAATGCGGGTACAGTAGAAATCAAAGCTGTTGCAAGAGAAGCCGGTTCACGTTCAAAAGTCGCAACATTTTCAAATGATTCACATATTGATCCAGTTGGCTCTTTAGTGGGTCAGCGGGGAGTGCGAGTTTCGACAGTGATGAGTGAGCTTGCCGGAGAAAAAATTGATATTATTGAATGGTCTGAAGAACCATCACAGTTTATTGAAGACTCACTTTCACCAGCAAAAGTTATAAATGTTGAGCTAGATGAAGCAGAACACAAAGCAACAGTGATTGTTTCTGAAGATCAACAGTCTTTAGCTATTGGTAAAGGAGGACAAAATGTACGTCTAGCCGCAAAGCTTACTGGCTGGAAAATTGATATCAAATCTGTAAAAGGAGAGGAACTGGTTGAATCAGATGGTAAAAGTATCGACGAGGAAGTGGCTGTTATGGAAGAAAATCTTTCAAATGAAGAGGAGGCACCAATTGAGGATGAAGTAATAGAAGGTGAAGTGGAGCAAAACCCAGAACCAAATACAGAAATCCAAACAGACGAAGAAATCACGGAAGAAAAATAAGAAAGTAAAAATCACCAAAAAACGCCTAATTTTAGGCGTTTTTTGGTGTTTATAAAATGTGGATGTATTAAAATATTAGAGTGATATAATAAAGTACATCCTCAGACGCGAGGATTTAATATTAAAATAAAAAACACGACACAAATATACGAATGGGCGTAGCGAATGACGCAAATAAATGCTAAACATCACTTCTGTCATTCCTGCGAAGGCAGGAATCCAGTCTGAAAATGTATTTGCATTTAATACAGGATTTTGAATTTCTCCGGACTGGATTCCTGCCTTCGCAGGAATGACAATACGAGAGAATTTAGAATCCCAATAATATCATTCCACTTCGTTTGTAAATTCGTGTCGAGATAAAGCATTATAAAAAAAATACATTATTTAACTATTTTCACAATAATTGTCACTTTGCTAGGAGTAAATGTGGCTTTAGCGCAAACAGAATCAAATTCTGGAGGTGGACTTTGGAACAAAATTTTTGGACCTAAGAAGGAAAAGATAGATGAACAGAAAGTCAAACTAGAGGAGCAAAAAAATAGAATTGAGGAACAGAGGGCAAGAATTGAGGAACAAAGATTAAAAATGGCCTCTACAACAAGAAAAATTGAAGATAGACTCGAGAATCGTGAGAATAGAATAGCTTCAGGCACAATAAGAATTCAAGAAGGGGAGGAAAAAAGAGCCTCAAGTACAGAGGCACGAAGGATAAGACTTGAAGAAAAATTTAATACAGGAATTGCAAATCAAATTGCAAAGGTGAATGACCGTCTTTCAGATGCAATAGACCGAATTACAAAAGTCGACACAAGACTTGTAGCTCATATTGCAAAACTAAAATCAAGAAACATAGACACAAGCACATCTGATGCACTTCTTCTAGAAGCAAAAGCAAAGTTAACAACTGCAACAGAAAAAGTTACAGCTCTAAACACTTCCCTACAAGCAATACTTGCAACAAATATAAGTACAACAACAAAAAATACAATTAAAGCAAAAATAACAGAGGCAAATACTTATGTAAAATCGGCTCACGCAGCATATATTAAAGTAATTGAAAACTTAAAACCAGGTCGAAACAAAACAGATAAAGATAACGCAACAAGCACAGCAACGACAACAACCCCATAGGTCACGTAACACATAACATAGAACACATAACATTAAATAGGTTACATTTGAATTTTTAAATTATAAAATTAAAAAATTATTTAAAAATTAAAAATTATAAAATTAAAAATTGAGAAAAAACATTTATGGAACAACCAAAATCATATGGAGCAGTAGTAGCATCAATCATTATAATTCTAGTACTAATTGTCGGTGCGCTATATTTCTGGGGTAAAACATTGGAAGAAAAAAGTCCTCTTGTACCAGTAACAACAGAGGTAGTAGAAAATACAGGCCCAGTAAACGACACAATAGATTCAATAAGCGCCGACCTCAACAATACACAGGATTTGAGGGATGTGGAGGCAGGACTTAAGAGCATATAGAGTAGAAAGTATAAAGTTGAAAGTATAAAGTAGATACAAAAACAAACAAAACTGTGCGGAACCTTTGGTTCCGCACAGTTTTATTATATTTCTAATACGATCCTTTTCAGTTTTTCAGTATTTCCATACTTCAACATCCCCAAATATGACTGTATAGTTTCTTTCTTCCATTCTTTTTTGATAATATTTCTAAACATCCTTTTCTTTGTCGCAGTTCTAAGTACTTTATGTTTTGAAAAATGAACCCAACCCAAAAAATCTAATCCTGAATATAATGTTTTAATAAATAGTTTATCTGGATGTATTTCAAGCCTAAGTGTTTCTTCTAGGAACAATGATATTTTTGGAATTAATTTTTCAAGATAAGCTTTGTTTTCTGACATAAATACAAAATCATCTGCATATCGTATATAATACTTTTCTTTCAACTCATGTTTAGCAAACTGATCAAATTCATTCATATAGATATTGACCAAAAGCTGTGAAGTTAAGTTGCCTAAAGGTAAACCAACATTTTCTCTATATTTTGTATTAAAACTACCAATTACTTCCTTTAAAAGACAGACAATATCTTTATCCACTATATTTTTCTCTAAAATCTTGAGTAAAATCTCATGATCTATATTTGCAAAAAACTTCCTTATATCACATTTCAAAATCCAACATGTTTTTGTATTGTTTTTAGAAACCTTTCTTGCAAAATCTTTAAATCTTTCATTCGCCTTATGAGTTCCCTTTCCAAGTCTGCATGAGTATGAATCAAAAATGAACTTCTTATCAAAATACAGATAAAGAATTCTATAAATTGCATGGTGTAGCAGTCTATCTCTTACAGAAGACTTGTGAATATCTCGAGGTTTTGGGTCTGAGATTTTAAAACTCTTATATTCACCATGTCGATAGCTTTTAAACTTTAAATCATTATGCAATTGAAAAATATTTTTAGATAGATGTAACGAAAATTCGGCAACATCATTTTTATTTTTCTTCCCACAAACAAATTCAGCCCATGCCATATAGAGATTTTCTAAAGATATGATATTGTTGTAGTTTAATATAATTTTCATACATATTTATGAACTATAAATCTGCCCCCCCCCCCGAACAACCCCCAGTGTTATTTTAAAAGAGAAAGAAGCATATAATTTTTGGTTAGTTATTCATCGAGACTTTCCACGAACCGAAAGATTTGGTCTTGGACAAAAAATCGAAAACATTTTTCTCAATATTCTAGAATTAAGCTTTTTATGTATATACCTTCAACCCGATGCAAAAGTAATTCTTCTGGACAAGATAATATCAAAACTCGATACTTTAAAATTCTTTGTTCAGCTCGCATGGGAAAGTAAAATAATATCAAATGATAAGCACATTATACTTTCGTCTAAACTAGAAGAAATTGGCAGAATGTTAGGAGGCTGGAGGAAGGGATTGCAAAGCCCACCCAAACAACCTAACAAAAACTCTCACCTTTTGTGATGAGAGAAATAGTGAGTTTCGTACCACGACACGATGCTGATACTCGGCATTCCAAACGTTGTCGTTCGCAAGCTTGTTCACGTTGACGTTGAGAGACCCATCGTCGTTGACGTTCACGTTCGCAACAAAGAATTTATGTAGAAAACCATCTGTGACACCATCGTCCAAACCATGAACGATTGAATATTATTTGAAACCTAGAAGTTCTCCAGTTTTCTACACCAACTAACTTATTTTTTATTAGCAAAATAAAATCTACACTTTTGTAAGACGTATCCAACAAAATTCTGAAATCTTAATTTACACAACCACGGTATTTAAGCCGTAACCGAAATACAATCAGTAATTGCTTTTTCAGTATAACAAAAATCCCCCTGCCCTGCCAAAAGTTAATTTGGAAAGGGTCAGAGGGACTAAGAACCAAAGGGCCAGAAGAGTCAAAGTGTCGCAGGTTCCAGTTGCGGTACCACGACACGATGCCGATACCCGGCACGCCAAACGTTGCCGCGCGCAAGCTTGTGCACGCGGACGTAGAGAGACCCATCGTCGCTGACGCGCACGTACGCAACAAAGAAATCTTCACCCCGCTTGAACAGGAAGAATGTCCCATACCCTTCGGTACGGAGCCATTTACGGTACTTCTTCACAAAGTTGATGATTTGCGCCTGCGTGAGACACAAAGAATCGAGATTGGCGGACAGACCGTTGAAGATTTGGCTGAAGGTGCCGTCCTTGATCATCTCGTGGACGGAGACCTTCTGTTCCTTCGTCGGCTGACTCGCGACGTCGAGACCCCAGTTACGGAAGTCACTGTCGAGGTATCCATTGAAAGTATCCTTGGCTTTGGCGATGGTTTCGGTGCCGTCCGTCGAATCGAGGGTAATCGTTTCCGCACCCGAGATGAGTTTCAGACATCCGCGGACAATTTCCGCCATTTCAGACAAGAGTCCCTTGATGAAATCCTTGACCCGAGATGACACTTGGCCACCACGAGAAATGATTTTCTGGAGACTGTCGCCGTCGAGGGCACCATTGTCTTGAAGTTCTTTGACGGACTCCTTCGTCCCCTTGCGGGCGGCGTCTTGGATAAAACGCCCGATTTGTTCTTGTTGTTCTGAGGTAATCGCTTTCACGTTACTTTTGGTTTCTATTGGTTTGGTTAGTCGCTGGACTCTTCGCCACAGCAGAGAAAGCCTATAAATAGGCACTTTCTGCTGTGGCGAACCTTATTAACTGATTTAAATGAACTATAACTATTATATCACATATATTATATATTTGCAAGTTTTTTCTGTCAACAACAAATCCAAGGCTAAGTTAAGCCCTATTCTTATACATTAAACAAACTTACATGTAATTAAAGACTGATCTATCGACTAATTCTCATTTTTCTGCTAAACTCGCTTTTATGTCAACATACGCATACACATCAAAATTAGAACTATTAGAAGACTCTTCAGAAGCTGTTTTAGAAGTGGAAGTGTCTTGGGATGAATTACAAAAGGCTCGAGCAAAAGCCTTCATTGAAATACAAAAAAACATCACTTTAGATGGTTTTCGCAAAGGTAATGCACCTGAAAAAATGATTGTTGAAAAATTTGGAGAAATGTACATTCTTGGTGAAGGGGCAGAAATAATTATCGACGAAACTTATGGAAAACTTCTCGAGGAACACAAACTTAATACTATTGGCCACCCAGATGTATCTATTGTTAAACTTGCCGAAGGCAATCCTTTAGTATTTAAGGTAAAAGTGGCCTTAATGCCAAAAGCCGAACTCCCCGATTATAAAGAAATTGCAAAAGAAGTAGGAAAAACTAAAAAGGAGGTAGCAGTCGAAGAAAAAGAAATTGAAGAAACAATGGAAGAAATTCGAAAACATCGTGCGCATGAAGAAATGCATAAAAAAGGTATTCCCCACACAGAAGGTGATGATAAAGATATGGTGCTACCTGAAGTTAATGATGAGTTTGTAAAAACTCTTGGAGATTTTGCAAATGTTTCTGATTTTAAAATAAAACTAAAAGAAAATATTCTTAATGAGAAAAAACTAAAAGAAAAACAAAGAGTACGACTCGCTATTGTTGAAAAAATTATCGAAAAATCAAAACTAGTAATTCCATCAGTACTTGTGGAAAGTGAGCAAGACAAACTTGTAAACCAATTTAAAGGTGACCTTGCCCAATACGGAATGAAGCCTGAAGATTATCTAGCAAGTATTAAAAAGACTGAAGAAGATTTACGAAAAGAGTGGAGAGGTGAAGCAGAAAAAAGAGCAAAAATGAATGTTGTTCTTGCAGAAATTGCAATCAAAGAAAAATTAGAGCCAAACAAAGAAGAAGTAGAATCTCAAGCAGGACAACTTCTGGCAATGTATGCCGACCTCGACCCACTTCGTGCAAAAGTTTATGTGGAACATATGCTCACAAATGAGGAAGTGTTTAAGTTTTTGGAGGACTAGCGATTATGCCACAAGGGCACTTCTTGTATTCCTAATTCGCTTCGCTCATAAGGAAACAAAGTCGAGCTCTAGCCATAGAACAAAAACAATGGGTACGATTAATCGTACCCTTTGTTTTTCACATTATTTTTACTTTATAACTTTATAAACTTTCAACTTTAAAACTATCTGTGATACAATAAGTACTTAGAAGGAGCTCCTAAAATATGACACTAGAAATCGACAAAACAGCTGTTGTTTTTAATGGTGGATTACGCTCTATTGGTACTATTCCAAAGGGAAAGTACAGAGTGAGGAAGGTTTTGCCCCTTGATGATGAAAAAGGGCTCGTGTGGTATCAAATCAGTCGCACAAAAAAAATCATCGGGTTAAACCCCAATAATCTTCCCCAAGGCTTCATACTCAAAGTGAGTTAGCCAACTTCTGCAATCTTTGCAGAAGTTTTCTTCTCCCTAAAACTTTTGAGTACAAAAGTTCGGGCGAACAATTGTACTCAATTGTTTTAGCCTACAAACTATAGTAGTATTTTTGCACACACCGCCACACTGGCCGTCTCTGCTCTAAGTACTTGCGACCCAAGTGTAATAAGTGGAATATAATTTTTCTTAAACAATTCAATATCTTTTTCTCCCCAACCACCTTCGGGGCCAATAAACAACCCTAATTTTTTGGAAGATTTTAATTTCTGAGTATTAAATATTTCTCCAGTTAAATGTAAAGCGATCGCTTCACCACTCAAATCTTTTAAAGCACTTTCTAAAGTAACAGGTTCACAAATTTCCGACATTATTCCCCTTTCCGATTGTTCGCTCGCCTCTTTAATTATTTTCCTTGCTCTTTCAATATTCAAACCCTTCTTTTCACTTCTTTCTGAAATAACGGGAACAAATTTCAAAACACCAAGCTCGGTGCACTTTTCCAAAACCCATTCAAATTTATCTTTTTTTATTAGTGAAGCAAAAAGAGCAACTTCATTCTTACAAATATTTAAAACCTCTTTTTTATTTAAAATTCTCAAACTAACCTCTTTCTTATTTAGAGATACAATTTCGGCCAAAAATTCAAATCCTGAATTATCTAAAAGAACAACCTCATCCCCCACTTTTTTTCTAAACACATGAAAAATCTGATGCACAAAATCTACATCATTGATATTTACCTCATTCCCCTCCTTTAATTCCTGTTTTATAAAAAATCTTTGTAGTTTCATTCTTTAAGTATACACAAAAAAGTATCCGTATAAAGAAAAAACCGTGAATCTTTTGAATTCACGGTTTTAGGGTCAAACTTTTGAAATTTCTGCCTTGAAGGCAAGCTCCCGCAGCCGACGACCGACTTCGGCTGGCTTGTAGATCAGGCTAGACATATCGGAATCTTTGTAAAATGGCCGACTAGCATTTTTCTTCATCCATTTCGACAAAGATTCACATTTCCCTGCAATATCCTTCAAAACCTCCTTTATTGGGTGGCCTCTTTTGTGTGCAAGCCAAGTTACGTTGACACAAATGTCGACCAATTCGGGGACACTGAGTATCCACCATTCTCGCCCATTATAAAGTGGGGGGCCTTCAAACAGATTATGCATCCGAGTTAGTGTTTCGATTTCCTCATCTGTGAAGGCAGGGTACATCTTTTTAACCCGTCTTGCACTTTTGATCATCGCTCCACGAAGCAGGAAGGTGAACGGAATAATGACAACCACAATCACCAAAATGACTTCTTTTGATAAAGAATTCATAGCAAATACCCTTTCGTTTTGGTTCCCCTTTAGTAAAGCACTGTGCTTTTCATATAAAGAACCTTATTCCCACGTATTACATCATAAGCGAGATAAAAAGTCTATCACTTGCCCAAAAGTCTCTTTTCTTGTATTGTACATATATTCCCCCATTTTACATTTTACATTTTTAATTTTAAATTAATTCATATGTCATATTTAATTCCCACTGTAATCGAGAAGTCCCCGCTAGGCGAACGAGCCTACGATATTTATTCACGCCTACTTAAAGAAAACATTATCTTTTTGGGAGGAGCAATAAACGATGATGTAGCAAATATTATTATTGCACAACTTCTTTTCCTTCAATCCGAGGATCCAAAGAAAGATATCACAATGTATGTAAATTCTCCCGGAGGACACGTCACAGCAGGCCTAGCTATTGTGGATACAATGAACAATATTAAAAATGATGTTTCAACTGTATGCGTAGGAATCGCCGCTTCAATGGGAGCAGTTATTCTCTCTTCAGGTAAAAAAGGCAAAAGATTTGCACTTCCAAACTCTGAAGTTATGATTCATCAACCACTTGGTGGAACAGAGGGTCAAGCTTCTGATATTGAAATCAATGCAAAACATATAATCAAAACTCGAGAAACTTTAAATAAAATTCTAGCAAAAAATACTGGTCAAACACTTTCAAAAATCGAAAAAGATGCCGACCGCGACTTCTTCATGAGTGCCGACGAGGCAAAGAAGTATGGGATTGTGGACAAAGTCGTCTAAAAAATAGTAATTTTTTAGACATTCTAGATGTAGTAATTGTTCGAAATGTTCTAATGTGGATTGTCATTCCAGATTTAGTCTGGAATCCAGTCTGAAAAAACCCAATCACGAAAAGAGCGAGTTTCCTGAAAGGAAACTCGCTCTTTTGGTTCCAGTTCTACAAAACAAACCCCTTAAAATTCTCCTTATAAATATTTTCCCATGTTGCTTTTGGATAATCATCAAGCCAGGATTTTTTTGACTTCATGTTTCTCTTTTCTGAATAAGAAAATTCATATCCGAACATACTATCACTATAAGTTTCAATAAAGTCGACTTCGGCACCTGTAGATTTTCTCCAAAAATATATTGATTTATATGGCTCAATATAACTATTTCTTTTAATTCTTTCAATAATCAGAAAGTTCTCCCACAAAGCCCCTATATCATTTCTGACATCTATTGCATCAAAATTTTCTATTAAAGCGTTCCTAATTCCAAGATCATAAAAATAATACTTTTCTTTTTTCCTAATTTCGTTTCTCAAATTTTTAGAATAAGGTCGAAGTGAAAAAATAATAAAATTCTGCTCAAGTAGATTGAGAAATCTATTTATCGCATCTCTACTAACAGACAATTTTGTAGCGATTTCCTGAACGGAAACTTCCCCACCTATCTGATATGCAAGGAGTTTAAGTAAATCTAAAATCAATTTAGAATTTTTTACTCTTTCAAAAGCCAAAATATCCTTGAGTAAATATCCGTTTACGATATTTGTTAGTATTTCTTTTTTCTTTTCAACAACTTGGGTTGTGACCACGGCTGGGTAACGCCCAAAACGCAAAGCAAAATCTATATTATCAATACTATTATCTAAATTTGCATCGATAATTTCTTTTTCCCAAAAGGAATATAAAGTTATAACATTCATTCTCCCAACCAATGGCTCACCAACCTGCCCCGAAAGTTCAAAAGAGGAAGACCCCGTAACAATTATTTTTAAATCTTTTCTTGTATCCACAAGTAGTTTTAAAGAAGTACCTATATTTGGAACAACCTGCGCTTCATCTATAATTATCAAATTTGTATCACCAATAGCCTCATTCAAAAGCTTCAAATTCATTGACGAAAAAATAGCAGAAACATTCACATCCTCTCCGTTGAAAAATATGTACTTTTCTGTAATGCTTTCTAAATAACGTTTCACAAGAGAAGATTTCCCCACCTGCCTAGCACCATAAATAACAAGCACTTTCCCTGCTTCTATTTTATCTTCTATTTTTGGATACCTATTTATATACATAGTAATAGCTTACCATAGATAAAAAATATACACAAGTATTGCTGACTAAAACAGCAGAATTGCTGGATAATGCACTTTTTCCTTATTTTGAGCCACAAAATCAATAAAATTATCCCCTTAAAAATCGAAAAAGACGCCGACCGCGACTTCTTCATGAGTGCCGACGAGGCAAAGAAGTATGGAATTGTGGATAAAGTGGTATAAATGGTCGAGTACGACCCGCAGACTTACGCAGACTGTACGCAGACGACGCAGACTGGAATTCAGAATTCCGTATTGTCATTCCCATGAAGACGGGAATCCAGTCTGAAAAAACCACAAACCAAAATAGCGAGTTTCCCGAAGGGAAACTCGCTATTTTGTTAGTTCTATAAACCCCCAGCGTAGCTGGGGTGTACGTTTGAAGGCGACGCCGTATACTAAAGCCGTCCGGCAGGACGGCTTTAGTAGAGAAAACAATACGCTATGAAGCAACATAAACGTACTATTCGTACATTATCACATTGTTTCTACGATTTGAAATATCATTTCGTATGGACACCAAAATATCGAGGAAAGGTCTTAGATTCAGACAAAATCAAATCAGAACTAAAACGAATCTTCGAATCAATATGCAGATGGAAGAGTTGGGAAATCATCGAGTTAAGTATACAAGAAGATCACATACACATGTGCCTTCTCATTACACCACGAGAATCTGTTTCCTACGCCATGCAAATATTGAAAGGCAAATCGTCCGCATGGATGAAGAAGAAGATTAAACGCACACAAGGTCTGTACGAAAGGCAGTCACTGTGGGCACGAGGATACTTTGTATCAACAATCGGTCTAGACGAGAACATAATCAAAAGATATGTAAGACATCAACATCACCATAATGAAGTTGAGCAACCGTCTCTATTTAACAAACTATTATCATAAATTAATACAAGCCGTTCTGCCGGCGATTAAGCCGGCAAACACAAAGCCACCGGACGTCAGTCCGGTGGTCGTTTACTTTTTTATAATTAGTTAAATTATACCAAAGGTTTTTTTAGTTGTTTTTCTTCATCAAGAGCCTTCTTTACTAGGGCCTTATATATTGGATCTACTGAGCCAGAATAACTTATACAAGTTTGACTAAGATCCTTATCCTCCACAATTTGTTTCACATTATTTGCAAAATAACTATCATCTAAATTATTACCCAAAAGGTAAGATAATTTCTCATAATTTTCTCCGATTTTTTTAGAAATAAGCTCGCCAATAAATTTTAATCGATATTCTTCCTTTCCAAAACCCATACCTCCTTTTATCTCCTTTAGATGTTCCTCTAAAACTTTGTCCTGAAACTTTTTATGTTTCCTATTGAAATCAAGCGCTTGTGCAAGTTTGGTTTCATATTCTTCTTGCGTCCACCTGTCAGGTTTTTCTTTTTTTGCTTTTTCATAGTTTTCTACTATATTTGCTTCATCATCAACTTGACGAGCAAGAGAGCAACTACATGCACCTTGTTTTATAAATCTTACACCAAAATCCTCGCCCAAAATACCATTCCAAAAACTCTTTGCCACCAACTCAGATTTTCTTTCAGCTTCTTCGGTTAAAGTTTTATATACTTCAACTTCTTCTAAATGTTTTCCTCTGGCTTCACCGTATCTAAATCCCTCTTTTTCTTTATGTAAAGCATCTTTTCTTTCAGCATGACTTGAAACATTTTTTAAATCCTAAGCAAGACTATCTCTGTAATTCTCATGGTCAAATTTTTCCATA
>Ga0268283_1000940_pt1 | contig 15736 bp, 13 predicted proteins | sample saktaG_13_FD_190140 | JGI IMG/M metagenome (GOLD analysis project Ga0268283, IMG submission 190140) | Saline water microbial communities from Sakinaw Lake, British Columbia, Canada - sak_2013_06_06_36m | ecosystem: Environmental > Aquatic > Non-marine Saline and Alkaline > Saline ... | reverse complement strand
TTAAATTATTATTGATTTTAAGTTTTGCCGTTGAAACAATAATGGTTTTCCAATCCGGGCTCATCAATGCATCCTCACTTACATCCAAAATGCCCCATTCATCGGTAACTCGAATAGTATGATAAACAGTCCCAAATTCCTTCAGGGGTTGCACATCCCTCGGATCGAATTGAATTCCCATCTCTTTCAAATTAATTTTGAGTACCTGATTATTTATTAATTTTTCGGTTAATGCCTGAATTCTGAGAGATTTTTCTTCCTCCCTTTTCAATTCGAAAGACAATACCTTGTCATAATTGTATTTAACTGAAATCAATTCAATTGCCTGTTGATTGTTGTCTTTTAATTTAATTTTATAACAATCTTTTAGCAATGCGCCGAGATCTGAATCAGGGTTTAATTTCTTCCTCCACGAATCTGATACTTCATCCAATAAATACCCATACAAAGGACCTGAAACATAGGCAAACGATCGCACATAAGATTTAGCCTCTTTTCTGTTTTGGGTGGTTGTTTTAAAATAGTTTAGTTGATCTTCAGTTTTTAAGAGACTTAATTTAAATCCTGTATATTCGGCAAGTCCTTCGTTCATTTCCAATTTACACTCGTTTTCTTTTGATCCGGGAAACAACTTCTGTCGATAATTTCGGAAATTCAGCGCATCCTGGATTGCATGCTTACGGTCATTTCCTTTTGAAAAAATAGCAGCTTCCAATGCGTTCCATTCCATTTTCATAAAAATTCGCGCCTGCATTTCGTCTAAATGTCCATTTTTATCCCACTGAATGGTTAATCCTATTTTATCTTGAATACAATGATAAAGCTCATGCATCATTAGGTTTGTTCTTTCAAGTTCATCATCCGAAAGCGAATTCCACATGATCATCATCCAAAATTTTCCGGCCCAACGGGTAGCTGTATTAGCAATCCCATCTTCGGGTTTTAGGTATCCGACGAAAACATTTCCTTTTTGCTCCAATAATCCCAATGAGTCGGCTTCGTTTGTAACAATAAAGCGGGTTTGTGGATCCACAAACATCATAGGCCCATATAAATTAATGCCCCATAATCTTCCATTATCTTTAGCTGAAAGTTCTTTTGCCTCCATAAAATATTGATGTGCCTTTTCTAAATCTATCGGATATTCCTGAGCTGCTAGCTGGCTAATTCCAATAGCGTTAAGTATCATGATAATTGACCATATTTTTCTCATAACTTTAAGTTTAAGATTATTTATCAAAAATATGTTGAAATTGATCACGAAGAGTTAATGGAGTGTTAATGAAGTGTTAAAGCATAGTTTAGAATGTAAAATCACTTATTTTTGTTTTATGAATAATCAAAGAGTCAGAATATCTATCATTTTGCTCATCACATCAACCATTGTTTTCCTTAGTATCATTTATTATTTGGGATATAACACCTACATGTTGAAGAAAAATTTATTCATGTTTAAATCGACCAGCCTGATTTCGGAAATCTATTTTAGCACACCTAAAGATTTTAACACCTTTGAAAAGTTCTCTAACGATTACCTCTGGCTTATTGAAAATAAAGGATCAGGGTTTGATGATCCCGATCCTGCATATAACAAGCGAAAATTAAATTTGCAATCGGCCTTCTTAAACTTCGAACATATTGACACATTGATCAACAATGCCTTTCGAAAGGAAGGAATTTCGGTAGAAGCAAAAACTGCATTTTCAATTTTACGTACTGAATCAAGCATAAATAACAAATGGGATCAAATAGAAAATACACAACAGTTAAGAGCTAATGAACTCATCCTATTTGGAAATATTCCGGATTTTAACACAAACTCATTTTATCTTTTTCATCATACTTTAGGGGATTATTACTACCAATGCAAACTCTATATCGATTTTCCTAAAATATGGAAGTATCTTTTTTATGAGATGAAAGATTTACTTATAGGAATTATTGTGGTGATGGTCATTATATTCAGCATTTTTACTTATACTATTCAAACCATCATCAAACAAAAAAAACTTGCCGATATCAAAAATGATTTCATTAATAACATGACCCACGAGTTGAACACTCCAATTAGTACCATCCGTGTGGCCGGACAAAATCTTTTAAAAGAAGAAATAAAACAAAAACCCGAACTTGTTAATGATTTAGCCCTAACAATAATCAGGCAGAATAAGAGGCTTCAAAAAATAGTTTCGGATGTAATGGAAGCATCGCTAAATGATGCAGAATTAATAAATTTAAAACTTAATGAATACCCTTTACATAAATTATTGACTGAAATAATAGCTGATTTTTTAACCGCCAACCAAGATAAAGAATTTCAAATTGAACATCAATTTAAAGCCCAGAGCGATTTAATTAAACTCGATATCTTTTATTTCACTTCTGCCATTTTTAACCTGTTAGATAATGCAGTGAAATATAGTAGGCAACCAACCAAAATTCAAATTTCAACCGAAAATACAAATGAGGAATTGATTTTAAAAATCAAGGACAATGGAATTGGAATTCCGACGAGGGATCAAGGACTTATCTTTGATAAGTTTTACAGGGTTGTACAAGGGAATATCCATGCAGTAAAAGGCTTGGGATTAGGTTTATATATCGTAAACCAGATTGTAAAAGCACATCATGCTCAAATAAAATTTATCAGTAAAACTGGTGAAGGAAGTACTTTTATTATTGAAATACCTTACTCATAACATGATGGATAAAAAAAAGGTTTTATTGGTTGAAGACGATCGTGATTTGGGGAACGTATTGAGGCAATATTTGGAACTTGAAGGGTTTATTGTCAGTCTTTGTGATGAAGGGAAAAAAGGACTTGAATGTTTTCGCAAAGAGGTTTTCGATATATGCATTATTGATATCATGATGCCCGAAATGGATGGTTTTACTTTATCAAAGGAAATTAAAAAGATAAACGATACTGTACCATTTATTTTTCTGACTGCAAAATTAATGAAAGAAGACCGTTTGATAGGTCTTAAATTAGGCGCAGATGATTATATTACCAAGCCATTTGAGGCAGATGAACTCGTTTTAAGAATCAGGAATATCTTAAAAAGATCAGGGCAAACAATTCAATCATCAATACTTGAGATTGAAGGCTATAAGCTTGATTTCGATAATTTAAACCTAAAACACGAACTTGGTGATCAAATATTAACCCTAAAAGAAGCTGAACTTTTACGCTACCTGATTCAACATAAAAATCAGCTAGTGAAAATCTCAAGCATTTTGGAAAAATTATGGGGAGAAGATGATTATTTTCTGGGTCGAAGCATGAATGTATTCATAAGCCGACTCCGAAAATATCTACGCCACTCTCCACATATTTCAATCGAAAATATTCGATCAATTGGTTATATTTTAAAAGATCATTAAAGAATAATGCAACTTTTATTTAGAAGCTACAATAACGCAGGTATCTCTTGCAATTACTAATTCTTCATCTGTTGGAATTACAAGTACCTTAACTTTTGAATTTGCTTTAGAAATTTCCATTTCTACACCTCTTTGCCCTTGATTTAAATCTGAATCAAATTCCAGACCCAAAAACTCAAAGCCATTACAAATTTCCTCCCTGATTTCCGGTGCATTTTCACCAATTCCTCCGGTAAATACAATGATATCAACTCCGCCCATCGCTGCGGCATAAGCTCCTATATATTTTTTAACACGATAACTATACATATCAAGTGCAAGTTCTGCTCTTTTATTTCCTTTGGCATGGGCTTCTTCAACTTCTCTCATATCCGAAGAAACACCGGATACACCAAGGACTCCACTTTTTTTATTCACTAAATCACTTGCTTCTGCAATACCCAATTTTTCTTTATCCATGATATAAAATAAGGCACCCAAATCAAGATCACCAGAACGCGTTCCCATCATCAAACCCTCAACTGGAGTTAAGCCCATCGAAGTATCAACAGATTTGCCATTCAGAATAGCGGCTATTGAAGCTCCATTCCCCAAATGGCAGGTGATGATCCTTTGGGTTGAATAGTCTCTTCCAATGAACTCACAAGCCCTTTTTGACACATATCGATGACTTGTTCCATGAAAGCCGTAACGACGAATACCATATTTATCATACAGTTCGTAAGGAATTGCATAGGTATAAGCTTTGGCTGGCATTGTTTGATGAAAGGCAGTATCGAAAACCCCAACTTGAGGTACGTTGGGCAACAATGCTTTCATTGCATAAATACCTGTTAAGTTAGGCGGATTATGTAGAGGAGCTAAATCAATGCATTCTTCCATCTTCTCAATTACCTCATCCGTAATTAAAACACTTGAATTAAATTTTTCACCACCATGAACCACACGATGTCCAACAGCTGTAATTTCATTTATATCCTTCAAACTACCATTTTCTTTGCTGGTTAAAAGTTCTAATACTTTTTCTATTCCAGTTTGGTGATTAGCTATATTAAGTTCAAGTTTAATCTTACTTCCATCACTCTTTTCATATTTTACTATTGAATTTTCCAATCCAATTTTCTCAATTATCCCTTTCACCAACAACTCTTCATTCTCAATATTAAATAATTGATATTTAATAGATGAGCTTCCACAATTCAATACTAAAATTTTCATTCTTAAAAGTTTAAAAAAACATTCTGTTTAACATCTAACAATCGAGCTAATAAAGAGTAAAATAAATCAATTTTCCCAAAATTCACCTTTCCCAAATTGAGAGGTGCAAAATTACATATAATTAATACATCAAAATGCACTTTATGATGTTATATTTCCAACCATTTCATAAAATATAATGACTCTAAATAATTTCGACAGAGCTAAAAGCATACTTGTATTAAGCTGATTTACCATATTTTATCTATTGTTGAAATATGCTTGTTAAGATGATAAGTTGATAGGTTTGATAAGAGGTTCTATTTAGAGAGAATATAGCTAAAATTTAAAAAAAATTATACTATATTTGGTTTTTAAAAAAAAGAGAGAAGCAAAAAGCTAATTTTTTTTATGAGTATTGTTAATATTTTAACAATTGTATAATAATGAAACCCAATCTATTACATATATATTCATAACTTAATTAAACAAACTTGCATTATGACAAACAAAATTACATCCTTAAGTGAATATTTACAGGCATACAAGGAAAGTGTAGCGGACCCAGAAGGATTTTGGGCAAAAATTGCAGAAGATTACTATTGGCACAAAAAATGGGACAAGGTTCTTGAGTGGGATTTTATTGGACCTAATGTTAAATGGTTCATTAATGGAAAATTAAATATTACTGAAAACATTTTCGAGAGAAATTTATTTACAAGAAAAGATCAGGCTGCCATCATTTGGGAACCAAACGATCCTAAAGAAGATAAAGTTGTTTTAACATACAAAGAGCTTTTCGATAAAGTAAACCAATTTGCTAATACATTAAAGGCTCAAGGAGCTAAAAAAGGTGATCGTATCACTTTGTACTTGCCAATGATTCCTGAACTTGCAATTGCAATGTTAGCTTGTGCAAGAATTGGAGCTATTCATTCTATCGTATTCGCAGGGTTTTCTGCAAATGCTTTAGCCGATCGTATTATTGATGGTACCTCCAATATTGTTGTTACCTCTGATGGTGCATATCGTGGTGCAAAAAGTATTCCTCTAAAATCAATTGTTGATGAAGCTTTAGAAAACTGTCCAACCGTTGAAAAGGTTATCGTTTACAAACGTACTGGCGATGAAATTACAATGAAAGCCGGTCGTGATATATGGTGGAATGATGCAATTGCAGGCATTTCTTTAGATTGTAAAGCCGAAGTTATGGATTCTGAAGATACCCTTTTCATCCTCTATACTTCAGGATCAACAGGAAAACCAAAAGGTGTGCAGCATAGCATTGCCGGATATATGGCATGGGCTGAATATACTTTTAAAAATGTATTCCAATATAGCGATGGTGATATTTGGTGGTGTACTGCCGATATTGGCTGGGTAACAGGTCACTCCTACATTGTTTATGGACCATTATTAACAGGTGCAACAACCATTATGTTCGAAGGTGTACCAACATGGCCGGATGCTGGACGATTCTGGGAAGTTGTTGAAAAATATAAAGTAACTCAATTCTATACAGCACCAACAGCAATTCGATCATTGGTTGCACAGGGAACCGAATGGGTAACAAAACACAACTTAAGCTCCTTGAAAACACTTGGTACAGTTGGAGAACCAATTAACGAAGAAGCATGGCGTTGGTATCATGATGTTGTGGGTGGTGGAAAATGTCCAATTGTTGACACATGGTGGCAAACCGAAACCGGTGGAATTATGATTACCCCACTTTCTGGAATCACACCCACAAAACCATCTTTTGCAACCCTACCATTACCAGGAGTTCAGCCTATTTTGGTTGACCAAGAAGGAAATGAACTAAAAGGAAATAGCGTTGAAGGTAACCTTTGTATTAAATTCCCATGGCCAGGCATGATCCGTTCAACTTATGGTGATCATGACAGATGCCGCCAAACTTATTTTACAACCTATAAAGGTTTATATTTTACCGGTGACGGAGCAAAACGCGACGAAGAAGGTTATTACAGAATTATGGGTCGTGTTGACGATGTTATCAACGTATCCGGTCACCGAATTGGTACTGCTGAAGTTGAAGATGCGATCAACCAACATCCTAAAGTTAATGAATCTGCAGTTGTTGGATATCCACATGCAATTAAAGGTTCCGGTATTTATGCCTATGTAACCTGTGAAGAATTAACTGACACTGAAATGTTAACCATTGAAGATGAAATCAGGGCAACTGTTACCAAATTTATTGGACCTATAGCAAAACCAGATGTAATTCAATTGGTTACAGGATTACCAAAAACCCGTTCAGGAAAAATCATGCGTAGAATTTTACGTAAAATTGGTGAAGGAGATGCTTCAAACCTTGGAGATACTTCTACCCTGCTCGACCCAGGTGTTGTCGAAGACATCATCAATGGTGCAAAAGTTGACGTAAAACGATAATGTATTTTATTTAATAAATAAACAAAGGCATTTCGGAATTTCTCCGAAGTGCCTTGTTTTTTTATCAAGAAGACAGAACTCAGAAGTCAGAATGAAGACAGCTAAAACATTTCAGGATTTAGAAGTTTGGCAAAAGGCACATCAATTGGTTCTAAATATTTATAAAACCTCAAAATTCTTCCCAAAAGAAGAAGCCTTTGGAATTACTTCTCAAATCAGAAGAGCTTCAATTTCAATTCCTGCAAATATTGCTGAAGGATTTAAAAGAAAAGGGTTAAATGATAAAGCACGGTTTTACAATATTGCTCAATCTTCAATAGAAGAAGTTCGATATTATTTAATCCTTGCTGAAGACCTCCAGTACATGAAATCCGATGTTTCATTATCTAATATTGATGAAATTGCACGAATGCTAGATTCCTACATCAGGAAAATTAGAACTGAATAGTATTCTGTATACTAACTCCTGTATACTGTCTTCTATTTTTTAAATTATTAACCTAACTAAAATCTAAATAAAATGGAAAAAAAAGTAATGAACCGTTGGTTGGTTGTGGTTGGAGCAATCCTTATCCAATTAGCCTTAGGCGCCATCTATGCATGGTCAGTCTTTACACCTAAACTAACTGCCGCTGGCGGTACTTATCAATTTACAGCAGGTGAAGCCGCCTGGATTTTCTCTGCCGGATTGTTCACATTTGCCCTTGTCATGGTTTGGGCCGGTAGAAAACTAAATTCAATAGGTCCACAAAAACTTGCCATCGCTGGTGGTTTGGTTTTAGGTCTTGGATATGTTCTTGCCGGATTATTTGGAGATACATTCTTAAACCAATTAATCTTTATCGGAATCATAGGTGGAGCAGGAATTGGATTAGCTTATGTAGTTCCAATAGCAGTAGGAGTAAAATGGTTCCCTGATAAAAAAGGAATGCTTACAGGTTTAGCCGTTGCCGGATTTGGTTTCGGAGCAACTATATGGGTAAAATGGGCCGGTTCATGGGGCGGAGGATTGCTTAACAATATGGAAATTGCAGGCTTAGATGGTTTAAGAAGCGTTTATCTACTTTATGGAATTATTTTCGCGGTAATGGTAGTTTTAGGTAGTTTAGTTATGAAAGATCCTCCTAAAGGTTGGCTTCCTAAAGGATACACACCACCCCAAATATCAAGTACTAAAGCTACAGGACTAGTAGAATTTGATTCTGCCGAAATGCTGAGAACTCCACAATTCTATATGCTGTTCACTACATTTGTATTTTCTGCACTTGCAGGATTAATGGTTATTTCGTGCATTCAATTATTCGGGATTGATTCGCTTACATTCACTAAATTAGGATCCTTAGATATATCGAATCCCGACTTTTTAAGTACCAAACAATGGGCAATTGGAATTGCAGGCACTGCCATGGCAACTTATGCCATTTTGAATGGATTGGGACGAATTGCCTGGGGTACCGTATCCGATAAAATTGGAAGAAAAAACTCCATATTCCTTATGTGCCTTATTCAGGGAATTATTATGTTACTACTTTATAAAATGGGTGCTTCAATTTGGGGATTATACATTGCAGCAGCCATTATTGGATTTAACTTTGGTGGTAACTTTGCTTTGTTCCCAGCAGCTACTGCTGACTTTTTTGGAAATAAAACTGTTGGACGAAATTATGGTTTGGTATTTTTCGCCTATGGAATTGCAGGAATTGCAGGCCCACAAATTGCAGGATTCTTTAAAGATGCTGCAAAAGGTGCCACGACTCCAGCCGCATGGCTAACTCCTTTTATCATAGCCGGAGTTGCTTGTTTAGCAGGTGCATTTTTAATTATGTTCACTAAAGCACCAAAAAAAGCCTAACCTATTAAAACCCAATCTTGTCAATTATTATTGATAACCCTAACCTAATGTAATGAAAACCCTGATTTGACATCAGGGTTTTTTATTTTTATCAACATTAATTAGAAAGGATATTTTTAACTTATCTACTGAAATTTAGAATGGCATACCAATAAATTCATCATTAGTTTTGTATTTTTGTTAAACGATTAACAAGAACTATCTAATTAATAAGCTATGGGCATACAAAATTTATATAATATATTCAAACCTAAAAGAATAGCCATTGTCGGTATTTCATCTGATCCTAGAAGTGTTGGAGGCACAACATTGAGTAATTTGGTAAGTGGTGGTTTTGGGGGTGTCGTTTATCCGGTAAATCCGAAATATGAAGCCGTGATGGGAATACCATGTTATCCAAATGTGAAGAGTTTACCAAAAATACCGGATATAGCGGTAATAACAACTGGTTCTAAAATGGTTGCCCAGCTTGTTGAAGAATGTGGAGAAGCAGGAATCAATGGTATCATTATTATGACAGCCGGATTCGAAGAGATAGGAGAAAAAGGGAAATTACTTCAGGATGAGATTAGAGCTATTGTAAGTAAATATCCGGACATGAGGGTGATTGGTCCTAACTGTATGGGTCTCATTGTACCCGGATTGAACATGAATTTAAGTTTCGCACGAAATATGCCCAAGAAAGGTCATGTTGCATTTATTTCACAATCCGGAGCTTTGGGAGCTGCACTACTCGATTGGGCACATACCGAAAATATTGGATTTTCATACTTTGTTTCCATTGGTAATGCCATGGATTTAAGTTTTGGAGAATTAATTGATTTCTTTGGTCAAGATGCAAATACTAAGACCATTGTTCTTTATGTTGAATCAATAAAGAACGTACGCAAATTTATGACTGCAGCGCGTGCATTTGCACGAAAAAAGCCCATAATTGTGTATAAAGCCGGAAGATATCCTGAGTCTGCACAAGCTGCTTTTTCTCATACGGGAGCTGCTGCTGCAGAGGATGCCGTTTATGATGCCGTTTTTCGTAGAGCCGGTATGGCTAGGGTTTATAACATTGGTAATATTTTCAATTTCACTGACTTAGTTGGAAGAAAACACATCCCAAAAGGTTCAAATTTGGCCATTGTTACCAATGCCGGTGGCCCTGGCGTAATGGCAACTGACAATTTAATTAGCAAAAGAGGATCTTTAGCTCAATTATCCGACGAAACAATTCAAAAACTAAACGCAATCTTACCCCCGTTCTGGACACATGGGAATCCTGTTGATGTAATTGGAGATGCTGATGCGACACGATTTTCACAGGCTACACATATTGTGCTGGATGACCCCAATGTTGATGCTGTATTGGTAATTCTCACCCCTCAAGGGATGACACAACCCACCGAAACAGCTGAACAAATTGTAAAGATTGCTGAATCGCATTCAAAACCGATTATGGCAGCCTGGATGGGTGGAAAAAGTATTAAGGAAGGCATCGCCATTTTTAATAAAGCTGGTATTGCTACTTTTGAATCGCCGGAACATGCCATTGAAGCGTTTATGACCTTAGTAAGATACTCTCGCAATTTAAGTGCATTATTCGAAACACCTAAAGATATTCCCGTCCACTTCACTTATGATCGTCAAAAACTACGTGAAGAATTCAATCTTCAAATGCTTTCAAAAGGAAATATTTTAACAGAAAGTGATTCAAAGAATTTTTTGGAAACCTATGGAATAAAAACCGCAAGCCCTTTAATTGCTTTAAATGAAAGAGAAGCAATTTCAAATGCTGAAAAAATTGGATATCCAATTGTAATGAAAGTGTTATCTGCTGACATTGAGCACAAAGAAAAAGCTGGTGGCGTAATTCTTAATATTGGAAGTGAAAAGGATGTGAAAATTTCGTTTCGCTCGATAATGCGTAACATTGCCGATTACAATCCGGAAGCAATCATCGAAGGAGTAACACTACAGGCCATGCAAAATTCAAAAGGTGGCATTGAAATGATGCTGGGGTTAAAAAAAGATCAAGTTTTTGGAACTGTACTAAAAGTAGGAATGGGAGGCGTTGGTTCTGAATTATACAAAGATATCTCTCTAGGGTTTCCCCCTTTAAATGAACGATTAGCGCGATTACTATTAGAAAATCTTATAATTTATCCTTTATTAAAAGGCTTTAATGGTTCGAACCCAAAGAACATCGACAAACTAATTGAAACCATGATCAGGTTATCGTACATTGGTGCCGATTATCCGGAAATTGAAGAACTAACCATCAACCCTTTACTGGTATCCGAGAATGATGTGATTGCATTAGATGCCCGGGTTGTTATTGATAAAAATTTAATTGATAAAGCAATCCCTAAATATTCGCATCTTGTATTGCATCCTTATCCTGAAAAATATGTATCTACTCAAAAGCTCAAGGATGGAACGCAAATTATACTACGACCCATCAAACCTGAAGATGAACCATTGTGGTTGAATCTTTTGGATGGTTGTTCAAAAGAGGCTATTTATTCAAGATTCAGGTATAACTTTCATTATGATTCTCATGAAATAGCAACTCAGTTCTGCTTTATTGATTATGCCAGAGAAATTGCGATAGTGCTTGAAATTATGCATGAAGGGAAACGTCAACTAATTGGCGTTGGACGTTTAATTGCTGATCCGGATCATGAATCAGCGGAATATGCGATATTAATCACAGATGATTGGCAACGCAAAGAATTGGGAGTTATGTTAACCGAATATTGTCTTGAAATTGCCAAAAACTGGGGACTAAAACAGTTTTTAGCACAAACAACTAAAGATAATCAAGCCATGATATCTGTATTTAGAAAAATGAAATTTAAGATAAAATTTAATGCAGATTCAACAGTTGACGTTTCGCGAGATTTAATATAAAAACACACTTCAAAAACTACCGGACAAAACAAGCACTAACCGTTGATACTATTATGGCACTGACTAGAATATGCTTGAATTAGAAAAAATAAATGAAGCTGCCGAAATAATTCGAAAAGCAAAATATGCTGTTGCATTTACTGGAGCAGGAATTTCTGTAGAAAGTGGAATTCCTCCATTTAGAGGCGAAAATGGATTGTGGAACAAACACGATCCAATTTTTGTAGAAATAGAATATTTTCACAAAAAGCCAAAGCAGTCCTGGGAGAAGATAAAAAGTGTTTTTTACGACATGTTTAATGCGGCAGAGCCAAATATGGCTCATATTATGCTCGCAAAAATGGAAAAAAGGGGCTTTCTGGAATCAATTATTACCCAAAACATAGACAATCTTCATCAAAAAGCAGGTTCCAAATATGTTTATGAAATTCATGGTACTAGTCGAACTCTATCTTGCATAGAGTGTTCTACAGAATATGAATTGAATTTTGTAGATTTAAATTTTCTCCCACCTACCTGTTATATCTGCAAAGGAATTCTTAAACCTGATATCGTATTCTTTAATGAAAAAATTCCGGCCTTTGCCCTAAAACGCTCTAAAGAAGAGTCTTTAAAAGCTGATGTACTTATTATCATAGGAACCAATGCTGAAGTTTTACCTGCTGCTGATATTCCGGTAAAAGCTAAGGAAAATGGTGCACTCATTATTGAAATAAATATCCAGGAATCACATTTCACTAACACAATAACTGATATTTTTTTAAAGGGTAAAGCGTCAGAAATAATGTTAAAAATAGGTGAATATCTTTATTTAGATTAATCGAGTTTAGCGCAAATACTTTCGAAGATCGAATCTATAGTTCCAATACCATCAATTTTGTGTAATTTTTTTTGTTTATCATAATACTGAAGTAATGGACAGGTTTGGCTTATGTAAACATTTAAACGGTTATTGATTGTTTCGGCATTATCATCTTTTCGCCCTTCAATTTCAGCTCTTTTAAGCAATCGTTTTACAACTTCGTCATCCTCAACTTCAAGTGAAATAACATGGTTAATGCTTAGATTCATTTTAACCATTAATTGATCAAGTGCTTTTGCTTGTACTATCGTTCTTGGAAAACCGTCAAATATAAATCCTTTTACATTCTTATTATTTTCCATTACGGCATGTAAAATTTCTATAAGCAATTCATCAGGAACTAATTCTCCGGTATTCATGATCGCTTTAGCCTTCATTCCAAGTATTGTTTGATTTTTTACTTCACTGCGAAGAATATCGCCAGTTGAGACATGTTTTAGCATGTATTTTTCAGCTAATTTTATTGACTGAGTTCCTTTACCGGAACCAGGAGGCCCAAAAAGAATTAAATTAAACATATTAGGTAAGTTAGGATTAAAAAATATTTATGATGGCAACTTTATGTTGTTAACCAAAACAAATATAAGGATATCACATACATGGTTATAGCAAATTTATGATTAATTTTGAAGCTTAGAATTTTTATAAATAAACTAAACTAACTAAGGTTGATGAACCCCGATTCCATTCAAAACCCATTTCGATATTCAGTAGCTTTGCACGACAATTTAGTTGCATGGCAAACAGATTCATTAACCGTTATATCAGACAATATTCTTTCAAATTCTGATAATACATCTTTCATTGGCCAATTTATTACTGAGAACGATATTGTTACTTATATCCCTAAAGATTACTCAAATAACACGGTCGCAGAATGGATTACCTATCTGATTTTAGGCGGTTTTATACTGATTGCTATCCTTAATTTCTTACATAGAAAAAAACTAGTACAATTTTTTAATGCCACATTTTCAAGGAGTCAGGCTAGTCTTGTAATAAGAGAAGGGAACCCATTTCGCAAACAAATTACCCTGATTTTAACACTGGTCTATTTAATAGCAGTGCCACTACTTTTTTATTCTTTTATTGTTTTTTATACTGGGTCAGATAATTTTATTGACAATGGAATAATTTTTTATTTAGAATTAGCACTCTTCTTTTTAGGGTTGTTCCTATACAAGGTAATATTCATACAGTTTACAGCCAATATATTTCAAACAGAAAAGCCTTCCTATGAATTATTGGTTAACATTCTAATATTCAATTTAATAATCGGAATAATAATTTTGCCCATCATCACCTTATTTATTTATACACAGATAGATATATTTTTATATATCTCCCTAGGCATCTATTTTATTGGACTTTTATTACGACAATTCCGACAGTTAATGGTAGGATTGTCGAGATCAATTTTTTCGGTTTTGCATTTATTTTTATATCTTTGCACGCTGGAATTAATACCTGTGGTAATCATCAGTAAAATATTATTGAATTATTACAAGTGATAAGGACAAAAAAACCAAAACTAAAACGCTGGAAAATTGAAAATTAAGAATATTCTTGTTTCTCAACCCAAGCCACTTGATCTTGAGAAATCGCCTTATGGAGATTTAGCACTGAAATATAAGCTCAATATTGAATTTTATAAATTTATCAAAATTGAAGGAATACCTGCCAAAGATTTCCGAAAAGACAGAGTAAATATTGCAGATCATACAGCTGTAATTTTCACAAGTCGAAGTGCTGTTGATCATTTTTTTAGAATTGCAAAAGAGTTAAGAGTCGAAGTTTCTGACACCATGAAATATTTCTGTATTTCAGAATCAACTGCCTTTTATCTTCAAAAATATGTTCAATACCGGAAACGTAAAATTTTTCATGGCAAGCAGAATTTTGCTGATTTGATAGATATTATTCGTAAACATAAAGGTGAGAAATTTCTTCTGCCCTGTTCAGATATTCACAAAGTCAGTATGTCGGACTTACTAGATAGCAACGAGATAGATTACACAAAAGCAGTGATTTACAAAACAGTTGCCAGTAATCTTTCAAAACTTGAGATTGAAAAATATGATATGTTGATATTCTTCAGTCCGTCTGGAGTCGCTTCACTTTTCAAAAACTTCCCCAATTATCAACAGAATGGAGCAATCATTGCAGCTTTTGGTCCAACTACCTCAACAGCAATTTTAAATGCAGGCTTAAAGCTTGATCTTGCTGCACCAACAAAAGCATCTCCTTCAATGACTATGGCTATTGAGGAATACATTCTTAATGAGAGCAAAAAGAAAAAGTAGGTTTACTTTAAATTTGTAACTTCGAATTTTTTACGAATTGTATCTTTTTGAGAACGTAATAAATGCAAACCTTTAGGAAGAATGAGCGATTGTGTCACAAAAAATCCATTGATGAATTATTCTTAAATGGCCAATCTTTTTTTGTTTATCCATTAAAAATTATTTGGATCAGTATAAAGGAAGATGTGGAAAGTCCGGCTAGAATAATTATAAGTGTTCCCAAACGTAATTTCAAAAAAGCAGTTCACCGAAACCAAATTAAAAGACTTTTGCGAGAAGTTTACAGAAAAAACAAATCTGTTCTGTATCAATATTTAACTGAACGTAAATTGCAAATTAATTTTGTATTAATTTACACATCAAAAGTTAAACTTTGTTATAAAGAGTTAGATGAAAAAATAATACAAGTACTTGATCGTTTAATAAAAGCAAATGAAAAGATTATTAGCTAATATTTTTATTTTATTGATTAAGTTCTATCAGGGGGCTATTTCACCATATTTAGCACCTTCATGCAGATATACGCCCAGCTGCTCGGAATATGGAGTGCAGGCCATTAAAAAACACGGCCCCTTTAAAGGCGGCTGGCTAACAATAAAACGATTTTCGTCATGTCATCCCTGGGGGGGGCATGGCCACGATCCTGTACCTTAATAAATAACAAATTATGACTATAAAATTTCTAAAAAAATACTATACGCTTTTTACAGCAATTTTGCTTATTTCATTTAGCTTACACCTAAATGCCCAAAACCAAAATAATTTTAAAATAGCAAAGAGTTTGGATATATATTCCAACCTGATTAAAGAGCTAAATATCAA
>Ga0268283_1000939_pt1 | contig 15762 bp, 12 predicted proteins | sample saktaG_13_FD_190140 | JGI IMG/M metagenome (GOLD analysis project Ga0268283, IMG submission 190140) | Saline water microbial communities from Sakinaw Lake, British Columbia, Canada - sak_2013_06_06_36m | ecosystem: Environmental > Aquatic > Non-marine Saline and Alkaline > Saline ... | reverse complement strand
GCAAAAATTAGGCTTACAATCTGAGTCCGCCTATAGATTCGAAAGAGGAGTAGATTTGGAGATCGCTAAAAACACCTCTTTGCTGGCTGCAAAATTAATTTCGGAATTAGCACAAGGAAAACCTAGTGGTAAAAAAAGCATCGGCGTTTTTAAGACTGCCTGCCTGTCGATTAAATTAGAGCCGGCATATGTCAACAGGGTACTGGGGACAGAAATTACTGCGCTTAAGATGATCGAGATTTTAAGCAGCTTGGGTTTTGCCGTTAAGCAACAAGCGAAGAAAACCTTGCTGGTAAAGATCCCCAGTTTCCGGCAGGATATTAAATCAAAAATAGATTTAGTGGAAGAAGTGGCGCGAATTTATGGTTATAATCATATTTCCCAAACCCTTCCGGCGGTTAAGCCGGTCCCCAAAATTTTGGATAAAAACAGAGTAATTGGTGATATAAAAAATATTTTGTCCGGCTTAGGGCTAGATGAGGCAATCACTTATACTCTGGTTGACCGCGGATTATTATCAAAATCCGGGGTGAATACAACTAGCGGATTAATTGAAATCGCCAACCCCTTAAGCAAGGAGCAGGAGGTTTTACGCCCGGAGCTTTATCCCAGTCTTATCCGTACTCTTGCTTATAATTTAAATCAGCAGCAGGAAAGAGTAAAAATTTTTGAGATTGCGCATGTTTTTTCTAACCAGCACAATACGGTTATGGAAGATCCCTTGTTGGGCATTGCTTTGTGCGGGCAAAATACTTTTTTCTCTCAACAGGGCTTGGTGAAAGAAGAAATTACTCTGCTACATTTAAAAGGCATCTTAGACACTCTTTTTAACCGGCTAGGGATTAAGGGTTTTGATTTTAGCCGTCAAAAAGATAATACTATAAAGATAATGGTTAATCAGCAGCCGATTGGTTTTATGCTGGAGTTAAGCCCGCAAGTTTTAGAAGCTTTTGATATTAAGAATCGGCAAGTAGTTGTGGCGCAAGTTAATTTAGAGATATTGTGGAGCAGGATAAATTTAGAAAAAAAGTTTTTAAACATTCCGAAGTTTCCGGCGATTACCCGGGATATAAGTTTTGTGGTTAAAGATGAGGTATGTGTCAATGATTTGATTGCGGCGATAGAAGCAAAAGAGATATCGCTTCTTAAGTCGGTGAAAATTGTAGATTACTATCAAGGAAAGCAAATTCCCGCAGGTTTCCGGGGGCTGACTATATCTTGTATTTATCGTGCTGTTGATCGCACGCTCACCGAAGAGGAGCTCGCGCCTTGGCACAATGCGATATGTGTTTTATTAAAAGAGCGATTTGAGGTAATCTTGCGCTAGGATTGATTCTAGCCCAAGGATGTGCTATACTTTTTCTAGAATCAAGGAGCTCTTTAAATATATCCCTGCGGTGCGCGTTGGAAATTTGATTATTGTTGAACCAACACTATTTTCACGGGAACCCGTTGATTCTTTAGGCACGTGTGCCTAAGGATAGGGTACCCACCTGAAGCCAAATCGGTTCAGACTATCAATCCAACGGCACTCTTGCGGGGATTTTAATTTTATGGACTTATTTACACAAGAGATCAGTAATTCTGATAAAGACCTTCCTTTAGCCGTACGGCTTCGACCCATTACGCTTGATCAAATTTTTGGCCAGGATCAGATAGTCGGTAAAAATAAATTATTACGCCGAGCTATTGAAGCTGATCGATTAACATCGCTTATTTTATTCGGGCCTCCCGGAACCGGTAAAACCTCTTTAGCTTGGTGCATTGCGCATATTACCCAGGCGCATTATATCGCGATCAATGCCACTATTTCTAACGTAGAAGAGCTTAGGAAAATTATCGCTCTTTCCAAACAAAGGGCTAAAGAAGGAAAAAAGAAAACTATTCTTTTTATTGATGAGATTCATCGTTTTAATAAAGCGCAGCAGGATGTGCTTTTGCCGGATGTGGAAGAAGGGCGTTTAGTTTTAATCGGCGCCACCGTACATAACCCGTATTTTTCGCTTACCTCCGCTTTGCTTTCTCGGTCGATAGTCTGTGAATTAAAAGCGTTGCAGAGCGCAGATTTAATTAAAATAATTAATCATGCTTTAAAGGATAAGGAAAAGGGGTTGGGTAATTTTAAAATTAAGCTTGAAAAAGATGCGCTTAATTTTTTAGCGCGGGTTTGTGAAGGTGACGCACGCCGGGCTCTTTCCGCACTGGAACTAGGAGCCCTGACTACTTTGGCAGGTAAGGATGGCTATATTAATTTTAATCTGGAGATCGCGCAGGAGTCAATTCAAAAGAAAGCCGTGGTTTATGATCGGGATGGCGACGGGCATTATGACAGCGCTTCGGCTTTTATTAAATCGATGCGTGGATCTGATCCCGATGCGGCAATTTATTGGATGGCAAAGATGCTCTATGCCGGGGAGGATCCGCGATTTATTGCCCGGCGAGTTTGTATCTTAGCTGCTGAAGACGTGGGCAACGCCGATCCTTTGGCTTTAGTTTTAGCTAATGCGGCTTTACAGATTTCAGAGTTTGTGGGCATGCCGGAAGCCCGCATTCCTTTGGCTCAAGCAGTAATTTATGTCACCTGTGCTCCTAAATCTAACGCCAGTTATTTGGCGGTGGAAAGAGCGACAGAAGATATTAAAGCGAATAAAGTGCAAGAAGTCCCCGCTCACCTTAAGGATGCTTCTTATCAGGGCGCTGCGGAACTGGGCCATGGCGCTGGATACAAATATGCGCATGATTATGACCAGCATTTTGTGCCACAGCAATATCTGCCTAAAATTGCGCGTTATTATGAACCTACAGATTTAGGTCATGAAGTTAAAATTAAAGAGCGGTTAGAAAAATTACGTCAAACTTGCTTGAAGGCAGAAGGAACAAAGACGAGTATGCGGCCGGATTTGTCGGTCGGAAAGTGTAAATTAAAATGACGCTGATTATGCAAATATTGATAGTTGTCGGAGCGGGTTTAGTGATCTATGCTATTTTCGGAGTGCTTGCCTCCGCCAAGCAGCCGGTGCCTTTAAGACAGAAAATTCAATATCCGGGTTTATTGGAGAAGGAACCTGGTAAAGATCAGAAGATTCAACGTTTACAAAGCCAGGTCGCGAAGTTAGAAAGCCAGATCGAGCAGATCAAGGCTGTTTCGGTAGAAGAAACAACCGGAACGCTAAGTATTAAAGAAAAAGAGGAGGAATTTGCTTTAGAGTTAAAGCGTAGAGAAGACTGGGTGGCAAAAGCGGAGGCAGAACTCGCCAAGGTTAAGACCGAGAACTTAGATTTAAATAAGAAATCAATGGTTAAGGAGAGTGAGCTGGAAGGGGAATTTACGAAAAATGTAAATTTGACCCGTCAGATTCAAGAAATGGAAACTGTTTTGAAAGCAAAAGAGTCAGCTTATCGGTTGCAAGAAGATCAGCTGCAAGCGCAAAAACATCAGATTGAAAGCCAGCTTAAAGGCATGCAGGACCAGGCAGCAACAATTGCTGAACTTAAGCGTAAAGAGAATATTAGCGAATGGGTGCCAAAGTCGGAATTTAATCAATTAAACGAAGAGTATACGAAATTAGAAAAAGAATTAGAAGCTAGTCAGGAAAGATTAAAAAGTTTTGCGGTTGAAATCGCGCATTTGCGTCAATTAATTGATAAAAAACCTGCGCCGGCGGATGAAGTTAAGTTAACGCAACCGGCTTTAGAAACAACTAATCCGGAAGAATCTCGGGAATTAGAAATTATTAAGCCGCAAGAAACGGCATTGCAAGGCGAGCCTCAAGAAACAAAAGAGCTGGAAGAAAATAAAAACCCGGAAAATGATGAACCAATAAAACAAAATGAGGTCATTAAAGAAAACATAGATCAGGAAATCAAGGAATCCGATCCGCAGAAATAATCAATTAAACAATGAAAATAAAAATATTAGTGAGTGTATTAATGTTGAGTTTAACCTTTAATTATGGAGGGGTATTGGCGATGAATAACACAATTGCGGTTTTGGAAACTAACCAGGGAAATATCGAAATAGAACTAAAAAACGATATTGCTCCCAAGGCTTGTGAGAATTTTGTAAAATTAATTGAAAAGGGGTATTACAACGGTTTAATTTTTCACCGCGTGATCAAGGGATTTATGATTCAAGGCGGAGATCCCACCGGCACGGGAATGGGAGGCGCTTCGATTTGGGGAAAATCTTTTGAAGATGAGGTAACCCCGCAGGCAAAATTTGATACGGCCGGTATTCTTGCGATGGCCAATAGCGGGCCGAATACAAACGGCAGTCAATTTTTTATTACTTGCGCTAAAACCCCTTGGCTGAATATGCGCCATACAATTTTTGGCGAGGTTATTTCAGGTCTTGAGGTGGTGCAAAAGATCGAAAATACTTCCGTGGATGGCGATGATCGACCGATTGTTTCACAGAAAATCATTCGGGCATATATTAAGCCTGGCGTTTAAATCCTTAGTATTGCTAAAATATGGAAAAAATAAATTATCATCAGGAATTAAATCCTGCGCAGCTTAAAGCGGTAGAGTCTATTGATGGACCGCACCTGGTAATTGCCGGAGCGGGAAGCGGCAAAACGCGGGTTCTAGTGCATCGGGTTGCTCATTTGGTTCAACGGGGCATAGCTCCGGAACAGATTCTGCTGCTTACTTTTACGCGTCGATCAGCTCAAGAGATGTTGCGGCGCAGCAGCCTTTTACTTGATCAGCGCTGTCAAAATGTTTCCGGCGGAACTTTTCATTCATTTGCGAACACGATTTTAAGAAAATACGCGAGCCTTTTGGGAATACATAATAATTTTACGATCCTTGATCAGCCGGATGCTCAAGATGCGCTAAATTTAATCCGCACTCAGTTAAACTATCATAAATCTCAGAAACGTTTCCCGCGCAAACAGGTTATTTTAGAGGTAATTTCTAAAAGTATAAATAAATCCGCGAAGATTTCTTCGGTGTTGCTAGATGAATACCCACAGTTTATCGAATTTTCTGAGGAGATTGTAAAAATTCGCGATGAGTATAATAAATATAAACAACAGAAATCCCTTCTAGACTATGATGATCTTTTAGTTTTTTTAAGAAATTTGCTGCTGGAGCATAGCGCTGTGCGCGCGAGTTTGGGCGCTAAATATAAATATATTATGGTGGATGAGTATCAGGATACCAATAAACTTCAGGCGCAGATTGCCTGTCTTTTGGCTGCGGATCATAACAATATTATGGTCGTCGGTGATGACGCGCAAAGCATCTATTCTTTTCGCGGAGCGAATTTTAAAAATATTATGGATTTCCCTAAAATATTCAAGGGCACTAAGGTGATTACTTTAGAAGAGAATTATCGCTCTACTCAACCGATTTTGAATTTAACTAACGCGGTGATTGCGCAGGCTAAGGAAAAGTTTGAAAAAAACCTTTATACCAGGAAAAAAGGCGGCCAAACCCCGGTATTTATAGATTGCGCGGATGAAAATTCACAGTCTACTTTTGTGGCGGAAAAGATTCTAGAATTGACAGAAGAAGGGGTTGCCTTAAAAGATATTGCCGTGCTTTTTCGTTCCGGATGGCACTCTAATGATTTAGAAATTGAATTAGCCAGTCGCAATATTCCTTTTGCCAAGTATGGAGGTCAAAGACTTGTGGAAGCCGCCCACATTAAAGATCTGGTAAGCTATTTACGCATTGTTTATAATCGGCTTGATCAGGTGAGCTGGTTGCGCGCTTTGGAGTTAATTCCGCGCATCGGACCTAAAACGGCATTTAGAATCATTGAATCGCTTACTGACCAGTCCAAGCTTGAAGAATTTTGTTGCAAAAATAATGAGCTTAAAGAGTTGTTTGCGCTTTTGCAAGGCGTAGATATAAATCGCGATGCGCCGGCAGAGATCATCGATCGATTTCTTAGTTATTATCAGCCATTATTAAAAATCAAGTATGATGATTTTAACAAACGCTTAAATGACCTGGACTCATTATTAAGAATCGCACAGCGCTATAAAACAACGGAGCAATTTTTAGTGGACATGGCTTTGGAGCCTCCGGAAAGGATGCTGATTGAGCCGGCTCGGCGAGATAACGATGATCAACCACTTACTCTTTCGACGATACATTCCGCCAAGGGACTGGAATGGCATACGGTCTTTTTAATTTATCTGGCGGAGGGGCATTTGCCTTCGTATTTATCTTTGGCATCAGATGAACAAATTGAAGAAGAGCGCCGCCTGTTTTATGTTGCCGCGACCCGGGCGAAAGTGAATTTATTTCTATTAAAGCCGCATATCGATCGCTCTCCCAGGAGTTACGCTGACGGCGGCGGATCGGTATTTACACAGACTTCTCGATTTTTAGAGCAAGGCGGTTTATTGGAAGAGTTTGTGGATGTGCAGGATGCTAATCTTTCGGATCCTTTGTTGGATTTAGAGTTAGAAGAGATTATTGGGGAGAAAAGAATTAAGAATAAAGAGTTTTTTGAAACCATGGAAGAATATTTCCGGAATGAGTAATGATCGCAAAAATCATTTATTTTGTCTTGAGCTCGGTATAAAATTGTGTTAAAATTTTTAAGATGATTATCAGCCAGCAAAAACCAATTAATGATTTATTAGCCAGCCTCAAAGAGTATCATAAAATATTTTTAGTGGGTTGTGGAGAGTGCGCTACCGCCTGTAAGAGCGGAGGAGAGGCGGAGGTTGCGAAAATGAAGCTGCAGCTGGAAGCTGCGGGTAAAGTGGTTACCGGCTGGTGTATCCCGTCTGCGCCATGTGTTGCTGCCAAGCTTAAAACGGAGTTAGCTAAAAACATAAAAGTTCTTCGAGAATCCGAAGCGGTTGTGATTTTAGCTTGCGGTTTAGCGGTAGCGTCATTTAAAGACAACGATCGTTTTGATTTAGCGGTTTTGCCGGCTTGCGATACTTTGTTTGGCGCGGTAATGGACGCGCAAGGCAATTTTTTTGAAAAGTGTTCGATGTGCGCCGAATGTGTTTTGGATTTTACCGCTGGAATTTGCCCAATCACGCTATGTCCTAAGAGCTTGCTTAATGGCCCTTGTGGCGGAGTAAGCCAGGGCAAATGCGAGGTGGATAAAGAGCAGGATTGCGCCTGGGTTTTAATTTATAAAAAATTAGAGAAGAATAACAAGCTTAATTCTATTAAAGAAATTCGCGGCCCTAAAGATTTCAAGAAATCAAGCAAGCCGCATAAATTAATCATTAATTAATATGGCCGAGCAGCTTCCTTATAGTGAAAAAGTTATGGATCATTTTACCAACCCTCGCAATGTGGGAGAGATTATTGACGCTAGCGGAATCGGCACGGTGGGGAATGCGGTGTGCGGGGACGTGATGAAAATGTATTTAAAAATTGAAAATGAAATAATTATTGATGTAAAATTTAAAACTTTTGGCTGCGGCGCGGCGGTGGCGACCAGCTCGATGGTTACTGAAATGGTAAAAGGCAAGAGCATTATTGATGCCTTGGCGATTACTAACCACGCGGTGGCAGAAGCATTAGGCGGATTGCCGGCTAAGAAAATGCATTGTTCAGTTTTAGCGGAGGAGGCTTTACGTTCAGCGCTAAAAGACTATTATAAAAAACAAGGTCGTGCTGTTCCCTTTGAAGATAAGGGGCATGGCCATGAAGGGGAGACTTGTTTATAATTTTCTAGTTATGTTGACCCCGTTACAAATAAATAAGATGACTCAGACTAGGTCAAAATTTGTAACGGGGTTGACAAAAGCTAAAATACGTAGTAAAATTATTTTAAGTTTAAAAATACAGGAGGAAGAAGAGCGAAACCGTAAAAGCAAGCTAATTACAGCCAAGCTTTTAAGGAATAGGATTTTTAAAAAGGCCAAGATAGTGATGTTTTATGTCGCTTTTGGTGGTGAAGTGAATACAGCAGAGATGATTAGGGAAGCTCAAAAAATAGGCAAGGTAATTTGTGTGCCAATCTGTAGAAAAGATAAAGAAATTATGCAGCCAGCCATATTAGAAGATTATGCGACACTAAAAAAGGGCCCTTATGGGGTCTATGAGCCCGCAACGGAAAAACTGGTGAAGCCAGAGGATTTAGATCTGGTGATTGTTCCCGGTTTAGCTTTTGATAAAAAAGGCAACCGTTTAGGCCGCGGTAAAGGTTATTATGACCGTTTTTTAGGATCGCTTTCTGATAAAACGCATTCTATTGGCTTGGCTTTTGATTTCCAGATCTTACCCCTAATCCCCACCACCACACACGATGTAAGCGTCAAGAAACTTATCTTTTCCTAAGCTCCTACAAGCAGGTTTATAATTTAAGGTTAAAAGGGAGGAAAGTGAGATGATTCTTAACATAGTGTTGCCCATATTTGCTGCTCTAGTTGCTGCATATTGCGGTTATTTCTTAAGAAAATATATTGCTGAGAAAAGAGTCAAAAGCGCCGAAAGACAAGCTGAGCATATTATTGAAACAGCGAATAAAGATGTCCTGGATAAGCGCCGGGAGGCAGAGCTAGAGGCCAAGGATCTTTTATTTCGGATGCGCCAGGATTTTGAGCGCGAGATTAAAGACCGTAAGCAGGAGATCGTCAACCTTGAAAAAAGATTAACCCAGAAAGATGAGAATATCGATCGTCGCATTGATCTGGTCGAAAAGAAAGAAAAAGAGATTGAGCAAAGGAATGATCATCTTAAAAAGTTAGAAGAAGCTTTAAAAATAAAAGATAATCAGCTTCTGGCTTTGGTGGCTGAGGAAAAAGAGCGCTTACAGAAAATTTCTTCTTTGTCTGCCGAGGAAGCAAAACAAATTTTATTATCGCGTTTGAATGAAGAGTTAAACAATGAAAAAGCCGTGTTTATCCGTCGTCAAGAGGAAGAGGTGCGTAATACTGCGGATAAAAAGGCCCGGGAAATTTTAAGTTTAGCAATTCAGCGTTGCGCGGCAGATCATACCGTAGAATCAACTGTGAGCGTGGTGACCTTGCCTAATGATGATATGAAGGGACGAATTATTGGCCGGGAAGGAAGAAATATCCGGGCTTTAGAGATGGCTACCGGGGTGGATGTAATTATTGATGATACCCCGGGAGCGGTTACTTTGTCCGGGTTTGATGCTGTGCGCCGGGAAATTGCGCGTTTGAGTTTAGAAAAACTTATTTCAGATGGCCGGATTCATCCAGGAAGGATTGAAGAGATTGTTGAAAAAACGAAAAAAGAGATGGATGAGAAGATTCGCGAGGAAGGCGAACGGGCGGCATTTGAGGCCGGGGTCAACGGACTCCATCCGGAGATTATTAAACTTTTAGGTCGGCTTAAGTATCGCACTAGTTACGGTCAGAATGCTTTGCAGCATTCCAAAGAAGTTTCATTTTTATTGGGGATTATGGCTTCAGAGTTAGGCATGGATTTTAAACTGGGCCGGAGAATCGGGCTTTTGCATGACATTGGTAAGGCAGTCGATCATCAGGTTGAAGGCACACACGCCAAATTGGGGGCGGATCTGGCTAAGAAATACAATGAGAGCGCAGAGGTAATTGCGGCTGTAGAATCGCATCATGAAGAGGCGCCGGCATTGAGTATTTATGCGGTTTTAGCGATTGCGGCGGATGCGGTGAGCGCGGCGCGACCGGGGGCTAGAAGAGAAACTTTAGAGATTTATGTTAAGCGTTTAGATAAATTAGAGTCGATCGCTAATCTTTTTAAAGGAGTGGAAAAATCTTTTGCCATTCAAGCCGGCCGGGAGATTCGGGTGATTGTGCAGCCGGAGAAAATAAATGATGCTGAGGCAGTGACGATGTGTCGGGACATTCGCAAGAAGATTGAAGAAGGTATGGAGTATCCCGGTCAGATTAAAGTGACGGTAATTCGCGAAATGCGTACAATTGAGTATGCCAAATAAACTATGAAAATACTTTTTATCGGCGATATTGTGGGTAGCCCGGGGAGAGAGGCAATTAAAACCCTGGTTGCTCCGCTTAAGCAGGAACTGGGAATTGATTTTGTAATTGCAAATGCCGAGAATGCTTCCGGCGGATCCGGGATAACTGCTCGCGTGGCTACTGAGCTTTTTGCGGCGGGGGTGGACGTGCTTACTTCCGGAGATCATATTTGGAAGAAGGTTGAGATTTTTGAGCTGATTAACCAGGAGGAAAGGATCCTTCGTCCGTTGAACTTCCCCAGTGGCGCTCCCGGTCGCGGCGCAAAAGTATTTAAGTCTGCCAAGGGAGTTAAGGTGGGAGTAATTAATATTAACGGCCGAGTTTTTATGGAGGCGTTGGAGTGCCCTTTTAAGGCGGCGCTTAAAGCCGTGGAAGAGTTATCTTTAGAAACTAAAATCATCATTGTGGATATACATGCGGAAGCAACTTCTGAAAAAATAGCTTTAGGCTGGTATTTAGATGGCAAGGTTTCAGCGATTTTTGGTACCCATACACATATTCAAACGGCGGATGAGAAGATCCTGCCTCAGGGCAGTGCTTATATCACGGATGTCGGCATGACCGGGCCTTATGATTCGGTGATTGGCAGAAGAGTGGAGGATGTGCTGACGCGTTTTTTAAGCTCAATCCCGGTGAGATTCCAAGTAGCCCAAGAAAATATTCAATTGCATGGCGCGCTGGTTGAAATCGATGAAACGTCCGGCAAAGCGCGTTCGATTTTAAGAATTCAGAAAAAAATTTAGATGATGAAAAAACTTTCGGTTATTTTAAATAGGTTTTTTTTATCTTTAATATTTTATTTATTTTTTGGCGTAGTAACCTCGGCTGCTCAAATACCCGAGGAACTAGAATTTGATTTAGATTTAAACTCCCCTGTAGTTAGCTTTCCTAAAATATACAGACCAAGCATAGATTTAAGCGGACGAGGCCGGCAGGTAGATAAAACATTGCCACAAACATTAGCCGCTAAGGAAGCTTTAGCTACCTGGCAAGCGGATTTAGGCTTCCGTAATTTTTACCGCATTCAATATAATCTTTGGGAGTTGCAACAACTGGCTAATGATCAAGAGGCCCGGGCTAAGTTTTTGAATAATTATGATGAGATCATTAAAAAAATAAGCGATAGCGGGGGAACGGTAATTTTAAATCTATTTGGCACTCCGGATGGTTTAGGGGTAGTGTTGGATAAAAATAGCGCTCCGCATAATTTAAAAATATATAAAGAATTAGTTAAAAATACGATACGTAGGCTTAGTTGTGAAAAAAAATATAATATTTGGTATGAAGTTTGGAACGCTCCGGATTTAGAGGATTTCTTTTTGGGTGGCAGAAGCGAATATTTTAATCTTTATCGTATTGTTGGTGAAGCAGTAAATGAATTGCGCCGGGAAACCAAAATACACATTCCTTTGGGTGGCCCATCAGTGAGCGCCTGGTTTAGAAATATCGAGCCCAATAACATACTTACGCCAGAGAGAAGCTTAATTTATGAACTGATAAAATATTGTTACAGTTACCGGCTACCCCTGGATTTTGTTTCTTGGCACGCTTATTCTAGTGATCCGGCTGAGGAAAAGCAAAGCACAATTTATCAGAAACCTTTTGTTAAGTTGATTCGCGATTGGCTGACTTATTTTAAGTTTAATAGCAATATTCCATTGGTGGTTGATGAGTGGAACTTTGACGGCTCGGCTAATGTTTTAGCGGAAAGAGCTAAGTCTGCGCATGTTTCTGCCAGCTATATTCCGGCTCGGCTTAAAAATATGCATGCAGCCGGGATTGATTACCAAACATATTTCTGCCTTGAGGATTTTGAAGACAAGCAGCTCGGAGTAAGCAGGAATTTAGGTATTTTTGCATTTGATCCCGCTCGGCCGGAAAATAAGGGATACGCTAAATCCAATTACAATCTGTGGCGCATGCTTGGCGCGTGCGGCCAGGATTTGTTCACTTCTGAATTAAGCGATGAATTTGTAGGGACCCTGGCCACCAAATCTACTGATTATTTTACGTTGCTTATTTATAATTATATTGACCCTCAAGCGGCGATGAATTATATTTCTCGCAATATTGTTGATTTAAATGCCGCCGAACAAAAATCGATTTTGGGAATCATTAAGTCCGACCGTATGAAAAAAATTCTCGACGGTCAGTTGAGTTTAGCGACTTTGCGCTTGAGCGTTAAGACCAAAGCTTTGTTTGGTCGGGCCGTAGAGCTAAATAATTTAGCGATTAAATTTTCTACAATGGATCGCAAAGTAAGAATTTCTTTGAAAGGCTTAAAAGATATTTATGTTTTAACTAAATATGCGGTGGATAACAGTTGCAGCCGGAACTGTGAATTTAAGCCAAATTTCGAACAAGATATTGATTTTAGCCAAGGTTATGTTGAGACAATAAGTTTAAAGCCGTATTCGGTGCAGCTTTTAGTTTTTAAAAAGAAAATTTTACCACCGGTTTTGGCTAATGAAAGTCAAGCATTGTCTGGGCAAAATGCGGCTGCGGTTTTGGTTAATCCGGAGCAGGCTGTTGTTTTGCCGGCCGAAGTTAAGCCGGCAGAGAAAATAGCGCAAAAGGAGACAGGTAATGCCGAAGTTAAATAAACAGATTTATACTGTTTCTCAGATTACACAGCTGATCAAGGGATTATTGGAGAATAATGTCGGCGAGATCTGGTTAGAGGGTGAGATCTCTAATTTTAAAGCTGCATCCAGCGGACATTTTTATTTTTCGCTTAAGGATGAAGGAGCGCTGATTCTGGGAGCGATGTTTGCGCATGCGAATAAAGGTTTAAAATTTAAATTGGAGGATGGCCAAAAAGTTATTTGTTTTGGTAAGGTCGATGTTTACGGTCCGCGCGGGCAATATCAGATTATTGTGGAAAAGATCGAGCCCAAGGGTGTGGGTGCGCAACAGTTGGCCTTTGAGCAATTGAAGAAAAAATTAGACCAAGAAGGCTTGTTTGATCCCGGCCATAAAAAGCCATTGCCGCAGATGCCTTTTATGGTGGGGATTGTTACTTCCAGCAAGGGGGCGGCTGTACGGGATATTTTACAAATTCTTAAGAAGGGCGCTGCGGGCGTAAATGTAATTTTACGTTCAGTGCGCGTGCAGGGTGAACAGGCAGCTACGGAGATTGCGCAGGCGATAACTGAATTGAATGAGCTTAAGCAGCTGGATCTAATTATTGTCAGCCGCGGGGGAGGCAGTACGGAGGATCTCTGGAGTTTTAATGAGGAGATTGTAGCGCGCGCAATTTATCACTCCCGGCTTCCGGTTATTTCGGCAGTCGGTCATCAGATTAATACTACTTTAAGTGATTTAGTAGCGGATGTCTTTGTGGAGACTCCTTCTGCGGCGGCGAAAATGATTGTCGATAAAAAGAATGCTTTAATCGCGCAGCTAGCCGGGTTTAGATATCAGTTAGATTTCTCAATACAAAGCGTAATCAGTGATTTAGAAAACAGGCTTACGGCTTTTACGCATATGCTTAAAAGTCCGCGGGATCATTTGCTGGAGAAGCAGCAGCAGATTGATGAATTATTTTCGGGGTTAAATTATAATCTGCGCCATGTTTTGGAGTTGGCCAAGCAACGCTCCAGCGCTTTAATTCAAAGACTGGAGGCGCTAAGTCCATTAGCGATATTATCGCGGGGTTATAGCTTAAGCGTGCTTCTGCCAGAAGGCGCAATTTTAAAAGATGCCGGTCTGATTAAGCCGGGGGATAAATTAAAAACTGTTTTGCAAAAAGGCGCATTTACTAGCGTCGTTTCGGAGGTGTATAGCGATGAACCCAGCACCTTCTAAAAATTTGATAACTAAAATTATGCGGTTTAATTAATTAAACAAGAAAGAAGGTGCAGGGTGAAAGAAAAAACTTTATTTGAGGAAGATCTGAAGAGATTGCAAAAAATCGTCGAGGAGCTTTCCGGAGGCAAAATTACCCTGGGAGAGTCGCTTAAAAAATATGAAGAGGGGGTTAAGCTTGCACAGTCTTGTTCGGAAACTTTGGCACAAGCGCAACGCAAAGTTGAATTATTAATGAAAAAAGACGGAAAAGTTTCTTTTGAGAAATTTGACGATACCGATATAGAAGAAAAATAACTATGTTTTTAGAAAAAATAAATTCACCGCTAGATTTAAAGAAATTTAACCTTGAGCAGCTAGGTGTCTTGAGCGCAGAGATTCGCCAAAGGTTAATTGAAGTTGTTGCGCAAACCGGCGGTCATTTGGCTTCGAGCTTGGGGGCGGTGGAGTTAATTGTGGCTTTGCATTATGTTTTGGACTCTCCTAAAGATAAAATTATTTTTGATGTCGGGCATCAGGCTTACGCGCATAAAATAATCACCGGGCGCAATAAAAATTTTTCTACGCTTAGACAATATCAAGGGCTTAGCGGCTTTCCTTCAAAAGATGAATCCGTTTATGACCCTTTTACCTCCGGGCATAGCTCGAATGCGGTTTCTTTGGGGCTGGGGCTGGCTTGCGCCCGGGATTTATTACCCAAAGAGGATCAATTCAAAGTGGCCTGTGTTATCGGTGACGGATCTTTAAGCGGCGGATTGTGTTTTGAAGGCCTAAATAATGCCGGGCACTTAAAAAAAGACATTCTGGTGATTTTGAATACCAATGAGCTAAGCATCGCTCCAAATGTGGGAGCGATTAGTAATTATTTAAATAAAATTATTTCTTTGCCCGTATATAATCGCTTTCATGACAATGTGGAGAATTTCTTAAGAACACGTGTGCCCCGTGGGAGTCGTCTGATAAAACTTATGGCTAAGTTTGAAGAGGGATTAAAAGGCCTGTTTGTTCCCGGCATATTATTTGAAGAGCTAGGTTTTCGTTATTTTGGCCCGATCGACGGCCACGATCTTGGGGCGTTAATCTCGACATTGAAAAATATCTTAGAAATTAAAGGCCCGCGGCTTTTACATATCGTAACCAAAAAAGGCAAGGGTTGTTTGTTTGCGGAGAAGGATCCGGTCAGGTTCCACGGTATTAGTCATTTTGATATTGCAACCGGTGAAGTGATTATTAAAAAATCTTTACCGGGGGCAATAAGCTATACTGAAATATTTCGTAATAAAATCGTGCAGTTGGCCAGTAGCGATAAGCGGATTATGGGGATTACTGCTGCGATGCCTGAAGGAACAGGTTTAGATAAATTTCGAGATAGTTTTAGTGAAAGATTTTTTGATTGCGGGATTGCTGAAGCGCATGCGGTTTGCTTTGCTGCTGGGCTGGCCCGGCAGGGACTTAAACCGGTGGTGGCGATATATTCGACATTTTTGCAACGGGGGTATGATCAGATTATTCAGGAGGTTTCGCTGCAGGGGCTACCGGTAATCTTTGCTATTGACCGGGCGGGAATTGTGGGAGAAGATGGAGTTACGCATCAGGGCATATTTGATATTGCTTATTTAAGAACTATTCCGAATTTAGTGGTCATGGCTCCGGGTGACGGCCGGGAGCTGGAAGAGATGCTCGAGCTTGCTTTGCAGTTGAATAAACCCGTAGCGATTAGATATCCCCGCGCGGAAACCTTTCTGGAAAATAATTCTTTAGCCCCGGTAAAGTTGGGCAAGGGGCAATTAATTAATGAGGGCAAGGATTTTGTAATTATTGCTTTAGGCAGTATGGTTTGCGAAGCGAAAAAAGCTTTAGCGTTGTTAGCTAAAGAGGGATTATCGGGCAGTTTAATTAACGCTCGCTTTGTTGTGCCGCTGGATATAGAATTAATTAAAAGGACCTGTGCACAGGCTAAATTTATTTTTACGGTTGAAGAAGGAATTAGGGATGCGGGTTTCGGGAGTGCAGTTGCCCAGCAGCTTGATAAACCGGTAGAGCG
>Ga0268283_1000938_pt1 | contig 15765 bp, 18 predicted proteins | sample saktaG_13_FD_190140 | JGI IMG/M metagenome (GOLD analysis project Ga0268283, IMG submission 190140) | Saline water microbial communities from Sakinaw Lake, British Columbia, Canada - sak_2013_06_06_36m | ecosystem: Environmental > Aquatic > Non-marine Saline and Alkaline > Saline ... | reverse complement strand
TAGTAAGTTGGCAGACCTGACTCCATGTATGACGCACTCCGGCAATGGTAGCACGCTTAAGACGGAGATCGCAATACGTGATATTTTAACTCCCTGTCGTACCTAATATTGGTACGAAGCCGGGCTTAAACGTCCGGCTTCGTACCAATATAATCTCGAATGTATGTAGCCATTATATGAATACACAATTCATTTTCGGACGATGGGAAGAAAAGATTTTGTCTTTGGATGATAATGTTGTTGATCTCGTCTATACTGATCCTCCGTATGGGATGGGATATAAATCTAATATACCTGGGAACAAGCAGTGGAATAAAACCGGAGAGTCGAAGTCGAAGTTCTCTAAACCTATTTTGAATGATACTCATGGCGATATTGATTTTGCTGAGTTCGCAAAACAGATGTATCGAGTAATGAAGTCTGATTCGTTTATATTCATACACTGCAATGTCGAATGGATAGGAATAAATGTGTCACATTTCAAGCAGGCTGGCTTCAAAGAACAGGGGACAATAGCATGGAATAAGAAGTTTTCCATCGGCGGTAATTTGACAGGAGCAATGAAAAGAGACTGGGAGCCCATCTGGTATCTGACCAAAGGTAAGCCTCATCTGCGTCCCATCATGGTAGATCGTAAAGAAGGACGAGTTGAGAGGCAGCGTATTTCAGAGATCGCCGATTGGGTTTTTCAACTCAGTGATTCAGAGAGGACTGGATTCCCAACTCAGAAACCGAGTGCGTTGGTTCGTCAGGTAATTCAACTGACAACAGATACCGGCAATCTCATTCTTGATCCGTTTGCAGGCTCTGGAACAATAGGTAAGATGGCAGAAATTTTAGGAAGAGACTCTCTTTCATTCGAGGCAGACGAAGAAGTGTATGATAAGTTTTTAGCAACTAAAACATTAGAATGCGAGGAGATGGATGAGCAATCCCAAGCTGCTCCTGATTGATGGCAATAACATGAGTCATCGTGTCTTCTGGACGCATCAGGAGCTTCAATATAAGGGTAGGTATACGGGAGTCTTGTTCGGGTTCTTCAAGCAATTGATTTACCTTCGCAAGAAGTTCCCGGATCACTACATGATTATTGCTTGGGATCGTGGATATGCTCGTCGCAAGATCGAGTCACAAGCCGGTGTTGCGGCGGGCATTATCCCTTCTGCTTACAAAGAGCAACGGGAGACCGCCAGAGCAGAAGCTGATCCGAAGAAATTAGAAGAACTAGAGTCTTTGAATACTCAGATGGATCAACTTCGATATGAAGCACTTCCGTTGATTCGATGCACTCAAGCGATCATAGATGGCACCGAGGCCGATGACATTATCTATTCGTATTGTCAATATGCTCATAAGTGGGGCGGGCAAGCTATTGTTGTTTCTTCGGACAAGGACTTCTATCAGGTGTTGGGGATAGGACCAGAAATCTCTGTTCATGATGCCATGAAGGATGAGTTATGGACAGCAGAAAGAGTTCGGATGGAGTTCGCCTTTGATCCTGGGCTATGGGTTGATTTTGGGGCATTGCAGGGAGACAAGGGAGATAACATTTGGGGAGTTGACGGATGGGGTCCGAAAACAGCCGGAGATTATGTTCGTCAATATGGTAACATCGAGTCTATATTGGCCGGAATTCGTGAGAAGCCAAAAAAGTCAAAGAAGGAGCAGCAACTTCTGGATAGTATTCAGAGGATCAATCTGGCGTTTTCTCTAAAGAAGATGGATGAGGTTCCTCACGTTCCTATGCCTCGTTGTGGTCATAAGGAACCAAAGCCTCTTCTGGATAAATTCTTAGAGCTTGGCTTTATAAGTCTGGTCAAGGAAGTGAATCTCCTAACATGAGTATTGGGAAATACATAGCTCTACGCAGGAAGGCAATGGTATTGAGGGATGTTGGTGGATATGACATAGCTAGGGCAGAGTTAAACCCGGTATTTTTTGAGGAGTTTGTAGGTAATGTTCTTGGGAATGATGATCTTCCTACTGTGATATGGGAACCTTTTGCGGGACATACTGGTCTAAGTAAGACTCAGGATTTTGCACATGGCATTTCTTTAAGATTGGTGTCTTTTGACCTAGAACCTTCAGACGATAGAGTCGTGAAGGCAGACTCTACTGTGACAGGACCTGGGGAAATGGTTGGAGGGGTGTTCTTCCATCCTCCGTATTTTGGGACTATGCCGTTATCTCAGGATGGTCGAGACTTATCTCTGATCGGTAAATGGGACGAGTATGTTGTAGCATTGTCGAAGACGGTGAGGATAGCGAGTTTGGTGACGGTGGAAGGCGGTCTTGTGTGTGCGGTTGGGCGTGATTATCGTCATGGAGGCAAACGCATACGGCTCGACTATGAATACTTGAAAATGTTTGAGGGAGAATATTTTGAGGTAGAATCAGTTATGGAGAGTGAGCCGGATGTGGCTATTGTGTTTAGGAAGGTAGGTTGTTAATGAGTTTGAAGATAGGAATTTGTGGCAGTGCAGGCACAATGAAAAGCACCTTGGCCGAAGGTGTGGCGAATGCTTTGGGTATTCCCAATTTAAAGTCTCGGGAGATTACCGAGGACATTCTTCGTAGGGATGGATACAATTATGGCTCAGGGATTCAAATTGAGAGATTTTTGGCGAACACAGGGCGTCAAAATGAGATTCTGAGGCGAACAATAGAACAGCAATCCGTTCCAGATTTCGTGACTGATCGGACCGTAATTGATCTGACCGCCTATGCTGTGTGTGAGATGCATCATTCAGATGCTTCGGCATTGAGAAGGATCGTTGATACATGTCGTAAGAATGTTTCGGTATATACTCATCTTTTCTTCTGTCCTTGGGTGGATGCTTCGGTTTCTGCTACAGGTAAACGAACACTGAATCCTTGGTATCAATACTGTATTCATCTTCTGGAAAGAGGAGTCATGGATGAATGGGGATGTAAGTATCATATTCTGGTTGCCGAGGGTCGTGAGAAGAGGCTGGAGGAGATCACATCATTTCTCAAGATAGGTGCCTAAAGAATCATAATTCTTTGATAAGTCGTCCTGTTGTAGGAGGATGAATTTATGAGTTATAGAAAGAATGTGACTGACAAGCAGCAGGGTGATGTCGAGGCAGCCACGGCCGATTCGGCAAATCGCTTTGCGTGGTTTGATGGGAAGGCGATCCAGACTGGGGCGACAAAATCCATTCCGGCACTAGACCTTCAGGGACAAGGAAATACAGGTGGGATTTCGACAAGCTCTAAGCGTGCAATTCCCGGAAGTGGTGCTGTGATAGGCTCTCATAATGATAAGCCGTCTCGGTTTGATAAACCAGGAAAAGTGTAGATTTTTTTTCATAATTTGTCATGCCGTGAGTATAATAGGGCATGACAAAGTTTTTCTGTTGCAATCTGTTGGTTCAAGTTCGTGTAGATAGATGATGAAAAATAGTTGTTGTATTGTATAACCCGTGGTGATACATATATGAAAGACATGAGGAAGAAAAAGGCCATAGGTATTCGTTTTACTCCGGTTGCCAAAGAACTGGTTGAAGGGTTGGCAGTGCATTTAGGAGTAACGAAGACGGCAGTGATTGAGATGGCCATACGAGAGAAGGCTAAAAAAGAAGGAATCAAGTGATCCTCACGCAGTCATTCAGGGCAAGACGGCCAAGTAAGATTCTGGAAGAACTCAATCGGGAGTCCGGCAGGGTTTATACATTAACGATGATAGAACACTGGAGAGTTAGGCGGAAGAAAGACATTTGGCTTTCCAAGTATGCCGCTCAAAGAGTTAATGATGCTTTGTCTGGTTCTACAATTCTTCATGCTCATAGTCGTGATGCGGCCCAAGATGGTTTTTATAAGGCTTGTAAGACGGTCAAAGCACTCAAGCGGGCAGGCGTGGATTCTAAATATCCGCATCGTCGTAAGACGTTTAGATCGACTGTCTGGAAGAAGCAGGGGATAAGAGTCAAGGATGGTAAACTTCTTCTAGCTAAATCAAGAGGTTTGGAACCTGTTGTGGTTTCTCTTCCAGAAAGATTTCCGGGATGTGACTTTTTGGAAGTTAAGTTGGTGTTCAATCGAGGTTCAAAACGATATGACTGGCATGTGACTTATGATGACGGGCAGGTAATCCCTAAAGCATCCGGAGATGCAGTGATAGCTGTTGATCTAGGAGAGATACATCCTGCGGCCGTCACAGACGGTACGGATGCCGTAGTCTTTTCAGCAAGAGAACTCAGGTCAACAATACAAGGCCGAAATAAGATGCTTTCAGTCATATCGGAGCGACAAGCTACTCTCAAGAAGGGATCGAGATACTGGAGGCGACTTCAGAGAGTTAAGGCTGCTAGGTTGAATAAGTCGAAGGACAAGCAAAGGGATATTTGTCACAAGGTATCCAGAGCCGTAGTAGATTTTGCACAAGAAAAGAAGGCTGGAACTATCGTCATCGGTGATGTTAGAGATGTTTCCAATGGCGTATCTTTAGGCAAGAACAGCAATCAGAAAATCAGCCAGTGGCCTCACGGAATTATTCGGAAATACATTGAATACAAGGCAAGTGGGAAAGGCATAAATACGGAGTTGCAAAACGAAGCATATAGCAGTCAAGACTGTCCAAAGTGTGGCAACCGAAAAAAGCCGCAAGGACGCATCTACACATGTGGTAAGTGTGGATGGATAGGTAGTAGAGACGGACAGGTTGGATCGGCCAACATTCTATCTCTGCATCAATACGGGAAAACAAGCAGAGTCTTGGTTTCGGAAACAATGTATCGTCACCCTTATCTTGTAATACGGGATAAGGGAAAGCGTAGTCACGAGGGCACCGTGCAAGTAGCTTGTGGTTTGCAAGAACTACAAGAAGCCGTGGGGTTTAACCATGAGTAGTGTCACAAAGTTTTTATTCTTTACCGATTTGCACACGGCTGGTGAGAACCCACGCCATCGAATAGATAACTTTCCAAAAACTATTGTAGAAAAGTTGCGGGAAGTATACTCCATCGCCAAGAAGGAAAATTGTGATTTCGTAGCCTTCGGTGGCGATTGGAACAACTACTATCGCCTCTTCAATTATGATGTTCTGTCGGATCAGATGGATATTGTCTGCGGAGCAGGCTTGCAGACGTATTTAGTCGTAGGAGAACATGACATCTACGGACACAATATGGACACATACAAGTCGTCCACATTGGCATTTTTTATTCGTAGATGCGGAAGGATGACGGTGCTATGGGAGCCGATAGAGGTTGCAGGTGTAGTGCTGCATGGAAAGCATGAGCCGGATAAGATGCCCGAAATGTTGGCTAGACCTAAAGACATCTCAAAGACAAACATTATGGTTTGTCACGAGTTGATAACCTGCAATGACGCTCCGTTTGAAATGATAAAGACGGATACTCTTCGGAATACCGGATTCGATCTGATAGTTTCAGGGGATTTGCACGATGGGTATCCGACTCATCAAGTTGACGGGACGTGGTTCTGTAATCCTGGAAGTCTAGTTCGTCGTGCAACATCGGATGCGTGGAGATGGCCACAAGTTGCCATTGTGACGATAGAGAAGGGCAAAGACCCCAATATCGAGCTTCGGAGATTGTCGTGTGCAAAGGATGGCTCCGAAGTATTCGGCGAGAGTATTGCCGAGGTAGCCAAGTCTGGAGATGTTGACGCTTCCGTGTTCGCAAAGGAACTTCTCCAGTTTGAGGCAGAGTCGACGGATGTCTACGAGCTTGTGCAAAAGGTGGGAAGCAAGGCAGGACTTCGAGAGGAAGTCTTGAAATATCTGGCATCGAAACGGGTTCCTGTTTCGACTAATGGAGGCCGGGAAATATGAATGACAAGGGTTGTGCTCCGATTGGCGACGAAGATGAATTCCGTGGTTTTGGCGATGACCTGCTTCATAAAGAATCTGAGCGGGATGATGCAATCAAAGTCGTTGAGAAGGGCCAAAGAGTCAAAAAGACACTAAGGCAGAAAGCTCTCAGGGTCATGCTTAAACGGGCTGGAATCAAGAAGATTCCGACTCTTGAACAGATTTTTGATGGTAAGACTGGCCCTAAAATCAAAATTTCGGAGATTGGATTCATTTCCAATGATAAACAGTCCGATCCTCTTCTTGCCGAACTGAGTCAGGAGTTCAAGGAAAGGAACAGGCTGAATCGAGATGATATTCTCAAGAGTCGGATATTGGCCGTTGGATCGGAGATATTCAAGGCTGGAAGGATGTTGACTCCCATTCATGTTTTCCATGACGCCAGCACCGGTGGTATCGAATGCATCAGTGGGCGTCATCGTTTGGCGTTTATCGCAATAGTCTATGGCTCTGGCGTTAAGGTTCCTGTATACATTGAGAATTTGACCCTGACGGCTGCTAGGGAGGCCGTGGCGGTAGCCAATGACTCTAGACCGATCAAAGCCTTGGAGAGGGCGTCCTATGCCATCCTTAGGGCCGCTGGAGGGGATATTATGCCTTCCAGAGATAGGATATTTGAGAAGATGTCCTCTCATAAACCCGACATAGGTAAGTATTGCGTTCATGCTGTCATCGACAAGGGACATCCTGCGAAATTGAATTTCAAGTTATCTGAGCTGTCTTCTCGTCGAGACGGAGGGATAACGACAGTCAGTAACATCGAGGAATTCTGGTGCGAGGCGCTACTGAGGCAGAAGGGCATGACTCGAAAGGAGTTCGAGGTCGGACTATTGCAATCAGTGAAGTTTCTAAATGCCTTCGTGGAGGCAATTCAGAAAGTGCCCGGATTCGATCCTGATCAGCATTTGATTGCGAATATGATGTCCGATATTGGGCGATATTACAAGGATTGTGCCGGTATAAATGAGTCAGATGCAGAGCAGTTGGCATCTAAAGTCGTGGAACATGGATGCGATGCACTAGCCTGTTAGGATCAGTCATGAAGAGATACGGATATGACAAGGAGACAGGATCGCTGTTTTCTTGGGACCGAGACTTTGTATTCGAGGGAAGCGGCAAGGTTGCACCAGAGGGAGCCTTCGTATCTGTAGATCGAATCAAGGACGAGATGACCGGATGTGTATTCATGTCAGGATGGACTGGCATATTTGTCATTATTTCTTCAGATGGGGAGACTGAGCGTGCCAACATATGCGGATTTAACCTAAGGAAAGGATGTTGGAAGGGACTGGATGTAAATCAGGAAGAACTGAAGAGTATTCCAGCCGAAACACCGATTTGCGTTTGTGGCAGCGTGGTTCTTTCTCCTGAAAAGATGGCAAGTTTGTGTGCCAGGTATCCTAATTCGAGAATGTATGTTTGTCCGTTGGTGGAAGGACTATCTGCATTAGGAGTTTTGATTGGCAATCTCGGAAGACTAATACCTCGGAGGATGCAAATTGCTTGCGATAACAAGGAGCTAATTGATGCCGAGTTCAAGGAGTTCGATCCAAAGTTGGATGGTGATGGTTTGGGCAGGATGGCTGACTTGGTTACTCATGGATTGTTGGTCGTGAATGAGATGAAGACTGTGCAGGGAGTTTCACCCTTCTTTGGCAAGACATTGCATCGGGACTGGATGCCGGGTAGTCAAGTCATCGTTCGTCGGGTGGAGGTGGACTCTCTCTTCCCGCAGGTTCCGATTTCTGCAAAAGACTATGCGGCAACATCTGTTTTCGTGAAAATGAAGACAACGGATCAATTTAAGGAAGCAGCAGGGTATAATGAACCGTTCGTGGATGTAGTGGTTTCGACAGACTATCTTCCGGAATTAAGTGCATTCATGCGGTTTTACAAAACATTCTCGGGAAGAGGGTTTGTTTTCGTTTCAGATCAGAATCTGGTTCGACACAAAGAGGTCGTTCCGGTGTTTAGAGCCAACAAGGCTTATCGGGTTCCAAGGGAAAGTATGAAAAAAGGAGATCAGAATGAAAGAGACTAGAGGAATGAAGATTGTCGGAGAGAAACTTACGCCAGAAGAAATTGGGACTAGGTTAAGGGCATCAATTAAGAGCCGATTTTCAGTTAAAAGAAAGACCCCTCTTACTAAACCTGAGAGAGCAAAACTAAATGCTTTGGTTAAAATGATAGCCACCAAGGCAGAGGAAGGACACGCTCGTAATAGATTGAGAGAGCTGAAGTCAAAGCGCTCAGCCGATGTCAAGTGCTGTGATCTTCGAGACTTTTACGATCCTGATGATAAGACATTTGTTAAGAAGAATAAGATTGGAGCAGCCAAGTGTCTTGGAACTTCAAGGAAGAAGTGCCCGGAGTGCGCAGATGGTCGTGTGAAAATCTGGCCAATGCCATTCGGGAAGAGGCGACTGCTTTGCTCTACGTGTGGGTGGACGGATGGCAGGACGGATGGAAATGGTTAAGCGGTAGAAATCAAAGGAGTTTGTGATGACTAAGAAAGTTAGGATTCCAGAAGGTTTCACTAAATGTGGTCTTCCGTTTGGCCCAATCTACGGCGCAAGTTCTTTCAAGGGGAAAGACTCTTTCTGTGAGAGGGGCCTTAATAAGGCCGGTGTATTGATTTTGGTGAAGGGCCAGAAATCTCCCATTCTCATCGGTCACATTAACAAGAATGGAGGAGTTTGCGATGACTGTAAGGCTTTCGGGAACGAGGAGATTGTTGTGGCATATAAGGCGATATGGGAAGAGGCGCAATGAGCAATCTTTCCGACTTCTATGTTGTAAACAAGACTCCTGATTCGGATAAGATTCAACTTGAGAAGAATATCCTCTTCGTAGTTCCTGAGAAAGGGCACGACATATCGGGAGTTCTTGCCGAGTTTGGGCTGTCTCGTTTTGAAGTTGCCGTGACGTGGCCTAAATCTTCCATTGCGATATTCGATGAGATTGTGGCTGTCGGGGCAAAAGTGGTTTTGCAGGTGGACTGTCAGTTGTCCAGAAAGTATCCCGTTGTCAACAGTCAGAAGCTTGAAACACTCGAACCATTCAAGGCGATAGTATGCAAGGATATTGCAGATCAGTTCGTCGGACTTCATCATCACGATGAGTTCAGCATCAAAGATGGACTCGGGACTGTTGCAAATCTCGTCAAGTTATTGAAGGCTCAGAGGCGTTCGTTCTGTTGTATCACGAATCATGGTAGTGTTGGCGGATGGATCAAGCAATATAATGCTTGTAAGAAAGCCGGAGTCAAGGCCATTTTCGCAATGGAGGCATATACATCGAACTATCGTGGAGACGATCCAGAGAAAAAGAAGGCTCATCGTTCGGCGAATCATCTTGTTCTCCTTGCCAATACAGAAGAAGGGTTTTTCAACATCATTCGTATCCACAATGATGCTCAGCTCAATGGTTTCTACTATACTCCAAGGGTTAATCGCGAGGCTTTGGAGAAGTGGGGTAATGGAATTATCGCTAGTTCAGCTTGCACGGCGGGAGAGTTATCTAGGCTTCTCATGGACGGCAAAGAGGCAGAAGCCAAGGAGATGCGGGAGTTTCATTCGAGGGTCTTCGATGCTTTCTATGTTGAGATTCAGATCATCGAGATGGAAGAACAGAGAGAGGCAAATCGTCGGTTGATTCAGTTCGCTCGTAATGTTGGAACACCCATTGTAGTCACATTGGACTGTTTAGAGTCCAGTACGAATGTCATTATGTCTGATGGTTCTTGCAAAAAAATCAAGGATGTTGTTGTGGGAGACATGGTTTCAACAGATGATGGGAAAGACTCCGTTGTTGAAGCCGTTGGAAAAAGGAAGGTCAAAGTCGGCGAAAGGGTTTTTAGGGTGCGGTCTGGGACCCAAAAACACGATATTATATGCACGGAAGATCATCCGTTTCTGATTGAATTTGCCACTGGAAGAAGAGAATGGGTAAAGGCCGCCAATTTAAGAACTGACGATCATCTGGTCGTTCCACATCCCATCCGTGACGAAAAGAAAGTGGTCATAAGGATGGAAGATTACTTTGTGAAAAAACAAAGTGTTCGAAAGGTCGGCAATGGATGGATTTCGACAAGAACTGATAAGCAATATACCGTTCCCGAATTTATAGAAGTCGACGAAGAATTTTGTTGGGTTCTTGGATTATATATCGCCGAGGGCTATCGGGACAATTACGTCACTGGGTTTGGACTTCACAGAGAAGAAGATTTCTATGCCAGCAAAGCATATTCTTTTTTCAAAAAATATGGTTTCAACCCAACTATAGAGAAAAAGAGTAAAAATAATTCACAAACTGTTCGGGTATCTTCATTTGGGTTTGCACCACTATTTGAAAAATTGTGCGGAAAAGGATGTTCGAAAAAACACCTTCCTTATTTTTGGAAAAATCTTAACGAAAAATGTTTGGCCTCATTGTTGGACGGGTATTTTTGTGGAGACGGGTGTTATAACAAAGAGTGCCTGAGTTGTGTCAGTGTGTCTGAAATTCTTATCTATCAGATTCAACAGGCGATGTTGTCTCTTGGATTTTATTCCAATCTGATTTTTAGCAAGAAGAAACCTGATTCACGGAATGGCAGAATATATAGAGACTCCTATCACTTACAGTACGGGAATGAGCAACTATGCAGAATGGCTCAATTTTTTACCAAAATAGGGAAAATAGAGAAAAGAAAAAAATGTAACAGGGGCGTTGTGGATAAGGGTTTGTATCATCTTGTCCGTGTGACAGACATTGAAGAGATTTCCGATAGAGATAATTATGAGTTTTGGGATATATCGATTAAAGATAGGCATTGTTTTGTTGCCGAATCGAGGATTGTTCATAATTCGCACTACTTAGACCCAGAATACTCATTGACTCACGATGTTCTGATGTGCCTTCGTCAGAAGAAAACACTCGTGGACAAGCGTGAAAAGGATGATGTTTGGAGCTTCGATGTCAAAAATCTTTTCTATCGAGATGCGGCTTCCGTGAGAGACGTATTTGAGAATGGTTGGACAGATGACAAGGGAGAGTATCACGCCGCTTTCAAAGACGACGTATTTACCGAAGAAGTTTTTGCTGAGGCGATGGCGAATACGTTGAAGATCGCTAGGGGAACAAAAGAGATTGTGTTGGACTCGAAGATCAAGCTCCCCAAGCTTTATGATAACGGAAAGGAAGTTCTTCGCAAGAAGGTCAATGCCGGGTTTACAGCTCGTGGGTATATGAAGAAATCAAACCGGGATGAATATATAAGTAGGCTCAAGTACGAGTTTGATATCATTACAAAAACTGGATGGTGCGATTATTTTCTAACGATGGAGAGGATCGTGACAGATGCGAGAGAAGAATTCGGAGAATGGGCGTGGGGATATGGCAGAGGATCATCGGCCTCTTCGTTGGTCGTAAATTGTCTCGGTATTACCGATATTGATCCAATAGAGTATGGCCTTATTTTCGAAAGATTCCTAGATTATTCCAGACCAGACCCTCCAGACATAGATGTGGATGCAGACCCACGCATTCGCGATTGGATTAAAAGGCACATCGTGGAAGTTTTTGGAGAGAATAAAGTTTGCTCGATTGGCACTTATGCGACATACAAGACTCGTGCCGTCATCTTGGACGTTGCGAGGGCACTCGGAGAGAATCTGGCAGAAGTAAGTGCTGTGACAAAAAGAATTGAACCGCTGAGGGCATTCGAGGATGAGGCCGGAGAAGAGTTTAAAGTGGATCAGATGGACTTCGATGACCTTTGCGAGCACTATCCAGAGTTGAAGGCTTACTTTGATCAGCACCCGGAAGTCAGGACGCATTCTGAGATACTTCGGAATCAAGTTAAGAATATGGGGACTCATGCTGGTGGTGTCATCGTGTCAGACCTTGACCTTAAGGATCGAATTCCCGTATGTCGAGATAAGAGTGGTCAGATTGTTTCAACATGGGGGGAATCCGGCAATGTCCAGGAATTGAGTGCCGTTGGTCTTGTAAAACTAGATTTGCTCGGATTGAAGACGTTGTCTGTCATTTCTGACTGCGTTAAGATGATTGAGATCACAACCGGGAAACATATAGCCAGGGCCGACATTCCCACTAGTGATCGCGAATCGATATTGATGGGATCAAAAAAGGATTTGGTCGGTATATTTCAGTTTGAAAATCCTGTTACAAAACCGATTGCTGATGCGGTTGGTATGGAATCGTTGATGGACGTTGCCGTCGTAACATCTTTGATTCGCCCAGGGCCAATGGATGCAATGATCGATGGTGTCAGGATGCCGATGGAGTACGCACGTCGTAAGCACGGAGGAGAGTATAAATCCCCGGAGTTTATTAAGACGGCACTGTTTAATACTCATTCACTATTGGTTTTCCAAGAAGACACGATGAATCTAGCTCGCGTGTTGGCCGGATACTCTCCGTTAGAAGCAAATCGGCTTAGAAAATCAGTCGGAAAAAAGATTCGAGAATTGATGATTTCGATGCGTGATAGCTTTATTAACGGGGCAAAATCGAGAATAGATTCTGGAGAAATCACACTAGTAGAAGTCGAGGATATGTGGAACCAGATTGAGAAGTTTTCTGGGTACGGGTTTGCAAAGCCACACGCCGTTGCCTATGGAGCCATTACGACGGTTGAATTGTGGTTGAAGCACAACTTCCCCATTCAGTTCTGCACTGCTCTCATCAACAATACGAAGCTAGGAAAGAAAAAGCACGGGTCAGATAATGTTCTCGTGGATTACATCAATTATGCTCGTAGGCGTGAAATTCCAGTTCTTGTTCCTGATATCAATATGAGTAGAGACGAATTCAGTATTGAAGGTGACTCGATTCGTTTTGCATTGGGGCATGTAAAGGGAGTTGCCACGGCTGCAAAACTCATTGAATCCTTTCAGCCTTTCACGGGTATTCAGGACTTCTACGACAGGGTTAAGGTAGTTGATGAAGACGATGATACGGTCGCGGAAGTGGCCGATTGTGAGGCCGGAGTAAAAGAGGATATAGAGACAGAGCCGACTGTTAAAACGCCGAAGAAGGTCGCTGTTCGGCGTCCTAATCGCAGGGTGGTAGAGAGTCTGATTTCGGCTGGCGCTTTTGATAGATTCGGCACTCGAAACGAGATGTCGATGGAATACTGGCGTCTTCGCAGGAAGCCGACAAAGAAGGATCGTCTGGCTCTAAAGGTCTTGGAAGTAGAAGAGGTTGTTAAAGAGGCTGCGTTGGCCCTAGTGACGGCACAACAGAGTGGTGTTGACAAGGACATTAAGAAGGCGACAAAGGCTTTAACCAAGGCAGAGGATAGAGTGGTTAAGGCTAAGCAAGCGATCATTGACGACGACAAGGTTGATGAGGTGATTTCCGATACTCAGGAAGATGAAGGTGAAACGGAAGAGGTCGTGAAGAAGGCGAGTAAGGATTTGCCACCAGAAGACAAGACTGATGAGGAGTGGCAGAAAGCAGAAGCCGAAGTTCTTGGTCTATGCCTGTCTCGTCCGATGCTTTACAAGGAGTATGAGGACCGGATTCGGAAAGAGGACTGGTATTTGATTTCTGAAATAGACCCATCACAAAAGAAGGTGATGGTGTTTGGAGAGATCATGGAGGTAAGGCAGCACATCTCAAAGGCTGGAAACTCCATGCACATCGTTCAGTTGTCTGATGGTCTGGATACGATGAATTTCTTCGTCTTTCAGGGTGGATGGGAATTTTTCAAAGATAATTTCAGAACAGGGTATATCGGAGCGGTTCCACTGGCTAAATTTGATGACGATGGGAACTCTGACGGATCAAAAAAACAAACTAGGTTCTTTGATGACCGTGGCAAGTGTATAATATTGAAGAAGGGTTAAAAACAAAAAGGGAGGAAAGCATGAATAGGAATAAAGAGCGTGTTGATAAAGAAGGTGTTTTTGATATTCTTTTGCCAAAGAATTCTCAAACGCTTGTTATGGTTACTGGCAATAAAATATCTTACGAAGTCGGGAATCATCGACGAGTAAAAAAGGTATTGCCCGGAAAGCCTAAGTGGATGTGGGAATCTTCTGGAAATATCATCCCATTCCCAATTGCCAAGCATGTCTTCGTTTCTTTGCGTGAAATTTCTGTCAATCCGTTCTTTAAAAAAGATCGATTGAATTATGTTATGAAAAAGTGGAGTATCGACAAGAAAGATCGGAAATCGTTTATCTTAGATGTGGCAAAGTCCAATCTCATGAGGGCAGATGCCAATATCGATTCCGATATGATGAAAAAGTGTAAGTGGGTGTGCAAAATTTATACAAGATTGCCCTTATCACTTCCAGCGGAAGAAGTAAGCGGAGAAAAAAGAATCGGAGCCGTAGCGTTTATGACATTAGGTGTGATTGGAGGATAGGAGAGTCATGACTGTTGCGGGCTATAGGTTGGTCGAAAAAGACGACTTCATTAGAGCGGGTGACGTTGCAGGATGGGCAAGGAAGTATCCGATTGACATGAATTTGTGGAAAGGGTCGAAGGCCGCAGAATATGGTCAGCCGGTGTTCAGGCCATTACAGTGCTTTGTTGATTTCTATGTAGATGAGTCAAAACAAAAAGGGAGGAAAGCATGATCGAGAAGGGAACAGTGTTGCGTTGTAAGACGAAGACGTTTGGAGATACGTTTGGAGTTGTCTTGTGGGAGGTCGTTGAGACCGGACTTCAAGCACCTGAGAAGGGACGTGAGAATCAAAAGGATGGTGTTAAGGTTGTCATGCTTGGTGGTTCTGGAGCCAGTGCAAGGTCTGGAATGACGCTGACGGACTCCGAGGCTCATATTCAGCAGGACATCGATGCCGGTATTACCACCATCGTTCCTGCTGACAAGCGAGATGCTATGCTTCTGAGTATCAAGAAGACGGTGAAGAGTGCGGGTGTTGGCAATATGCCCAAGCACGGTGGAACCGGAGTCATCGAAGTATAGTGGCCTACTACCCGAGGATGTAATCAATCGAAATTGGGAAACAATGGCCGAGATTGTTTGTGAGAGATTGAATGTTGAACGATCAAAATAGGAGATGTATGAAAATCGAATCGTGATTGCAACAGCTATCATTATAGCTTATGGCGTATTTGCACAGGAGCCTATCAAGGTTGATCTGTCAAAGATGGTGGGTTCGCCAGTGGCAATGGCGGCGACACCAGCTACCAACTTGTTATTGCTCTATCCAGAGGCTAAAAACACCATTCGTGTAGATGCGACAAATTCTATGATGGGTGAAACAAATATTCGGCTCAGTTCTCTGATCGGTGTTGGACATACCAATAGTATGGCGGCGTCCAAAATGACCAATCAGTGGGCTTTGGCTTGGAATATCGACAATGTAATCAGAGACATTCGGAAAGAAGGATCGATGCCAGAACTAGTTAAAAAACTGGTTAAGGCCGGAGATGTCTGTGAAGTCATTGGTCATAAGTGGAAGGATGGATGTGGAATGGAAGGATGTTTAAATTTTCACACGGTTCCTGAGCGTTATTGTGTGATCTGTGGAAAAATTCAGACAAAGGAGGCATCAGAGTGGAAATGAATCCGTTAGTGACTATTGCGGTTTGCTTTAAGGCTGGAACTAAAGACATTCTCAAGATATTTCTTTCGTCCATATTCTTGTATACTCGAAAGCATTTTAAAATTGTCGTCATTACAGCGGACGATCAGTCCACTCGTGAGGCAATGGAAGCTATCTCGCCGTCTATCTATGTAGAATGCGTAGAGGTTAAAATTGGAGATGTCCAAAAAGCACGGATTCATGGAGCTATGCTGGATTCTTATCTGGCATCCAATCAGGTCACTACGGAATATTTATTAACGATGGATTCAGACTGTTTTCCAGTTGCAGACGGTTGGCTGGAAGGATTGCTAAAGATGATGGATGATGGGGCAAGAGTTT
>Ga0268283_1000936_pt1 | contig 15811 bp, 15 predicted proteins | sample saktaG_13_FD_190140 | JGI IMG/M metagenome (GOLD analysis project Ga0268283, IMG submission 190140) | Saline water microbial communities from Sakinaw Lake, British Columbia, Canada - sak_2013_06_06_36m | ecosystem: Environmental > Aquatic > Non-marine Saline and Alkaline > Saline ... | reverse complement strand
TCTTGGGGCAGCTCCCATGTATTTGGGTCTTGACCTTCGGGGTGGTGTGCATTTCCTCATGCAAGTGGACATGAAAGCAGCAGTAGACCACGCTGAAGAACGCTACGTCAGTGATACTCGGTCTATGCTTCGGGAGAAAAAGCTGCACTACCTCACCGTGGGACGCACCAGCGATGGTATAGAAGTGAAATTTAAGGCACGAGAAGACCGTGACCAAGCATTAGAGCTTTTGCGCAAAGATCTACACGAGTTGGAGATTGTCTCGCAAGACGCTCAGGATGGTTTTTACGCCATGGGTCGTATTCCAGAGAAAGAACGACGTACCATTGCTAAAACCGCAGTCCAACAAAACTTAACTACCCTTCGAAACCGTGTGAATGAGTTGGGGGTCGCCGAGCCAGTGCTTCAACAACAGGGTGAAGACCGCGTGGTAGTGCAGTTACCGGGAGTGCAGGACACCGCACGTGCCAAGGAGATTTTAGGTGCCACCGCGACGCTAGAATTTCGAATGGTAGACGAAGAACATGACGTCCGCGAAGCGTTAGGTGGTCATACCCCAGTTACTTCCAAACTTTACTATGAACGTGGTGGACGCCCTGTCCTTCTACAAAAGCGTGTCATCTTAACTGGCGAATCTGTTATCGATGCTGCTTCTGGTATTGAGTCTCAAAGCGGCTCCCCGGCAGTCTTCATTACGTTAGATGCCAAAGGTGCTAGGATCTTTAGTCAGACCACTCGTGAGTTGGTCGGAAAGCGGATGGCAGTAGTCTTTATCGAAACCAAGCGTGAGACCAAAATGGTCGGGGGCCAAGAAATTAAGGAAAAGAAGACCGTTGAAGAGGTTATCAACGTGGCGGTCATTCGGAGCCAACTCGGAAAGCGGTTTCAAGTCACCGGGCTAGACTCTACCAGCGAAGCTCGCAATTTGGCTTTGTTGCTCCGCGCTGGTGCTTTGGCAGCACCGATGGAGATCATAGAAGAAAGAACGATTGGGCCCAGCCTCGGACAAGACAACATTACCACTGGGGTTCGTTCTGCAGTCATTGGCTCTTTGCTGGTCATGGGATTCATGGTGTTGTATTACGGATTGTTTGGTGTGATAGCCAATGTGGCACTTTTAGCTAACATCGTGCTAGTGATTGCCTTACTCTCCATTGTGCAAGCAACGCTGACCTTACCAGGCATTGCAGGTATCACCCTCACGGTAGGCATGGCAGTGGATGCCAACGTTCTAATCAATGAGCGGATTCGCGAAGAATTGCGAAACGGGAGTTCACCACAAGCCAGCATTGCCGCAGGGTATGACAAAGCCTTTTTAACCATTTTAGATGCCCACGTCACCGCGCTCATTGGTGCTATTGCGTTGTTCATGTTCGGAACTGGGCCGATTAAAGGATTTGCCGTGACCTTGAGCTTAGGCATCCTGACTTCTTTGTTCACTGCCATTATGGTGACTCGCGCCATCGTCAATTTGACCTATGGTCGTCGTCGAATCGCACGTGTTTCTGTGTAGGAAGGAGATTTTCAGTGGAATTTTTCAAGACAGTTAGTAAGGTTGATTTCATGGGCGTACGGTGGACTGCCATCTCTGCCTCCGCTTTCCTGTTTGTGTTGTCCTTAGTGGTATTGGTGCTCCAAGGACTGAACCTTGGAGTAGATTTCACTGGTGGGACAGTTATCGAAGTAGGGTATGAACACCCGGTAGACCTTTCGTCCGTTCGGACTTCCTTGGGCCAGGGTGGCTACACCGATGCCATGGTGCAGAACTTTGGTACTACCCATGATGTTCTGATTCGGTTATCCCCTCGCCCAGGCATGAGCACTGCGGAACTCAGTGAAAAGGTACTGGGCGTGTTGCGTCAGAGTTCTAGTGAAAATCGAGTAGAAATGCGAAGGGTAGAGTTCGTGGGGCCACAAGTCGGAGGAGAATTAAAAGAAGCTGGTGGTCTTGCCATGCTCTTTTCTACTTTAGCAATCTTAGTGTATGTTGCCTTCCGTTTTGAGTATCGAATGGCTGTAGGTGCCATTGTGGCCATGTTCCACGATCCAGTCATGATTTTGGGTTTTTTTGCCGCTTCTGGAATCGAATTTGATCTCACCGTGCTTGCAGCTCTTTTGGCGATCATTGGCTATTCACTGAACGATACGGTAGTAGTGTTTGACCGAATCCGTGAGAATTTTGGAAAATTGAGAAAAGACACCCCCCAAGAGGTGATCAATCGATCCGTGAATGAAACACTTTCCCGAACCCTCATGACTTCTTTTGCTACTCTATTGGTGGTGATTGCAATGTTTTTGTGGGGCGGAAACGTACTTCACGGCTTTTCTTTGGCGTTGATTATTGGCATTTTTGTAGGTACTTACTCTTCTATTTTTGTGGCGGCACCAGTGGCTTTGGCTTTAGGGCTCAATCGGCAGGTTCTGTTGCCACCGAAGAAGGAAGAAGAGAGCGGTGGAGTGCGGCCGTAGCTTTGTCAGACTGAAAAACTAAGTGTTTCGATAGCCTTGACAAAGTTCTAAGGAGTAATGGATACTCATTTCATTGTAAATTTTGAACTGGTTTTGAAGCACGCAGGGAGAGACAGTAGTGCTTAGCTGCGCACTCAGATCAAGCTCCTAGTTGGTTGCTACTACAAAAAATTAAGAACGCAATGCCTCCCCTGTCTGAAATCAGGGGTTTCCTTGCGAGGAGTCTATGACGACAACCTTCGTACGTATCTCCCCACGACGCCTCGCGAGTGTTTTCGTCGCCCAGGTGGAGCAGTTAAGCGGTCAGAAACTCCTGGCCTGCTATCAGTGTGGAAACTGTTCTGCGGGTTGCCCGATGGGTGCCCACATGGACTTTCTCCCCAATCAAATTCTCCGACTAGTTCAACTCGGCATGAAAGAACAGTTGTTAGCTTCTAATGCCCTTTGGACTTGCGTTTCCTGTATGACTTGCAACACCCGTTGTCCAAAAGGGGTGCGCATAGCCGAAGTCATCGAAGCTGCTCGCGAGATTGTGCTGCGTACTAACGAGAGAAAAGATTGGCTACAGGTAGCAGATCTGCCACCTGCTGCTTTGGCTGCACTTCCGCCGATTGCAGTCATCAGCGCCATGCGAAAACTGACTTCTTAAGAGCATGCCCATGCCCAAAGCCAAAAAAAGCGCTGAATCCGCTCCAAAACTCATTCCACCTATCAAACTGAGTTACTACCCGGGGTGTACTCTCAAGAACCACGCGCGGAATTTTGACGATTCGACCGTCGCTGCGTTGGGTCGTCTTGACGTCGAGGTAACGGAGCTTGAAAACTGGAACTGTTGTGGCACCGTTCATGGTCTCACTTCAGATGATTTGATCCATCGTGCAGCTCCTCTAACAAACTTAATTCGGGCTAAAGAAGCTTCTGCCAGTGCTTTTATGACTTCTTGCGCCATGTGCTATAACACGCTGAAGCGTGCCAATCAGCACTTGCGCGAGGATCCAACTGCATTGGCCGTCCTCAATGATTTCATGACCCTCGAGAAGACAAAGTATGCGGGGGATGTCGACGTTGTACATCTTCTGGAGGTGTTGCGCGATCGTGTAACCCTCGAAAAATTAAAATCTAGGGTCAAAAAGCCACTCCAAGGGTTGCGAGTTGCTTGTTATTACGGTTGTTTGTTGGTTCGCCCAAAGTCAGTGGCCTTTGATGATGTAGAGAATCCTAAAGTTATGGATAACCTAGTGGAGGCACTTGGGGGGACTCCGGTGCCATTCTCTATGAAAACAGAATGTTGTGGCGCGTACCACACCCTAGATCGTCCAGAAATTATCGCAGACCGGACGACAAAAATCCTTGCTTCGGCCCATGAGCATCATGCCGACCTAGTGGTGGTCAGTTGTCCCTTATGTGCGCACAACTTAGACCACAGGCAAGAGGATGCAAAACAACGCTATTCCGATCTTCACTCTGCTCCGGTTCTCTACTTTACGCAGTTGATGGCCATTGCGTTGGGATGCGATCCCTCTGTATTGCATTTCGATCTCCACTATATCAACCCACAGCCTCTGTTGGCAGGACGTGGCCTGATCTGAGGAACCTCTTCCATGCTCTTTGGCGATCTTAAACCAATCTTAGGCACGGTTCGCATCAACAAAAACTGGTGCAAGGGTTGCGGCTTTTGCGTGCAGTATTGTCCTACTAACGTGCTAGACACCGCGGCAGAATTTAACGCAAAAGGGTACCACCCGCCCTATGTAAAATACGCAGATCAGTGCCGAGATTGCGCGTTCTGCGAGTTGATTTGTCCAGAATTCGCGATCCAAGTTACCCGAAAGCCAGACGCCTAATTCTAAAAACCTTGCCTTTCGAGGCACAAGCAAAGGACAAGTACCTTGAAAATCGTTGCTGCTGACCCGAAAGGAGTGGACGCGGGTCCTCATTTTATGGATGGCGATCATGCCATCGCCGAGGGAGGGCTGGCTGCGGGTTGTCGGTTTTTTGCCGGCTATCCCATTACTCCTTCGACTGAAACTGCCGAACGCTTTGCCGAACGTGCTCCTGAAGTGGGCGCAATGTTCATTCAAATGGAAGACGAAATCGCTTCCGTAGCGGCATTGATTGGTGGTGCGTGGGGAGGCCAGAAGGTCATGACGGTGACTTCAGGCCCTGGGTTCTCACTCATGATGGAGAACATTGGCCTTGCGGTCATGACCGAAACCCCCATGGTCATTGCCAATGTCCAACGTGGTGGTCCTTCGACTGGTTTGCCTACCCTAACTGCCCAGCAAGACATGATGCAGGCACGTTATGGTTCGCACGGTGACTACAGCATCATCGCCTTATCTCCTGACAGCCCACAAGAATGTTTTGATCTCACGATAGAGGCTTTTAATCTTTCTGAAATCTATCGAACACCTGTTTTTATCATGACCGACGAGACCGTCGGACACATGCACGAGAAAGTAGTGATTCCTCCTGCCGACCAGATTCGCGTCGTTGAACGCAACCTTTATCAGGGTCCGAAAGAGGATTTCCGTCCTTACGGATTTGATTCGCAGGGCGACCATCCCATGGCTCGCGCGGGCGATGGCTATCGGTTCCACGTCACAGGCTTGACCCATAATGAACGTGGCTATCCGGTCATGACTCCGGAACAAAACAAGATCGTGCTGACTCATTTGATCGAAAAAATCAATGGAAACGCCGACAAGATCATCCGACTCGACGAAGACCAAATGGAAGATGCGGAAGTAGTCGTGCTTTCTTATGGCATTACTTCTCGGATCGCCGTTAAGGCCATTCAGGACGCGCGAAAGAAAGGGCTAAAAGTAGGGTCTCTTCGTCTGATTACCGTGTGGCCTTTCTGTGAAGAGAAGATTCGGGAGTTAGCCAAAAAAGTAAAGGCCATCGTGGTTCCAGAAATCAATTACGGTCAAATGGTTCGTGAAGTTGAGCGATGCGCTGCAGGTCAGTGCAAGGTGGTCAGTGTAAACCACTGCGGTGGTGCCGTGCACGATCCACAAGTGATCCTAAACGCCATTGAGGAGTCTTGCCGATGAGCGAAAACCAAACGGCTCCTGGAAAAGGCGGGAACATGCTCCGCCTTGAGCGGATGCCTCACATTTGGTGTCCAGGCTGTGGCATCGGGTCTGTGGTCACTTCTTTTGTCGAAGCGGTTAAACGTAGCAAGCTCGATCAAGACAAAATAGCTATCGTTTCTGGCATTGGATGTTCCGGACGAGTTGCGGGCTACGTCAATCTTGATTCGCTTCATTCGACCCACGGTCGTGCCATCCCTGTGGCCACTGGCCTCAAATTAGCCAACCCAGAAATGAAGGTCGTGGTCTTCAGTGGCGACGGCGATTTGACGGGTATTGGTGGCAACCACTTCATTCATGCTGCTCGGCGCAACATGGATTTGCTGGTTATTTGCGTCAACAACTTTACTTATGGCATGACGGGTGGACAAGTTACTCCGACCACACCCACTTCTGCCAACGCCTCGACTACACCCTACGGCAACTACGAATACCCCTTTAGTTTGCCGTTTTTGGCCGATGCCGCTGGAGCGACTTATGTCGCCCGCTGGACCTCGTTGCATTCCCGAAACGTAATTCAATCGATCGAGGAAGGATTGCAAAAACGGGGGTTCTCGTTTATTGAAGTGATTACCCCCTGCACGACACTCTACTTGCGCCGTAATCGCTTGGGTGACGGTGTGGATGCGTTGCAACACTATCAGGATAACTCGATCCTGAAGCATGGTGCGGATACTCGCGAAACTCAGATCGATTTCCAGGGCAAGATCGTAGTGGGCAAATTCGTAGACCGTGAGAAACCCACTTACTTGGATGCCGTTAATAAATGCAACGCTAAGCTCATTGGTGACGACTACCAACTCTACGGCAAAACCATACCCGAAAAGGAAGCCGAAGCGGAGGCGAAAAAACAGGAAGGAGAGGCCAAGGCATGAGTACCCAGGAAATTCGATTTTCGGGGTTCGGTGGCCAAGGGATCATCCGTTGCGCCCTCATTACTGGGAAGGCACTTTCCCTCTATGATGACAAGTTTGCGACGATGACTCAAAGCTTTGGGCCAGAAGCCCGAGGTAGTGCTTGCTCAGCCCAGTTGGTGGTTTCGACGGATCGCGTTTTATACCCCTACATCACTTCTCCCAATGTGTTAATGGCACTCTCGCAGGAAGCCTATGAGAAGTACTATGTTGAGTTGTCTGATGGGGGGCTTCTGATTCTCGACGAGGATTTGGTAAAACTTCGTGGAGAACACAAAAATCTGTCTATGTGGCGCGTACCAGCGACTCGATTTGCCGAAACCTTAGGCAATCGGTTGTTTACTAACCTCGTTGCTCTTGGATTCTTTGCCGCAGTCACTGGCATTGTGTCTGCGGAAGCCATGAAAAAAGCCTTACCGGGTCTAGTGCCAGACCGTTTCCTGAAAATCAATATTCGGGCTTTTGAAAAAGGATACGACCACGGTGTCCGACTCATGGCCCAAGCCACTGCAGGCCCCGCGCCATGACTAATAAACGCACCGGCGTTTTTGTTTGCCATTGCGGCAGCAACATTGCGGCCACAGTGGATGTCGCCAAAGTAGCCGAGGCGTTGGCTCGTGAGGAATCCGTTGTCTGCGCCAAAGAATATGTCTACATGTGTTCGGATCCTGGCCAAAAAGCGGTCATCCAAGCAATCAAAGAGAACCGTTTAGACAGTGTCGTGGTTTCTTGTTGTTCACCAAATTTACACGAGAAAACTTTTCGCGAGAATGCACGGAGTGCAGGTCTTAATGAGTTTACCTGTGAGATCGCCAACATTCGCGAGCAATGCTCCTGGGTTCACAAAGACCGAGAAAAAGCCACTGCGAAAGCGATCAAAATCTCTCGTGGAGTAGTTCGCAGGGTAAGACGAGATCAAGAGCTTAAACCGATTAGCGTTGGGGTCACTCGACGAGTTTTGGTGTTAGGTGGCGGCATTGCAGGGATCCAAGCCTCTCTCGATTTGGCCAATTCTGGCTACGAAGTGGTACTGGTAGAAAAGCAAGCCACGATCGGTGGCCACATGCTGCAGTTGTCCGAGACTTTCCCAACATTGGATTGTTCGCAGTGTATCCTTTCCCCAAAAATGGTGGAAGTCTCTCGGCACCCCAAAATTACTTTGATGACCTCAAGCGAGCTACAGGGGGTCACGGGTTACGTTGGCAATTTCCGGGCAAAAATTCTCCAGAAGGCCACCTACGTAGATCCCGAAAAATGCAAAATCTGTGACGATTGCAGCGTAGTTTGTCCGGTAGTGGTGCCTAATCAGTACGAAGTGGGTTTGTCTGCACGTCGTGCCATTTACATTCCTTTTGCGCAGGCTATTCCAGCAAGTTATGTTTTGGACGAAAGCAGCTGTCTTGGCCTAAACCCCGTGGTTTGTGGCAAATGTAAAGACGTTTGCGAGGCTGGTGCGATCGATTATGACATGCAATCACGCACCGTAATCGAAGAAGTGGGTGCGATTGTCGTGGCCACTGGTTTTGATCTTTACGGTCAGGAACATTTCGGAGAATACGGGCACGGCAAGATCGAAAACGTACTCGACGGATTGCAGTTTGAGCGGTTGTGTTCTGCCTCTGGTCCTACCAAAGGCAAGGTGTTACGACCTTCCGATCACCAAGAACCTAAAGAAGTCGTTTTTATCCAGTGTGTAGGTTCTCGTGATCCAGTTCGGCACTGTGCTTACTGTTCCAAGATTTGTTGTATGTACACCGCTAAACATGCGCGTTTGTACAAACACCACGTACCGGATGGTCGAGCTTATGTTTTTTATATCGACATTCGCTCTGGTGGCAAGGGCTACGAAGAGTTTGTACAGCGCACAATGGAAGACGATGACACGCTCTATTTGCGTGGCCGAGTCTCTCGTGTGTACGAAGAGAATGGCAAAATTCGGGTGCAAGGGGTAGATACCCTCTCAGGCCAGAATGTAGAAATCGATGCCGACATGGTGGTGCTGGCATTGGCCATGCAACCCTCTCCAGGAACTGAGGAAGCAGCCAAACTCCTCAAGATTGGAAGAGACAAGGATGGCTTTTTAGCAGAAGCGCATCCAAAACTCCGGCCAGTAGAAAGTGTCACTGCTGGAATTTTTTTAGCAGGCGCGGCTCAAGGGCCAAAAGATATTCCAGAGACCGTAGCCCAAGCCAGTGCGGCAGCAGCCAAAGTAATTACTTTACTATCTCAACCACGTCTTACTCACTCACCGATGGTGGCAAAGGTCAGAACTCCGCTTTGCACCGGTTGTGAGATGTGTGTCGATGCGTGCCCTTACGATGCAATCCACCTCGAAAATGGCAAAGCTATAGTGAATGAAGTTCTTTGCGAAGGATGTGGTACATGCACAGCGACTTGTGTGCGTTCTGCTATTGACGTGAGGAATGCGGGTTTACTTCAAATGCACGAGATCATCGATGCTGTATTAAGCGCGTAGGGAGTTCGTCGACTTGTTGATGATGTTGTCAGACCCAAAGAGCGATGTGCATCCAGAGCATCGCTCGGCTATTGTGACCATGGTTTTGGATGAAAGGTATTTGCGGAACTGGATGGGAGCTCCACGTTCTACTTGGTTACCCTATGCTGATCAGCACGGTTTCGACATTTTGGTGATTACTAAACATTTAGACGAATCCCTAGAGATTTGGAAACAAAAGTGTTTGGTTTTGAGTCAACCATGGTCGACACGTTACGAGCGAATCGTTTGGATTGACTCTGACATTCTCATTCGTGCTGGTGCACCCAACATACTGGATGGGGTACCTCTTGAGAAGGTAGGTGCGGTGATCAGTGGAAGCCAATTATCCACTTCGGATCGACACATCTTTTTGGAGCGTACTTTCAACAGACAATTCCTTCCGAGGAGCACTGATCCTGAAGAAGTAGAACGTGTTTTTTCAGCGTCTCAAAGATATCTCTACCACGCAGAAGGGATCAAGACGGACTTAGATCGATCCATTCAAGCGGGTGTGTTGGTTTTCTCTCCAGCACATCACCGATCTTTACTAGAAGAATCGTATCAATTTTCGGGGAGAGAAAATATTTTACTCTATGAACAGAGTATCCTCTCGCTTTTAATTATTCAGGGTGGTCTACTCCACGAATTGAGTACGCGATTTAATTGGCAATTGTACTTAGTCTGTGTGGTGCATGAACCTTCAATGTTTGATCGTTCAAAACCAACTAATTGGAACATTGCGATAAATTTGATTCTTACCCAGTTGCAAAATTCGTATTTTTTACATTTTACGGGAATGAATTGGCTCCTTGATGAAATTAAGGGCATTGTAATACCTGTTGCAGACAAAAAATTGTAAAATACCGACCAAACAACTTCCCCGACGACGCACTATGCCAGAACAATCTCCTCCTTATGAACCCAAGATCGTTGCCTTTTTATGCAAGTGGTGTTCTTCCGCAGGCAGCGACTTGGCGGGCGTTTCACGCCTTCAGTATCCCGCCAACGCCACGCCGATCACGGTCATGTGCTCGGGTAGCGTTTCTCCCCAATACATCTTGTCTGCTTTTAAAAAAGGGGCAGATGGGGTATTAGTATCGGGTTGCCACATTGGCGATTGCCATTATATGGAAGGCAACTACTTAGCTCGGCGGAAAATATATCTCGTCAATGAGCTTTTGCAGTTTATTGGCATAGAACCCCAACGGTTTCGAATGTCTTGGGTATCCGCTGCAGAGGGGGCAAAATTTGCTAAGGTCATCAAGGATTTTGTCGAGGACCTTAAGCCGCTTGGACCGCAGGAAAAACTCAAAGGGCAACGGCCGTGAGCAATCTTGAAGCACTTCGAGATCAAGCAAAAAAACTCTTGGCAAAGGGTGAAGTTCGAGCGGTGATCGGTTACCGAAAAGGTAGTCGGGGCATGGCTGCAGAACCTGTGGTCATCACGCGACCTGAGGAAGCCGCTACTTTAGTGTGGGATCCCACTTGTTTTCACAACCTAGCCCTTTATTTGGTCGAAGATCAAAAACGTCTTGGCAAGGAAAAACAGAAAGCAGATAAGCCCATTGCGATCGTAGCCAAAGGTTGTGACGCCCGCGCCATCGTGGTGTTAATGCAGGAAAACTATTTTAAGCGCGAGGATGTATACATTCTCGGTGTTTCCTGTGAAACCACAGGCATGGTGGACGAACGAAAACTTGCTTGTCTTGGATTTGGAACATTACAATCTGCTTCTTTTAGAGGCGATGATTTTGTTTTTTCGACTGTTAGCGGTGAAAAGCGAGTAGCCGCAAGCGAAGTATTGGCAGATCGATGCCTAGAATGTCGTGCTCCTTTTCCAAAAGTACATGATGTAGTTTTTGGTGCTGAGAAAGCGCGGTCTCTGGCTAGTCCTTTTGCGGCACTACTCCAATTTGAAAAATCAAAAACTTCTATTGCTGATCGATGGGAGTTTTGGCAACACCAGTTTGAACGTTGCATTCGTTGTTTCGCCTGTCGTGCGGTTTGTCCAATGTGCTATTGCGAAGAGTGCATCGTGGACAGCACCCGTTTTGTGGTCGCCCCAGATACCACTGCAGAAGAAAAGGCAAATCGACTCCGTTGGATCGAACGATCTGCCACTCAGTCCGACAACATGGGTTACCACCTCACACGTGCTCTCCACCTCGCGGGACGCTGCATTGATTGCGGAGAATGTGATCGAGTTTGCCCAGTTCGGATTCCATTGCGCCTCCTGAATACCCGACTCGAACGAGAGGTTCGGGAAACTTTTGGGTATGACCCCGGAGCCAGTGTCGATGTTGCCTCCTTTGTATCTTCTTTCCGGGACAATGATCCCGGTAACTTCATTAGGTAACCCTTATGGAACGAATTCTCGACAAAGGACATCTTCTGGATTGGGTGGCGACTTTGACCGCTTGGGAAGTCTTTGCGCCCGGGTTTCAAGATGGCATTTGGGGCTACCAACCAGTAAGCCCTAGTGCTGAAGTGCGTTTGGAGCATTCCAACACGGTGCAGCCTCCAAAAAACTTCACTTTTCCCCAACGAGAGGTCTTTTTTACCTATGACCAAATCAAGGGAGAAGCTCCAAAGATCGCCCCAATACATCCAAAACCAAAACAGCGTGTTGTGTTCGGGGTTCGTCCTTGTGACGGTCGTGGATTGACGCGCATGGATCGGGTTTTTAACGAGCAGTTCCAGGATTCTTATTACCAAACTAGGCGTGCTGGTTTGGCTTATGTTGGATTGTCTTGCAATCAACCTACCGGGCCTAATTGTTTTTGCAAATCCGTGGGGGGGTCGCCGGTCTCGAGTGAGGGTTTAGATGTCCTCATGACAGATCTTGGAGATCGATATTGGGTCTCTTCGGTCACCGATCTTGGCTTAGCATTGTTAGAGGTAGGAGGTTCCATTTTCTCGGAACCTGCCCAAGAAGACCAAAACCAAGTTAGAGCCACTCGCATTGCAGCCGTATCCCACCCACAGCGAGCGGTTCAAAACACTGCAGTAGTGCCTTCTGTTCTAAAAGAGTCGTTTTCGTCTCCTCTTTGGGCTGCATTGGCACAACCTTGCATCGGCTGTGGCATTTGTACCTTCTTGTGTCCCACTTGCCACTGTTTTGATATTAACGACGAAAATGCAAGTTCTTCACCTCTTCGGGGTTCTCGGGTCAGGACTTGGGATAATTGCCAATTTCCCGATTTTACGATGCACTCTTCTGGCCACAACCCAAGGGGAACTTTGGCTTCCAGATTGAGACAACGGGTTTGCCACAAGTTTCAATATTTTCACGAAAACTTCGGCGTGCTCCAATGTACCGGATGTGGTCGCTGCATTTCAGAATGTCCCGTGGGCATTGATATCCTCTCCGTCGTCAATCAAGTGTGCTCGGCACAAGTAAATGGGGAATAGCCATGGGTGACAACAGTATTTACCAGCCGAAATTAGCCGAAGTTATTTATATCAAGGATGAGGTTACCGGTGAACGAGCCATCAAAACTTTTCATGTTCAATTTTTGAACGGTGATGGTTTTGAGCATGCGTGTGGGCAGTGTGCCATGATTTCGGTTTTCGGACGTGGTGAGGCTATGATTTCTATTGCATCTCCACCGCTGATTAAGGAATACAAACAATTTAGTATTATGCGAGCAGGGCGAGTAACTTCTGCTTTTCACGAATTAAAAGTGGGGGATGTAATTGGAGTTCGTGGGCCTTACGGTAATAGTTTTCCCATTGGAGATTGGCATGGGAAAAACTTAGTATTCATTGGTGGAGGTTGTGGACTGGCACCGATTTGGCCTGTCATTCAAACCGCAGTTAAAACACAGGACAAATTTAACCGGATTTCGGTTTTTTATGGTGGACGCAGTGCACGCGACATCATGTATAAAACTGAGTTGGAACAACTTCGTGCGAACGCAGATATTTATTTGTCTGTGGATAAATCCGAAGAGGGCTGGCATGAATACTGTGGTTTCGTACCAGCTAACATCATGGATAAAGCTCCTTCTGCAGAAAATGCTGTGGCGATTACCTGTGGCCCACCCATCATGATCAAATTTGTCATTCAAAACCTGAAGAAGTTAGGTTTTTCTGATGACAGGATCTATACTACGATTGAAAACAAGATGAAGTGTGGTCTTGGAAAGTGTGGGCGATGTAACGTGGGTAAAGATTACGTCTGTGTCAGTGGTCCAGTTTATTCTTGGGATAAACTTAAGACACTGCCAGAAGAGTATTGAAAGTTTGACCTAGTATTGAAACCCCCGATTGAAGTCGGGGGTTGTTGGTAGTTGCCAGATTTAGAGTCCGATCCGAGTGCGCAATCGAGAAACCTCCATGGTTCTCTCTTGGAACTGATTCGCGATACTTGTCGTTTTGGTGATACTCCGTCACCAGCGTTTGGTAGTTGTTGTCCTCCGCACGCATTACTCCCAGGCCAATTTGTAACATACCCATGTATCTTAATCCTAGACTCTTAAATCAAGCCTTGCTAACGTTTGCACAAAAGATGCAACCTGCGCTTGAGGACGGCTACGTCACTGTCCGTGTGGTCGGCGAGTTTTCGTCTGGTAAATCAAAATTAATACAGGAAATCTTAAGAGGTGCTATACCTGAAGTTCTTTTGCCAAGAGATTCCTTGGAACGCCAAACATTACTTCCCTTAGAAATTACGTATGGAGAAAAAATTGAATTGTGGGAGATTCTGCGTGGATCTGATTATGATAAACCAGTACTACTAAGAGAATTGGATCACTTCCCAGAACGTGCTGAACTCTTAGAAGATCCGGAATTTTTAGCAACTCATCGATTACGTCTTACGCTACCACAAAAAAATTTAATTCTGCCATTCAATAAACATCAGGAAGAGAAAAAACCATGCAAAGTATTTTTAATTGACACTCCAGGATGGAATTCAGGTGAAGTAGATCATTCTCAACATGATGTTAGTAATAGCGATCCCTTAGCAGTGATCTACGTAGTCAATGCATTACGCTTACAAAGTAAAGAAAATAAAAAAGAATTAGAAAAACTCTTAAACAGTATGGTAGAGGCTACTTTTTTAGAAAAATGTCATCTAATAGTCTATGTTACTCGTTGGGATCAAGAGGATAATCAAGACCTAAAAAAATTTTTTGAAGATCAATTACAGAACATCGCCAAAGAGTTACGCATTCAAGATTGGTTACAAAGTATTGAATACCTCGACTTAAAGTCTTTTTCAACCGAAACCCGTGAGGCATTTCAAAATCGATTTTGGAAAAAATTGCTTAAAGGGATTCCGGAAACTCGTAAAACTTCAGTGGATTCCTGGAATCAGAATATGGAAAGCTGGAATGAACTTTTCTCTACATTACAAGAAATTCAGCGATATATTCTTTCAGGATCTCACGTATTGCACAATTTTCAAATGAATGGGGAATATATTCCCGGTTTTAACATGACGCGCCTCAAGGCTTATCCAATTACTCAATGGAAGAGTATGTTATGGCAAAAATGGAATACTAGATTATCAAATTTTCACGTATTTTCTTCTGAGACACTAGAATTACAGCAAGACCATCCTCTGGCTGAATGGTGGAATGATTGTTTCCTAAAAGCGATTAAAAATGGATTAGCCGATGTCTATCAGCTCTTAATGTTAGCACAAGAGACCTTAGGAAAAATAACTTCTAGCACTGAGAATCTGCAAGATTTTCTTAATAAAGATTTGGAAATTCCGTATCAGATTTGTAGGCAACAGTATCTTTGGACAGAAACTCTTGTTCCTCCTTCCCTAGGAGAGCTAATTAAGAAAAAACAGGACATACGACCCGTCTTGGCTACCCTAATCAGCATTACTATTGCACAAACGGAGATTGCTGATGCTATCAAGAAGCTCATTCCGATCTAAATTTGACGCAAGAGAAAGGATAGCTTACTGTGCTCGCTTTGTAGTTGGCTACTCTTTTGGCCTAGTTTGGCCTAGCTGACCAGAATCCATATAGGCCATCATGTTACTCGAGATTTTATTTCCAAAAATGGGCAAACATAAACTTATTCACCTCCTCAAGACTAACCCAGAGATACGGCAGCTAATTTCTGAAATTTGCTCTTCTGGTGCCTCTGTGACGCAGGAAGTTAAACCCAAACAAGAGAACACGCTTGAAACGGAACTTCGTCACACGAAACAACAAATCCAAGTTCTTCAAACTCGTCTAAAAGATTCAGCCCAGCAACTGCAAACTTTACAAAACAACCTAAAACACCAAGAAAGTGAAGCTCAAACCTTGAAGAATGAGCGGGATCATTGGAAAAAACAAGCCCAAGTATTCCCAGAATATCGTGCGTGTTTGGATTGGCTTGCCCGGCAACCACCTGAACTTCAAAATTTGTTTTGCGGACGACATGCCCCAAAAAGTCCTGAAGCATTGGAAGTATTCCTCGCTCGCTGTTCTCAATGGGAGGTTTTGAATCATCTTTGGGATACTTTGCGAGATCAGTTGAAAACTGATAAGCGACCTGTTACTAAAGAAGAGCAATCCTTGCTGGAGCTGTGTTTGCGCTCACACAACTTGATTCACGACCAGTATCGAGCAGAACTCATCAGTGTGAACAGCCCAATAGCCTATGATATTGAGTCCCACCAACGAGTGGGTACTCGCGGAGAAAAGGTAATTCAGGTTTACCTACCCGGGTTGCGTTCTGCTTCTGGACAGCTTGTTAAAAAACCTCGGAACTCGACAGGGAAGTCGAGTGACCCCGCCGATTTAAGCCATGGAGGAGCGGGTGACCGGTCTCATCGGTCACAGAGGAATCGGATCTAGGGGATTTACCGATTCCGATAGCGAGGTCGG
>Ga0268283_1000935_pt1 | contig 15829 bp, 14 predicted proteins | sample saktaG_13_FD_190140 | JGI IMG/M metagenome (GOLD analysis project Ga0268283, IMG submission 190140) | Saline water microbial communities from Sakinaw Lake, British Columbia, Canada - sak_2013_06_06_36m | ecosystem: Environmental > Aquatic > Non-marine Saline and Alkaline > Saline ... | reverse complement strand
GTTCAGTCCGGCTCTGTAATCGGGTACAGGCAGATCAACACTGGTTGAATCTTTTTCATCAAACCCCGCCATTGTTTGCAACATTATGGCTGCGTCTGCTGCATTTTGGGTCATCGGTCCGCCTTGATCAAGGCTAGAAGCATAAGCAATCATGCCATAACGAGATACGCGGCCATAAGTGGGTTTTAAGCCGGTAATGCCACACAGTGCAGCCGGTTGGCGGATAGAGCCACCGGTATCTGTGCCGGTTGCACAAACCGTCAATCTTGCAGCAACAGCCGCAGCTGAGCCACCGGATGAGCCGCCAGGGACGGTATTGATATTCCAAGGATTTTTAACGGCCCCGTAATAACTGGTTTCATTGGAAGAACCCATAGCAAACTCGTCCATATTGAGTTTGCCGAGCATGACAGCTCCGGCTTGGTTAAATTTTTCGACGACTGTGGCGTTGTAGGGCGCTGTAAAATTGTCGAGCATTTTAGAGCCACAGGTGGTTTTAACATCCAATGTGCAAAAGATATCTTTTTGTGCGATGGGTATGCCGGTTAATAATTCAGCGTTGCCGCTAGCAAGTCGTTGGTCAGCGGCTTTGGCGCTTTGTAATGCCTGTTCTTCGGTGACAGTGATGTAGGCATTGAGATACTGGTGTTGCTTGATACGAGCTAAAAATGCGTGTGTTAATTCTAAGCTCGAGAATTTACCTGAACGTAAGCCTTGGGCTAATTCTGTAAGTGTTTTAGTGTGCATTATTGTGTATTTCCTCTACTCAATCACTTTCGGCACTAAATAAAGCCCCGCTTCAACTTGCGGTGCAATCGACTGAAATTTTTCGCGATTATTGTGCTCTGTTACCACATCAGTTCTTAAGCGTTGCGCCTGATCCATGGGATGGGCCATAGGTTCTACATTATTAGTGTCTAACTCACTCATTTGGGTCATTAAATCCAGCATGCCCGATAAGTCTTTTGCATAGGAATCAATGTCTTGACTGTCAATTCCTAGTCGCGCCAAATGCGCAATTTTTTTCACATCATCAGCCGTTAACGACATTTTGGTCTCCCTAATTAAAAATTAGTTTTATGCTTTTAGCATTCACGAAAAGCCACACTGGTTAGGCGCTGCAGGCTGAACATCTTTTAGAATGACTCTATCCTACATGATATAAACCGCGCGATGCTCATCCCGTAAGAATTTGGTCTATCTCCATTTACCTAAGGCGTGTATATTACTACAGATACCAAACTTATATCTTGCCCAAATACCTGCTTAATTGATAAAGTATCTCAATTTTATATTGTTTTAAGGAAGCCAATAAAAATGTTCAAAAGAATTCGCGGTCTTTTTTCGAATGACCTGTCAATAGATTTGGGTACCGCCAATACATTGATATATATTCCGGGACAGGGGATTGTACTTAATGAACCATCTGTTGTCGCCATCAAAGAAGATAGAATTCGTGGCTCAAAAACCATTGCGGCTGTTGGGGCAGATGCTAAATTAATGTTGGGGCGGACACCGGGCAATATTACTGCAATACGTCCGCTTAAAGATGGCGTAATTGCTGATTTTGCCATCACAGAGCGAATGTTGCGTTTTTTTATTGAGAAAGTTCATAAAAAAAACAGATGGTTACGACCCAGTCCGCGTATTTTAATTTGCGTACCTTGTGGTTCAACGCAAGTAGAGCGACGTGCCATTCGTGAATCTGCGGCAATGGCTGGGGCGCGTGAGGTTTACCTTATTGAAGAGCCTATTTCTGCTGCCATTGGCGCAGGATTGCCTGTTGATGAGCCCAGTGGGTCTATGGTCCTTGATATAGGCGCGGGGACTTCTGAAGTGGCGGTTATATCCATAAATGGTATTGTTTATTCTAACTCTGTTCGTATCGGCGGCGATCGTTTTGATGAAGCTATCATTAATTATGTTCGCAGAAATTATGGTACCTTAATCGGTGAAGTAACTGCGGAACAAATAAAAATAGAAATCGGTTCTGCTTATCCAGGCAATGAAGTTAGAGAAATTGAAGTTAAAGGTCGTAACTTGTCAGAAGGAGTTCCCCGAAGCTTTTCATTGAACAGCAATGAAATTTTGGAAGCTTTACAAGAACCTTTGTCAGGCATTGTTAGCGCCGTAAAACTGGCATTGGAACAAACTCCCCCGGAATTGGGTTCAGATGTCGCAAATCGTGGTATTTATTTAACCGGAGGCGGTGCTCTATTGAAAGATCTTGATCGTTTGCTTTCTGAAGAAATAGGTTTGCCGGTACACATTGCTGAAGACCCTCTTACGTGTGTTGCCAGGGGGGGCGGAATGGTGCTGGAAATGCTTGATAAAAAAGGATTATCAACTTTTTCATTAGAGTAAGGCCTCTTTTAAATCGTTTATCAGCTGTGATTTAGATAGGCATTATCGGAGTCACAGTATCTTTTAACTGATATGAGGCACCTGTTATAAAACTTTTATTTGCCACCGGCCCGTCAATTAATACACGATTACTGGTCGCAATCATTGCTTCGGTTGCTCTTTTAGTAGCTGAACATAGAAGTCAAAAAATGGATGGGCTTCGAACCACTTTATCTTTTTTTGTTGATCCTTTAAAGTATTTGGTCGATTTGCCCACTGTTTTATTGGGACAGATTTCCGACTCCGCCACTACCTATCGAACATTAAAATCAGAAAATGAAAGTCTGCGTGAAGAGCAGCTCGTCCACCAAACCAAGTTACTAAAATTTGCCGCACTCGAAAAAGAAAATATTCGTCTGCGGGCTCTATTAGAAAACTCGTTTAAATTAGGTGAGCAGGTTTTGGTAGCCGAGTTATTGTCTGTCAATATGGCTCCTTATGAACATATCGTTGTCGTTAATAAAGGTACCCGTTTTGGTGTTCACTCCCAACAACCTGTATTAGATGCAAATGGCGTTGTTGGCCAAGTTTTTCGAGCCTTGCCGTTTACGTCCGAAATCATGTTGATTACTGACCCAAATCATGCAATTCCTGTTCAAGTTAACCGAAATGGTTTGTTAACTATTGCGGTGGGTAGTGGACAACTAAACCGTTTGGTACTTCCTTTCTTACCCAGTAATGCCGATATTCGCCCTGGTGATTTACTGATAACTTCGGGTTTGGGGGGGACTTTTCCTCAAGGTTATCCTGTGGCCGTGGTTGATGAGTTTACTTCGCAACCGAATAAGGCTTTTGCTACCATTACCGCCACTCCAAAAGCCATGTTGGATCGCAATAGGGAATTAATGATAGTTTGGAGCAAATCCATACCTGTACCGCTTATCTCAAAGCCGGTAGGAAATGAAGCAGGGAGCAACAATAATGAGGCTAAATAATTACGTTGGTTTTTTTAGAATTACACTGACGCTAGTATTGGCCATGTGTTTAAGAATAGCACCTTGGCCTCCAGAAATAGCAATCTTCAACCCTGATTGGGTGCTTCTTGTTCTAATTTATTGGTCACTTGTGATACCTGATCGAGTGGGTATTTTTCATGCTTGGATATTTGGCTTGTTGACTGATGTTTTGACGGGGCGATTATTGGGACAATACGCCTTGGCTTACTCGCTGATTATTTATATTTGTCTTAAATTACATAAGCGTTTACGTCAATTTCCCTTTTTGCAACAGGCCTTGTTTATCTTTTTTTGTTTGCTGTTGTCTCAGTTATTACTTTTTTTTATAAAGAATCTTCAACATCCTGCACAACTTAAAGCGTCTTTTTGGTTGCCTGTTTTTACAGGTACGCTTAGTTGGCCTTTAGTTTATGGTTTATTGGGCTTTGTTAGTTTGTTTCGACGTATAAAATAGAGTACGAAACAGTCCATGTCCAATATGTATGCTATTAAAGATCATTCATTCGAAAATCAGTTATATATAAATCGAATTGTTGTTGCTTTTATTGCTATTATTTTATTAACGTCAGGTTTGATTACTCGACTTGTTTATTTGCAAATTGTCGGCCACGAACATTATTCGTTGCTTGCAAAAGATAACAGCATCAAAATTGTTCCGTTGATTCCTACCCGAGGCATGATCTATGATCGGCATGGAAAAGTGTTGGCTGAAAATACACCCTCTTACCGCTTGGAAGTCATCCCGGAACAAATCAAGAATATGGATGATACTTTGTTGCGATTACAAAAACTCCTCGATATTTCGAATGAGGAGATTGATCAATTTCAAAAATTACGTAAACGGCAAAAACGCTTCGCTAGTACACCGTTACTATTAAGCATGAGTGATGAAGAGTTGGCAAAGTTTGCTGTAGTCCGGCCTTATTTCCCAGGCGTTGATATTCATACACAATTGGTTCGACATTATCCCTATAGCGATTTAGCGGCTCATGTCGTTGGTTACGTCGGTCGTATTAACGAGGCTGAATTGAAGGAGTTGCCTATAGCCGAATATAGAGGCTCTTCGCATATTGGCAAGCTAGGGATAGAGCGATCTTATGAAAATGAACTGCATGGTAAAACAGGTTACGCTGAAATAGAAACGAATGTCCAGGCTCGCCTTCTAAATACTTTAAATGAAGTTAATCCAGACCCGGGTGCAAACCTTTATTTAACCTTGGATATTGATTTACAAAAAACGGCTTATGATGCGTTGGCTGGCTTTAACGGGGCAGTGGTTGCAATTGATATAAAAACTGGCGGTGTTTTAGCGTTTGTTAGTCGGCCAGGGTTTGATCCTAATCCTTTTGTAGTTGGGATAGCGAATGAAGACTATCAAGACTTGCAATCATCAGAGAACCAGCCACTTTATAATCGGGCTTTGCGTGGATTATATCCTCCTGGTTCAACAATTAAACCCTTTATTGCGCTTGCCGGTCTTGAATATGCAGCGATAAATCCGGAGCAAAAGCTTTACTGCCCCGGCTATTACCAAATACCGGGGGTCACTCATAAATATAGAGATTGGAAAAAAGGAGGTCATGGTTCAGTTGATTTAAATCAGGCGATCACGGAATCTTGTGATGTCTATTTTTATCGTCTGGCAGCGACGTTAGGCATAGATAATATGTATAGTTTTTTACAGAAGTTTGGCTTTGGTGAAAAAACTGGTATTGATTTAATGGGGGAGAAGTCTGGGTTGTTACCTTCTCGCGAATGGAAGCGTGAGCAAAAAAATCAAGCATGGTACCCCGGGGAAACACTTATTACAGGTATAGGACAGGGTTATCTGCAGGTCACTCCGGTTCAATTAGCCAGGGCTACAGCCACGTTGGCGAACAAAGGCAAAGTGGTTACGCCTTTTTTGGTGAACAAAATTGTCAACGTCCAAGGCACTCGCCCGGGAGTTGAGTCTGGCAATAATATTATTCCACTAACTCCAAGTAATGTTAATTCTGTTATAGACGCTATGATAAATGTAGTTCACAGTGCTCATGGAACTGCAAAAGGTATCAATAAAGATATTAGTTATCAAATTGCGGGTAAAACGGGAACAGCACAGGTTATGGGGATTAAACAAGGTGCAAAATATAACGAAAATAATATAGATTTTAAGTTTCGCGATCATGCTTTGTTTGTATCTTTCGCGCCGGCAAATGATCCTAAAATTGCCGTTGCGGTTGTTGTTGAAAATGGCGGGCATGGCGGTTCAGTAGCGGCACCAATTGCCGGGCAGGTTATTAAGCAATTTTTACAGGAAAATAATGAAAACTGAAACCCGCCATGAGCAATTTGAACCACCTTCAGTGCTGGGTAATTTCCTTAGAAGTTTACACATAGATATTCCTCTATTCATAGGATTGATTCTTACTTCCTTACTTAGTTTGTTGGTTCTTTATAGTGCGGGCAGTCAGAATATGGACGTTTTGATGCGTCAAGTGAGTCGGTTAGGTTTGGCCTTTTTTTTTATGACCGTGTTGGCTCATATAGATCCTTACCAATTCAAGCGCTATGCAACCTTATTGTTTGGCCTGGGTATTTTTTTGTTGGTTGCTGTATTGATTATGGGGCAAATAGGTAAAGGTGCACAACGATGGCTGGAGTTAGGGTTTTTTAGGTTTCAGCCATCTGAAATGATTAAAATTACCACTCCTATGATGATCGCTTGGTATTTAGCAGAATATCCATTGCCGCCTAAATCAAAGCAGTTGTTTATTGCAACCATTCTTATTGTAATTCCTACGCTATTAATTGCTAAGCAACCTGATCTGGGTACAGCGTTACTGGTTGCAAGTTCGGGTGCTGGTGTTTTGTTTTTTGCCGGCTTATCGTGGCGATTTATGACGGCAATCGTTGTGACATTGGCCTCATTAACACCTATCATTTGGCATTTTATGCGAGGCTATCAACGTGATCGAGTGCTCACTTTCCTAAACCCGGAAGCTGATCCGCTTGGAAGGGGATACCATATTATCCAATCAAAGATAGCTATTGGCTCCGGTGGTATTTATGGTAAGGGTTGGTTGGGTAGTACGCAATCGGAACTGGATTTTTTACCTGAAAGTTCAACTGACTTTATATTTGCAGTATTTGCCGAGGAGTTTGGCTTATCAGGCTGTCTAGGGCTTTTAATATTGTATCTGTTAATCATTGCCCGTTGTTTATATATTGCGTCACAGGCTCAAGATACTTTCAGTCGGCTATTGGCGAGTAGTTTGGCCTTTACTTTTTTTGTTTATGTCTTTGTTAATATCGGCATGGTTATTGGCGTTCTTCCGGTCGTTGGTGTTCCATTACCTTTAATTAGTTATGGTGGAACGTCCATCGTTACATTATTAGCTGGATTTGGCATTTTAATGTCAATTCACACACATAGAAAATTTCGCTAACATCCCCCCTTAATAAAGCTTAAGGCAAAAGGCCAAGCATGCACGATTCTCCAAGGCAATTCCTCATTAAAGATTTCAATTTAGTTTTGCGTAGCATGCTTTGCGTTATTTGTTTTTCACTCGCCTCCTGTGCCGCTAATATAAAAGACACTGATTCAGTTAATGCGTTTATCAATAAAATGGTAACAGTGCATCATTTCGACGAAGCAGAGCTTAATGAGTTATTTGAGGTTGTTGAGATAAAAAAGGATGTTATAAAAAAAATATCGTCTCCAGCCGAAGGGATGCCCTGGTATAAGTACCGTAAAATATTTATGACGGATGCCCGTATCAATGATGGTGTTAAGTTTTGGCAAGAAAATGACGCGGCATTAACTGCCGTTGAAAAGCAGACAGGTGTTCCTGCTGAAATTATTATTGCCATCATTGGTGTTGAAACGTCTTATGGTAAAAAGACTGGTAACTATCGAGTTATTGATGCGCTTTCTACCTTGGCTTTTGCCTATCCACCACGTAGTCAGTTCTTTCTCAGTGAGCTAGAAAGTTTTTTACTGTTATGTCGTGAGGAACAGATGAGTCCATTGATGCCAGTGGGTTCCTATGCGGGGGCAATGGGGGTGCCACAATTTATGCCCAGTAGTTACATTAACTATGCGACTGATTTTGATAACGATGGTCATCGTGATATTTGGCATAACAATAATGATGTTATTGCCAGCGTTGCAAATTACTTTGTTAAGCATCAGTGGCAGATTGGGCAGCCTATTGTTATTCCTGTAAAAGCAATTGATGAAAAGTATAAAGCTGCCTTAACCAAAGAGCTTAAGCCGGACTTAAGGGTTGAGCAGTTAGAATTACTTAACTTAATAATATCGAGGCCACTTCCTTTAAATACTAAAATAAAACTGCTCGCTTTTGAACAGAAGGCATTTGGACAAAAATCAGGTGAAGAACTTTGGGTAGGATTAGACAATTTTTATGTCATTACCCGTTACAACCACAGTCCTTTATATGCCATGGCTGTTTATCAGTTGAGCCAAGCTATTTTAAATAAAAAAGGCACATTCCCATGAATAAACTCATATTAGCCATTGTCATTATTGCATTGTACGGCTGTTCACCAGCACAAATAAAAACGACTGATGCGACCTTTAAGCCCTCAGTCTATAGTAGTCAAGCGCTCCAATCAGCAAGCGTTCATCAAACAAGACATCATTCGGTATTGCGCTTAAATAATGATGATGAATTTAACGATATTGCCCAACAAGAAAATCTTTTTCCACGTATCGCTCGCTACATAAAACAAGGTATTGCTTCCTGGTATGGTCCTGGTTTTCATGGTAAAAAAACCGCTACCGGGGAAATATTTGATATGTATGCGATGACTGCCGCACACAAAACATTACCCATTCCATCTTATGCTCGTGTAACTAATCTTGAAAATCATCGCAGTATTATTGTCAGAATAAATGATAGAGGTCCTTTTGTCGGCAACAGAGAGATGGATTTGTCTTATGCTGCTGCAAAAAACTTGGATCTGCAACAAGATGGTACGGGTGCAATAGAAATCAAGGCTATTTCTTCCAGCCAGGCTTTACCACAATTGCAGAAAATTGCTGCAACTCAAGAGCAAAGTGTTTATCTGCAAGTGGGTAGTTTTGGCAGTGCCAAAAAAGCCATGAAATTAAAAAACAAAATTACCGCCTATAATTTACCTGAACCTGATATCCGTTCTTCTACCTATAAAAAAGCTACGCTTTATAAGGTTCAAATGGGGCCAATAAACTCTTCTGAAAAGGCTAAACAACTAAGTCAGCAACTTGCTGAAATTGGCATAACAGATACGCAATTTGTTACTGAATCCAAACAATCTGAAAGTTCGCGTGCTACAATGTAAGGAAATATTGTTTCACTTTTGATTTTAAAGAGTCATGATCCTTTCTAATAAATGCCCCCTGATTTTATTTTTTGTTTTATCCGTTATCTGTTTTCAGGTGAATGCTGAAAACACCGAGATTGCTACTCCTCCCCCACCGACTATAGATGCTTCTGCTTATATTCTTCAGGACTACCATACCGGTAAAGTCTTGGCAGAAAATAACGCGGATGCCAAACTTGCACCAGCCAGTCTCACCAAGATAATGACGGTTTACGTAATCTTTAGAGAGCTGGCTAACGGTCACTTGCATTTAGATGATACGGTTTCCATTAGTGAAAAAGCCTGGAAAACGTCTGGTTCGCGTATGTTTGTTGAGCTAGGCAACCAGGTTAAAGTTGAAGATCTTCTTAAGGGCGTTATTATTCAATCTGGTAATGATGCCAGTGTTGCTCTAGCTGAACATATTGGAGGTAATGAAGAAACCTTTGCTGAAATGATGAATCAGCATGCAATAAGATTAGGCATGACCAACAGCCATTTCAAAAATAGTGATGGCTTGCCTGTAGAGGATCATTACACTTCAGCTCGAGATTTAGCCATATTGACAGCCGCTTTGATCAAAGAATTTCCTGATTATTATCGCTGGTTTTCACAAAAAGAATTTACCTTTAATAAGATTACTCAGCAAAATCGAAATAAATTACTTTCACGTGATGAGTCAGTTGATGGTGTTAAAACCGGATTTACTGATGATGCAGGATACTGCTTGGTTGCCTCTGCTTTAAGAGAAGACATGCGGCTTATTTCTGTTGTTATGGGGGCTAAAAATGCTAATGCCAGAGCCAACGAAAATCAGACCTTGCTAAATTATGGCTTCAGGTTTTTTGAATCTCATCGTTTATACCAAGGAAAAACAACATTAAATGAAGCTAGAGTCTGGAAGGGTGCAAGTAAAACAGTAGAATTAGGTTTGGCCGAAGATATTTATGCAACTATTCCTCGCCGTCAATACAAAGACCTTAAAGCCGTCATTATCGTTGATAAAAAAATAACTGCACCTGTTGCAGAAGGTGCGAAATTAGGTTCTGTAAAAGTCACCCTTAAAGATCAGATTGTAATGGATAAAGACCTCGTGGCGCTAAAAGCAGTTGATCAAGGTAATATTTTTCAAAGACTGACTGATAGCGTCTTGATGATGATGGAGAAGTCTGAAGATGGAAAATAAAACCGTTTATCTAAACGGGCAATACCTGCCACTTAATGAAGCAAAAGTGTCAGTACTGGATCGCGGGTTTTTATTTGGTGATGGTATTTATGAAGTGATTCCTTCATATTCGGGACATTTGTTTCATTTTCAAGATCACCTTCAGCGCCTGGAAAACAGCCTGGCAGGTATTCGCTTAGCTAATCCTCATACACGTGAACAATGGCAGGAAATAGTATCACCTTTGCTGGATCGCAATGTTGATCAATATATTTATCTGCAAATTACGCGTGGCGTAGCATCTAAAAGAGACCATGCCTTTCCTGACAATGTTCCGGCTACCGTTTTTGTTATGTGCTCCAATATCGTGCCATTTGCAGGATTAAATCAGGGTGTAAAAGCGATCAGCATGGATGATACACGTTGGAAATTTTGCAATGTAAAAGCTATCACCTTATTGGGTAATATCCTGCATCGTCAAGCCGCGGTAGACCAAGGTTGCGCGGAAGCATTGTTAGTAAAAGACGGTTATCTGATTGAAGGAGCAGCAAGTAATGTATTTGCAGTGATTGATGGCGTTCTCTGCACACCACCCAAAGGTAATGATATTTTACCGGGCATTACTCGTGATGTTATTTTGGATCTGGCACGAAAAAATAATATACCTTGTAGTGAAGACAACATTCCTTTTTCTGCATTACAAGAAGCCAGTGAGATTTGGGTAACTAGCTCAACCCGTGAAATTATTCCTGTTGTTGAGCTGGATTCAAAAATGGTATTCGACGGAATTCCCGGTCCGGTATGGCAAGCCATGAATCAAATTTTTCAGGCTTACAAACAATCGCTGATTATGAGCGAACAAACCTTCTTTGAGTTTCCTTGCGAGTTTCCCGTTAAAGCCATGGGCAAAGCAGGCATGGAGCTGGATCTGTTGGTGATAGAAATTGTGCGTCGCCATGTTCCTGATGTTAAAGATGATGCAGTAACTTCTCGCCCCAGCAAAGATGGTAATTTCATAGCAATCACAGTCATTATTGAAGCATCCAGCAAAAAGCAACTCGATGCCATTTATCAGGATTTGACAGATCATCCTGATATTTTGATGGCTTTGTAGCAGTAATTTTTTGTTGCGTCCTATTTTTATAGGTTTAATTCCATATGGTTGCCATTCATGTCTTTGACAAAAAAATATAATCATTAATGTTGACGATACGTAACTTGGGCTTGCAAGATTACGATATAACTTGGCAGGCTATGCAGCGGTTTACTCAGGAACGACATACGTTTGCCAATGATGAGCTCTGGATAGTTGAACATCCACCGGTTTATACTTTGGGGTTGAATGGTAAGCGAGAACATGTGTTAACTATCGGCAATATACCGGTTATTAATTCTGATCGAGGGGGCCAAGTAACTTACCATGGTCCAGGACAAGTAATTATTTATGTTTTATTGGATATTAAACGCTTAAATCTTGGCGTTCGACAGTTGGTCACACTTCTTGAGCAAGCCATGATTGGTGTTTTATTTCAGTATGATATTGTCGCTGTTGCCAAGCTTGACGCACCAGGTGTTTATGTCAATGATAAAAAAATCGGCTCTATCGGCTTGAGGATAAAAAAAAACTGCAGTTATCATGGCTTAAGTTTAAATAATGACATGGATTTACGTCCTTTCGATGATATTAATACCTGCGGTTATTCAGATCTTAAAGTCACGCAACTGTCTGACTTGGGAGTGACTATTAGCACTCAGCAACTGGCAAGCTCTGTTATTCAGGCAATCACTAAGGCACTATCAACATGACTAATCAAGCACCATCAAGATCAACTCCTGAGTCTCACGAACGCAGTGCAAAAAAACTGGCACGCATTCCTATTAAGGTTGAGCAGTCCGACACGGTTTTGCGTAAACCAGATTGGATACGCGTAAAGCTTTCAGCCAGTGACGAGATTACAAAAATCAAAGACTTGTTGCGTGACCATAAATTACATACGGTTTGTGAAGAAGCAGCCTGCCCAAACTTATCTGAGTGTTTTCAGCATGGTACCGCTACTTTTATGATTATGGGGGATTTATGCACCCGTCGTTGTCCTTTTTGCGATGTGGCGCATGGAAAGCCATTGCCGTTGGATGTCAATGAACCAAAAAATTTGGCGGATGCCATAAAGGCAATGGCTTTAAAATATGTAGTAATTACTTCTGTTGATCGTGATGATTTAAGAGATGGTGGCGCTGGGCACTTTGCCGAATGTATAAATAAAATTCGTCAACAAACGCCCATAACAAAGATTGAAATTTTGGTTCCGGATTTTCGAGGTCGTATTGATAAAGCCATTGCCATACTTGCTGAACAACCGTGCGACGTGTTTAACCATAATCTGGAAACAGTTCCTCGGCTTTATAAGCAGGTTCGACCAGGAGCTGACTATTTAGGCTCTTTGGAGTTGCTGGCCAAGTACGCTAAAGTACAACCACAAACACCTACTAAATCAGGACTTATGCTGGGTGTTGGAGAACACCAGGAAGAGGTTCACCAAGTTATGAGAGATTTATTATCACATGGATGTTCAATGTTAACGTTAGGTCAGTATTTACAACCCACTAGGTCACATTTCCCCGTAAAAAACTACATTACACCCGAAGAATTTGATCAATACGGTGAATTTGCAAAACAACTTGGGTTTAAGCAAGTCGCTAGCGCACCTATGGTCAGATCTTCCTATCACGCAGATCTTCAGGCTAAATCTATAATTTAGGACTTTTTATTGCAGACTTGTTATGTGGGTTGTATTGATTCTAACCCACATCATCATAATAATTTTACCTATGCAATTTTAAGGTTAGTTTTCTCACGGCCTAACATCACCATTAGACATATAAGTGAAAAGCATAGGCATAAACACCATAATTGAATAGAACAAAGCAAAAGCACCGGCAACTTTTAATAACATATACAATTTATCCATAGCACAACCCCTTTTTAATTAGTTTTTATTATGATTAACAATGTATCGCAAACAAATTTAATGGCAAATTAGATTTTGTTCTGTGTGGATTAATAGTAATGTACTTTTTTATATTTCTTCAGACAAGTGGCAAAAACCAGTGCAGCTATCAGAAACAGATAATCAAGCCTATTTTGATAAAAATAAAGCCAGAGAAAAAGTCTGTGCTCGTTGGTTAAAAGAACAAAGCAAAACCGTCCGCAAACCCATAACACTGGCCGCTAGTGTGGCTATTATTAACGGATTGGGTGTCACTGTCCAATCTGCGGCACTGGCTTTTTTAATGCAAGCCATTATTATTGATAAGCTGCCCTGGGCATCTTTAATGACACCTTTTTTAGTGTTGGCAGGTGTTTTTATCGTGCGTAGTTTTTGTGTTTACGGGCATCAAGTTTTGGGCTTTGAAGCGGGTGCAAAAGTCAGGGCATCAATAAGGCAGCAATTGTTGGCGAAATTTTTAAAGTTGGGTCCTGCCGAAATCAAGCAACGTCAAAGTGGTGAATTGTCAGCCATTATGTTGGAACAGGTTGATGCACTTGAAAATTATTTCTCGCGCTATTTGCCACAACAAATAATAGTCGGTGTATTACCTATCATCATGATTATAGTGGTCATGCCAATCAACTGGGTAGTCGGTTTGATATTTTTATTCACCGGGCCGCTGGTACCGATTTTTATGGCCTTGGTCGGTATGGGTGCAGCCTCTGCAAATCGCAGCCAGTTTTTGGCGATGGCAAGAATGAGCGGTTATTTTCTGGATCGTTTGCAAGGATTGCCGACACTTAAACTGTTTGGTCAGGCTGCCCAAGAGTTAAATACTATCAATCAAATAGCGGGCGGCTTTCGGGAAAAAACCATGGCCGTGCTGCGCATTGCGTTTTTATCATCGGCTATTCTGGAGTTTTTTAGTGCAGTTGCTGTCGCTCTGGTTGCCGTGTACGTGGGGCTGGGTTTATTGGGGCAGATTCACTTTGGCCCGGCTGAACAGATCAGTTTTAGGGAAGCTTTATTCGTGTTGCTGCTGGCTCCCGAGTTTTTTTTGCCACTTCGGCAATTAGCTATTAATTATCATGACCGTGCTGCAGCACTAGGGGCGGCAGATGCAATCCTTACCATACTGGAGAAAGACGCTGACGCGCCCGATACGTTAAGTGCTGGCAAGAGCCGGCTAGACAAATGTAGTCTAATCGAGTTTAACACTGTCAGTAAATTTTATGCTCAGCGTCAAGTTTTAACAGACATTAATTTGTGCATTGCCGCCGGTGAAAAAATTGCCTTGGTCGGTGAGTCAGGTGCTGGAAAAACCACTCTTTTAAATCTGTTACTGGGTTTTGAGGCAGCAACAGAAGGACAGATATACCTTAATGGCTTACCCGTTAACTGTGAATACGCCGCTAAAGCAATCGCTTGGGTGGGGCAAAACGCCTATATTTTTCATGGTAGTATAAAAGAAAATATTGCCCTGGCTGATCCTGACGCCTCTGAACAACGCATTATTAATGCGGCACAAGCCGCTGGTGTCAATGAATTTAGCGAACAGTTGTCCGAGGGTTTGTTAACCCAAATCGGTGAGCGGGGCTATGGTTTATCAGGTGGGCAGGTGCAAAGAATCGCGTTGGCCCGAGCCTTCTTAAAAAATGCCGACATTATCTTGCTGGACGAACCAACTGCCAATCTCGATGCTACCAACAAAACGGCGCTATTGGCGGTCATTGATCAATTATTTGCTGATAAAACCCTGATTATCGCGACACATGATCCCTTAGTGATTAATAGAATGGCAAGGCAGATAACCTTACGGCAAGGACGATTGGTGTTATGAAAGACTTGTGGTTTTTTCTGAAATTATTCAAGCCCCATAGTGGCTGGTTGCTGGGTGGAATCATTTTGTCATTGCTGACGGCCTTTGCCGCTATTGCGTTATTGACGCTGTCAGGCTGGTTTATCAGTGCTTCTGCTTTAGCCGGATTAGTCGTTATTGACGGCAACGTATTGGCCTTTAATTTTATGCTGCCTGCCGCCCAAATACGTGCCTTGGCAATTACCCGGACTCTGGGTCGTTATGGTGAGCGTTTGGTGACTCATGATGCGACTTTTCGGGTTTTGGCCGGCATCCGTAGCTGGTTTTTTCAACAACTGATCCCCCTGGTTCCGGGGCGATTGTCAGTCATGCGCAGCGGTGATTTATTATCACGGATGACGGCAGATATTGATGCACTGGACTCACTGTATTTGCGCTTGCTCGCGCCTGCTATCGTAGCAACCATTGGCGTAACGGCTGTTACTATATTGTTGGCTTTTTATGCACCCGTTATCAGTCTGGCTACTGGCCTTATGTTAGTGGTTGCCTCGGTTGTGGTGCCGTGGATTTTTAATCGTTTGGGACGAAGCGGTGCAGAACAAATAGTCGTTTTGGCGGCCAATTTTCGGGTTCGACAAGTTGATATGATGCAGGGTTTTGCTGATTTGTTAGCCAATCAGGCTTATGAGCGCTTTAGCCATTTTCTGCAGCAGTTTTCTGATTTGATGCTAAATACCCAGCAGCAAAATAACAGGTTGTCGGCGATTTCTTCAACGATCACATTCTTGCTGGCGCAAATAACCGTATTGATGGCTTTGGTGCTAGGCGCTATTTTATTTAAAGAAAGCTTGTTATCAGGCACTGATTTGGCTTTGGTTATTTTTTGTGTACTTGCGGCTTTTGAATTAGTGACGCCCTTGCCGGTAGCCCTGCAAATGCTGACAAAAGTCCAAAAAGCGGCTCGGCGTATCAGGCAGGTAACAGAGATGTCGCCAACGGCACCTCGGCACATTCAGGTTGAAGCCTTGCCGGAACGTTATGATTTACAGTTAAATAATGTCAGCTTTCGTTATCCTGACCAGCAAAATTGTGTTTTAAAAAATATCAATCTGGCTATTCCACAAGGTAGTAAAATTGCCATAGTCGGTGT
>Ga0268283_1000933_pt1 | contig 15841 bp, 11 predicted proteins | sample saktaG_13_FD_190140 | JGI IMG/M metagenome (GOLD analysis project Ga0268283, IMG submission 190140) | Saline water microbial communities from Sakinaw Lake, British Columbia, Canada - sak_2013_06_06_36m | ecosystem: Environmental > Aquatic > Non-marine Saline and Alkaline > Saline ... | reverse complement strand
CAATTATCACTTTTAAGTGGAAGCGCCAACGCAATAGGCCCGCACATTCCGGCACAATGCGCACTGCCTACTAATCCTACTATAAATGCTGTCCAGAGAAACATGTTTTTTTGAGGGGTTAGGGTTTGGGGGTTAGGATTTAGGGGTTTATCTCCCCATTTCACTACTCACTTTTCACTATTCACTTTTCACTATTCACTATCATTTATTCACTCTGAAAGTATTTTCATTCGCATATTCCTTGCCATCCATTTTCCAGAAGAACTTGGCAACATACTTACCTTTGATAAATTTCTGAAGCGGAACTCGCTGCACCATTGACGTATCGAACCTTATACTATCATGAAAATCAGCATTTTCATCCGATGGCCTGAAGAAAACCACTTCGCCTTTAACTTCCTTTCCCTTCAGATCGTGGGGAAAAGTTATCACCATTTCCTGTGCTTCTTCACTGATAATTATCTGGCTTGATAAAGAATTTGCTTTGGCAAAACGATCAATCTGTTTCTGGTATTCAAGCCCTTGAGGGTAGTATTCTTCTGTTACAAGGTCATTTCTTTCCTGAAAGCTTTTGTAAATAACAAATGCATTTACAAGCAGAAACAATGCAATAAATATAGTTATGCCGGTTCCCCAGTTAAATTTGATTTTCATTTGCTATTCTGTATTATCTTGTTTTTCCAAAAGTACTCAAATTGCTCAAATTTCCCATCCCCTATTTTCTCATTTTCCATATTTCCCTATTGCAAAACGCTGACAGGTCTTTCAGACGTTGTATGGTTTACGTTCCTTGTTTCCCCAGCTTCCCTACCAAATCGCCCTTCGCCTTGTCGCCAAAACTCCTCTCTGGTGTCTAAATGGTCCACTCTTTAACAATTCTACTTCCTGTCCAATTCATTCGGTCCAACAAAAGTCGACTTAATCTCGTCCATTTCCTTCCCACCGCTCATCACTTCAAATTCAACTTTGGTATTCGACGATTTAAGATCCGACTTCTTTATCAGAACAAGAAACTGTGCTTCACCAACTTCACCCTCTTTAACTACCAGTGGGCCGCCAATAAGTTGTATTTCGCCATCAGGTTCATCCAGTTTAAGGTCAACCTGCATGGTTTTCCTTGTCTTATTGATCACCTGGATCATATAGATATTACTGTAATGCAATGAATCATACTCCTGGTACATAGTTCCTTTCTGGCGCAAAATGGTAGATTCAATATCAGTACGGATCGAGAACAGGAAAGCAATCAGACTAAGCAATCCGATGAGTACAACGGAGTAAAACAGAATCCGCACATTAAATTTCAGTTTCGTTTTATCAGCTATGGTTCGTTCGGAAGCATAACGGATAAGGCCTTCAGGTTTTTTGATCCGACGCATAACTGAATTACATGCATCAATACAAGCTGTACAATTTATACACTCCAGTTGCGTACCATTACGTATGTCGATACCGGTCGGGCAAACCGCCTGGCAACTTCCGCATTCCACACAATCACCTTTTCCTTTAACTGCACGATCTTCCAGTGGATTGTATTTTCCCCTGGGCTCGCCACGTTTGTAATCGTAGGAAATTACAATAGAGTTTCGATCGAGTAAAACACCCTGCATCCGCCCGTAAGGGCAGATAATGATACAAACCTGTTCGCGGAGTTTGGCAAAAACAAAATAGTGAACTATACTGAAAGCAATAATGCTGAGAAACCCGGCTAAATGTGCTTCTGGCCCATCTGTGATCAGTTTTCCGACATAATCAATCCCTGTAATATATGCCAGGAAGAAATGAGCTGTAATAAAAGAAATGAAGAAGAAAATCAGGTGTTTCAGCCCTTTGCGCCAGAATTTATTGAAGTTGAGCGGCGACTCATCCAGTTTTCGCTGCTGGTTATTATTGCCTTCGATCCAGTATTCAATCGGGCGATAAAGGAATTCCATAAAGATGGTTTGCGGGCAAATCCATCCACAAAATATCCTCCCGAAAATCACCGTAAATAGTACCACAAACACAATGAAAGCAATCATTGAAAGTACAAACAGGTGAAAATCCTGCGGGTAAAACATTACTCCGAAAATAATAAATTTCCTTTCGAGTACATTAAATAACAAAAGCGGATCGCCATTTACCTTTATAAACGGAATCGCAAACAGTATCGCCAGTAAAATGAATGAAGTCAGCTTTCGGAACCTATAAAGTATCCCTTTCGGCTGCTTAGGATAAACCCATAACCTGCTTCCATCCTCGCCTATAGTTGATTGGCGGTCGCGAAAGTCATCAAATTCTTCAAACTCTTCCATTTAATTATTTTTCATGCAAAATTAAAAAAGGCTGTGGAGTACGGATACTTCACAGCCTTGAAATTGAATTATTTTAGTCGCATAATAGGGTAACAAAAAAGTTGACCTTAAACAAGTTTAAAACTGATTTAACCAATTTTATCATATTTAACTCCTTGAGGAGCTTTGGGGCTTGGAGGATTTGTTCCCTGCAGGCTGAGAATAAAACTCAACACCTGCTGAATTTGTTTCGGGCTCAACTGATCTTTGTATGAAATCATACCTTTCTCAATAACACCGGTAATAACTACCTGGTAAAGGTTCTTTATCGAAACAGTTTTGGTAATCGTATCGCCATGAATCCAGTACTGATCAGTAAAATTAGGTCCAACCAAACCCTGACCTTGTGGGCCGTGGCAGGCGAAACAAATTTTCTTATAGGTACCTTCTCCTGCTGCCAGATCTTCTGCATCAGTTAACGGAACCATAGTTGCCAGGTCAATTACAGGCTCAGGATTAGCTTTTTTCTGATCCGTAACTACCGACATTTCATTTGCATATTCTGCTTCCTGGAGTGGCCACCATTTGGTAACATGATATCCCAGCAAGTAAACTATTGCAAAAATAATTGTAGCATAAAACAAGTATACCCACCAACGCGGCAATTTATTGTCAAGTTCCCTGATGCCATCATACTCGTGACCGCCCAGGTAACGATCTTTGGTTAGTTCGTCAATTTCGGGTTCTCCCTGATGCAATTTGTTTTCATCTATATTGCTCATATTTCTTTTATTTCAAGGTTTAACTTACACCTCAGGTGATTCATATTTTTCATCGTTTTCGAAAGGCAGTTTGCCACATTCCTGTTCTTTGCTTTTCTTCATTGTAAGCGTATGTACTGTCATAGCTGAAAAGAAAAGCACAAAAAGAGCCAGGGCAATGATCGGGAACCAATAAATCCCGTCGATAGTGTCGAATAATCGTGAAGCAATTCCCATGATGTGATTTCCGTTTGATTATTTTAAAGCTGTTTTACTATCACCAACATCGGTACCAAGACGCTGTATATAAGCAATCAGAGCAATTACCTGCTTGCTGGCAGCAACATCAATACCATTTGTTTTTAGCCCGGCAGAAATAGCTTCAGCCTGTGCCTTCAGATCATCGTTGGCTTTCAGATCATACCCTGCAGGATAAGGAACTCCAAGATATTGCATAACCCTGATTTTAGCCGGAGTTGCCTCAACGTCTATTTCATTTTCGGCAAGCCATGGATATTTTGGCATAATGGATTGTGCATTGATTTTCCGTGGATCCATGAAATGTGTATAATGCCAGGAATCAGACTTATAGAGTGGTCCTGATTTTACACCTTCGCGCCATAAATCCGGCCCTATACGTTTCGATCCCCATTGGAATGGATGATCATATACATATTCACCTGCTTTGGAATATTCGCCATAACGTTCGGTTTCGGACCTGAAAGGTCTCACCATCTGTGAGTGGCAAACATAACAGCCTTCTTTAATATAAATATCACGACCTTGTAATTCGAGCGGAGTATAAGGTTTAACAGTGGCAATAGTCGGGATATTTGACTTGATGATAAAAGTTGGAATTATTTCAATTATCCCACCAATCAGAACCGCAACAATTGCCAGTATCATAAACTGAACCGGGCGACGTTCAATGAAGCGATGATAGCTTTCACCTGCCTGGCGTTTACCTTCTTTTTCAAGAGCCGGAGCTTCGGCAGCTTCTAATGCAACGAAATCACCGGCTTTAACAGTTTTGTAAATATTGTAAACCAGTAAGAACATTCCTGAGAAGTAGAGCAGACCTCCGAATAACCTCATGTAATACATAGGCATAATCTGGGTAACGATCTCAAGGAAGTTAGGATAAACAAGGTCACCGGCTGGTGTAAATTGTTTCCACATCGAAGCTTCTGTCCAGCCAGCCCAATACATTGGAATGGAGTAGAATAACATAGCAAGTGTTCCTAACCAGAAATGCACGTTGGCCAGTTTATTTGACCACAATTTAGTTTTGAACATACGTGGGAACAACCAGTAAATCATACCAAATGTGAGGAAACCGTTCCATCCCAAAGCGCCAATATGCACATGAGCTACAGTCCAGTTGGTGAAGTGACTTATAGCATTGATATTTTTAAGTGAAAGCATTGGTCCTTCGAAAGTTGACATACCATAAGCAGTTACAGCAACTACAAAGAATTTGAGAACCGGTTCTTCGCGGACCCTATCCCATGCACCACGCAAAGTAAGCAGACCATTGATCATACCTCCCCACGACGGAGCGATAAGCATGATTGAGAAAACTGTACCTAATGACTGAGCCCAGTTTGGCAATGCCTGGTATAACAAATGGTGAGGACCTGCCCAGATATAAAGAAATATAAGTGCCCAGAAATGCAGGATACTCAGTTTATACGAATAAACCGGGCGGTTGGCTGCTTTGGGCATAAAGTAATACATAAGTCCCAGGTAAGGAGTTGTAAGGAAAAATGCAACAGCATTATGTCCATACCACCATTGCACGAGTGCGTCCTGAACGCCGGCAAAAACCGGGTAACTTTTAAAGATAGCCCATGGAATTTCCATTGAGTTAACAATGTGAAGAATAGCTACAGTTACGAACGTAGCAATGTAAAACCAGATGGCAACATAAATATGTTTTACCCTGCGCTTCAGGATTGTCCACATCATGTTCCAGCCAAAAATAACCCAGATCAGAGCGATAGCAATGTCGATAGGCCATTCGAGTTCGGCATACTCTTTACCGGTTGTAAAACCAGCAAGAAGTGAAACGGCAGCTGCTACAATGATAGTTTGCCAGCCCCAGAAATGAACTCTTGTCATCCAGTTGCTTGCCATACCTGTTTTTAGCAGACGCTGCAATGAATAATAGTAACCGGTAAAAATACCATTACCTACAAATGCAAAAATTACTGCATTTGTGTGAACCGGACGCACGCGCCCGAATGATGTGAATGCCAGGCCGAAATTAGCCGCCGGAAGTACCATTTGCAAGGCAATCAGCACTCCAACCAGCATGCCTACCACGCCCCAGAATATGGTAGCATAGGCAAACATCTTCACAATTTTGTTGTCGTAGTAAAATTTTTGTAATTCCATACGCTTTTTGGTTTAACTAAACTTTGTTTTGGTTTGTATTTGTTTGTTCTGATTTAATTTCTTCATTATCGTATAAAATCCTGATAGATGGGGATACATCGTCGTCGTACTGACCGGATTTTACAGCCCACAAAAAAGCAACCAGGAAACCCGAGGCAACTATTAAGCTAAATCCTATGAGTACTACTATAACGCTCATTTAAGTATTGAAATATTGAATTAGCCAAAGATATTGAATCGTATAGTACAAAGTTCAGAAAAATGCTAATTTAGAATAGATACTAATAAACCTATATGTTTCTGAATAATAATACTTTAAAATATACATGAATTAACATATCATTAACAATCGCGAAAATGCGATAAAAAAAACAAGTAAACAGGTACCTGATTCAATTAAGTACAGATTGTATTTAATTAAAATTTCTTCGATTTTGAAAGCACTGAAACGGATAAACTTGCAAAAGTGACAACTGAAACAGAACTCAATGGCATTAATATGGCAGCAAACACCGGTGACAATAATCCCTGAATGGCAAATGTGAGCCCCACAATATTATAAAGAAATGAAATGAGGTAGCTGGCATACACTATTTTTAATGCTGAATTTGAAAATTGCAGGTAATCCTGCAGCCTTCCAAATTTTGATGAGGAAAAAATAGCATCGCAGGCCGGCGAAAAATGATAGATATCATCTGCAATTGTAATTCCTATATCGGCTTTTAGCAAAGCTCCTGCATCATTCAAGCCGTCGCCGATCATAATAACGTTGCGGCCTATATGTTTCAATTCCTTTATGTATTCCAGTTTATCAACCGGAGTCTGGTTGAAATGGAGCTGGGTTTCAGAAGAAAAGTATGTTCTCAGATTTTCTTCTTCTGAATTATTGTCGCCTGTTAAAAGGTGAAGCTGTATATTTTTCATTCCTGAAATAACTTCATTCAATCCTTCGCGGTAATGGTTCTCCATCTTAAAAAAGCCACGGAGTTTATTGTCTATCGAAACATAAACCGAGGATATTTTACTTTCATCGCTGGCCTCATTTCCTGCAATAAACTTTCGTGAACCAAGCATAATCCGATGATTATCAACAATGCCTGTTATTCCGAGGCCGCTGATTTCCTGATAATTATTAATTGTTAGCAAAGCACTCGCCGGTAGCCATTCGCTTACCATCACCGAAAGCGGATGAGTTGAATTCCTCGCCACGGACCTCACCCATTGTTCTTCCAATATACCCAGTTCATTCCCTTCCCACCTAATATTCATCGATCGTGAATGGGTAAGTGTGCCGGTTTTATCAAACACAATGGTATCAATATGGGTAAGTTTCTCTATAACTTCGGTATTTTTAATATAAAAGCCATTCCTTCCGAATACACGCATTACATTTCCAAAAGTAAATGGAATTGTTAGTGACAAAGCGCAAGGACAAGCGACTATCAGAATAGAAGCAAAAACATAAACCGCTTTGCTAACGCTTGTAAATGACCAGTAGACAGCTGCACCCGAAGCTATAACAAGTATGATCAGAGTAAAGTAGTGGCTGACTTTGGTAACAATGGATTGCATCTGAATTTTGCCTTCTTCACCAATTTTGTCCTCGTTCCATAACTGGGTGAGATAACTTTGAGCAACTTCCTTTTCAACCCTGAGTTTAATTGCGGCTCCTGATTGTTTTCCACCGGCAAACACAAAATCGCCGGCTTTTTTAGCTACAGGAATAGATTCACCGGTTACAAAACTATAATCAATATTTCCTTCGCCTTCGGTTAAAATAGAGTCAACCGGAATAAGTTCACCATTTCTTACTAAAATCTGGTCACCGGTTTTCAGGTCTTTCAACTGAACAAAATCTTCCTTACCTTCCAGCAAGCGCGTTACGGCAATAGGGAAATACGACCGATAATCGCGGTCAAACGACAAGGATTGGTAGGTACGGCTTTGATACCAGCGGCCGATGAGCATAAAAAAAAGTAATCCCGCCAGGGAATCCATATATCCGGTTCCTGATCCGCTGAAAATCTCATAACTGCTTTCGAGAAAAAGGGCAAGAATACCAATGGAAAGCGGCAGATCGATATTTATAATTTTCTTGCGCAGACTTTTAAATGCAGAAAGAAAGAAATCGCTGCTGCAGAAAGTAATAACAGGTAAAGCCAGGATAAAAGATACAATTCCGAAAGTTCCGGCCATAAACGTATCGATAGCTTCACCACCCGGAAGATAATCGGGGAAACTAAGAAGCATGATATTACCAAATGCAAATCCGGCCACACCAATTTTCATGATCATGCGGCGGTTCGCTTTCTGATGATCGTCTTTATTTCCCTTATTATAGCTGATATCCGGAATATAATGAATGGCGTGCAATAATTCCACAATCTGGCGCAATGAAATTTCGCTTTCACGGAATGTGATACTAACTTCTTTCCGCACGAAATTTACATGCGAATGCATGATTCCCTGGTGCAGGGTAGCAAGATTTTCGAGAAGCCATATGCATGAACTGCAATGTATTGCAGGAATAAAAAGGTTTACACGGGAGATTCCTCCGTCAGAAAAATCAAGAAGTTTCAATCGGATTTCGTCGTTCTCGAGATATGCATATCGGGTACCAGAGGCATTTTCCTGCTCGAGACGGATGCCCGGAGTAGGCATCATATCGTAATACCGATCCAGTTTCTTTTCCGACAGGATCTGAAATACCATGCTACATCCATTGCAACAAAATTGTTTCTCTTCCCAAATCACCGGATTCTTACCACAATCCTGCCCGCAATGAATACATTCTGCCATTACTTACTTTTTATCTCGCGGCAAAAATAGACAAATAAATCTGTGAAGAGCCGCAAAACAGTACGTATTTACCGCAATGATTCAAAAAAAAAGACCTCTGCAACAGAGGTCCTTTCAATATTATTTAAATTCCGGATTATTCTTCTAAAGCGATAAGATCATTACCGAAGCTGATTCCCAGTCCACGGGCTGTTTTCATCAGAGCTGTATCAAGAGTTACCAGGTTTGGTTTCTGAATAGCATCTTCGAGCGTAACGCTTGTAATATAAGGATGATTGTATGAAACCATACGGCCGAATTCCTCACTCAGAACCATTTCGAATGCTTTAACACCAAACTGCGACGCCAGAACCCTGTCGTAAGCAATAGGAACGCCTCCGCGTTGTAAGTGACCTAAAACAGTAACCCTGATATCATGTTCGCAACCAAGAGTTTTCAGGTCATCTTCCAGTTTGAATCCGATACCGCCCAAACGTACATGTTCGTAACCAACTTCTGTACTTTTCTCACCGATAATTTCACCGTCTTTTGGTTTTGCACCTTCGGCAACAACAATAATTGCGAAGCCTCTACCTTTGTGGAAACGGGCATTTATTTTTGAAAGTACTTCATTGGTATCGTAAGGAATTTCAGGAAGAAGGCAAATTTCCGCACCACCGGCAACAGCAGCATTTAATGCGATCCAGCCAGCATCACGTCCCATAACTTCGAGGATAAATACGCGGTTGTGGCTGGCTGCAGTTGTAACAAGCTTATCTACAGCTTCTGTGGCAATTTCAATAGCTGTCTGAAAACCGAAAGTTGAATCGGTTGCAGAAAGGTCATTATCAATGGTTTTAGGAACACCAATAATATTGAGTCCTTGTTTGAAAAGTCTCTGCGAAATCCGCTGCGATCCGTCACCACCAATGCTGATAACAGCATCGATGCCCAGATACGATAGTTTCCGAATCATTTCATCGGAACGATCAACGTATTCCCATTCGCCTTTTTTGTTTTTTACCGGCCATGCATAAGGGCCGCCTTTATTGGTTGTTTGAATAATTGTTCCGCCCTGGTAATGAATACCAGCCACTTTATCCGAATCCAAGATCATAAGTTCGGTGGGTTCGTTCAGAATTCCATCGAAAGCTTTGATACTTCCTAAGACTTCCCAATCAGTTTCCTGCGAAGCACGCTTCACAATTGCCCTTATTACTGCGTTTAACCCGGGGCAATCGCCTCCGCCGGTAAGAACCATTACTCTTTTCATATATTTATATTGTTGAGCACCAAATGTTTATGGTGATTTTTTACAATTTTCAAAAACCGGTGCAAAGTTATAAAAAATTAATTGCCAAATGCTAATTATTATAATCAGACTTGCTTAGGGACTGTTTTGATTAGAATCGCATAGAAGTCAGATAGTTCCGGAATTAATAGGGCCATGATTGTTTCCAATACAAACTTTATGAAGTGATAATGAACTGATTTTATGTTCGTTAAAAGTTTTATAAGTGAATTACTGAATTAAATAATAAAAGTTCAAACAGGAAATCAGAAAAGTACAAAAACTGACCTCAGGAATTTAAAAATGATGCGCAAAAATATTGTTAATTAATTAGTTATATAAAAGCAGCTATTTCTGGTTGCTCGTTTCAAAATGTAAGGTAGGTGAATCGGAAATTCCGGAACGAAGAACTCTCCACGAGGAAATTTTTGTTAAATCCTGAATTAATTGAAGTATTGACGCTGCAGTTTCCCAAATCTATTCTGCAATTCATCAAAAGTATTAATTGATTTCCTAATTTTGACGAATCTAAAGTTTATTTTTCAACAACATAAATAGTTTCAATGGTTTTTATTTTCGATATGGACGGCGTGATCGTAGACAACGCAGTTTGGCATTTAGAGGCTTTTGCCGAATTTGGCAAAAGACATGGGTTGGTTCGCACAAAAAAAGAATACACTAAATATTTTGGGAATACGAACCAAACGATTATGAATTCGCTTTTCAATACAATTCTTTCCGACGACAAATTAAGTGCTTTGGCAAAAGAAAAAGAGATAATCTATCGCAAGTTGTACAAGCCATTAATTCAACCTGTGGACGGACTGCCTGTTTTTCTGAAAAATGCTTCCGATAAAGGTATACCTATTGCTCTGGCTACTTCTGCACCCCTCGAAAATGTAGATTTCACTCTCGAAGCAACAGGATTAAAAAAGTATTTCAGTATTATATCCGACGCATCCATGGTTAAACACGGAAAGCCTGATCCCGAGATATACCTTCTCACTGCTGCAAAACTTGGTGTACAACCAACTGATTGTATAGTATTTGAAGATTCAATAGCAGGGATACAATCAGCGCTTAGTGCAGGCATGCGGGTTATAGGCGTGGCAACCACACATAAACCCGAAGAATTATTGACGTATGTTAAAGAAATTATTATGAACTTTGATGCCTCTGACATGTTAATTCAAAACTTGCTGCATTTGCCTATTCAATGACCTGAATCCTATGAAAAAATGTTTTTATTTATGCTTGATAGTCCTATTAACTGCTATGATACAGCCAGTTAAATCGCAGATTCAGACAAAACAAAAAGCTAAAATAGTTCGAAAAACCACTTTGCCTTTCCTTTTGTGGCTCCCTGCTGATTACAAAAAAGAAAAACATAAAACCTACCCGCTTTTAATTTTCCTGCATGGTTCAGGTGAGCGCGGCGACAGCCTGGAACTGGTAAAAATGCATGGGCCACCTTCTTTTGTTGAAAGCAGGCCCGATTTCCCGTTTATAACTGTTTCACCGCAATGTCCAAAAGGTAAACGATGGAATCCCGAAGATCTGCAGCTGATGCTGAAACAATTGAAGGACAAATACCGTATCGAGTCCTCCAGGATATACCTCACAGGATTAAGTATGGGAGGTTTTGGAACCTGGAACTGGGCGTGCTGGTATCCTGATCAGTTTGCTGCTATTGCCCCGATTTGTGGTGGCGGTGATATTCAGTTTGCCGGCGCATTGAAGAATACTCCTGTTTGGGCTTTTCATGGAGAAGCAGATCCTGTGGTACCTGTTAAACGTACAATCGAGATGGTTGAAGCTGTTAACGCAAAAGGCGGTTCAGCCCGGATAACGCTCTACCCTGACGTTGGACATAATTCGTGGGTGAATGCCTATAATGATCCTGAACTTTACAAATGGCTACTTGAGCATGTGCGAAAGTAGTTGATGGTTAATTGATAATTGAAAATACTAACTAAAATAACAAGTCAAAAGTCAAATATCAAAAATCAAAATTCAAAATTCAAAAATCAAAAATCTCCCCAGCCTCCAAAACCATCAATCTCTTGTCCATCAACCATTGAATGACAATCGAATAAATAAACCCAAAATCCCAACTCCTGATTCACTCATCTCCATTATAAATCATTAAATATTAACGCACCAAAAAACCAATCTATGAGAGTCCGATTATTAATTCTGTTGCTTGCCTTATTCCCTTTTATAGGCATAATGGCACAACAAGGCAGTATCAAATTCACTGAATACGACCTGCCTAACGGCTTGCATGTTATTCTGCACCAGGATAATACAACGCCTATTGTTGCTGTTTCAATCCTTTATCATGTAGGATCGAAAAATGAAGTTCCCGGACGTACCGGTTTTGCTCATTTTTTTGAGCATCTTATGTTCGAAGGTTCTGATAACATTCCCCGTGGCGAATACTTTAAGATCGTACAAGCAGCAGGAGGTGAACTCAATGCTAATACTTCGCAGGATCGTACATATTATTACGAATTATTTCCAAGCAACCAGATTGAACTTGGTCTCTGGCTCGAATCGGAAAGATTGTTGCATTTACGTATCGACAGCACCGGTGTTGAAACTCAGCGTGCCGTAGTGAAAGAAGAGCGCAAACAATCTTATGACAACCGCCCGTATGGCTCTTTTATTGAAAAAACCATGCAGAACGCATACACGGTTCATCCATACAAGTGGACGCCGATCGGCTACCCCGAAGACCTTAACAAAGCAACTTTACAGGAATTCCTGGATTTTCACAGCGTATATTATGTGCCCAACAATGCAACATTATCTATTGCTGGTGACCTGAATATTGACAGCACAAAAAAGCTTATTGAAAAATATTTCGGTGAAATTCCACGCGGAACAAAAGAGCTTTACAGGCCCAACATAGTTGAACCGGAAAAGACAGCAGAAGTAACTGATACAGTCTATGATAACATTCAATTACCGGGAATTTTTATGTCATTCCATATGCCGGCACAAGGCACACCTGATTCGTATGCACTTTCGATGTTGAATACTTTACTTTCGGACGGACAAAGTTCCCGCTTAAACAAAGCTATTGTTGATCAGCAACAAAAAGCTGTACAAATTGCTTCATTCCCGTTTGCGCTGGAAGATCCGGGCTTGTTCATAATTTTAGGAATTGTAAATATGGGCATTTCTCCTGCTGACCTTGAAGCTGCTATTGATGTTGAAATCGAAAAGGTTAAAACAGAAGAAGTTCCGGATGCAGAGTTTCAGAAACTTCGTAACAAAGTTGAAAATGACTTCGTTACAGGAAACAGCACCATGGCCGGCATAGCTGAAAACCTTGCTAATTATTATGTTTACTTTAAAGATGCGAACCTCATCAATACCGAAATTGAGAGGTATTTAAAGGTAACTCCAGCCGACCTTAAACGGGTTGCGAATAAATACCTTACCCCTGCAAACAGGGTGGTTCTGACCTATTTGCCAAAATCAACCCCAAAAAACTAAAGGAGGAACCATACTATGAAAAATAAAATTCTATCACTTATAGCAGCCTTAATTATTACGCTTCCTTTGGCTGCACAGGTAAAAAAAGGAAAAACTACCAAAGCAGTTGCTCCACCGGTTGTTAAGGAAGTTCTCGACAGAAGCATACGTCCCCAGGCCGGGCAAGCACCGGTTATCAAGATTGGTGATTATCAATCCTTTGAATTAGCCAATGGACTCAAGGTATTTGTTGTTGAAAACCATAAAATTCCACGATTAGCTTATTCATTGGTGCTGGATACCGATCCTGTATTTGAAGGTGACATGGCCGGATATACAGGCATAGCTGGTGAACTGATGCGGACCGGTACAACAACACGAACTAAGGACCAGATCGACGAGCAAGTGGATATGTTAGGTGCAAGCCTGAATACTTCCGCCAACGGAATATCAGCAAACTGCCTCACCAGGCATAACGAAGAATTGCTCGCCATTATGTCGGATGTACTGTTAAATTCAAGCTTTAAAGCTGAAGAACTTGAAAAGCTGCGTACACAGTCGTTGTCTGGACTTGCTTCAGCAAAAGATAACCCAAAAGCTATTTCACAACGCGTGAATTCAATACTGGTTTACGGAAGCACTCATCCATACGGAGAGAATGAATCCGAAGAATCGGTTAAAAAAATTACGCTGGAAAAGTGTATCGAATTTTACAAAACATACTTCAAACCTAACATTGCTTACCTTGCCATTGTTGGAGATATCACATTGGATCAGGCAAAACCTTTGGTTGAAAAATATTTCGGCAGCTGGCAGCGTGGTGATGTCCCAAAAGCCAGTTATGCAACGCCAAAAGCTCCTGCCAAAACTACTGTTGTTATTGTTGACAGGCCTAACGCTGTTCAATCCACAATTAGTGTCTCCTACCCTATCGACCTCAAGCCGGGTTCACCCGATGATCTAAAAGCCAAACTCACAAACAATATTCTTGGTGGCGGAACATTCAGGTTATTCAATAACCTGCGCGAAAAACACGGATGGACTTATGGTGCTTATTCAAGCGTTCAAACCGATAAGCTAATCGGTCAATTTAATGCTTCAGCCGAAGTTCGTAACCCGGTAACAGATAGTTCATTTACCGAAATTCTTGCTGAAATGACCCGCTTACGTACCGAGCCTGTTCCTGATAATGAACTCAATATGGTTCGCAATTACATGATGGGAAATTTTGGCCGTTCTTTGGAGAATCCTGCCACTGTAGCCTCTTTTGCTATAAATACTGCGCGTTACAACCTGCCTAAGGATTATTATGCTACTTACCTCACAAGGCTTTCCGCATTGAATTCTGCAGATGTTCAACTTACCGCTCAGAAATATATCAGGCCCGATAATGCGTATCTTTTGATGGTTGGCAAAGCTGAGGATATTGCTCCGAAACTCAAGAAATTTGCCAAAAGCGGTGAAGTGTTGTACTACGACATCGATGGCAAACTTTACGATCCGAGTAAAAAGCTGAAACCGGCACCAGCAGGTGTAACAGCCGAGCAGGTAATCAACAATTATATAACAGCAATTGGTGGTGCCAAGAAACTCAAAAAGATAAAGGACGCTACAGTTAATGCCGGAGCTACTATGCAGGGAATGCCAATTTCTTTGGATATATATTATAAAGCTCCCGATAAAATGTTGATGCAGGTTGGTTCGGGTGCCATGGTATTTGCCAAACAGATTTATAATGCAGGAAAAGGAGTTTCTACTTCACCAATGAGCGGCGAAACCAAAGCCATTGAAGGCGATGAACTTTCAGGAATGAAAGAAGCTTCGATGATTTTCCCTGAAATGTATTACTACACAACTTTGAAATATACCACTGTTCTGCTGGGAGTTGAAGAGCAAAAAGATCAGAAACAGTATTATAAGATCGAAGTTAATAAAGGTGATGATAGAAAAGATATCGAATATTACGATGTTCAAACCGGTCTGAAAGTGCGCACTGAAGGCAAGCTAGGTGTAACTGAATTTTCTGATTACAAAGCTGTTGAAGGAATATTGTTTCCACACGGGATGACTCAGAATATGGGTCCTCAAACAATTAACTTTACAGTTTCTGCTGTTAAGGTGAATGCAAAACTGAAGGACGAATTCTTTGAGATTAAATAGGAATCCAATTTGTTTTAATTGAAAAAAGCAGGGCCCAAAAGCCCTGCTTTTCTATTTTATCTTGTCAAAACGCAAATCGGCTCGCAACTCGAATAATTGAAATCATTTTTTTTCTTTTCCCTCACTTTTTGTACTTTCGCCGCCTAGGGCGGGGAATTTCAATTATACGGAAACAGCCTGCTTATTCACTGTAAATCTGACAGTTATAATGATAACCAAGCAACTGATTGATCCCGAAAGTATTGTAATAGTTGGCGGATCCAACGATATTACCAAACCAGGCGGAAAGGTGTTGAAAAATCTGATTGACAACCATTTTGGCGGAAGCCTTTTCGTGGTAAATCCCAAGGAAGACGAAATCCAGGGAATTAAGTGTTATAAAACTGTGGATGAAATTCCACCGTGTGATCTTGCTGTTATAGCCATTGCTGCTAAATCCTGTCCGGATGCAGTAGAAAAACTTGCCCGCGATAAACAAACCAGGGCGTTTATAATTTTGTCTGCTGGTTTTAGTGAGACAAATACGCCCGAAGGTTCCGCTTTGGAAGAAAAGATTGTAGCCAATGTAAATCAATACAATGCCTGTCTTATCGGCCCGAATGGTATTGGGATGATGAACCAGCATCATACTTCTGTTTTCAGCACACCTATTCCTGTGTTTGACCCCAAAGGAGTTGATTTTATCTCCGGTTCAGGTG